>Ga0272443_10003210_pt1 | contig 19540 bp, 15 predicted proteins | sample SSMAcet12_FD_193581 | JGI IMG/M metagenome (GOLD analysis project Ga0272443, IMG submission 193581) | Marine sediment archaeal communities from Little Sippewissett salt marsh, Falmouth, MA, United States - SSM-Acet-12 | ecosystem: Environmental > Aquatic > Marine > Wetlands > Sediment ... | reverse complement strand
TCATGTACACCGTCTGCACGCCGAGGACCCTGACCGCCAGGAGGATCAAGAGGCCGACCGGTCCCGCCCCCGCGATGAAGAGCGTGTCCGTTGCCTTCACGTTCCCCCTCTCCAGGGCGTAAATAGCCCCGGCCAGCGGTTCGAGGACCGCCGCCCGCTCCCAAGGCAGGTCGTCGGGGAGCTTGAGAGCCCTCTCCGCCGGGGCGACGAGATACTCGGCGTATCCGTCCCGGACGAAGGTCGCGACGTAGTCCCCCACGGCGAACCCCGTCACGTTCGCCCCCATCGCGACCACCTCCCCGCACACCTCGTGTCCGAAGGGGCTCTCGGGGAAGGGCCCGTGGAGATATTCATGCAGGTCCGACCCGCAGATCCCGCAGTATCTGATCTTTACCTTTATCTCGCCGCTTCCCGCCTCCGGTTCGGCAACCTCCTCGACCCGGACATCGCGCACTCCGTGGTAGACCGCTTTCTTCATGATGTATCCCTTCCTTGTATGATATCGGGGCGTACTCTACCGGTTTTTCCCGGCATCCGTCAAGCGGCATCTGGAGAAACGCGGCGACGGCTCCCGCGCCGCTCGAACGGCACCGTGTCGCTTCGCCCGCAGGGCGCTGTAGTGCCCTACAGGGTAAAATCTTTACCCTGTAGCGCTCTAAAGACAGAAGATTTCTCGTCGCTGACGCTCCTCGAAATGACAACACTCAAATTCCCCCTGTCATTTCGAATCCCGCCCCCCCCCTGTCATTTCGAATCCCGATTCATCGGGATGAGAAATCTTAAAAACCTGTATTTTGTTGACATCCTGACTCTTTTCCACGTATGCTTCCCCCTCGAAAAAGGAGAGGCAGGGCACTTCGGATGAAAACCGTTTTCCGCATCAACCGCCGGCCCGAGACCGGCCGCTACCCCCTGGAAGACATCTTCCCGGATATCCGTACGTGCGATATCCTCTCGGAGATCTTTGCCGACGCGGACGAGATCGACGCGGTCGTCGCGCGCACGATGGTATCCGTCGAGGGTATCCCCCACGAGATCTTCGTCGACAACGACGACGGCACCGTCACCATCGGCCTGACCTACCTGCACCAGGCCTCGGACGAGGTCCTCTACCTGGACATCATCCACGAGCTGTGCCACGTCAAGCAGCACCTCCAGGGGCGCGACCTGTACGACCGGACCAAACCCTACGTCGACCGGGAGACCGAGATCGAGGCCTACGAAGTCACCGTCCGGGAGGCCCGCCGGATCGGCCTGGACGAGGCCGCCATCCTCGATTACCTGCGCGTCTCGTGGATCACCCCCGAGGAGCACTCCCGCCTCGCCCGCAGGCTGGGGGTGGACGCGGGCATGCCGAATGATCCGCGCTGATACGCCATTTATCTGGAAATTCCGACTTGCCAAAGAGACCGTTTTGGTCTATGGTACCTCGTTTGCGTTTCAGATATGACACCAACGAAAGGCACAGAGTGAGTAATGATCGGACACAATCAGCAGTGCAGCGTCCCCGATGAGGACGGATTTTTTGGAAAGTATGGCGGTAAATTTATACCGCCTCAACTGGAGAAACCCTTCGCCGAGATCACCGAGGCATACCACCGGATTGAGAACGATGCGGCCTTTATCGCCGAGCTGCGCTATATCCGCGAACATTTTCAGGGCCGGCCGACACCGGTGTACCACGCGCGGTCGCTCTCCCTGGACAACGGCGGGGCGCAGATCTATCTGAAACGTGAAGACCTGAATCATACCGGCGCCCACAAACTGAACCACTGCATGGGCGAGGTCCTCCTCGCGAAATATATGGGGAAGAAGCGTGTCATCGCCGAAACCGGAGCGGGGCAGCACGGCGTGGCGCTTGCCACGGCCGCCGCCTACTTCGGACTGGAATGCGAGATACACATGGGCGAGGTCGACATCGTCAAACAGGCGCCGAACGTCAGCCGCATGAAGCTGCTGGGTGCGACGGTGGTGCCGGTCAGCTCAGGTCTCAAAACCCTCAAAGAGGCCGTCGATTCGGCCTTCGATGCCTACCTCGCGGACTACGAGAACTCCATCTACTGCATCGGCTCCGTCGTGGGTCCCCACCCGTTCCCGCTCATGGTGCGCGATTTTCAGCGCGTCGTGGGGATCGAGGCCCGCGAGCAGTTCCACGCGATGACCGGGAATCTCCCCGACGCGGTCTGTGCCTGTGTCGGCGGCGGCTCCAACGCCATGGGGATCTTCGCGGCCTTCCTAAGCGATCCCTGCGAGCTGATCGGCGTCGAACCGCTGGGGAAGGGCACCGAACTGGGCCAGCACGCGGCGACGATGACGTACGGGCATGAGGGGATTATTCACGGGTTCAAGTGCTACCTCCTCCAGAACGAAGACGGTTCACCGGCCCCGGTCTATTCCTGCGCCAGCGGGCTCGATTACCCGGGCGTGGGTCCCGAACACTGTCACCTGAAGGACGAAGGCCGGGTCGAGTATGTGACCTGCTCGGATGACGAATGCAGGGATGCCTTCTTCAAGCTGTGCCGTCTCGAGGGAATCATCCCGGCGATCGAGAGCGCCCATGCCGTCGCATATGCCCTGGTGAAGGCGCGCGAGATGGAGACCGGGACGATCCTTGTGAACCTGAGCGGTCGCGGGGACAAGGACCTGGATTACGTCCTTGAGCACTGGGGCACCGGCGGCGAGGATGAGGCATAGAGGTCTGTAGAATCCTGCCCGTGTCGCGGATCACCCCCGAAGAGTATCCCCGCCTCGCCCGCAGGCTGAGGATGGGCGGAGGCGCGGCACCCCCCGCACAATAAACAGACACCCCTTCCCGGTATTCAGATTCTCCCTCCCGATACGACGGTTTTCTGAGATATTTTTCGATCCCCCGACCTTCCTGCGGATCGATGTCCCTGCCGCAAGTGTCAAAAGATCAACGATGTATCAACATTTGTTTCCATATGCCGATGATATACACGTAACGAGCCTGTCCAGATCCAGGATGAGAACTGACACAAAAGCAACCTGTGAGCGGGACATCGGTGTGTTGATCTATAACAGGGGATTGGCTTATGGGCATATTGAACATCAACGATCTAAAGGCCGGCATGGTCCTGGCCCAGGCCGCCCTGAATAAACACGGCACGGTCATTCTGGGTGAAGGCAGTGTACTGACTGAAAAACACATCAATTTCTTTAAATCCTGGGGAATCCCCGAAGTTGACATACAGGGTGTCGACAGCGACCAGCTGGTGCAAGAGGAGATGGCCGCCCTGTCGGGCGACACCGTTGAACTGATCGAACAACAGCTCGATGCCCTGTTCCCGTCGTGTGAAGCTCATCCTGTCATGGAAGAGATATACAAGATTGTCAAAAAGATACGGCTGAGACAGGCTGCAACCCGAGCCAATGGTGTCGCTGATGAAACCACGGAACATTGACAGTATCATCAACTCGATGGGCGAACTGCCGACCCTGCCCACCATCTACATGAAGCTTTCACATCTTCTGAAGGAGCCGGATTCGCCCATCAAGAAGATAAGCGGCATCATCTCCGAAGACCCGGCCATCGCGGCCATGGTCCTCAAGATAGTCAATTCGGCCGCCTATGGCTTCCGCAACCGGATCGGAGATCTCCAGCACGCGATCGTCATCCTGGGGCTGAGCGAGATACGGAACCTGGTCCTTGCGAGTTCCATCTACAAGGTGGTCAAGGAATTCAAATCGAGCAGCGCGTTCGATATGCAGGAATTCTGGAAACATTCCATCGGGTGCGCAATCGTGTCGAGGGTCCTGGCCGAGACCGCCAACCTGAAGAGCCCGGAAGATGTCTTCACCGGGGGCCTGCTCCACGACATAGGAAAACTGATCCATGCCACCTATCTGCGCGAAGAGTTTGACGAGGTGATAGCCGATGTCGAGGAGACCGGGTCCCAGATGTCTCAATCGGAGAAAAAGATACTGGGGTTCGATCATGCCAAGACGGGGGGCACCCTGGCCGAAAAGTGGCACCTCCCCCGGACAACGGTTGACATGATCGCCTGCCATCACATGTCCCGCGCGCCGGAAGGCCTGACGAAGGAGATGGCGGCCGTTCACATCGGCAACTCGCTGTGCATTGCCCTCAGCATGGGATCGGGAGGGGAAGAGAAGGTCCCCATCGTCAATGAGAAGGCGTGGGAGATCATGGATCTCAGGTTGAGCGAGCTCGAATATATCATGCAGAGGGCCTTGAAGCTGTTTGAGGAAAGCATTTCTATTATGGAATTTGAATAAGTCTGCCGGAACCCCGCTTCCGTGTGAACAGACGGGGTTTTGAGAAGGATATGGGGGATGGCGAAGATGCACAGTCAACAGGCCCAGATCGACCAGACCGAACTGGGGTCGATGGTCAAGAAACTGCACTTTCTGGAAGAATCGAACAACGCGCTCATCAGCATTCAGGAAAAGCTCGACCGGTTGAGCCGCTTTCATTCCGAGGAACTCCTGTCGTATGATATCCATCACATCCTTGAGACATGGCTCGCCCGGCTCAGGGAACTGGTCAGGATCGAAGTCTGTTCGGTCTTCCTCCTGGAAAAGGGGGGGATTGAATTCATCCACAAGATATCAAAACCGGAAGAGCTCTCGCCTCTCATTGAACGGGAGGTCGAGGCACAGATCGACCTGGGGAACTTCGGGCAGGCCATCAGCAACGGCATCCCCCTGAGCGTCAAGGCCGAGGTCTTCGGAAAGGAGAGCAAGCGGCCCCTCAGCATCATGATCGCGCCCCTCTCCAACCCGAAGAGGACCATCGGTGCCGTCGTCATCGTCTTCGAACAGGACAAGGAGTTCATACGCCAGCAGACCCTGAAACTCCTCAACATCCTCGTCGATTTCTTCTCCCTGGCCCTGGGGAACGCCTACCTGGTCGACGACCTGAAATCCACCTACTTCTTTACCATCAAGGCCATTACCAACTCCATAGAGGCTCGTGATCCGTACACGAGGGGGCATTCCGAACGGGTCGCCCTGTACGCCAAGATCATAGCGGAGGAACTGAACTGGGATGAAACCGAGATAGAGCTCATCGACTGGGGGGGCATGCTTCACGACGTGGGGAAGATCGGCATCCCCGACTCCATCCTGAACAAGCCCGGAAAGCTGAACGATGATGAGTTCGATTACATCAAGATGCACCCCCTGATCGGGGCCCACATCGTCAGGGGGATCTCCTTCCTGGAATCCTCGATCCCCTACATCCTCGAACACCACGAACGGTTCGACGGCAGGGGCTACTCCCGGGGCCTGGCGGGGGAAGATATCTCCCTCAAAGGGAGGGTGCTGGCGGTGGCCGACGCCTTCGACGCGATGACCTCCGACCGGCCGTACCGGAAGGCCCTCAAGCTGCAAGACGCCTTTGATGAGATCGTGAGGAACAGGGGGACCCAGTTCGATCCCCAGATGGTGGCTGCTTTTGAACAGGCCTTCCTCTCCGGCAAGATAACGATCCCCGGAAACAACATCCTCGATGGATTCTGAGGAGAGACTGCTCTTCGAATACGGAGGGAATTCCCACGGGCGGCGCCCTGAGCAAGGACGCCGGCACGCGGGAGCGGTTCCCCCGTGTGCCGGCGCCGCGACCTGTCGATGTCGTTTATTTCTTATTGGACCGCCGCCAGATCTTCATCTTCTCCGCTTCTTTGATCAGGCCGTCCCTGAAATCGGGATGGGCGATACTGATGATCTTTTCGGCCCGCATCCAGGTGGGACAAGCGGTGAGCTTCACCGCGCCGTATTCCGTGACGATGTAATCCACCATCTGCCGTGGAATGGTTGTCACTGAACCGAGGGCAAGCTGCGGCGCTATGCGCGACGTCGTCACGCCGTCGGCGTCCGTGTGGGTCGACGCGAGGCAGATGAAGCTCTTCCCTTTTCGCGACCACTGGGCGCCGAGGACGAAGTCCCACATCCCGCCGTTGCCGGAGACCTGGTTCATCCCGCTCGTCTCCGCGTTGACCTGCGAGAAGAGGTCGACCTGTATGGCGTTGTTGATGCTGACCATGTCGTCGATCTGCGCGATGATCCGGGGATCGTTGGTATAGTTCACCGGGTAGGAGGCAAGGGCCGGGTTGTTGTGCATGAAATCGTACATGCGCTGCGAGCCGATAGCGAACGTGTAAGCGCACTTGAAGCGGTCGATGTTCTTTTTCGATCCGTTCATCTTCCCCGATTCGATCATGTCCACGTAGGCGTCGACGAACATCTCCGTGTGGCCCCCGAGGTTTTTCAGGTCTGAATCGGCGATCAGTTTCCCCACCATGTTCGGCATGCCGCCGATGCCGAGCTGGATGCAGCAGCCGTCATGGATGTATCTCATGACGTGCCGGGCGATCTGTGCCTCCACCTCCGTCGGTTCGACCTGGGGCGCGTCGTACAGCACCTGCTCCGCCGGCGCCTCGACGATGTAGTCCACCCGTGAAATATGAACGGACTCCTCGCTTCCACCGAGGCATTGTGGCGTGTTGGGGTTTACCTCGACGATGGCGACATCCGCGGCCTCGATCTTGGCCGACGTCTCCGAGTTCTGCGGGCCGAGGTTGAAATAACCGGCCTCGTCCATGGGGCCGACCTGCATCATGGCGACCCACTGTGCCTTCCCCTTCTTGGCGGGATCGTCGTAGTAGATCGACCGATAATCCTTGGAAAGGCCCTCGTTGGGATCCTGGGTGACGAGTTCTCGATAGTGGGACGGACCCCGGTGATAGAGGATGGGACAATAATATTCCGGCTGCACATAGGCGTGGAGGAACCGGGTCAGCTTGCTCCACTGCCAGTCGACATAGGTAAAGCTCTCGGGGTGATTGGTGACCTCCGGGACGGGAGGAACGGTAACGGCCGTGAACACACCGACATCACGAAGCTCTTCGGCCCTCGCGGCAAGCGCCGCGTCGAGGACGATCGGCTTTCCGTTAAAAAATCCGTAATCCACAACGTCGCCGGAATTGACGACCTTGACCGCCTGATCGGCAGATACCAGTTTTTCTTTGTACTGCTGTGCGTAGCTCATTGACGGACCTCCATTATCAAATTTCTGAGAGTACTCGATCTCAGTTTCTGGCCGTGAAAGTTTCCTGTGTGTGAGCGAAAGGAGCGCTGGTTCAGATGTTTGGGATTTCCTGTCGAGCGGTTCTGCTGTCCGAAGTACGGCATCAAGGTCTGTCAAAGAACGAGGAGGCCGGCAGGGCCCGTTCCAATATGACGCCGAACCCCGCCAGACCATCGAAGGTCTGACCTGCGAAGAAAGATTGATTCAGTACTTCTGTTCCGGAAAAACGTAAAACCCCCAGTTCCCGTGCACGGGACTACATGAGCAGGGACACCCTGTCAAGGGAAAGACACGGTCCGTAATATTGAAGCACCATAATTTTATCGGAACAAGCTGATTTATCTCGGTTTTAGCGTTTTGTTTCCGGAGCAGATTTCTTCCGCGTCGGGGATTGAAAAAATCCCTTTCGGCGGAATTTTTCGGCAATTTTTGGTCAGTAGACGGCCGGTTGATTCTGAAGATAGTTATGAAAAACGGCATGTTGGGCTGCTCCCCTGCCCGGCATGGGGTCGGCCGTTTGGTCGTGCCGCTCGGACCGTCCCGGACAGGTACCGTGACGGCCGCGGCCCCCGTACCGGAGAAACCCCGAAGTACCCGTGAAAAATCAGGTAGAAGAAACGGGCGGAAGGGTGTATCGTTCCCCCATACGGAAAGGGGATCGTGCCATGAGGGGAACCATACTCCTGCTCTCGCTTATCGTGATCTGGTACCTGCTGCAGAGGTTCGTCCTGCCCCGGATGGGGATATCCACGTGGCTCAAGCCATCCTCCCGGGCAGCGGACAAGAAGAGCGACAAAGACAAAGAGGACGACAAAAAGGCGGAATAAACAGTGACCCTGTCATTTCGAATCCCACCATCCTTCTGTCATTTCGAGGAGCGAAGCGACGAGCTATAGTGCCCGCAGGGTAAAATCTTTTAGAGCATCGCAGGAAACACCACCATGCCCAAAAAATCCCTTGAGACCGAACGCCGAACCATCGAGGCGATGATCGGGATCTTCTGCCGCGACCGCCACGGCACGAAGGAAGACCTCTGCCCGGAGTGCCGTGAGCTTCTCGACTACGCCGCCGGGCGCCTCGAAAAATGTCCCCTCAAGGACAACAAGCCGAAGTGCTCCGCATGCCCCGTCCACTGCTACAAACCGGCCATGCGGGAGAAGATCAGGGCGGTGATGCGCTACGCCGGCCCCCGGATGCTCTACCGCCACCCCCTCCTCGCGGGGAAACATTACTTGTCCGGAAAATAAACAGGGAAGAATATAGCTACGAAGCAGGTTTGTTGATCCGCAGCAGCATGTGCCCTTCAAAGACGCTCAGCAGCTCAATACAATCCTTCTTAACACGGTAAACAATGCGGTATTTCTTGAAGATCAGCTCCAGGATATCGGGATGCGCGATCTCGGGGACGATTCTGCCCGCCCGTGGCGTATCACGCAGTGACTCCGCATGTTGAATGAGCTGATCGACAAACCGCGCCGCTCGTTCGGGGCTGTCTTTCGAGATATAGTCCTCGATCCCGGTCAGGCGTTCAAGGGCTTCATGCGTCCATACGATCTTCATCCGGGACTATCCCTTGCTTCTGTTCGCTGTCAGTGCCGCCCTGACTTCCTCGGTAGAGTAAGTTCTCCCGCTTTCGGCATCCGATATGCCCCGTGTAACGGAATCGAGAAAGGCCTTGCTGTACACCAATTCATCGTAGTCCTTTGGAGACAGCAGCACTCCGGCAGGTTTCCCGTTCTGTGTAATAACCAGGGGATGCTCCATATCCTGAAGGCTTTTAAACCACTTTGAGATGCCTTTCTTGAATTCAGCAATCGGGACGATACCAGTGGTGACCGAAATAGGCTTCATGCAATGACTCCTTATTTTGACTTCTTGAATGGTCAATATATGGACCAATATAGGCGATAAAGCAAGTGCTGATAGCAGCCTGATCCCGGCAGTCATGCCCTACGCCGGTTCCCGGATGCTCTGCCGCCACCACCTCCTCGCGGGGCGGCACTACCTGAAGGGGGAATAACGACCCCCCCTCACCCCTCACCCCTTCCTCCTTACTCCTCACTCCCCCCGCTTCCTTGACCTCAACGAATGAATTGGCTATAGAACGTACACTACTCATCAGGGGGGATACGCATGATCACGGTTGATACGGAAAAATGTATCGGATGCGGGACCTGCGCGGCGGACTGCACCGTCCTTGCCATCAGGGTGATAGACGGAAAAGCAACTCCGGGCAAATTCTGTATTGAGTGCGGGCATTGCACCGCGGTCTGCGAGCAGCAGGCGGTCACCCTCCTCGGCGACTACGATCCTGCCGAGATCATGGCATACGATGACCCCCGGAAGTTTCAGATTGAACCGGACAAACTCCTGAACTTCGTCAGATTCAGGAGGAGCATCCGTCAGTTCACGGACGAGCCGGTCAGCGACAGCGATATTCAAAAGATCCTGGAAATGGGCAGATACACACAGACCGGGGCGAACATGCAACTCCTCCGGTATATCGTTCTCACCAAAGATACCCTCCGTGAGATCGCGCCCATCGCCCTGAAGACCCTGTCCGAACTCGACATCACGACAGTCGACAAGAAAGCCATGCGCGTCCCCTATCAGTTCCTGGACTTTCAACAGATCTGGCAGCACTGGTACCGGGTGTATCAGAAGACAGGGAGAGATCTCCTGTTCCACGGCGCGCCCAACGCGCTCCTGGTGGTCAGCCGCAAGTGCAATGAACTGGACGGCGTCTTCAATATCGGCCACATGGAACTGATGGTCAACGCCTTGGGCCTCGGCGCCTGCATGATGGGCTTTGGAACCTTCGCCTTCGATATATCGCGGGAATTACAAGAAAGGGTCGGAATCCAGGAGGGTGAAGCCGTCACTATTATGATGGTCTTCGGTTATCCCAAGGTTCAGTACCTAAGAACCGTTAACAGGAAGAAAGTAAGATGCGCAAAAATCTGATCGCACCCGCCTTTACTTGTCAATCTGGGTGACTGCGAGATAAGGCGTGACTTTTTCCTGTCATTTCGAATCCCGGTTTACCGGGATGAGAAATCTTTTCTTTTTGAATCGGTACAGAGAGCCGTACGATGCCCAACCAACCCCCACCCCCGAAGAACACAAACGGCTCGCCTGCGGACTTGATGTAAACGGAGGCACCCAGGAAGGTGATCTGCATTTACCCCATGGCTAGGTTTGTTGATTTCTTCTTGCAATAACAAGCTATAAAATAAGTATATTGAAGACTTCAAATACAAGCCTTCACGTATGCTGATTGGGCCATATCATTGAATCCTGTTCGAAATGTGCAAAGTCTTGATAAAAAATCTTAACTTTACATTAAATCTATCTGCTTACCGAAGTCTGTGTTTGACATGTACAACCAGAACGTGTAGATTTCCTTCCATAATTCTCAAATGATTAGAAGTAGTCGAAAGAATCTCGGTAATTATTTGAGGGCCTCGATCTTGCGGATATCAAAATGGAAATAATTGACAACATAAACAGCCTCTTAGGTGATGACCTTAAAAAAGTACTTCGTCCTAACATGAAGCTGAAAATTGCTGCCTCTTGTTTCTCCATTTATGCATACGAAGCTCTGAAAACAGAACTGGAACAGATTGATTCCCTAAATTTCCTTTTTACATCACCAACATTTATACCAAACCAGGTCACAGACAAGCTCAATAAAGAAAGAAGGGAGTTCCATATTCCCAAGCTCAACCGGGAGAGTAACTTGTATGGCTCCGAGTTTGAAATTCGTTTAAAGAACGAACTCACTCAACGGGCCATAGCCAAAGAGTGTGCCGAGTGGATTAGTCGTAAAGTTCGATTTCGGTCAAATCGGTCCAATGCCCCGATGCAACAATTCGCTTGCGTTGAAGATGATCAGACCACAATCGCCTATACCCCCCTGAGCGGTTTTACCGCAGTGGACCTGGGTTATCAGAGGGGGGATGCGGTATCCAATTTTGTCAACAAGTTAACCGATACTGCCATGACGACAACGTATCTGAAGCTGTTTGATCAGATATGGCATGATCACGATAAAGTGGACGATATAACGGATCGGGTTAGCGAACACATCGCCGCTGTTTATACAGAAAACTCCCCTGAATCCGTTTACTTTTTGATTCTCTTTAATATCTTTAACGAATTTCTCGAAGATATTTCCGAGGATGTCATGCCCAATGATCTCACGGGCTATAAAGATAGCTTGATTTGGAATAAGCTGTTTAACTTCCAGAGGGATGCCGCCGTTGGCATCATTAATAAACTGGAAAGTTATAACGGTTGCATCCTAGCTGATAGCGTCGGTTTGGGCAAAACCTTCACCGCTCTGGCCGTAGTAAAATATTATGAGCTGCGTAACAAGTCCGTACTGGTTCTGTGCCCCAAGAAAATAGCGGATAACTGGCAAAATTATAATCAGAATCTGGTAACGAATATTTTTGCACAGGACCGCTTTAACTATACAGTCCTGTGTCATACCGATCTACAGCGAAATCGTGGCTATTCGCTTGGTGTTCGGCTCGACCGGATAAACTGGGGTAATTTTGATCTCGTTGTTATTGATGAATCGCATAATTTCCGGAATAATGAGGCGTTCAAAGACAGGGAAACCCGCTATCAAAAACTGATGAACAAGATTATCAAGGCTGGTGTAAAGACGAAGGTCCTGATGCTTTCGGCCACCCCTGTCAATAACCGGTTCAATGATCTGCGTAACCAGCTTGCCCTCGCCTACGAGGGCGACTCTGACAAACTGGACAAGAAATTGCGCACTGAAAAGGATATCAACGAGATATTCCGCCGGGCTCAGGGGGTGTTCAATGTATGGGCAAAGTTGCCGCCTGAGGAGAGGACGCCTGCGGCTATTCTGAATGCGCTGGATTTTGATTTCTTTGAGATGCTCGATAGTGTTACCATTGCCCGCTCCCGCAAACACATCCAGAAATTTTATGACATCAAGGACATCGGGCCTTTTCCAGAACGCCTCAAGCCCATCTCATTTCACAGCCCGCTGACCCATCGCACCGACGTTATCAACTTCAACGAGATATTCAACCGCCTGATTATCCTGAATATGGCGGTCTATGCGCCATTCCGGTATATCCTGGACAGTCGTCTCGGTAAATATGAAGAGTTATATGATACCGAGGTACAGGGCGGTCTTTCGCGGTTGAAACAGAGCGACCGTGAAAAAAGCCTCCAGGCGTTGATGACAGTCAATTTGCTGAAACGTCTGGAAAGTTCGGTGCAGGCGTTTCGGCTCACTTTGCAGATGTTGCAGGACAAGCATGAAAAGACATTGGCCAAAATTAAAAGTTTCAAGAAGACCGGTATAGCCGATAGCTTTGAAGATCTTTCAGCTGCTTTTGAAAATATAGATGAAGACGAAATGGAAGCACCAGGGAGCGATGATGCCGTAACGGGCGGAAAGGTACAGATAAATCTCGCTGACATGGATCTTGATTCATGGGAGTTTGATCTGAGTAACGATCTGGAAGTCTTGTCCGAACTGTTTTTTGAAATGCAGAAGATCACCCCTCCCGATGACGCAAAGCTGCAATGTCTGAAAGAACTGATTGCACGTAAGCAGACGAAACCGATCAACCCTGGTAACAAAAAAATATTGCTCTTTACCGCCTTTGCCGACACCGCTCGTTATCTCTACGATAACCTGACGCCCTATATTAAAGATACATTCAACCTGCATACCGCAATAGTCACCGGCAGCGACGGTTGCAAGTCAACGCTTCGGCGCAGCTACGATTTTCAATCGCTCCTTACCCTCTTTTCCCCGCTTGCCAAGGAAAAGGATTTGATCATGCCGCAAGAGCCGGCGGAGATTGATGTCCTGATCGGTACAGATTGTATCTCAGAAGGGCAAAACCTGCAGGATTGTGATTTTGTGGTAAATTACGACATCCATTGGAATCCGGTCCGCATCATTCAGCGTTTCGGTCGGATTGACCGGATCGGCTCGAAAAATACCCGGATTCAACTCGTTAATTTCTGGCCGGACATCTCCCTGGATGACTATATCAACCTGAAGGCCCGTGTTGAAAGCCGCATGGTCATTGCCGATGTAACTGCTACCGGTGACGACAATCCCCTCAGTGCCGAAGCCAACGATCTGGCATTCCGCAAGGAACAGCTTCAGCGGCTCCAGGATGAAGTCATTGATCTGGAGGATGTAAAAACAGGTGTATCGATTACGGACCTGGGGCTGAATGATTTCCGCATGGACTTGGTTAATTATGTGAAAGCCAATGGTACTCTGGAGGGTGTTCCCAAAGGAATGCATGCGGTCATTGGTGCAGATCCGGAAAAGGAAATCCATCCCGGCGTGATTTTCGTATTGCGCAACACGAACCACGGCGTAAACATCAATCAGCAGAACCGCCTGCACCCCTACTATCTAATTTACATCAACATCGAAGGTGAGGTCTTGATTAACCATACGGAGGTTAAAAAGATCCTCGACCACCTCCGTTCCGCCTGTAAAGACCGCTCCGAGCCGATACCTTCCCTTTATAAAGCGTTCAACCGCGAAACGCGGGACGGCCGGAAAATGACGACATATTCCAATCTCCTGAAGCAATCTATCCACTCCATGATCAGTCTCAAAGAAGAAAAAGATATAGACAGCCTTTTTACCGGCGGCGGCACCACCGCCTTGCTGAATACCATCAGCGGCCTGGATGATTTTGAGCTTATTGCCTTTCTGGTCGTGCGGGGGGCAGCCTGACAGTGTTTATCTACCCTGCAAAGGCTGAATACAATCGGACGATCCCAAAGGTAAAGATTTATAACAACGCCAAGCCATCGAAGTCGGTCAAGGCCAGGTTCGTGTCTCATATCAGCGAAATTGTCTGGAAATATAAATTGTCCCCCGAGACCACCAATCTCGCGGCGCGGAGCGGATTCACCGAGATTCAGGTGTTTGAGATCACTCTGAGAGAGCCGGAATTGGACAACACTGTTCTCATGGCAATTGACAAAGCGATCCCTTACCCCATCCTCTATCGGTTGCTGTATGAAGGGCAGGTAAAGAGAACGGCGGCCTACAAGCGGCCGGCCACTGACAGTTCCGGCAAGTGGGTGACGGAGACCTATTTTGAAACCGATTGGACGGATGACATTGTCCCGGCTATGCCTCTGCCCGTGGCGCTCGACATGAAAAGCCTTTACGAACAGATACTTTTTGCCTATATTGATCTTACACGGCGGGAGGGCGAAAGTCTGGACGCACTGGCGGGGCGGGTCGAGATGATTCGCAAATGTCATCGTGATCTACAGGCACTGAAAACAAAGATAAAGAGTGAAAAGCAGTTTAACCGGAAGGTGGAATTAAACGCCTTGGTGCGAGACCTGAACACACGGTTGACAGTATTGACCGAAGCATAATTTGAAACAAAAAAAGGAATCGATATGGACAAACTGAAAATGCAGAGCCCCGATCTGGTGGATGAGAACATCGCAAAAATCGCTGAACTCTTCCCCAATTGCATCACCGAAGACCGGGATGAAAAGGGGACGGTGCGAAGGGCCGTGGATTTCGACCTGCTGCGCCAAGAGCTTTCGGCCACCCTGGTGGAAGGGCCGCAGGAGCGATACACCTTGAGCTGGCCTGGCAAGAATGAGGCGATCCTCACCGCCAACGCCCCCATCGCCAAGACACTGCGACCCTGCGAAGAGGAAAGCGTTGATTTCGAAAACACAAAGAATATCTTTATCGAGGGGGACAACCTCGACGCCCTCAAACTGCTCCAGGAGACTTACCTGAACAAGATCAAGATGATCTATATCGATCCGCCCTATAACACGGGGAATGATTTTATTTACAAAGATAACTTCGCGGCAGATAAGGATAAATACGATTTATCTAGCGGACAACGAGATGAAGAAGGCAACCAGCTTATTGATGAGCAACAATATGTAAAAAACCAAATATCAAATGGGCGGTTTCACTCTGATTGGTTAAACATGATTTATCCCCGGTTGAAGCTGGCACAGAAGCTTTTGCGTGAGGATGGAGTGATTTTTATTTCAATTGACGATAATGAAGTAACTAACACACGTAAGATTTGTGATGAGATTTTTGGGGGTGAAAATTTTGTCGCTCAGTTGATTTGGAAACGGCGTGCATCATCAGCAATGGCGGACAATAATGTTTCTGCTGACCATGATTATGTTCTTGTTTATCAAAGAGGTGGCTTTGCTGGGTTTATTGGTTATATAAAAGATTTCAAAAACTATTCGAATCCAGACAAAGATCCTCGCGGTTCTTGGGTACTTGGAGATTTAACGGTTGGAATGACTGCCGCAATGCGTCCACACCAAGCATACGATTTGGTTGACCCAAAAACAGGAGACGTTTATCCATACAATCCGAATCGTGTTTGGTCTTTCATTCCAGAATCAATGAATAAAATGATTTCAGAGGGTCGAGTTGTTTTTCCAAAAGATCCTACAAAAAGGCCAATGCAAAAACGCTTTCGAAGTGAACTCAAGAGCGATCACAATCCATTTTCGACGTTGATGTTAGATAAAGTGGGATTGAACACAGAAGCAACACGTACAATTCAAGAAATTCTTGGTGGAAATATCTTTGATTATTCAAAACCTATTTCTTTGCTGGCCACATTGGTCCCACAAGTTTGTGAAAATGAAGATATTATTCTAGATTTCTTTTCGGGTTCCAGCGTAACAGCCCATGCTGTCATGCAACTCAACGCCGAAGATAACGGTAACCGCAAATTCATCATGGTTCAGCTTCCAGAACCCTGTTACGAAAACTCGGAGGCGTTCAAGGCGGGATTTAAAACCATAGCCGAAATCGGCAAGGAGCGTATCCGCCGGGCGGGCAAAAAGATCAAAGAAGAAAGCCCTATCACCACCGAAAATCTCGATGTCGGTTTCCGTGTATTCAAGGTAGACACCTCCAACATGAAGGATGTTTATTACACACCGGACGAACTGACACAGGACAATCTGGAACTTTTCAAGGATCATATTAAACCTGACCGCCGTCCTGAAGATCTCTTGTTCCAGGTATTTCTCGACTGGGGGCTTGACCTGTCTCTGCCCATGGCCAAAGAGACCATCGACGGGAAGACCGTCTTTATCGTGGATACCGATGCCCTGGTTGCCTGCTTCGACTCGGGCATAACCGAGGAACTGGTCAAGAAGCTGGCCGTCTATAAGCCGCTGCGGGTCGTCTTCCGTGATGACGCATTCGGCAGCGACAGCGTCAAGATCAATGTGGAACAGATATTCAAGCTTCTGTCCCCGGCAACTGAAGTCAAATCTATCTAAGCGATGGGGACAACCATGAAACTCAAATTCAAGAAGCAAGCATTTCAGACCGAAGCCGTTAATTCGGTGGTGGGATGTTTTGCCGGACAGCCGAAAAGCGACAGGGTCATCTATCGAATAGATCCCGGTAAAAACGGAAACAACAGTAATAAGGGTCAAATCCAATCCGGCCTTGACTTTTCTCAGTCCGGTTTTAAAAACCGTGAACTGGCTCTTACAAAGGATCAGCTCCTTGCGAACATCCAGACCGTACAGCAGAGGCAGAATCTCCCGCAATCGACAGCACTGGTCAGCACCAAGGTATGCGCGGTCAATCTCGATATCGAGATGGAAACCGGCACCGGCAAAACCTATTGCTACATAAAGACGATGTTCGAGCTTAACCAGCGTTATGGCTGGTCCAAGTTCATCGTTGTAGTGCCGTCGATAGCGATTCGCGAAGGGGTGTATAAATCTTTTGAGATTACCGCCGAACACTTCATGGAGCAGTACGGTAAACGCGCCCGCTTCTTCATCTATAATTCAAAGCAGCTTCATCACCTGGAGCAGTTCTCTTCCGATGGCGGTATCAATGTCATGATCATTAACGTCCAGGCATTTAACTCACGGGCCCAAGATGCCCGCCGCATTTATGAAGAGTTGGATGATTTCCAGTCGCGAAAACCTATCGATGTTATCAAGAGCAATCATCCGATTATGATTATCGATGAACCGCAGAAAGTGGAAGGTGCCAGGACTTTTGAATCGCTCAAGGAATTTTCGCCGCTGGCAATCCTGCGTTATTCCGCCACCCACAAAACCGAACACAACAAAATTCATAGACTCGATGCCCTAGACGCCTACAATCAGAAACTGGTCAAAAAAATTGCGGTACGCGGTATTACCGTCAGAGGTCTGACCGGCACGAATGCCTATCTCTATCTCGAATCCATTCAGATTTCGGCGTCCAGTTCACCCCTGGCCCGTATCGAGTTTGAGGTGAAACAACAGAATGGTATTAAGCGAGTTATGCGTAAGTTCGGGAAGAATGACAACCTCTTTGACCTTTCCGGCGGCCTTTCCCAGTACAAGGGGTTTGTTATCTCAGATATCAATGCGGTGAACGATACCGTTGCCTTCACCAATGGCGAGGCTCTGGAAGCAGGTGAGGCCACCGGTGATGTCAATGAGGCCACGCTACGCCGGATTCAGATCCGTGAGGCGGTAAAAGCGCATCTTGAAAAAGAACAGGCCCTTTTCCCACAGGGGATCAAAGTGCTTTCGCTCTTCTTTATCGACGAAGTGGCAAAATACCGTCGCTATGACGATGGGGTTGAACAGGCGGGTGAGTATGCCCGGATATTCGAAGAGGAATATCAGGACGCGTTGAACGAAATACCGCTCCTGCTGGATATGGCCTATCGTAAATATCTTGAAGGTATAAGGGCCGAGAAAACCCATAACGGATACTTTTCCATCGACAAGAAAAGCAAACATCTGGTTGACCCAACAGTGGGGGCACGGAGTACGGAAGCAGATGATGTCGATGCCTATGACCTGATTTTGAAAGATAAAGAACGACTGCTCTCCCTGGACGAGCCGGTTCGCTTTATCTTCTCTCATTCAGCTTTAAGCGAAGGCTGGGATAACCCCAATGTCTTTGTTATCTGCACCCTCAAGCACAGCGACAGCAGTATTCGAAAACGTCAGGAAGTGGGGCGTGGCCTGCGCCTCTGTGTCAACCAGGCGGGTGATCGAATTGACAGCGGGGCTAATATCCACGATATCAACCTCCTAACCGTTGTTGCCAGTGAAAGTTACAAGGATTTTACGGTCGGCCTCCAAAAAGAAATATCGGAGTCTCTTTCTGACAGACCACGCAAGGCTGATGAAGCATACTTTACCGGCAAAATCCTCAGGACGCCGGAAGGCGATGTTGCCGTTACGCCGCAGATTGCCAAACAGATTTATCGCTACCTTGTTAAAAACGATTACACCGACGATAACGACGCCATTACCGCTACCTACCATGAAGACAAAAAGAACAACACGCTGGTTGCCTTACCCCCTGAACTGGCCCCTTATGCTCCACAGATAACGCAATTGATCGATAGTGTCTTCAGCGATGCCGCTCTCCCGGAAATTGACGATGGGCGCAAGGCGAAGCCTAACCCCCTGAACGCAAACATTGAAAAGGCCGAATTTAAGGCATTATGGGACAAGATCAACCGCAAAGCGGCCTATACGGTTCACTTTGATACCATCGAGTTGATCAAAAAATGCGTATCGGCTCTTGAGAAGGAATTAAGGGTTTCCAAACTGCAGTATGTTGTTGAGCGGGGTGAACAGAATGATGCCGTCACGTACGAGGCACTGCAAGAGGGAGAGAGTTTTCACGTTACAGAAAATGAGACCGGACATTTTTCCCATTCAGTGCATTCTGCCGTCAAATACGATCTGATCGGTAAGCTGGCTGAAGATACCCAGCTAACCCGCAGAACCATTGCCGAAATTCTGAAAGATATGAGCAAGGCGATCTTCTCGCAATATCGCCAGAATCCGGAAGATTTCATGCAAAAAGCTGCCGGCATTATCAACGAACAGAAGGCAACGGTTGTTGTGGAGCACCTTACCTACAGCCCGGTTGAAGAGAAGCACAAACTTCATGAGATATTTACTGTAGAAAAAAAGCCGGATTTCAGTAGGGCGATAAAGACTCAGCATCATGTTTATGATTATGTCTTTACTGATTCCAAGACGGAAAAAGCGTTCGTGACCGAACTGGACAAGAGCGTTGAAGTGGTGGTCTATGCAAAACTTCCCAAGGGGTTCTTCATACCGACTCCGGTTGGAAACTACAATCCGGACTGGGCCATCGCCTTCGAGGAAGGAACGGTCAAACATATCTATTTCGTCGCCGAGACCAAAGGCTCAATGTCGACCATGGAACTCAGGAAGATTGAAGAATACAAAATCGATTGCGCACGTAAATTCTTTGTCGGCATCACCACAGATCAGGTCAAATATGACGTCGTCAGTGACTATGCAAAACTGATGAGTATCGTGAATTAAAATACGAGTGATAGTGCTGAGATGAGAATCATCACGAAAAAGCAGGGGGCATAATGGACAACGAGTTACTGAAGAAACATATTGAGCATTATC
>Ga0272443_10003208_pt1 | contig 19542 bp, 23 predicted proteins | sample SSMAcet12_FD_193581 | JGI IMG/M metagenome (GOLD analysis project Ga0272443, IMG submission 193581) | Marine sediment archaeal communities from Little Sippewissett salt marsh, Falmouth, MA, United States - SSM-Acet-12 | ecosystem: Environmental > Aquatic > Marine > Wetlands > Sediment ... | reverse complement strand
CATCCAGCCCGATCAGGATGACCCGGTATTCAATACCCTGCTGGATGCCAGCCGGGACATTGACCTGATGATCGGCTTTGTGCATGAAGACCAACGGCACCGCTTCTACATCGCCTCCGCTTATCTGGCCGAAGGCAAGATCGTCCACATCCACAACAAAGTCTACCTGCCCACCTACGGCATGTTTGACGAGGGGCGCTTCTTTGCCTGGGGCGATTCGGTCCGCGCCTTTGATACCCGCTTTGGTCGGATGGGTATGCTGATCTGCGAGGATTTCTGGCACGCCTCCCTGCCCTATCTGCTCTGGCTGGATGGCGCCGATATTCTGCTGTTCCAATCAGCCTCGCCCGGCCGCGGGCTGACGGCTGACCCCCGTCTGAGCAGCTCCGCCTGGGTGGAACATACCAACCGGGCTTATGCCGGGCTGTTCACGGTCTTTGTCGCCCATGCCAACCGGGTGGGCTATGAGGATGGGCTGAACTTCTGGGGCGGCTCCACCATCTTTGATCCCGATGGCAACCTGATCGTCCGGGCACCGGATTTCGAAACTTCGCTGACCCTGGCCGAGATCGACCTCAATCAATTCCACCGGTCCCGGGCCCGTTTGCCGCTATTGCGGGATGAACGCACCAACCTCGTCCAAAGCGAACTGGAAAGAATTTTGGGTAACCATGAAAACTGATCTGACCATCAATACCGAACTGGCTGAAAAGATCCTCACAGGCTTCATCCGCACCGAGCTGCACCGGGTGGGGATTCCCCGGGCCGTGCTGGGGCTTTCCGGCGGGATCGACTCCGCTCTCAGTCTCTACCTCTGCGCCCGCGCCCTGGGGCCTGAGAACGTCCTCGCGGTGCGAATGCCCTATAAGACCTCCGCGGCGGACACCCTCTCGGATGCCCAGACGATGATTGACGACCTGGGCGTGCAGTCACTGACCGTGGAGATCACCGACATGGTGGACCCCCTTATCCAACACTATGAGGATATGGACCGGATGCGGGCCGGCAACATCATGGCCCGGATGCGCATGATCGTGCTCTATGACCAATCGGCCGCCTTCAAAGGATTGGTGATGGGCACCAGCAACAAGACCGAACTCCTGCTGGGCTATTCCACCATCTTTGGCGACTCCGCCGCCGCGCTCCAGCCGATTGGCGACCTCTATAAGACCCAGGTGCGCCAGCTTTCCAAAGCGCTGGGCGTGCCGGATTCGGTGATCAACAAAGCTCCCTCCGCCGATCTCTGGCAGGGGCAGACCGATGAGGATGACCTGGGCTTCACCTATGCCGAGGTGGACCGGCTGCTCTACCTGCTGGTGGATCAGCGTTACCGCCCCGAGGATTGCGTGGAAGAGGGTTATGACCTCAAATTTGTGGAGCAGGTCGTCGAGCGGGTGCGCCGGAATCACTTCAAACGGGTGATGCCGCCCGTCGCCAAGCTCTCCCAGCGCACGATTGGCTATGATTTTCTTTATTTACGGGATTGGGGGACATAGGTATTCGGTTGTTGTAGCTGAATTTATATTCTCTTGTAGCATTATCATAGGGAAATTTATAAAAACTAAAAAAGTATTGTTCAGGAGGGAACTATGGAACCACACAATATGGATGATGTAATTAATAAATTGAATGAAAAGTATTTTGATTACTCTAAGACTCTGAATAATGATGAGGATTACTTAGAGGCTTATTCAATAATGCTTTTACAAATAACAGCTAATTATATAAGTATTATTAGATCCATGTGTAGGGAGCAGGAAAATCAAGAACTCGGAACAGAATTAGAAAAATGGTTTAATTCAAGCATTGATTTGTTTACAGATGATTTAGCCGAAGCGATATATGGTATTAAATATGGGGATAAAAATCCGGCGCATCTACGGTTTATCCTAGCTCGTTTAGCAACCTCACCTTTATTATTTACTATTATATTAGGCGATCAAACAAATCCCGAAAGTGTCAATACAAATGTAATAACAGATGATTTAATTAGAAGGGTTAGTGCTAAATCTCCTAAATAGAAATAACGTATAGTATTTTAATAGTTATTTTGGAAAAGAGGGAACAAGATGTCAAAAGTTCAAAAATTGTCATCAATATATTTTCAATGGGATCAAAATGGAAATATTTCCCATAGCACGCAACATTATTTCAACTTCGATAAATATCAACAAACCGATGGATTACTACTTAGCGTTGTTTTGCTAATTAGTGGTCAATTAGGAATTTTAAAACCGGAGTTTGGTCTTTATATAAGCAACCGTATTCTTAATTTTCTACGCAACCCCAAAATTACACCTGATCCAATAAAAAATCCGCTCAATAGTGTACAAGTTGATCTTATACAAAGTGAAAGAACAGTAATTTGCACATTTCATCCGTCTTATTTAAATTCCGGTACAATGCCGCCAGAAGAAGCTGTCTCAAGACTCCTTGGCAACCTCCCTCCTTATCTTTATCAACAACTAGATATACATAATCGGTATGATGCTGAATTGTTTCGTTTTTTCAAAGTTGGGCTCCTTGCTGTTATTGATTATTATCTTACAGATGCCCTCCCAAAGGGAATCTCTTCAGGCTTTTTCTCAAAAATAAGATTTAAACAAATGAAAGTACAATTTGAAATGCTTAAATTTACTGAAAGTTTTTTCCCTTATTGGAAGGGAGGGTTGAATCTACCTGAGACTGAATTTTATAGTAGGTTAGAAAAAACTCAACAACATTTTAAGGGAATTTATAAGAAGCATTACTCGCTGTAGTCAGTAGGATGGGTTGGCAACCCACCAAAGAAAATAATCACCCAATACCTAATTACCTAATACCTACTACCTGATACCTACTTCCCAATCCCCTAATCCCCCTCTTCCTCCACCCGAATCGGTGAGAAGGAATGCCGGTGCTGGGCGCAGGGGCCCAGGCTCGCGATCGCGGCCCGATGGGCGGCGGTGGCATAGCCCTTGTTCTGCGCCAGGCCATACCCGGGAAACGCCGCATCCATTGCCACCAGGATCGCATCCCTGCCGGTCTTGGCCAGCACGGAGGCCGCCGCAATGGTGAGCGAACGGGCGTCCCCCTTGACCAGGGGCGTCTGCGGTTTGTCCACTTCGGGCAAGGTAATGTAATCAATCAGGATATGTTCCACTGCCACGGTAAATTGCGCCAGGGCGCGCCCGGCCGCCAGGCGGGTGGCTGGGGCAATCCCGATTTGGTCAATTTCCGCCGCTGAAGCATAACCCACCGCCCAGGCAACTGCCGTGGACTTGATCTCAATCGCCCAGCGGTCCCGCTCTTGGGGTGTCATCTCTTTGGAATCACGCACGCCCTCCAACCGGTCAAACAGGTCCGGCAGGTCGGCGGGCAGAATCACTGCGGCAGCCGCCACGGGGCCCAGCAAGGCGCCGCGCCCGGCCTCATCCACACCAGCCACCAGGCGCAGTCCCTGCGCCCACAGCGCTTTTTCAAATTGAAGGTCCGGGCGAGCCGGAATCAGGGAAAGGTCAAACTTTACTCTGGGCGTCATAAGCTCCCCGGCCCGATTTCAACCGGATATCCAGCAGGTCAAAAGCCATCCGCATCGAATCCTGCAACAAGCGCACCCGGCTGTCGGCGTTGAAGGTCCAATCAATCGGCACCTCCTGAATGGTGTAACCCATCTTGCGGGCAATGAACAAGACCTCAGCGTCAAAAGACATCCCACCCAGAGTCTGCAGGGGGAAAACCTTGTCAGCAATATCCCCCCGAAAACATTTAAAGCCGCATTGCGTATCCTGCAGCCCCGGCAGCACCATCCAGCGCACCATGGTGTTGAACACCCGGCCAATCAGATGCCGGTAGCCCGGTTCATCAATCCGCCTTGAGCCGGCAACCTCCCGGGAGCCAATCGAGACTTCCACATTTTCCAATTCCGGCGGAATGAAGCGCAGAACCTGTTCAATCGGCATGGAAAGGTCCGCATCACAAAAGAAACGGTATTCGCCAACCGCTTCCAGCATGCCCCGCCTGACAGCCAGTCCCTTGCCGCGTTGTTCCTCATGGATCACGCGCAGATAGGGCATCTTTGCTGTATAGGATTCGGCAATTGCGAAGGTATCATCCGTGCTGCCGTTTTCCACCACCAGGACTTCATAGCCAAAGTCCTGCTGGGACAAAAACGTATCAATTTTCTCCAGAGATGGCGGCAGACGTTCAGCTTCGTTATGGGCAGGAATAATGATGGACAGGAAAGGATTGGTCAAAATGTCACCCTTGATTTTGTAACCGATTTAGTATAAAAAATGGCAAGGAGAACGATCATTCCTTCGCTCGCCTTCCCATTCTTTTGACAGGTCGGGGTGGGCGGACTTGAACCGCCGACCTCCGCGTCCCAAACGCGGCGCGCTGGCCGACTGCGCTACACCCCGGCAGATAAGAGTATAATCCGAACTATGACCAGACGTCAAGCCGTCCCCGTCCATCCAGTTTTCTTCCTCCTCCTGGCTTTAATGCTTGCTCTTAGCGCCTGCCAGGATTCGCCCGAAGTCCCTGTATTCACACCCACTGCAAGCACTGAAACCTCCGCCAACGACGACACCTCATCCACCCCGCAAATCACCCAACAGGTCACATCGGAGCCCATCCAGCCAAGCCCTACGCCGGATTGCCGCCTGCAGGGTGGGACCGTGCTGAACGAGAAGATCAACAGCGAAACGCTGGGTGACTCATTGTATTTTGATATCTACCTGCCCCCCTGTTACGATGCGGACGCCGAAGCTCGCTTTCCCGTGGTCTACCTGCTGCATGGTCTGTCCTACCGGCAGGACCAGTGGCAGCGGCTGGGACTGGTTTCTACAATGGATGATCTGATCGCCGAAGGCGAACTTTCACCTTTCATTGCAGTGATGCCGCTCGAATCGCCCTTCGTCTCGCCCAAGGTCTCCCAATACGGCAATGCGTTGGTCTTCGATCTGATCCCCTGGGTGGATGGACATTATCAAACCCTGCCGGAGAAGAACTACCGGGCCATTGCCGGTGTTTCCCGAGGCGCGGCCTGGGCCATTCACCTGGGATTTGACCAATATGAACTGTTCTCCCGGGTTGGCGCACACAGCCTGCCTTTCTTTGAGGCAGATACCCATTATCTCCCCGGCTGGCTGGACCTTGCCGATCAGGACCTGCCATTGTTCTTCATTGACATCGGTAATAATGATGGGGAATGGAAGACGGCTGAAATAATCGCCGATGCGCTGGATGAGAATGGCATTCCCCATGAGTGGTATCTCTTCACCGGCGATCACACCGAAGAATACTGGTCCAGCCATCTGGAAACCTATCTCCGCTGGTACGCTGCGGATTGGGGAGAGCCTTAGGAAATGAAGTAAAATAGAGTCAGACCAAAGAATTACGGAAAGGGAGAGACAATGTTTCAACAACTTACCATCGTCGGATATCTCGGCAACGACCCGGTCATGCGGTTTACCCCCAGCGGACAGGCCGTTACCAGTTTCCCCGTTGCCGCTTCACGCTCCTACACCAACAATGCCGGCCAAAAGGTTGATGAAACCACCTGGTTCCGGATTTCAGTTTGGGGTGCACAGGCCGAAGCCTGCAACCAATATCTCAGCAAAGGTCGTCCGGTGTTGGTCATCGGCCGCCTGCGGCCGGACCCCCAGTCCGGTGGACCCAGGGTCTACACTCGCAAGGACGGCACCAGCGGTGCTTCCTTTGAAGTGAACGCCATCAACGTCCGCTTCCTGCCAACAGGCCGGGGCGACAACGCCAGCTATGAACAAGACATGGGTGATACCGCAGGGGGCGCAGAGGACGACGATATCCCCTTCTAGAATGGAGCAATAATGCCCAATCCCATACCGAATTTCATCCTCCCGGATGATCTCGAAGCGCAATATGTCAACTTCGTCCGGATTTCTCATACCGCGGCTGAATTTGTGATGGATTATTCCCTGCTGCTGCCCGGCGTCAAGGAACCCACCGTGAACGCGCGGATTGTGATGTCTCCCACCGCAGCCAAGCTCTTCTTGGGCGCGATGAATGAGAACATCAAACGTTATGAAAATAAATTTGGACAGATCAGCCTGCCCGGCAGTCACACCCTGGCAGATGAGCTTTTCAAACCTAACGATGAACCGGAGAAGCCTAATGATTAATATCGAAGAACTCGCCGATCGGATCCGAGATTCATTTGAACATAAGAACACCATCCGCGATCAGGCCCTGGCCCAAAGCCGGGTGCTGACCCGGCATGCCGCCCATGCCATCCGCGCCATCCACCGGGAAGACGCCGGGGTGGCCAAAGAGAACCTGGTCGAAGCCGACAAACTGGCCACGTCCATCCGTGAAAGCCTTTCCAATGACCCGGACCTGTATTTCTCAGGTTATGCTCAGGACGCGCTAAAGGAATATTGCGAAGCGCATGTGACCGTAGCAGCCATCCTGGACGAGGAATGGCCCAGCCCGGAAGACCTCCAGGTGGAATACGCCACCTATCTGAACGGCCTCTCTGAGGTGGTCGGTGAATTGCGTCGCCGCATTATGGACATCATCCGCCACGGTCATTCACCCGAGGTGAATCGCCTGATGAATGTGATGGAAGATATCTATGCCCAATTAGTCACCATGGACTTTCCCGACGCACTCACCTACGGCCTTCGCCGCCGGACAGACATCGCCCGCAGTATCATCGAACGGACCCAGGCTGATATTGCCATTAGTTTCCGCCAACAGGAACTGGAAAAAACGATTCTTGCCCTTTCAGCGCAGCTTTCTGAAATGGAAGAATCCGATGAAGACAATTAACGCATCCGATCTGGGTGCCTATCTGTATTGCCAGCGTGCCTGGTGGTACCGGAAAGAGGGGGTCGAGTCCGGTAACCAGGAAGCCATGGCCGCCGGAACCCGCCACCACACCCTGCACGGACGCAAGGTGTTCATCGCTGGCGGGTTTCGCTTTCTGGGCTGGGTGCTGCTGCTGGCCGGCCTGGTGGTGTTGGCCCTCTATCTGTCCCTTTCCCTTTTCGGCCCATGATCTGGTTCGCACTGGTCCTGATCGCTGTTGCGATCCTGTTCCTCTGGCTGGCGAATCGCCAGCGCAGCCAGGCAGGCCTGCCTTCAGGCCGGATCAGCATGTAGGTCACGTATGGTGAGACCAACGGTCGAACCTACGTGACTTTTTTGTCACGCTGGAAGCGTGACTTTCAAGACAGTATCTACGAAGTTCTCGAAGAGCAAAGCGACGAAGCCCCCGAAAAGAAGTGAGGGGGTGAGGAAATTTGTTACACAGAGGATTTACGAGGTGAATTATTCCCCCTCATCTGGCACTGCGTGCCACCTTCCCCACCAGGGGGAAGGCTTTTTTCTTGGGCTTCCCCTTGAGGGGAAGCTGTCTGCGCAGCAGACTGATGAGGTGGTTATTTATCATCTACCATAACCTGCACTTTTTACATTTTCGCCCCACACCCTCCCCCCTGTTCCCTTTCGTACTAAAACGTGTTAGACTCTGTAACGGAGTTTTTCATGGCTGAACCAACCCAACCCTGGCAAAATCGGGAAATTACCCCCGCCGAAGCCGATCCCCATTCTGAGCAAACAACCAAAACCCAGCAGTCCGGGCTGAACCGGATCTGGGAACGTTTGCGCCGTCTTGGTTTGGGCGATTCAACCCTGCGTTTTTCCACAGCAGCGATCACGCTGGTCCTGATCCTGGTGGTGGTTGGCGTCATGAAGGCTTTTAACCTGCCCGAAACCGAATTAAGCGGCAACAGCGACAACATCGTCCTGGCCGATTCCCTGTCGGAACCGACCGAAATGGTCACTATGCCGGAGTTTGCCATGGGCGGCGCCATGTCCAGCGGCGTCAGCCGTCAGGCCGATTTACACACCATCCTGCCGGCGACCGATGACCGCGGGAATGTCGTCCGCTACACCGTTGAACCCGGCGATTCGATCTTCTCAATCGCCGAAAAATTCAATCTAAAGCCCGAAACTATCCTCTGGGGCAACCGCTATGCCCTCGGGGATAACCCCCACTTCATCGTGCCGGGTCAGGCGCTCAACATCCTGCCGGTGGACGGCGTCTACCACATGTGGAGCGCCGGCGAGGGCTTGAACGGCGTAGCCTCGGTTTACGGCGTGACCCCCGAAGATATTATCAATTGGCCCGGTAATCATCTGAACCCCGATACCCTCGGCGATTATGCGGACCCGGATATCGAACCGGATACCATGCTGGTGGTTCCCGGCGGCACGGGCAGCTATACCGACTGGTCCACCCCACGCATCACCCGGGCCGAACCAGCCACCGCCAATTATCTCGGCCTCGGCTCCTGCACGGAATCCTATGACGGCATCATCGGGACGGGGACCTTCATCTGGCCGACCACCGAACATTATCTTTCCGGTTTCGACTACACCCCCGAGACCAACCACTTCGGAATCGATATCGCCGGCAGCCTGGGCAACCCAATCTATGCCTCCGACAGCGGCGTGGTCACCTATGCCGGCTGGAACGACTATGGCTATGGTGAGATGATCGTGGTCGATCATGGGTCCGGCTGGCAGACGCTCTATGCCCACCTGAGCCAGATCAATGTGAGCTGCGGGCAGGAGGTCAATCAGGGTGAGATCATCGGCCTGATGGGCAGCACAGGCCAATCCACCGGCGAGCACCTGCATTTTGAGATGCGCAATGATGAATATGGCCGTGTAAACCCATGGGATTTCCTGATTCCTTAGTTCTTTTCCCATGGTATCCATCCCGCAAAATGATAAAATTAAATCAGGCATTTACAAGCCTGATTTTTTATACTAATCCTGAGAATAATCACTGGAGAATACACTGTGGAAAAGAAAAATTCTCTCCTCATCCTGATGCTTGCCCTGCTGGTCGGCGGCATTATTGTTTTAAGCTGCCCTCCATTTGCCGCCCAGGCCCAAACCCGTGCCACATTCTTCCTCGTCTTCAGGGATGATTTCGACACCTTCAACACCACCCTCTGGCAGAAGGCTGATGGCTGGACCAACGGTGATCACTTTAATGCCTGGTGGCAAGCGGACAATGCCAGTTTCTCCGACGGCATCCTCTCCCTGCAATTGGATGATGAGGGCTGCCCCGGCGGCTGCGGCGGGGTGGACTATGCCTCGGCGGAATATCGCTCGAACAGCCATTACCATTATGGTATTTATACCGTGCGGATGAAGTCTGTGGCGCAGGATGGCGTGGTGAGCACCTTTTTCCTCTACACCGGCCCCTCCGAGGGCAATCCCTGGGATGAGATTGATATCGAGATCACGGGAAACCACCCCACCCAGATGCAAACCAATTATTTCACAAATGGAGTTGGGGACCACGAATATCAGATTGATCTGGGTTTTGACGCCTCCGCCGATTTCCACACCTACAGCATCGAGTGGATGCCGGATACGATCCGCTGGTATGTGGATGGGTCACTGGTCCACACCGAAGATGGCAGCCGCGGCACACTGCCCTCCACGCCCGGTCGGATCATGCTGAACTTCTGGCCCGGGGCCGACTCGCTTAATGGCTGGCTGGGGGACTTCGTCTACAGCGGACCAAAACAAGCGCAGTACGATTGGGTTTCTTATGAAGCAGTGGATTGGCCGATCAAGTCTTATATTCCAGCGATCTTCCGTTAAAGGTCCAGGCCTTCCCGCCCGAGGATCCCTGTGATCAGGGAGAGCTCGCCGCGGTGATGAATTTCGTGCTCCAGAACATGCCAGAACACCCAGGAAGCCGACGGCGTGAAATCCTCCGTAATGGCAATTTCCGTCTGCCAGTCAGCCGGGTTGAAATCCGTTAATAACTGCATCGTCCGGCGGTGTTCATCCGCGAGGTAAGCCCTCACCTCTACCAGTGTTTTACAATCTTCTGAGACCTGTGCCCCGCTTATTTTCAGTCCCAACGCCTGAAATGCCCCGCTGTGCAGCCAGAAATTCGCGGTTTCAGCGATATGGCACATGATTGTGGCAACCGTCCAGCCGCCCCTGACCGGGACAAAGTCCAGGTCTTCATCCTGAAAGGTGTCCACCACTGCCAGTGTGTCCTGCCGGACCACCGGCCAACGCCTGAGATAGAAATCCTTCTCCATGCCACCTCCTGACAACTAACAATCGGCGGGCTGGACCTCCAAATCGGCTGCGGTGATCTGTACCCCCTCGAAATTATGGAAGGTCAGGTCCCGAAAACTAAATGCGCAGTGCGCACGGGCAATCGAAAATAATCCTAGATAGCTGGTGCTGACGCTCTTTGACCAATCCAGCCCCAGCATCTGAGCCACCCCTTCAATCAGTACAGCATTGGGCGCTTCAATCTCGACAAAGCTGCCAAAAGGCAATTCATCAAACATCACCTGAACATCACCAATCTGGTAGACCTGGCGATATTTCTCATAGATCACAATCACCTGGTAGCCCAGCGCTTCAAAGAATTTACGCGTTACCTCGAGGTTGTCTGTGGAGAATTCAATCTCCGTCCGCACCACCATGCCGTTCTCGTTGTGGGCATTGTCCTTATAGGTCACCCGCACGCCGTCATCCTGGCGGATTCGTAAAACCCGGCTGTCACGGAGGAAATCACCCTCAGGGGTGTCCAGCCGCAGGTTCCGTTCCAAAACCCGCGGGCGGATCAGGTCCGCGCCGGTGGCCTGGGCTCGGGCAATCAGCCTGTCCAGATCTTCAATATAGAATTTAATTTCCTGTTCCAGATATTCCATCACGCCTTCTTCTCCGAGAAATAAGTTCGCCCGGCTTTGCCGAACAGACCCCAAAGGATCACACCCAGCCAGACGAAGGTCAGCGCCAGCATAAAGGGCCAGTTGCCCCGGCTGCTTTCATCCTGCCAGAGGAACAACCGTTCCACCCAGTAAAGCGCCGGGTAGAGCAGCCCGTCCACGCCAATCATCCAGCGCGCCCAGCCGTTTCGGAAGTTCAAGCCCCACAGCGCAGGCAGCCCGGCCAATCCCCAGATCACCCCCATCCCCACCAGGTAAACAAAGACACCCGGTGAGGCGTAGGCGAGGATCAATTCCCGATTCTGCAAAGCCTGGCCAAAGCGCAGCCAACCCAACACGACCCAGAGCAGCAGGATCCAGAAGATCACCTTCAAAGGGAACGGCCGCCGCGGGTCGACGGGCTGGGTGGGGGAGCGGCGCTCAGGAAGTTCTGTCATGTCTGGTCGCTCATTCCTCTTCATCCGGTATGTCCTCATCGCCCACACTACTGAAATCCAGATCGGCCAGATAGCCCATCCGGGTCAGCGCGGCGCGGACCTTCTCCGCAGCGCCGGGATGGACAATCACCGCGGTTGGCCCGAGGAAATCTCCCAGGAAACGCTCCGCGGGGGTACTGCGCAGCGCCTGCAGGATCTTCGGCTCCGTCACCCGCAGCACCACACAGGGGTGGATGAGGGCCTGCCCACCGCTCTTCTCCCATTGATGCAGAGCCTGCCCCAAACTGGGCGGCAGTGGTTCACCGTATTTACCCATCAGCGTTTCCAGATGAGCGACCTTCAAGCCCTGCCCGGCTGCCTCTTCCAGGCTCTGAGGCGTGAGTTGATAGGTATAGACTTCCTCCGTCTCAGCCTGCCAGAGGCCAAAACGCGAAACCTGATAGCGAGCCAACCGGGAAGAAAACCGCCCGGCAAGGATTCTGCCATCCGAAAGCGCTTTGAGGGGCTGTTCCTCTTCCACAAGGCCTGCGGGTGAACGTCCCTTGAGGAGGTCCGCCGCCCAGGCTGAAAACCGGAACGCCGCAGCAGGCTGATCTTCGACTGACGAAGCGAGGTCCACCAGGCCCAGCCAGTGCATCGGGCCGGTAATCAGGTAACGGATCAGCGCGCCATCCACCTCGGGCCAGTGCTCAATCCCGCTCAGGGAACCATCGCTTACCGCGTCCCGCACCAGCCAGGTGTCAAAGTCTCCGGCTGGCCGCTGAAAATCCGGCATCCGTTCAAAAATGGCAGTCACAAAGGAGTTCAGGTTCCACCAGACGCCCTCGGGCAGCTCATTCACCCAATCCAGCACCTGCTCCCGCGCGGTCCGGGGATCGTTCCGCCAGGCCCCCTCACAAACCAGACTGGGAATCTGCCGAAGCTCATTAAATTCATCCGAGTCCCGCCAACCCCTCACCAGCCAGGCCAGCGCCTCGCCGCGGGGCATCTCCAAAAAGGAACGGGCGTCTTCCGCTGCGGGCTGTTCCTCGGCGGTGATCAGCTTCACCGCTCGCAGCAGCTCCGTCACCACATCGTCGGGAGGCTGCCAGGTCGCCATCTCGGGAGACCGTCCCGGATCACCCAGGCGCAGGGCAGCCAACAAGGTACAACAGTGATCCAGCACCCGGTCCGTGGTCGGGGTCACGACTTTCACTTCCCCTGATGAAGCTGCCCGGCCGGGCGGCTGTGAGCCGCGTGGATGCACCGGCGGCAGCAATGCCAAAAGGTCATCAGGAATATAGACGCATTCCTGCAACTCTCCATCTCGACGGAGGAAATCACGCCCGATCATTCCTCGATACCAGAGCACCTCGGTGGCGGAAATTGGTTTCAGGTAGGGCTTCTCGCGGTCCCGCCGGCCGGGGCCGACCTCCCGCAAGCCGCCGTAATCACGAACGAAGCGGCTCCAGGGCATCCAGCCGCCATTAGCCTGCAGCGCGTCCAGCGCGTTCCGGGTGGTTTCGGGCAGTGTTTCAGCAACCTCGAGTACCAGAGCCGGCACCAAGAGGGATTCTGCCAGCCGCGGCAAGCCCTGCCGCGCGTCCGGCGCGGCAAAGTCCACGCCCCAGAAGTCGGCAACGATTTTGAGGAATCCCAGGTCCTGGGATTGGAGGCAATGCTGGAGATCAGGCATATCACTCCGAGTATACATCAATTTAAGTCGGGAAAATGAGATTAATTATCTAGACAAAGGTTGTACAAATCTTTGTGATTATCCAGAAATTCATGTAATCTTTAAACAGGTTCGATAAACTATATACAAACTAAAAAGGAGTAAAAAATGTTTAAAAAGAAAAGTTTATTGGCCGTTTCTCTCATAAGTGCTCTGGCGCTCGTGATCGCAGCCTGCGCCCCCGCAGCGACACCGGAGCCCACCCCAATGCCCACGGAAGAGCCTACCATGGAACCAACTGAGGAACTTCAGTCCATCGTTGATATCGCCGTTGCCGATGGTCGTTTTGAGACTCTGGTGGCCGCACTGCAAGCTGCCGGTCTGGCTGAGACACTGGCTGGCGAGGGTGCCTTCACCGTCTTCGCTCCCACAGATGACGCCTTTGCGATGCTCCCTGAGGGTACGGTTGAGGCCCTGCTGGAAGATATTCCTGCTCTGACCGATATCCTGCTCTATCACGTGGTGGATGGTGTGGTGATGGCCGAAGATGTCGTGATGCTGGAATCAGCCCCAACCCTCCAGGGTGAGGAAGTCGCCATTCGGGTTGAAGGTGGTATGGTCTACATCAACGACGCCCAGGTAATTATCACCGATATTGAAGCCTCCAATGGTGTCATTCATGTGATTGACTCAGTGCTGTTGCCACCCGCCGAAGAACCCATGAGCAGCATTACCGACATCGCCGTTGCCGATGGCCGTTTCGAGACCCTGGTGGCCGCACTGCAAGCCGCTGGTTTGGCTGAAACGCTGGCTGGCGAGGGCAACTTCACCGTCTTCGCTCCCACAGATGATGCCTTTGCGATGCTCCCTGAGGGTACGGTTGAGGCCCTGCTGGAAGATATTCCTGCTCTGACCGATATCCTGCTCTATCATGTGGTGGATGGCGCGGTGATGGCCGAAGATGTCGCAATGCTGGACGAAGCCAAAACCCTCAATGGACGCTATGTTGATGTTCGGGTTGAAGATGGCATGGTTTATATCAACGACGCCCAGGTGATCATCACGGATATTGCTGCCTCAAATGGCGTTATTCATGTGATCGATATGGTTTTGCTCCCCGCAGATTTCGCAGGCAGCATAGTTGATGTTGCTGTGGCGGATGGCCGGTTTACAACACTTGCCACCGCCCTGGACGCGGCTGGTCTGGTTGAGACCTTATCCAATGAAGGCCGCTTCACCGTCTTCGCCCCCACAGATGATGCCTTTGCGAAATTACCCGAAGGCACTGTTGAAGCTTTGCTGGAAGATATCCCCACTCTGACTGACATTCTGCTTTACCACGTTGTGGATGGCAAAGTGCTCGCTGAAGATGTGGTTGCCCTTTCAGAAGCTGAAACACTCTTGGGTGAAAACGTCAGCATTCGTGTGGAAGATGGCATGGTTTATATCAATGAAGCTCAGGTCCTCATCACGGATATTATGGCTGACAATGGTGTTATCCATGTGATCGATAGTGTTCTCCTCCCCCCTGAATCCTAAGCCTGGTATAGAAAAAACGGTGACCATTTGAGGTCACCGTTTTTTTATTAATTAAGTAGTTTCTCTACTCCAGCATATAAGCCAGGCACCAGCGGGTGGTGGCTTCCAGCGCTTCCGTGTGGGTGCGCTCATAGTTATGAGAAGCATCCACCCCGGGGCCGATCAGCGCCACGGCTACATCGCCACCCGCCCGCCAGAAAGCTTCGCCATCGGAGCCGTAATAAGGGTATATATCCACTCTGTAGGGTATTTCATAATCTTCCGCCAGGTCACGCAGTCGCTGACCAAGGCCATGATGATAGGGACCGCCGGAATCCTTGACGCACAAGGTGGCATGGAATTCATCCGAAGTCTGTCCCTCTCCCACAGCCGCCATATCCACCGAGATCAGTTCCGCCACTTCGCCCGGGATGCCGGCCGCCGCGCCGTGACCAACTTCTTCATAGTTGCTGATATGAAGTACGGTGGTGACTTTGGGTTTCAGCCCGGCATCCAGCAGGGCTTTGAGCGCAAAGATGATATTCGCCACGCAGGCCTTGTCATCCAGGTGACGGGAGCGCACAAAACCATTGGTGATTTCCACCCGCGGGTCAAAGGCCACAAAATCGCCCACGCCAATCCCCAGGGCTTCGGTTTCGGCCGCATTGGTGGTGCGGGCATCCAACCGGACCTCCATGGTGTCCTCGTTGCGTTCGGTCTTATTTACATCGGTGCCATAGACATGGCTGGAGGCCTTGTTGAGCAGTAACGACCCGCGAACGGGATCACCCTTGCGGGGGTAAACCCAAACGCCTTCGCCTTCCACCGCGTTCATCGCGTAGCCGCCCAATTTGGTGACCTTGAGGCGTCCGTTGCTCTTCACCTGTTTGACCATCGCGCCCAGCGTATCCACATGGGCAGTCAGCGCCCGCCATGGGCCATCCGTCTCGCCGGTAATCACGGCCACCAGCGCGCCTTTGTTCGTCCGGTGCAGCGTCACCCCCGGCAGATCGGAAAGGGTCGCTTCGCAAAGGGCAATCGCCCTATCGGTGAAACCCGTGGGGCTGTGCGTATTAAGCAGCCTGCTCAGAAAATCCAGCATTTCAGTCGTGTTAATTTCAGGCAGTTTGGTCATTTTTCATTGTTCCCTTCAAAATCGGATAATTTCTTACGCCACTCAGGCGGGATCGGCCGGCTGGTCTCGCGGGCGTTGTCATAGGCCACCATCACGGATCTGCCACGGGCAAATGCCTGGCTGCCATCAGCCGCCTCCACCAGGAAGTCAAAGATCACACTTTTGGTCCCCGTTTTTTCCAGCCGTACACCCACCCGCAGGACCTGACCGTATGAGATCGGCGCGAGAAAGTCAATTTCAGAGTGGGCCACCACCATGCCGGTGTGGTCACCGCTCGCGGGCGACCAGATGCCGGAACGCTCATAATAGCCCAGGCGGGCGGCTTCCAGATAGGTCATATACGCCGCGTTGTTGACATGCCCCTGGGGGTCCAGGTCGCCATAGCGGACAGTGACTGGATGATAGTAAGTAAAGGATTTTTCTTCCATAGGCCTTTTCAAACCCTATCGTGAATAACGCTATAATTATAAGCTATACAGAAAATCGAAATGGTAACTTTTCTAAACTCCATTTCAAACTTTTTCAAAATAACATCAAAAAGGTCCTTAAAAACTCCCATTTCTGCATTTCTATCTATCATAAGAATGACCAACCATAGAATTTAGAATCTATTATTTGATATCTTCCACAGAGAAAACCTTAAATTTATTCTAATTAATTCTTAAAATTTTCACTTTATTTCTTATGGTAAAATTTTTATAACTTACGCTTCAATTTTTGGGGAACTATCCATGACCAACACTTCACTGCTTATTGAAATTCAAGATCTATATTTTCTTAAACAATATGATGAAATTCTCAAACTAATCGAGTTTCAATTAGAAATTGAGCCTAATAATGGTCCTTATCGGGCATGGAAAGCTTTGTGCTTGTTCAAAAAGGGCGATATCAATAATGCTAAAAATATCATTGAACAAATATTACGAAAAGAACCTCATCAAGAAGACACAATTCGAATCAGAGGATTGATTAAAGAACTCCAGGGTGATATTGATTCTGCTTTACAGGACTACAACGAAGCAATCCAATTGAACCCAAACTTTTCCTTAGCATACAACAGCAGAGGGGGGTTATACGCCGATAAAAATGAGTACGACGCGGCATTATCTGATTTTTCTGAAGCAATTCGGCTAGACCCAGATTTCTCTTTCGCGTATCACAACCGAGGAAGTGTTTATTACAACACAGACGATTTTCATGCCGCAATTCAAGATTATGACAAAGCGATATCTTTAAATCCTAAACTTGTAATGACATATTGCTTCCGAGGAAGAGCACATACTTACACAAACGCTTATGCTGCTGCTCTTCGAGATTATTCTGAAGCTATCCACCTGGATCCAAATTTAGCGGTAGCCTACAACGAACGAGGATTGTTGTTCTTAAAAGAAGGAGAAATAGACAATGCCATTCAGGATTTCAATGAAGCCCTTCGCATCAATCCAAATTATGCGGCGGCTTACTGCAATCGTGGAAGAGCATTTGACAGTAAAGGTGATTTTAAATCTGCCAATCAAGACTTTTCCAAAGCTATACATCTAGATCCACGTTATGAAATAATAAATACATATAGACCAACAAGGATTGACATGTCCGAAAAAGGCCAAGACTCAAATATTAAAAATTATGTCGCCCCCAATCACATATCACAACAGAAGGAAATAAAACAAAAAGACGAAAGCGCTTTGTCTCCAAGAGAGGAACAGATTATAAAAATTCTCTCTGAACGATCACAACTAAATAATCAAAATTTAAAGAGACTTCAAGCTGATGACCTTGAAACTCAATTTTGTTTAGATCAAATATATAAAATTGTCAAAGATAGAATAATTCCAAGTCTTCAATATGAGACTTTAATTGATTATTGGCTTGTTCTGTTAAATTGGGGACAGAAAAACTCTGTATCACATAATTACAGGGGCAATTCTTTTCAAATTCATAAAGAAAACTCAGGTGTAGGACTACTGGCCCTGACTGATCACTCAATTTGGATAGTTAATGATGGAAAGAGTAGCAAGAAAGTTTTAAGAAAGTCCGGAAGACTATTAAAAAGCGCACTGGCATTAACGGGATATCTTGATAAATCAAAAGTGGAAGAGAAAGATCTATTCTTCCAGTTCCCACATTCAACAATTCAATCAATTCAGCAAAACAACGGTGATATCATCTTAAAGACTGACCAAGACACCTGGTCAATAACAGTATTGGAACCTGATGATATTGTTTACCCTGCTCTATCACTAGCGTATCAAAATGGCATCAGACTTTTATTCTGATAACATGCCTCCTACATAATAAGAGGTCAAAATAAGAGGTCAAAATTTCTAACAAGTCAATCCTTAAATTCCAGATAATAAATCACATCACCAGGGAGGTATGCGAAAGAGCAGAATCTTTGCACCAAAAATTTTAGACCCATCAAAGAAAATTTTTTTCGAGATTATTTTTCACAATTATCCTTAAATACTTCATTCCTGATCTAATAATATTGTCGTTACCCTTCCTTTACAAAGTGTTCTAAATTGGATAAAATAGACAATAAGGCTATTTTCTACCCGATAGGTAGAAAATATATTTTTTATCGGTTAAACCCTTTAACTCACAGAGAAACCGACTGGTCTCCGAATAAAAGTCCAGCTTACAGCTCTAAACGAAGAGAGAATAACATGCAAATCACCAGACAAGCCGATTACGCTTTACGTGCAATGCTTTACCTGTCCCGCTTGGATGCAAACCAACGGGCAGCCACCAGCCAGATTGCCAACGAAATGGAGATTCCCCCCTCCTTCCTCGCCAAGATCATATCCCAGCTCTCCATCGCTGGCCTGATCCACACTTCCCGCGGCGCGCGGGGCGGTGTCTCCCTGGCGCGCAAACCAGAGGATATTTCCCTTTTGGACGTGGTCGAAGCCATTGATGGCCCAATCACGCTCAATGACTGCACCGAGGACCCGGATATCTGCTCCTTTGGGAATAACTGCCCATTGCACGAAGTCTGGTGTGAGACCCAGGCGGAACTGGTCCGGCGGCTTCAGGTAGCAACCTTTGACAAACTGTTGGAGATCGAAGCCCGTAAGCTCGCCCAATAGCCCCTGCTCAACTTATCGTTTCAAAACACCCCCGGACCCTGACTGCCTTTCTCCAGGGGTGTTTTTTTAGGCAATTTCCCATTTATCACAATTTTTAGCCGTATTTAGGATAGAATCAGGTGAAATTCAATAGATTGTTTTTAGGGATGATTCTTCCCGATGAATTATTTTCTTCTTGAATTACTGGCCCTGCTGATCGTATTACTCCTCCTGCTGATCGTGCGCGTCATCCGGCTGAGACGGGCCCATTCAACGGAACCCGTCACGCAAACCGAACACGAACTGCAGTATCAAATGCTGATGCAGGAAATTAAGGTGTTGGAAGAAGCCTGCGAACAAGGCCATGCCTCGCGGAAGTTACAAAAAAAACTGGACATCAAACGGGACCAGGCGAAAAAATTAAAAACCCTGATCACCAAATCAATCATTGCGGATATCCCGGATCATTACCAGCCCGAGGAAAAAGAATTATCCCAACAAATACTGACCAAACCAGCCAACCAGAACGCCATCTATCTCTGCCCCAAGTGCCGCAAGCAGGTTCTGGCAGCGGATAAATTCTGTGCCAATTGCGGCTTCCAACTCCAGACCAAACGCCAGATCTGAACCCCGACTTTTCTTTACGTTCATCCATGCAATATAATGAGGCTATGACTCTTTCCCAGGCCGCCCCCGAACCGGCTGCAATTGCCGTTCAGGGCCTTTCCAAACGCTATAATTTGCAGCCCGTCCTGAAGGACCTCACCCTGGAGGTCGCAGATGGAAGCCTTTGCGTGCTGGTGGGAGCCAACGGCGCGGGGAAGACCACCCTGCTGCGAATCGTTGCGTCACTGGTCCGGCCGGATGCCGGAACCGTCGCCCTGCACGGCGCAGCGTTGAGAGGGAACCCGGCCCTGCGGCGCCAAATCGGCTATCTGGGACACCAATCCCTGTTCTACAGCGACCTCAATGCGCTCGAAAACCTGAC
>Ga0272443_10003207_pt1 | contig 19545 bp, 16 predicted proteins | sample SSMAcet12_FD_193581 | JGI IMG/M metagenome (GOLD analysis project Ga0272443, IMG submission 193581) | Marine sediment archaeal communities from Little Sippewissett salt marsh, Falmouth, MA, United States - SSM-Acet-12 | ecosystem: Environmental > Aquatic > Marine > Wetlands > Sediment ... | reverse complement strand
TTATAGGAGGAAGTGCGGCAGGTATCGTAGCTGCGACAACCGGCAAGGCTTTTTACCCGGATAAGAAGGTTCTTATTGTCAGGAAGGAAGCGGAAGCTGTCGTACCATGCGGGATTCCCTACATTTACGGAACCCTTAAGGGCGTTGAGCAGAATATCATTCCTGTCGGCCATATAGAGCAGGCGGGAGTCGAGCTCTTGATCGACGAGGTGGTTTCTGTTGATACAGCCGCCAAAACCGCCAGAACTGCCGGTGGGGCTGAACTTGCCTACGACAAGCTGGTGATCGCGACCGGATCCGTACCGAAAGTGCCTGTCTGGATGAACGGCACCGGGCTGGACAACGTGTTCACCATTCCGAAAGACCGCGAATATCTCGCAAACCTGAATACCCGTCTTGACTCCTGCAGCAAGGTGGTGATTATCGGAGCTGGTTTCATCGGGGTTGAAATAGCCGATGAACTCGGCAAAAAGGGTAAGGAGATCACTCTCGTCGAGGTGTTGCCGCATGTGTTGCAGATGGCCTTCGATGAAGAACTTTCCGTCCGTGCCGAGGAAATCCTTTCAGCCGGGGGCGTGAAACTGAGGCTTGGAGAGAAGGTCGAGGAAATTGAAGGAGAGGGAGCGGTTTCCGGTGTCCGGTTGAGCGGAGGGGAGTTACTGGAAGCTGACGCAGTGATCCTGTCTACCGGTTATATTCCGAACACAGGACTTGCTCAGGACGCGGGTGTAAAACTCAACGAGCTTGGGGCAATACGGGTTGACGAGTATATGCGTACAGAAGACAAGGATATTTTTGCCGTCGGCGACTGTGCAGAAAAGTTTTCCTTTTTCACCCGGATTGTCAAGGGCTTGATGCTTGCATCAACTGCTTGCTCGGAAGCTCGTATCGCCGGTATGAACCTCTACAAGCTTTCCCGTCTGAGAACTTTTGGCGGGACAATGTCTATTTTCTCGACAGCAATCGGAGGTACGACCTTTGCTGCAGCCGGGGTGACAGAGCATCTTGCCGTTGAGCGTGGTTTCGATATCGTCACAGGGACTGCTGAAGGTATAGATAAACATCCGGGGACGCTTCCGGGGGTCAGCAAACAGTATGTGAAGCTGATTGTGAATTGTGAATCAGGTCTGGTACTCGGTGGATCGGTGATCGGGGGTGCAAGTGCGGGTGAACTGATCAATGTGATCGGCGTCATCATCGAAAATATGATGACCATTCACGCGGTTCTGACCTTGCAGTTCGGCACCCACCCGCTTCTGACAGGCCCTCCGACCGGATATCCATTGCTGAAAGCCGCTGAAAACGCGGCGAAGAAGCTGAGGCATTAGAACGTGTAGTGACGCGTGATTCGCTGGGTTCATTGTAGGGGCGGGCCCCTGTGCCCGCCTGTTTCCCCGCAAGTCATTGCCAGTGGAAGTAGTGAGTTGCGATCGGCCAATCGGGCAGGCACGGGGACCTGCCCCTATCGGTTGACGGCTGCATACTGTTGACTTCCTTTTCGTCACAGGTGATTTAACCTGGTGTGGCATGACTACCTTCACCGCAGCACGCAGCACTCGATACTGGTCACTGGTCACTAAGCCCGGCCTGCCGGGCGTCGTCACTATCCCTTTCTCTTCTTCAACGATTCCCTGTCCCTGAAGCCCATGAGGTAGAGGATCGCGTCGAGGCCGAGGGTGGAGATGGCCTGTTTTGCGCTCTCCTTGACGATAGGTTTCGCGCGGAAGGCTATGCCGAGGTCGGCTTTTCCCAGCATGGGAAGGTCATTGGCCCTGTGGTTAACATAGAAAAAGGCCACCCTCAAAAGGTGGCCTTTTTCTGTTATGTGGGAATATAATGGTGATTAGAAATTCTTTATGTTGCCAATTTTTTGCCATGCCTCATCAGGCTTAAGTGTCACAGCAACAAAGAGAGAGCTTTCTCCTTCGCTGATTGAAGCGGTTCCATTGCTTTTCAAGTCTGCATTGACCTGCTCAGGAGAAAGTTTATAAAGGCTTCCAGTAGAAGCATCTACCACCAATCCGATAAGGCCTCCAAATACGATATTGCCCCATACCCAACCGTTGCTTTTCTTGGTCAAGGTCAATTCGTAAGGGTGATAACCGTCAAGAGTCATGACTACCTTATGGGTATTTTTTCTTTTCAAGTTTTCGGTTAATGGAGCTCTGCCTATCATTTTTCCGTCAATGGTTACTACTGCGTTTGACGGGCTACTCGAAAATCCCACCTCTTGTTTGGTGCCGTCCATAATTGTGCTGCATCCAGCAAATGAGAGGCTTAGTGGAAGCAAGATACATACTGTTAAAAATAGTTTTTTCATTTCAATTTCCTTTGTTTTTGATGAAAAAAAAGTGTTGATTGCGTATAAATTATAGTAATAATAATAAATAATATGAGTGATGACAAAATTTTTGAGTTGTTATTGCTAATTATTATGGTGAGTTAAGAGTTTTTTTGAATAGGAGAGATATCGAGTTGTGATTTATCAAAGCCCACCACCAGTGCTGCTGGTTATACAGGAGGTCGGAAGGGCACCTTGGAATATGCCCGGTTGATCGCAGTGCTTAGCTATTATTCAGAGAGATGATGATGTAGGATAGGGATTGGAGAGGTTGTTTAATACCTGAAAATGCTCCCTGTTTGAGAACGGGACCAATCGGTCTGCTTTCCTTTAGTCACCAGAGCCTTGCCCCTATCGGTTGACGGCTGCATACTGTTGACTTCCTTTTCGTCACAGGTGATTTAACCTGGTGTGGCATGACTACCTTCACCGCAGCACGCAGCACTCGATACTGGTCACTGGTCACTAAGCCCGGCCTGCCGGGCGTCGTCACTATCCCTTTCTCTTCTTCAACGATTCCCTGTCCCTGAAGCCCATGAGGTAGAGGATCGCGTCGAGGCCGAGGGTGGAGATGGCCTGTTTTGCGCTCTCCTTGACGATAGGTTTCGCGCGGAAGGCTATGCCGAGGCCGGCTTTTCCCAGCATGGGAAGGTCATTGGCCCCGTCACCGACCGCGATGGTCTGGTCGAGGCTGATTTTTTCTTCACGGGCGATATGTTCGAGCAGTTCGGCTTTTCTTTTCCCGTCTACCACCTCGCCAAGCACTTTTCCCGTCAGTTTTCCTCCTTCTATCTCCAGCGTGTTGGCGAAGACGTAGTCGATAGTGAGTTTTTTTTGCAGGTAGTGTCCGAAATAGGTGAAGCCACCGGAAATGATGGCGGTTTTAAAGCCGAGGTTGTGCAGGTTGTAAAACAGGGTTTCCGCTCCTTCTGTAAGCTGGAGGCGTTTCGCGACCTTTTGCAGTACTGATTCGTCAAGGCCCTTGAGTGTGGATACCCGCATCTGAAGGCTTTCTGTGAAATCAATTTCACCGCGCATTGCCTGTTCAGTGATTGCCCCGACCTGTTCTCCCGATCCAGCCTCGATTGCCAGTTCATCGATCACTTCGCTCGTGATGAGTGTGGAATCCATATCAAACACGACGAGCCTGCGGTTTCGGCGGTAAATGTTGTCTTCCTGGAACGCGATGTCGATGCCCAGGTCATCGGTAATGGCCAGCATCTGTTCACGGAAACGGTCTTCGTTCACGATGGCTCCTCTTAAGGAGAACTCTATGCACGCTTTTGTGTTTTCTGCAAGACGTTTTCCCAGAGGGATTCTGCCTGAAAGCCTGTTGATCGTATCGATGTTCAGGTTGTGCTCTGCGATGGTCGAGGTGACGCGTGCTATCTGTTCAGCCTTGATTTCGCGCGCGAGCAGCGTAAGCAGGTGGCGAGGTTTTCCCTGTTCCCCTACCCAGTGTTCATACGCTTTGTCCGTTATCGGAGTGAAGGAGATGGAGAGGCCGAGTGTATGGACGGTAAACAGGAGGTCTTTCAGCACCGGGGCTGACTGGAACTCGCTGGGGACTTCGACCAGCATGCCGAGAGAGAGCTGATCATGAATGACCTCCTGGCCGATGTCCAGAACCCTGACGTTGTATCTCGCCAGAATCGATGAAAGTTGTGCTGTCAGTCCTGATTTATCCGGTCCGGATATAGTAAGAAGTAACAGTTCTCTCACAGGTATCACTCCCATTCTATGGTTGCCGGCGGTTTGGAGGAGATGTCGTAGGCGACCCTGTTGATGCCCCGTACCTCGTTGATGATGCGATTGGAAACGCTGGAAAGAAACTCGTGAGGCAGATGGGCCCAGTCTGCGGTCATGCCGTCTGAGGATTCAACGGCGCGGAGAGCAAGAACGTTTTCATAGGTGCGTTTGTCGCCCATGACGCCGACAGACTGCACGGGAAGCAGAACGGAGAACGCCTGCCAGACGTGATGGTAGAGGTTCTGCGATTTGAGTTCTTCAAGGAAAATCTCATCGGCATCCCGTAAGATATCGAGGCGGGTTTTGTTGACCGATCCGAGAACGCGCACGGCAAGGCCGGGTCCGGGAAACGGGTGGCGCATGAGGATGTCTTCATCGATGCCGAGTTCACGTCCGACAGCACGTACCTCGTCCTTGAACAGTTCGCGCAGGGGTTCAATGAGTTTGAGCTTCATCCTTTTAGGAAGGCCGCCGACGTTATGGTGTGACTTGATGGTTTCAGAGGGCCCTTTGACGCTGACACTTTCTATGACATCGGGATAGAGTGTTCCCTGCAGGAGGAATTTCTCGTCATGAATCTGCTCCTCAAAAATATGAATAAAGCTTCTGCCGATAATTTTCCGCTTTTTTTCCGGTGACGCCACGCTTTTCAACCGTTTGAGGAATATCTCTTCGGCGTCGACCAGATTGACGCTCAGTCCGAGAGGTTTGAGGATTTTCATGACCTTTTCCCCTTCGTTCTTCCTCAATAGCCCGTTATCGACAAAAACACAATGAAGCTGTTTGCCTATCGCCTTGCTGACAAGCACGGCAGCGACCGTAGAGTCAACGCCGCCGCTTATGCCGCAGATAACCGTATTCTTGCCGACCGTAGTACGGATCTCCTCGATCTGGTGCTCGATAAAGCTTTTCGGCGACCAGTCAGGCGTCAGGCCGGCTATGTCCAGCAGGAAATTTGAAAGCAGCTGTTTTCCATAGAGTGTGTGCTGTACTTCAGGATGAAACTGCAGACCGAACACTTTGAGAGCCGCTTTATTGCCTGAGGCTTCAATCGCGCACATTTCCGAGTTGCCGCTGCTGGCGGTAACACTGAACCCTTCCGGCATTCTCACAATCTTGTCTCCGTGGCTCATCCAGACATCTGAATCGGGGATATCCTTGAAGAGCATGCTTTTAGGGGTTCCGTCATGGCGTTCGACATGAATTTCAGCTCTTCCGAACTCCTGCTTTGCCGAAGCGTCAACCGTACCGCCGAAATGAGTAGCTATGACCTGAAGGCCATAGCAGATGCCGAGGATGGGGACGCCGAGCCTGAATATTCTCTCATCCGGATGAAACGCGGACTCTCCATAGACGCTGCTGGGGCCTCCTGAGAGAATGATCGCCCCCGGATTGTGTTCCCGGATTTGTTCCAGCGGGGTGTTGTACGGGACGATTTCCGAATAGATGCCGATCTCTCGAATACGTCGTGCGATAAGCTGCGTGTATTGCGAGCCGAAATCAAGAACCAGAACTGAATGCATATGGATGGAAGTGTTAAGTGGTTTGCTACTCTGTGTCTTCTCCGATGAGATCCTTGATGAGCTGCTCTAACGGCCCTCTTGAAGAGTCATTTTCAGTATTTGTATTCTCTTCTTCAGGGGGGCTGTAGATCAGCCCCTCCTGGTATTTTTTAAAGCCTTTGGAGGTGAAATATTCAACGTAAACATCATCCGTAAAGAGTTCCGCAGGTTGATTGGTGCGGCGAGAAACGGGTACTGCAATGACGGTTTCAGGCATGTGGAAGTATCTGTTTTCCAGACCGAGAGAGGTGTCCGCATAGCACTTTTTCATAAACTTCGCCCAGATCGGCAGGGCGGCTCTGGCTCCCTGTCCATAGCTCATTGAGGTGAACGAGAGTCTTTCATCATCGAAGCCGACCCAGACAGCAGCGGTAACCTGCGGGGTAAAGCCGACAAACCAGGCGTCCTTCAGGTTCTGAGTGGTCCCGGTTTTTCCGCCGGATTCTATGTTCAGTCCGTAGCGTGAAGGAACGGCTACACCTGTTCCCCGTTTAATCACATCCTGAAGCATGGAGACCATCACATAGTTTGTCGTGGAATCAATAGCCGTTCTTGTCAGAGGTCTGGATTCGTTGATCGTATTCCTGAACTTGTCTTCGATCCTGCTGATGCTCACAGGTTCAACCCATACGCCATTGTTGGCGAAGGTGCCGAAAGCCGAGGCTAGTTCCAGCGGAGTTACTTCCGATGTGCCGAGGGAAATGGACATATTGGGCTCGAGTTCTGACCGGATGCCCATTGTATTCGCGTAACTGATGACTTCCGATGGACTCAGAAATTCATGCATGAGCCGAACCGTCACCTGGTTGACCGATTTGCTCAGCGCGTTGCGTAACGTGGTCAATCCTCCTGATCTGTGATCGGCGTTTTTCGCTATCCAGACCTTATCGCCGGTCTTTATGGCGAGAGGCTGGTTCAGAATTCTGTAGTTTGCAGGTATGCCCTTGTCGATCGCCGCTGCGTAGACGAACGGTTTAAACGTTGATCCAGGCTGTCTTTTGGCCTGCCAGACATGGTCATACTGGTACTGGTAGTCATCAGGGCTGAATTCACTGCCGCCGACCCATGCCTTGATCGCACCGTTTGACGGTTCAATTGCAACAAGAGCAACCTGCACACGGGTTTTATCGAAGAGTACTTTTTTCAGCCATTTGCTGTCCCCTTTGAGTTCCCTGAGGGCATCACCTGCCGATGTGCCGTTTTTTAGAAGTTCACGGTATCTCGGTGTTTCGCTGATTATCTGGTTTTTAAGCTTTTCCGGCCAGCGCCAGGATCTGTCGAACTGTTCCTGCACCCAGGCGATATGCTCCTTGACCGCTTCCTGGGCATAGCTTTGCATACGACTGTCAAGTGTCGTATAGATGCTCAGGCCGTCGCTGTAGACATTGATGTCATGCTGGCGGGATATCGGTTTGAGGGTCTGGCGGATATATTCAGTGAAGTAGGGTGCCTTTCCATTGTTGGTTACCGGCGTATAATCCAGGGCGAGCTTGCTTTTCTGCGCTGTTTCTCTTTCCTGTTCAGAGATAACGCCTGCTTTTTCCATCAGGGAAAGAATCAGGTTTCGCCGGTTGACTGAATCTTCAGGATTTCTTGACGGGTCATATGCTCTCGGACTTTTCAGAATGCCGATAAGCGTCGTGCTTTCAGGCAGGGTCAGTGAGCTGGCGGGTTTGTTGAAATAGGTCCAGGACGCGGCCTCTACGCCATAGGCTCCGGACCCGAAGTAGACTGTGTTGAGGTAAAGGGCGAGAATTTCATCTTTTGTATAAGTTCGCTCAAGTTCGACAGACGTGAAAAACTCCTTGATTTTACGGTTTATCGTGCGTTCCTGGGTCAGGTAGAGGTTTTTCGCGAGCTGCTGGGTGATGGTGCTCGCCCCATGCCACCGCGTTCTTCCCTTTATCAGGTTTTCTCCTATGACAAGAACAAATCTTCGGACATCGAAACCCCAGTGGTCGTAAAAGGCAAGATCTTCAGTTGCTATCAGTGCTTCAGGTACATAGTCGGAGATAGAGTCAAGCGGAACGTAGGTGCGGTTTTTCAGGAAGTACTTGTGGATCAGTTTACCGTCCGAAGAGTAGACCAGTGAGGCCAGTTCCGGGTTAGGGTTTTCAAGCTCTTCAAGACCTGGAAGTGTTTTGAGCAGACTGAATAGGTAGATGAGCCCGGCAAGAGAGGTGATCAGAATGATCCCGAAAAACAACGTCGCAGGCAGTGCACTTCGTGTTTTCTTTTTTCCGTTACTGTTTTTACTCATTCTCTTGCTGTTCACACTATTCTTATTAACTGAGTCATTGTTCAGGGCACCTCTATGTATTGTCGTGAGAAGCCCGAGGACAAGGCGGACGGAGCGGAAAAACCGGAGTGTACACGACGTACATGAGGATTTCGAGCACCGCCCAACGCAGTAATCGGGCTTCGGAACAAATAAATAGAGGTGCCCTTCATTCTATCTGAAGGCGTTCATTGCCTCTGTCGTCCGTTGAGTTGTTTTTATAAAAATCATCGGCAAATTCAAAATGTTTTTTCAGCTGTTCGGAAAACATTCCGGTGTTTTCAAGCATCGGGAGGTGTCCGAGATGCATAAACTGAACAAGACGAGTTGGCGCTTCAGTTTTTTTTCTGCGGGTTTCATAGAGTGTTATCGTGCCTTCGGGAGGGATGGTGTGGTCCGCCATTCCCACGCAGCAGAGCACGGGAGAGCGAATTTCGACAACCTGCCGGGTATATCTTCTGAGAACGTCACGGTCTATGGAGAATTTTCCGACAGCATTGGTAGCGTCTTTGTCAGAATTGGTGAAATCCTCAACGATGATATCACTGTACTCTTTTCCTATATCGACGGTTGCCGCGCGTTTGATAAAGAGCGATTTCAGTGGTTCCACCTGAAAGATGTTTCTGAAGTTCATTGAAAAGTCAATCAGGCCGCCCAGAAACAGTAGACCCACAGAGGTAAAAGGGGTCTCCTCGAATATACCACAGGCCAGAATGGTAGAGGAGAGGAGTGAATCACGGAAGCGCAAGGAGAGTTCGGTTGCCACCATGCCGCCCATGGAGTGACCGATAATATGCAGGTTTCTTTTTTTGTCCAGGCCAAGGTGTTCGATCAGTGAGGATGCTTCGTCTGCGAATCCTTCAATGGTGAAGGATGGCTTGTGATCGGTTTCGATCACGGTTTTTCCGGTACCGCTCTGGTCATAGGTGATACAGCGGTATTCCGGAGTCAGTTTTTCAACAACCGGTTTCCAGTATCGTGAAGAAATGGCCCAGCCGTTGACAAACAGAACGGCGGGTTTTTCCCTGAGCTCAGGGTTGTTTTCCGCCGAATCGAAATAAAACAGGTTGCAGCGGTCATTGGTGAAATAACTCATCGGATTTCGAGGTTGAAAAGTAAAAACAATAATCCTAAGTTGAGCGATTGTTGAGCCTGCTGTAGATGCAAGGCACAGGGGACGCCGCTGTAGTGTACTACCGCAAGTTCCCTGTAACGAAGTAGATGCAGCATGACCGACAATCCCATAGTGTTTCAACACATGCGATTTTTCTGCTGTATGGTCGCGCAACCCATCGGGTGAGATGTTCGCTGTAAGAAAATTCAGAATAACGCATTATATAGTATAATGTTGACACCAAAAAGCATTTGTTGAAACGATCAACTTAGGATAATATAAGAACTTTTCATGCTTCCCTGAGTTGGAGAACTCAAATTGTTCCGTCAACAGGTTTCGGGTTCTTCCGGGTTATCCGTTGAACCGCTCCGTCGTCCGGCTGTCTGCGAGTGCCCGGCAAGCCGGAGATGATCAGCAGGAAGAGCGGGGCCTGAGGAAGACCGGGATTGAAAGAAAAGCCTAAAAAAATTTATATTTCTATAAGTTTTGTTTATCATTACTTCCCGTTTCTTCATCGGCGTATAGCGCAGCCTGGTAGCGCACTTCCTTGGGGTGGAAGGGGTCGTGGGTTCAAATCCCGCTACGCCGACACAGGTGTTTTGCCTCATTTGTGATAGTGTTTTTCAACCTTTCAACGGAGGAGACGATGGATTTTGAGTGCTCTTTTCACTGTGAGCTGCAGAATCTCGAACCTCGCCCGTCACTTACCATACGTTTGAAAACAAAAGCCGGCGATATAGCCGAGGTTTTCGACGAAGGCTACGGAGCAATTGCCGCATACCTCAAATCAAAAGGGAAAGAGCCGCAAGGTCCTCCATTCGCGATATACTTCAACATGGAAATGGATAACCTCGAGGTGGAATTCGGATTTCCTGTTGAAGCCGGAATGACAGGAGAAGAGAGCATTGTAGCCTCCATGACTCCTTCAGGTAAGGCAGCAAGCAGTCTCTATATAGGCCCCTATGAGGAAGCTGAACCGGTCTATGACGCACTCATAGCATGGATCAGGGAGAACAATCTTGAGGCTAACGGCATAGCCTATGAAATATACCTGAACGATCCCGCCGTGACACCGCCAGACCAGCTGAAAACACAGGTCAATCTTTTACTCGTGTGACGCCTCCTTCAATCGAGCCGGAACCATGAGGCTCGGACACTGCCGCTCTTATCATGTCGATATTTTTTTTGCTGAGTTCAATCTCTCTTTTTCCTTTTCAGTTGTGCTGTGAAACAGGCGATCTGATACGGTTCAGCAGGAATCGGCTACAGAGAGAGCATCGTGTAGTGAAGAGCGTGAACGGCAAAGGGGATTTTTCGAATGAGGTCGCGTGTTTCAGGATGGTATGACGTTGCATGACTATCAGCAAGTATCGGAATGATTATCCATGAGTGAACAAAACAGGGTCATAGTAATCGGAGCAGGTATCGGAGGGTTGACTGTCGGCGCACTGCTTGCCCGGAAAGGTTACAGTGTTTCCATAGTTGAAAGCCGGGCATATCCCGGAGGTTGCGCTGCAACCTTTGAGCGTCAGGGGTATCGTTTCGATGCGGGGGCAACCGTTGGTTGTGGCTTTCATAAGAACGGGCCGCTTGCATTGCTGGGTGAGGAACTTGGCATATCCTGGCCTGTCATGACCTGCCCTGCCGCATGGGATTTCATTCAAGGCGACAGGTCGATTCATCTATCACATTCAAGGCAGGAAATTCTCGTACAATTTCCTGATTCCCGCCTGTTCTGGGATGAGCAGGATCGTTTCGCGTCTCTGCTCTGGTCACTTGCGGGAGATACCCTTCCATGGCCTCCTGTAGGTTTGAGTGAGCTCGGCGTGTTGTTCCGCAAGCTTATCCGTAAAGCGCCTTCACTCGCTCCGATGATGTCTCTGGTCAACAAATCAGCCTTACAGTGGCTGCGTGCGCATGGACTGGATTCTGACAGCGATTTTGTCCGGTTTATCAATGCTCAGCTGCTGATCTCCGTCCAGACAACCAGTGAACACGCTAACGCGCTGAACGCGGCGATTGCTCTCGATCTTCCCTCTAAAGGAACACATCGTCTAACCGGGGGGATCGGCAGCGTATCAGAAAAACTGGCGGAAGCAGTGGAAAGCGCAGGTGGCAGGATTATCTATAACTGCAGTGTAGAAAATCTGGAGAGCAAGGGGAGACGGGTCTTGACGGTGAACACCTCTGACGGCGCCCGACATCCTGCCGATATCGTTGTCGCAAACCTGACTCCCGATTCTCTTCGCCTTCTTTTTGATCCGCATGCGTCCGGGGCCAACAGAATAAAAAAGGGGCCGAAATCAGGATGGAGCGCATTTGTTCTCTATCTCGGGGTCGAAGAATCGGTGTTCAGGGAGGGGGATGCCGGCCATGTCCAGATTGTAGCCGGTAGCGGAGAGCTTGGTGAAGGAAACAGTATTTTCGTTTCTGTTTCTCCATCTGATGACAGTCTCAGAGCCCCTGAAGGTTTCAGAGCTGTAACGGTTTCAACCCATACGCGCCCTGAAAAGTGGTTTGAGGCAAAAGAGCGGGGTGACGGAGCCTACGAAGAACTGAAAGCGTCGTATACGAAAAAAGTCATGTCACTTATCTCGCAGCATTTTGAGAACATGGAAGGCAGGATCGCTGTTATGTCAGCTGCGACACCCTTGACCTGGGAGCGATATACCGGGCGCTCTTTCGGCTATGTCGGCGGTTATGCTCAAACATCATTGTTCGGGGTAAGGGGGCCGGGGACTCCCTTCAGGAACCTGATTCTCGCCGGAGACTCCGTTTTCCCCGGTCAGTCTCTTCCCGGTGTTGTCACCAGTTCACGCCGCGTGGCAGATCTTGTGGAGAGAAAGCTGAATAGCTAGTTGGCTGGATAGCTGAATAGCTTGATAGCTGAATGGCTGAAAAGTCATGCCCCCTGTGAAATAGATGCTCCGATTGCGCCACCGCATTTCGGGTAGCCCCCGAAGAAGATGACAACAGCACAACATTTTCTCCCTTGCGTTCTATATTACCCGTATGGATGTACTGGATAAATTAGAGATACTTTCCGGCTCGGCCCGCTACGATGCATCCTGTGCTTCGAGTGGCAGCAGCAGAGGCGCTGGGGGTGAGGGCGCGCTCGGCAGCACGTCAACAGGAGGGATCTGTCATTCATGGTCTGATGACGGTCGTTGTATCTCCCTACTTAAAGTTCTTTATTCCAATGACTGCAGCTATGATTGCGTCTATTGCGTCAACCGCAGATCAAATTCTCTCCCCAGAACGTCGTTTACCGTGCATGAACTGGTTGAACTGACGATCAGATTCTATCGCAGAAACTATATCGAGGGCCTTTTTCTGAGCTCCGCTGTCATGCAAAGCCCTGAATCTACAATGGAGAGCATGGTCGAGGTGATCCGGAAACTTCGGGTAGAGGAGTCCTTTGCCGGTTACATACACATGAAAGTCATTCCGGGATGCTCTGAGGATCTTGTTCGTAAGGCGGGCCTCTATGCCGACCGTCTCAGTGTCAATATTGAACTTCCTTCCAGTGATTCGCTGAAACGGCTCGCGCCGCAGAAACAGAGAGAGGATATTCTCAAGCCGATGGCTTGCCTCGGCGACGCGATCATCGCAAGCCGTCAAGAGAGAAAGAAGAGCCGCAAGGCACCCTCTTTTTCTCCTGCAGGCCAGAGTACGCAGATGATCATCGGCGCTTCTCCCGAGTCGGATTTCAGGATTCTGAGCCTTTCCCAGGGACTCTATAAAAAAATGCATCTCAAACGGGTCTACTATTCCGCGTTTGTCCCTGTGAACAGTGACAACCTTCTGCCGGTTCTTGCAAAACCGCCTTTGCGGCGCGAGCATCGTCTCTATCAGGCTGACTGGCTGCTCCGCAACTACGGCTTCAGGGCTGACGAGATCCTTTCGGAAGCGTCTCCTTTCCTTGATGAGCATCTTGATCCCAAGGCTTCATGGGCGTTACGCAATCCCGGGTTTTTTCCTGTCGATGTGAACAGGGATGACTACTTCACCTTGTTGAGGGTTCCTGGAATCGGCGTGACCTCGGCAAAGCGAATTGTTGCTGCGAGAAGGTTTGCGGTTATAACCCCGGAGGGACTGAAGAAGATCGGGGTCGTCATGAAGCGGGCAAGATACTTTATCACCTGTTCCGGCAGGCCCATTGAACGGCTGATAGACCGGCCGGCACTTGTTCGCCGGAAACTGCTCATTGCCGAAACCGGAGAGGACCCCCGCTCACTGAAGCAGCGGCAGCTCACATTGCCTGGATTCTCATGATAATGTGGAACTGTTGAGTTGTTGAATTGTTGATTTGTTGAACTGTGAGGGTGTAAGAAGTCAGAATTCTGGAGCCAGAAGCCAGCTGAACTACCTGTGGCTTGTCACTGTCAACTGCGTCAGAACGGGACGTTTTTTCTCCAGTCTTCCTTGGGCCTGAGCAAATATATGGATGTCGGATCACCCCGTGTAATAAATCAGGATATTACACAGGGTGAAATCCAAACATCTATTTCAAGGGGCGGCATGACTATATGGAGTTTCTTCACTTTTGACTTTTACCTTTTGACTTTTGTTCAATGATCCGCTATCGTTACGACGGTACGACCGAGGGACTTATTTCCGCGATCGACCATATACTTCGCCATGAACCTGATCCGCAGACGGTTGAGCTGGAGGCTCAGGAGCAGACCTTGTTCGACGAAGGGCTGTTCATTGCAACCAACAGCGAGCGGACCGAAGTTTTTCTGCGCAGGTTTTCTTCGGCCTATCCCGAAAGTGCCAGGCAGTTGATGTACTGCATCTTTTCAGAAAAAGAGGGTATGGAAACCGCTTTGCTGCACTATCTCCATATGGTTTCCTTATACGGCAGCCGGATAGAGGCTTATCTTACCCATCCTGCGGTTCACGATGTACATTTTCTCGCCCGGAAAGTATCCCGGGAAGTTCACCGGATGAAAGGGCTGCTCCGGTTCGCCATGCTCGAGGACGGATCCTATCTGGCGAACATGGAGCCGGATTTCAATATCATCCAGCCGCTCTCACGGTTCTTCACCCAAAGGCTGCGGACTCAGCAATGGTTTATCTACGATGTGAAGCGGTCGCTTGTCTCAAGCTGGCAGGGCAGGAGACTTGATTTTGGTACTCTTGAATCCTTCCGCGCCCCGGAACTTTCCAATGAAGAAAAGGATGTCCGGGAACTCTGGAAAACTTTTTTTCGTAACGTTGCCATTCCCGAAAGGAAGAACCCCGGTCTTCAGCGTTCGTTCATGCCGATGAAGTACTGGAAGTATCTGGTTGAGAAAGAGTAGGGGGAGGCGGGGCATCACAATGTAAAACCAAGGAGGAGCAATGCTTGCTACATCACGAAAAGCGCTTATCGAGGCCGGGGTGCGAACGGCCGGAACCATGATGGTCGATCAGGACCGTATCTGGTCGCAGTACAGTAACGACAAGGTCGATATCGGCGAAAGGCTTGCGGCTGTGATACGAACGTTGTCCGCGGCGGCTCCCCTGACGAAGAAATTGCGGGCGCTGTCGATCGGATCGAGCAACGAACCGCAGTTCAGGATTCTCGAGACCGCGTTCCGGGGAGGGTTATACCTTTTCGATATCGACCAGAAAGCGCTCGACAAGGTGAACGAGCGCATTCGTCGCCAGAGCACCGGCCATGTCGCGACTATACAGGGGGATTACAAACAGGCGTTTTTTGATGCCGGCCACACAGCAGCATTTTACAAGGGGCCGCTCAAGAGGAAAAAGGTTGACCTTATTACGTTGCACCATTCGCTTTACTACTGCCGTGAAGAAGCGTGGAGCCAGCTTTTTGAGAATATCTATCGTAGCCTGCTTGCCCGAAGAGGGGCGATACATGCTGTCTTGATGGCTGCCGAAAGCGACAATCCGATGACGACAACCTGGCTCTACAATCATTTTGCGGGAAAGTATTTCGGTGTGCGAAACGATCAGAGCCTTGTGGCTCTGAAAAAGCAGCTCGCACAGATTCCGCTGTTCAAGGATGATCAGGTCATTCTTGCTACAAGCAATGTCGAGTTTTTTGTGGATGATTTCAGTAAGTTTATGGAAGTGATCTGGATGATACTGCTGTATCCGGATGTCCATCGCTATAATGACGAGCAGATTGAGGAGATCGTGACGTTTGTTTACGAGCATTTCTGGAGCCGCAGGGAACCGCTGCTTCAGATTCAGCACCATCTGGTGCTTTATCGGGGAATGGAGTTCAAGGGTCTGATATAAACAATAGCCAAACAAGGAGGAAATATGAACAGAGTATCAGCATGGTTGTCTATTCCGTTGTTTTTAGTGTTGTTTGCCATTGGTGCATGTGCATCGGCTGAAAAAGAGCCTGCTGTATCCGACGGGGAAAAGCTGTTCAACGATCCGCAGTTTGCCGGTTCAACGAACGCTTCGAGCTGTTCGAGCTGTCATCCCGGGGGTAAGGGACTGGAAAACGCCGCATCCAATCCTCAACTGATCCCGGTGATCAATACCTGTATCACCGGACCGCTCGGGGGAGAGGCAATAGCTGAGGATTCAGAGGAGATGCTGTCGCTGAAGGGCTACATTGAATCACTGGGGGGGTAAAGAGTAAGCTCTATGCAGAAAAAACGTGTCACTATATGCGGCTGCGGATGGCTCGGGTTGCCGCTGGGAAAATTTCTGGTCGGTAAGGGCTTTGGTGTGAAAGGCTCCACTACCAGAGAGGAAAAATTCAGCCGGCTGCAGGAGGCGGGCATTCAGCCGTTCAGAGTCTCGCTCGACCCCTCATTTACAGGGGATGATCCCGAGTCGCTATTGGAGAGTGATATCCTTGTGATCAACGTCCCTCCTCAGCGAAGGCCGGATATCGTCGAGTATCATCAGGAACAGATAGCCTCACTGATCAGGGTAGTGAAGGCTTCTCCGGTTACAAACGTTGTGTTTATCAGCTCAACCTCGGTCTATCCGTCACTCAACCGCGAGGTGAGGGAGGAAGATGCCGTTAACCCCGAAGCGCTTTCTGGTCAGGCGCTGCTGGCAGTCGAGAAGATGCTCTTTGAAGAACGTTCGTTCAGAACAACGGTTCTCAGGTTTTGCGGACTCATGGGATACGATCGAAATCCTGTGAACTTTCTTGGCAGAATGACCTCATTGGGTAACGCGAATCAACCGGCGAATCTTATTCATCGTGACGATTGTATCGGTGTTATTTACGAAGTGATCCGTCAGGAGGTCTGGGGGGAGATTTTCAACGCCTGTTCCCCTGGGCATCCTTTGCGCAGGGAATACTATGAGCGTGCGGCCGAGCGTTCCGGTAAACCGATGCCTCCTCTTGCAGAAGAAGAGAGTAATCCAGCGTTCAAAATTATTGACAGCAGCAGGCTCGAACGAATGCTCGACTACCGTTTTCGCGTTCCCGATCCGCTTAATCTGCCTGAAGAATAAAAGAAAAAGATTCCAATCCAATAGAACAGGAAAACCTTGAATACCGTGAACAATACTCATGCTTTGCTTCGTCCTGCATTCCTTTTTTCAATGCTGATGTTCTTTGCAGCCCCTGTGTACGCTGCGCACCCATTGATAACAGACGATACCGGGACACAGGGGACCGGCCGCTTCCAGCTTGAGCTGAACAGCGAATTCATCGATGACGAGGAGGGTGCTTTCGAGGCGACGGGGGGGGAAGTCGCAGCAGCGCTTTTCTACGGCCTCGCCGACAATGTCGATCTGATCGTCGGCCTGCCATGGATATGGTATGAGGTAAAAGAGAGCGGCGCGACGGTAGCCGATGAGGATGGTATCGGTGATCTGTCATTGGAAGTGAAGTGGCGCTTTTTCGAGTATGAAGACCGAGGGATTAGCATCGCTCTCAAGCCGGGAGTGACCTTCCCGACCGGAGACGACCGAAAAGGTCTGGGCAACGGAAAGGTGTCCGGAGGAAGCGCGCTTATCGTTTCGAAGGAAGGGGTGCTCGGCAAGTTGCATCTCAACTTCGGCTATACGCACAACGAATACGGGATCGAGGAGGACGACCTTCGGCTACGCAATGACATATGGCACGCTTCATTTGCCGGAGAGATCAACCTTACGGCAGATATTACGGCTGTTGGTAATATCGGCATGGAAACAAACCCTGAGAGAGGCGCAGAGGAAGATCCCGCATTTTTCATCGGGGGCCTGATCTACTCAGTGACCAATGATTTCGATGTTGACGCGGGCGTCAAATGGGGGCTGAACGACGCTGAAAGCGACAGGGCGTTTCTTGCCGGTATCGCGGCGAGATTTTAGGTCCTGATGAACAACAAAATGCCCGCTTTTTTACTTGCTGCTCCATCGAGCGGTTCGGGGAAAACAACGCTCTCTCTTGCTCTTCTTAGAATCTTCGTGGAGAGAGGACTGCGTGTCCAGCCATTCAAGTGTGGCCCTGATTATCTCGATACCGCTCTCCATACCTTGGCGGCGGCAAAAGACGGTAAGGGCCATAGAGGAATAAATCTCGATACCTTCATGGCCGGTGAAGCCCATGTGCGGAATGTTTTCGTCAGAAAAAGCGCCGAGGCCGACGCGGCTGTCGTAGAGGGTGTGATGGGGCTGTTCGACGGTGCGGTGAAAGCCGATGGCAGCAGCGCTTCCATCGCAAAGCTGCTCGATCTCCCGGTGGTTCTTGTCGTTGACGCAAAAGCTGTTGGGTATTCCGTCGCTCCTCTATTGTATGGATTTAAACATTTTGATCCTGATGTGCGTATCGCGGGAGTGATTTTCAACCGCGTTAACAGTGAGTCTCACTACCGGTTTCTCAAGGATGCCTGTCTTGATGTTGGTGTCGAGCCGCTCGGCTATATTCCCTGGAACGATGCCATGACGTTGCCTGAACGCTATCTGGGCCTGAATATCGATGCCGGTGCCGGGCAGGAGGCTGCGATCGTCGCTATGGCGGAGCATGTGCGAAAGACGCTCGATATCGAGCGTCTGCTGGAGATCGTGACAGTTGATAGTTCCGGTGCCCCTGTCCCTGTTCATCCAGTCAGAGGAAAGGGCAGTGCGGTTATCGCCGTGGCGCATGACGAGGCGTTTAATTTTCTTTACGCTGAAAATCTCGATGTACTGCAGGAGTATGGGCGCATCGAGTTTTTCAGCCCGCTTGATGACGCTCGTCTGCCCGGGGCCGACATGCTCTATCTCGCCGGAGGATACCCTGAACTTTTCTCCGAAAAGCTCTCGGGAAATCTGGCCATGCGCCGGGAGATGCTTGATTTTGCCACGAAAGGCGGCGTGATCTATGCCGAGTGCGGCGGCATGATGTATCTCGGCCGCTCCATGACAGATCATGAGGGGAACCGTTTCCCGATGTGCGGCGTGTTCGACATGGATACTTCCATGCAGGAAGCCGGTCTTCATCTGGGATACAGGAAAGTGCTACTCGATGATCCGGCGTATGGCGGCGAGCTCCGCGGTCATGAATTTCACTATTCCGCTATCACCCGGAAAGGAGCCCTGAACAACGTGGCATCGGTTGCTACAGCCCGGAACAAGCCGGTGGATACGGCTCTTTTCCGGTTTCGCAACACGTTCGCGTCCTATATCCATCTGTACTGGGGCGAGACCCGCGATTTTCCGGGCTATCTGCTTTCCCGGGGAGGAGGGGGTCAGTAGGCAGTGGGTAGTGGGCAGTGGGCAGTGGGTAGTGGGCTCATTGCTGGGGCTTGCCTGCTGAAAACAATGAATGGTTTTTTGAAAACTTCTGGCGCACGTCACAGGATGAATTCGAGGTCGTATTTTTCTTCCATCGCCTTTTCGGCGAACGTTTTCAGCTCTTCGAGAAATCCAAGGAACTCCTTCGGGTCGATTTCCCTCCAGTACGCTGCGGCGAGAGGTTTGTCGTGCCATCCCAGCAGCGCTTTTTCCTTTTTTTTGTGATCTATCTTCCCTTCTGCTTCCCTGAGGATCCCGAGCATTTTTTGGAGCTGGCTGTGATCCAGGAAAGCTTCATCCCAGCTGTCAAGACCGTGTCCTGTTTCCGAGATGAACGGAAGCGCATTGAGCGATTCAATGAGATCGAAGTGAAACATGGCGGTATGGTTGTGCGCCGAGATAGCAAGTTTGCCGTATGTACGGTATTCGGTGTCGCTGAGCCGTATACAGCTGATCTCTCCTGTTCTGTATATGGAAAGCTCCCGATGAACCGGGTTTTTGTCGTCTATGAGTATATGCGTTATCTCCATAAAGCAGGATGAAATCAAAATTCTAAAGGGCACCTCTATTTATTTGTTCCGAAGCCCGATTACTGCGTTGGGTGGTACTCGAAATCCTCATGTACGCCGTGTACACTCCGGTTTTTTCGCTCCGTCCGCCTTGATCTTGGGCTTCTCACGACAATAAATAGAGGTGCCCAAAAATCACAGAGTCGAACGTTTCCCCAAATATACATGCGGCCACAGGGTACTATCCCGACAAATCAACAAATCAACAGTTCAGCAGTTCAACAGTTCAGCAGTTCAACAGTTCA
>Ga0272443_10003206_pt1 | contig 19555 bp, 19 predicted proteins | sample SSMAcet12_FD_193581 | JGI IMG/M metagenome (GOLD analysis project Ga0272443, IMG submission 193581) | Marine sediment archaeal communities from Little Sippewissett salt marsh, Falmouth, MA, United States - SSM-Acet-12 | ecosystem: Environmental > Aquatic > Marine > Wetlands > Sediment ... | reverse complement strand
CATGAGACGGTAAATCGGAACACTCGGGATGACATCGAGATGCTTCTGTACATGTAAAAACGTTAGATGCAGCTATCAGGAAGTTGATATAATCTAAGTCACAACATTTAGGTGGATTCAAAATAGACTGTGGAGCATACGGAATAATCTAAAAACTTTCGGTCAACTGCGTAAGCCCTAGATTATCAATAATATGAGACTTGGGCACCAACTCTTTTTATAAACTGAAAATTTAGGAATATAGTCATCAGTTATTTTAATCTTGAATGAAGATGGCATGGTATGGAGATTTCGGTCAAGGTCATCAAAAGCGAAAAATTCAGGCAAATTTACGCAGTGGGGGCTGTAGGGGGACACAGCCCCTATGACTTTAGAATTGCCTTTTATAATGATAGTCCCAAGTCTACGATCGATGGCGGTAAACAAGTTAGTTTCATGGAGCGAATGGTGGAAGAGGAGGTAATTCTTTCCCCGCTGGCTGCCAAAGAACTGTCTGAATGGTTATCAAACCACGTAACAGAGTTCGAGAAGCAATTTGGTGAGATCAAAAAACCTGGCAAGAATCCTGAGCCAGAACACGCCTCGCCCATTCAAGGATATATGTGAGGTATTTTATGAAATCTAAAGAAAAAATTATGGTACATAAAGGAATCGATCGAATAAAGAGAAATCAGTTGGAAGAGGGCTTGGAATTTTTCGATAAGGCTCTGGAGATGAATCCTCTGAATGCTGACGCTTGGAATAACCGGGGCGTGGCACTCTTCAAGATGGGAAAATTAGATGATGCACTAAAATGTTACGACAAAGCGCTCAAGGCAGATCACGAAAATCTGGACTCACTGAGAAACAAGGGTTTTGTTCTCCGATCCATGCAGAGATTCGAAGAAGCCCTAGAGTGCTATGAACAAGTAATCGCACTGGAAGCTGTATTAGATGTATCAGATCTCAGAAATAAAGCCACCGTACAGGTGGGTCTGGGGCGCTTGGAAGATGCTTTGAATACGCTCATGGATGCTGCCATTATAAGTCCATCGATGCAACTTGAGATGGAGATCGACGTTTTGAGGAAGGCCTTATTGGATATGGCCATGAGAACGGAAAACATATAGGTACAAAGGATGATTAATAGTTGGGATGAATAATTTCATATAAATTTGATAAATATTTAATAGCCCTCTATTTGGCCGTATTCGTAGCCGTTTTAGGGTTTTCTTTGATATCCCCCATACTTCCAGTTTACATAGTTGAATTGGGCGCGTCATATAAGCTACTGGGGGTTACTGTTGCGGTTTACGGTGCGGTCCAACTGTTAACACAAATTCCTTGCGGTAAACTTTCAGATAGAATCGGTCGGAAAAAGCTCATTCTGGCGGGAATGTTGATCTTTGCCCTTTTGGCACCTCTCTACGTGCGGGCCGAAAACGCCTATTGGATCATTCTTTTGAGGATCTTCGGCGGCCTTGGTTCCTCCATGGTCTGGCCCATCGCCATGGCTATGGTAATAGACAAAGCAAGCGTTTCTCGAAGGGGATGGGCCATGGGCTGGTACAACGCTGCCCTTTACTCAGCCTTTGCGGTGGGGCCTGCCATTGGAGGTGGGTTATATGATTTTATGGGGCTTGGTGCGCCTTTTTACTTCTGGTCAGCTCTGAGCTTAATCTCCCTATTGATCGTATTTTATATGGTGGAAGAGCCCCAGAATATTGCATCACCCTCGCGGCATGAACGTAGTGGCGAATCCACAGGGTGCTCAATATCACGGTCCATACTCAGTAAAAATACAAGTTTAATCCAAGACGGGTATCTATTGGCCTTTGCAGCCTGTTGCACTGTGGTCGTTTGGACAGGCTTGATTGCTGGGTTCAACATGACCCTCCTTCCCAATTATGCCAACCAGCTGAAGTTCTCCAGCACGGAGATTGGACTGCTTTATTTCGCATTTGCCGGGACCACTGCCCTATCTAACGTTTATTTCGGAAATAGGTCGGATAGGGGCGGTCGCAAGGCCATGATTTTTGTAGGCACGATTTTGGGTGCCCTCTCCTTCCTTTTATTAACTCAGGCAAATAGTTCCGTCGTTTTGATGATGGTCATGGCTGTTTTGGGGTTCAGCTTGGGAATGGAAACTCCGGCGTCTTCGGCCATAGTAGCAGACATATCCAATCCAGAAAGGCGAGGAGAGATCTTTGGAATCTTCAATACTGCTAGAATATTGGGAATGGTGATAGGTCCCCTTATCGCAGGTGTTTCTGCCGATGCCTACGGAATTGAAGGATCTTTATCAATTTTCATGTTCATTGGAATTGTTGTAACGTTGGGTACTTTGATGGTGCGTGATCCTGGCCGCACGAAGACCGAAAGCGATATGATTCCATAGGTCATGGGCTTTTATCGATCGTTTATGGCGAAACCTTCTCCGATGATGGCCCAATACCATCGAATCAAGGAACAATGTAAAGACGCTATTCTACTTTTCAGGATGGGTGACTTCTACGAAACTTTCGGAGAAGATGCTCGGACGACGGCCCAAGTGCTGAACATAACGCTTACCTCTCGGCAAAAGGACAAAGAGGGGGAAAAAATACCCCTGGCAGGCATACCTTATCATGCATTGGAGGCTTATCTTCCCAAGTTAGTTCGGGCCGGTTACAAAGTAGCCATTTGTGAACAGGTGGAAGATCCCAAGAAAGCCAAAGGTGTGGTCAAACGAGAGCTAGTTCGAATAATCACTCCCGGAACCATAATTGAGCCCTCAATGCTTGAAGAAGGCGCAAACAACTTTTTGGCGTCGGTGATCGAAGACGGTGGATTTTTGGGGCTTGCCTTTCTGGACGTCTCAACAGGGGAGTTTCTATCCACGGAGATACCATCATCAGAATGGGAAAAGAAGTTGCCTTCAGAGCTGGCTAAGTTCAGGCCAACTGAATGTGTTGTGCCCCTGTCTTTCAACAAAAGCATGCAACGCTTAATTGAAGATTTTGAAAACATTGTGGTGCAAACTCTCGAGGATGTGAATTTTGATTTCGATGGGGCACACCAACGTCTTTTGAATCATTTTGGCAAAGATGTTTTGGTTCAGTCCGAAATCGAAGGAAAAACGTCTTCCATCAAGGCATGTGGCGCCATTTTATCTTATCTGGGATCAACGCACTTAGACGCTTTGGACCACATATCTTCCATCAGGCTTTATTCCAACTCTGAATTCATGATCTTGGATGAAGTCACCCAGAGAAACCTGGAGCTTTTCAGAAACATTCGGGATCGTTCCAAAAGGGGCACTCTTCTGGAGTTTCTGGACGAAACTTCAACGCCCATGGGATCTCGGACTCTCCGAAAGTGGTTGCAAATGCCCGTTTTATCTATGGTGGAGATGGAAAGCCGACTTGGTGCCGTAGAAGAGTTATTCGATCATTCGCTCTTGCGTAACGATCTTAGAGACGGCTTAAAGGGGCAAAGCGATTTGGAACGGGCGGTTGCCAGGACGTCTTGTGGCACGGCTTCTCCCAAAGACATGGTAGCTCTAAAGAGTTCCATGGAACGGCTGCCCAAAATATGTCATGTTATGGAAGGTGTTGGCTCCCACAGACTCAAGGATATAAGTTCTGGGTTGGATCTGGGTGAATTGAAAGAAGTGGTAGAGCTAATAGATCGGGTCATTTTAGAAGACCCCCCTGCGTCCATCAGGGAGGGTGGCATCATACGCCAGGGTTACGACTTGGAGTTGGACGAACTCAGAACCATATTACGTGAAGGTCGAGGTTGGATCACTAGATTACAGAACGATGAGCGAAAAAAAACAGGAATTAAATCTCTGAAGGTTGGCTACAATAACGTATTTGGTTATTACATTGAAGTCACCAAAGCCAACTTATCTTTGGTTCCCGAAGAGTACATTCGAAAACAGACCTTGACCAACGCTGAAAGGTTCATAACTCCTGAACTGAAGGACATGGAGGCAAAGGTACTTTCTGCTCAGGAGCGATCTGCAGCTTTGGAGCAGGAGATCTTCATAAAAATAAGATCTGATGTCGCCAAATACGCTAAAGAAATTCAAAAGAAAGCTGCAGCGTTGGGCGAGCTAGATGTACTATCAACATTTGCTATGGTTGCATCTGAAAACGGGCTTGTTAAACCCCAACTCAATGACGAGGGATCAATCGCCATTAGAGACTCTAGTCATCCGGTTTTGAACAAGGCCATGAGGGGTGGATTTGTGCCAAACGACATAAATCTGGATGAAAAAGACAACCGTTTTCTTATCCTTACCGGTCCCAACATGGCCGGAAAGTCTACTTACATGAGGCAGATCGCTTTATGCGTGATATTGGCCCATGTGGGAAGTTTTGTGCCTGCCTCCTTTGCTTCAATAGGGCTAGTAGACCGCATCTTTACCCGGGTTGGCGCTTATGACGACCTTTCTGCAGGGCAGAGCACCTTCATGGTGGAGATGAACGAGCTGGCCAACATCTTGAACTCTGCCACCCCCCAAAGCCTGATACTCTTGGACGAGATCGGCAGAGGCACAAGCACCTTCGATGGGTTGAGCATTGCCTGGGCCATATCGGAATTTTTGCACGACAAGACCAAAGGGAAAACCGTCTTTGCCACTCACTATCACCAGTTGACTCAGCTGGCAGATATCTTGCCCGGGGTCAAGAACTACAATATGGCGGTGAAGGAAGATGGCGATTCTGTGGTTTTCCTTCGGACGGTGGTGCCTGGTGCCACCAACAAGAGCTATGGCATTCATGTGGCCAAGTTGGCAGGGGTGCCTCTGGTGGTTGTGAACCGAGCTCGAGACATCCTAAAGGCCATCGAACGTGAAACAGTGATTGAACCTTTGAATGAAGGATCAACGTCAAAAAAGAAAACGCATAAGTACACTCAGCTCATGTTCTTCGATGCGCCACAAAAGAGCGATACTATAGAGAATGGAACCGATCCCTTGGTTGAGGACCTTGGAAAGTTGGATCTCAATTCCATGTCCCCCATTGAGGCCCTCAACAAGCTGGTGGAATATCAAAAGAGGCTGAGAGAGCGAGAAGATGCCCAAAATAAAGGTGCTTGATCCAGACACCGTAAATAAGATCGCTGCTGGTGAAGTTATCGAAAGGCCCGCATCAGTGGTCAAAGAGCTAGTCGAAAACTCCATTGACGCTGGAGCATCCAAAATTCTAATTGAGGTGATCGAAGGCGGCAAGCGGCTGATAAGAATTACAGACGACGGTTGTGGAATGGAACAAGAGGATGCTATATTGGCCTTCCACAAACATGCCACCAGCAAGATCGTTGATGTCGAAGACCTGAACGGCATTAACACACTGGGTTTCCGAGGAGAGGCCCTGTCCAGCATAGCCAGTGTGGCCCGGTTGGTAGAAGTTCAAACTAAGCCTATGTCGGATGATTTGGGTGTTATTGGCACCAATATTCTTCTGGAAAACGGAAAAATTGCCGAGATTACAGATATTGGCAGTCCTGTGGGAACGTCCATTGCGGTAAAAGACCTGTTCTACAACATACCCGCCAGAAGGAAACACCTTAAAAGCGCCAGAGCAGAACTGGCCAAAATTGTAGATCTAATTACCAATTATGCCATAATCAATCACAACATATCTTTTGAACTGTTCAGCGGAAAAAAGACCATTTTCAAGTCCGTTAGGTCAGAGGGCTGGGATGACTGCCTTCTCAGAATATTAGGCAGCGAAGTGGCTCGAAACTTGCTTTCAGTAAATGCCAGTTCCAATCTTGTGGGTGTCAGTGGCGTAGTGGGGCGGCACACCGTCACCAGGTCCAGTCTGGATTGGATCATGATCTACGTTAACGGTCGGGTGGTGAAGTCCCGATCTTTGACTCGAGCGGTGACAGAAGCCTATAAGTCGCTTATGCTCTCAGGAAAATATCCCATAGCAGTGATATCTTTGCAAATAGACCCTTCCCAGGTGGACGTCAACGTTCATCCGGCCAAAATGGAAGTGAGGTTTCTGCGAGAGGACGAAATTGCGGAAATGCTGACCGAAGCCATTTCTCGGGTGCTCCAGAACGCAGTGGAAAGAGAGGCCTCTCCCAACCAGATGAAAGGAATTCAGAGTCAAGGAGTACTGGACGCGGGGACGTTGGGTGTGCGAGAAATTTCCGAGACAGACATTAAAATGGCAGTTGTTGAAAACGACGTTCAGAGGACCTTGCCTTTGGCATCCTTTGGTGCAGATTTATCCGAAATGAAGCTAAATTTGGAGGAAAGGGAGTTTCGCGTACTTGGACAGGTGCTTAAACTGTACATTGTTGCAGAGGGGCCTGATGGACTAGTACTAGTGGATCAACACGCTGCAGCAGAGCGTATAAGGTACGAACAGCTTAAGAAAAAACATAGCACTCATACGCTTTCCCAAGAGATGATATCCCCTATCAACTTGGAACTGTCTCCCAGGGAACAGGTGATGTTGGATGATTGGAACGATCTTTTAGGTGAAATGGGATTTGAGATTATACCCTTTGGCGGGAACGCCTACAACGTTCTCTCTGTGCCTGCTATTGGGACCCGATTGGAAAATCCAAAGGTAATATATGATGTTTTGAGAGACCTTTTCGCTCTGGGCAAGGTGGGCACGGATTCCACCTCCAAAGACGACGTTTTGAAGCTCTTGGCTTGCCGGGGCTCCATAAAAGCGGGCCACGAGTTGACCTGGAAAGAGATGGGTGAACTATTGAGGGATCTTTTGGAGTGCCAAAACCCCAAAACATGCCCACACGGTAGGCCCACCATGGTAACAATATCGCCTGCCCAACTGGAGAAGATCTTCAGCAGGCGATAACTACTCTTTTAAATGTATATAGTCGAGAACCAATTAGATGAAACTAATTGGTTCTCGCCAGAATAGTGCTTAACGATACGAATAGGTCAAATCCCAAACTCGCGAGAGTTTGATATTTGTCTAAAAGATATCGTCAAACACTATAATTTAAAGCCATTTTGTTCTTTCAAGTAGGCTTTTATTCCCCCAAGGTCAACCCAAATTCATGGATTTAGAGGGGTTTGCCAAGAGAGGACTGCGACGAGCTGATCTTCAAGTGGAATCGAAGCTCACAGATCTCATCTTGGAGGTTAAACGAGAACGAATTACTCGGGAACAAGCTGAACGCTGGGCACTTGCTGTAATGGAAGAGGCAAAGGCCACCTTGACCCCCCAAGGAGATGTTTTCGAGCTTCATGACTCTGGAGTTTCCATGGGCGAGTTTGGCGTAGGGTCCAGAGGGTTGGGCGACTTTTACGCACATGGCAAAATTGCCGAAGTCATTGGCGATACAAAGGCAGAGGTTGACTCGCGGCAGCTGGACGATTCGGGGGCGATAGAAGCAGGTGGCAAGTATCTGGTCCTGAGCGTGGATGGAATGCACTCTAGACTGAGCGATTACCCCTTTTTAGCTGGATTTCACGTGGCAAGAGCTACCTTGCGTGACGTCTATGTGATGAGGGCGAGGCCCGTGGCTATGTTTTCAGACATACATTTGGCAGATGATGGAGACGTTTCTAGACTATTTGACCACATAGCCGGAATAGCAGCCGTTGGTGATCTGACTGGCGCACCGTTGATTACTGGCAGCACTTTACGTATCGGTGGTGACGTGGTTATAGGTGACCGGTTGACTGGTTGTGTGGGGGCTGTGGGGGTTTCAGATAATCTCTCACCTCGAAGGGATGCCGCCCCCGGAGATGTCATCCTTATGACGGAAGGTGCTGGAGGGGGAACCATTTGTGCTGCTGCGCTCTATTATGGTTTGCACCATGTGGTTGATGAGACTATTAACATCAAGTTTTTGGAAGCTGCAGCGGTTTTGTTAGATTCTGATGTGGAGATCCATGCCATGACAGATGTGACCAATGGGGGAATCAGGGGTGATGCCAAAGAGATCTCTCAAACGGCAGGTGTGAAGCTGATCTTCGAAGAGGAGAAGATGAGGGGCTTGGTCAATCCTCAAGTTTTGGATATGCTGGAGACCTTGGAGATTGATTATTTGGGAGTATCCATAGATGCGCTGCTGATAATCGCACCTCAGAGTTCTGCTCAGGAAATTATTCGAGTGATCCGGGATCAAGGCGTTATGATTGAACAGATTGGCGAGGTTGCCGAGGGGTCTGGTGTTGAACTCCGTACTGCAAAAGGCATAACTGATTTCGAACCAAGGTTCAGAGAATCTGCATACACCCCCATAAAGAAGGTGGTGGACAAAGAACCAATTCGTAATTTTGATGAGATGAAAGAACAGGTGAATTTGGCTGCAGAGAGGGCTATAATCAAAAAGAAACATTTCGTAGATAAAATAAGAAATAAGAGTTTTGTGGGATAATTATGCAAAAAAAAACTCATTCCGTGGTTAAATTTAGATTTAACCCAAATTTTTTAAATTAACATAATTAAGATTGTAATATGATCTGATCGATATCTATATCTGTGAAGACATATATATATGCACCTCTGTCCTTTATTCCTACCAAATAGAGGGCATATATATCATCGTTGAGACGAGATCAACCTGTAATGTTAGCGAGGCGAAAAAGACTTATGGTGATCTATTGGTTTTAATTGAGGACCCTATCTATCGGGCGTACTTGTGCAAGCTGGTTGGGGAAGATGGGCTACACATCGTGGAAAGCATGCCCGAGGACGAGGTAACAGACGAGTACGTTTCAGAGATCTCAGAGGTCAGCCTTAACACCGTTCGACGAACACTCTATCTGCTTTATGAACATCGTTTGGCCAGTTATAGACGGGTGCGAGATCCTGAAAGCGGATGGTTGACTTATCTGTGGACGTTGTGCCCTCAGAACTTCGATCGAGCGCTCGAGTCTGAGATCAAAAAATTGCTGGAAAAATTGAAAAACAGATTGTCTTACGAGAAGAACAACATATTCTACATTTGTGTAGGCGGATGTGCGCGGTTTGTGTTCGACGAAGCCAGTGAAAATAATTTCATCTGTCCCTTTTGTAATAGCAGTCTGGAATACATGGAAAACGACCGTGTGGTGGAAACGATCGAAAAGAGAATCGAAAAGATATCTGCATAGAGGTCTTTTAGGATCATTCCTACAAAGTCTCTGGATCATTGCCCAATACTGCGACCCACCACCATCTGGACATATCAGCTAAGTCACGGCTGAACATGCCAGAGAGTTTGTATTCGCCATTCTTGACGATTATTAGTCCGGCCCCAAATAGCTTGTTTCTCATGGCGTAGAAGGCGGATCTGCTCACCTCCAGCTCTTTCATCGTATCCTTCCACTCCTTGGTTCTAAGTGGATTGTCGTTATTTTGTCGCTCTTCAACCATGTTCAAAAATAACCTTCCACGTATGGCCGTTGTTTCGTCTTGGAAGAGCCGAAGCATTAGTTCGTGATAGGGGTCCTTAGAATGGCCGATCCAATGCTCGGATTTTGATCTAATCTTGATCGTCGTGGCTGTCCGAGGAGCATTTTTAACGTTTGTCATGACTTGTTGGCGGAGGTCATGAGCACAGATCTGACGAGGTATGCGTAGTTCTCTCGCAAAACGTAGACGGTAGGCAATCGATAAGACTTTTTGTGGGCTCTAATGATTCCCAGTTTTGAATAGATGTAACCCAACATAGATGCGACGACCTTACGAGAAGTTCCGTCCCACCGCTCTTTAATCGCCTTGTGAAGAGAACTTACAGTGATCTCGCCAGCGTCGAGCAGATATTCCAGAACAAAGCGCCTCCGACCATCTTTGTCCAAATCCAAAAATTGGACCAACCGATTGGCAATCTCAGCTTGCAGCGAATTCATGTAATAATACCCCCTTCTAAATGTGTATATGCCGCAAGTTGCAATTGGATAATATATAGTTTTTCATAACGATACCTCCTTCCACATATTCAGGTTAAGTTTCATCGAAATGAACCTGAATGGCATTCTCTTCTAGATTACGTTATTTTTAGAAATAGTTATGCAACATCATTATATATAACATATTTGTCTATCTGGCCGGTTCTATAAGTTGGAGATCCTTCTTATGGCCGATGAACGATGGAGATTTGTAGATATCCTAAAATAAGGTAAATTACGTTTGGTAATGATTTTTGAATTGTGGCATTGGTGGGGAAACTAATTTATAATGTTGGTATATAAAAATTGTTGAAATTATGAATCGGAAATACAGGGAGGATATGGAAGGTGGGTTCGATGAAATGCTCGAAGAGTTGATCGAACTCAATGGTTACAATATAACAAAAACTGAGGGATCTAAAGATGGTTATACGGACATAATTGCCATTAAGAGTGATGATGTCGGCCAAAAGATTCGTTATTTAATACGATGCAAAAAAAATGGCGGTCTGGTCGATAAGAATGATGTAGAGGAACTTGTTGTCGCTCAAAAGAGACATCCTGGGGGAATTTCCATAATCGCTTCAAATATGGGGATTTCCAGAGTTGTTCAAGAAGTTGCAGAAACTTTTGGTGTGAGGCTGTGGGGTGAATTGGAGATTGAAAAGCTTAGACGAAATGTGGTACTGAAAAGAAATTCGAAACTTCGACAAGTTGTTGATTATACGAACGTCGAACAACCAAATTCCAAAAAAAGTTCTAATACTAATAAACATATCATTGCGATTGTTATAATATTATTAATTAGTTATATATATCTATATCAATTTGATTTTATTTATAATCGGGCTGAATCGATAGGAGAACAAATACCGATCCAAAGTATCAACGATACTAATGTGCAAGAATTTTATGATGATTCTGCCCACAAAATTGATCAGATAAGTGCACATAACCTTTATGACAGAGTCGAACAAGAAATTGACCAAAAACACATATCAAGTTTTGTTCAGGCAAAACGAGATGAACTTAAAATGTTCATTCAGGAACCTCATGAAATTTCGAAAAACATTTCGCCAATTATAAATCTCGTTGAAGACGAGATAAATACTTATTTCAATTAATGGATCCATTGATCACGAAACGATCTGTAGTCGAAAACCAATTAGATGATACGAATTGGTTTTCGCCAGAATAGTGCTAAACGATACGAATAGGCCAAATCTCTAATTCTTGCGATTTCGAGATTAATCCGAAAGGTATCGTTAAACACTATGTTTAAGATCACATGGGCTTGTGACCAAGAGTTCGATGTTGGTCATTAGCGTTGAAATTTCATCGGCCGATAGAAAATAGTCGTGATAATATGTTAGATCCTGATTCCTTATATTTGGAAGGTATTTTCCAATACAATTCTGGTAGATTTGAAGAGGCCATTATGTGCTTTGAGGAGATCCTCAAAGTGGGGGCCCTGCATATTGAGGCTTGGTACTTCAAAGGATTGTCCCTTCGCCGATTACGTCGATTTGAAGAGGCCATAGAATGTTTTGGCGTGGTGGTGGAGGTCGACCCCCATTATTACAAAGCTTGGCGAAATAAAGCCCTGCTTCTCAGTGAACTAGGCCAGCACCAAGAGGCCCTTGAATGCATTGATAACGCCTTGAAAATAGAGTCGTATGATCCCCGAAATTGGATCGTCAAAGGTTACGTCCTCCATAACGTTGGTCGCTTCGAAGAAGCGATAGATGCGTATGAAAAAGCCATTAAAATGAGGCCTTTGGGCGCAGATGCCAGGAGGGCCTGGAACAACAAAGGGGCCGCTTTGGACAATCTCAGGCGTCATGAAGAGGCCATTGAATGCTACGATGAGGCCATTGTTATCGATCCTTTTGATTCTTATGCATGGAACAATAAGGGTGTGTCTTTCAGCGCCTTGAAAAAAACTACGGAGGCTGTGGAATGTTTTCAGAAAGCTGTGGAGATCGAGCCGAACTATGCCACAGCATGGCGCAATCTGGGGTTGGCTTACAACGCGCTTCAACGCCATGAAGAGGCCGAAGAGGCGCTGAAAAGAGCAAAAAAGTTAGGGTTTTGAGATGTATAGTCAAAAACCAATTAGATCATACTAATTGGTTTTCGCCGGAATAGTGCTTAACGACACGATTAGGCCAACTCTCTAACTATTGCGAGTTCGAGAGTTGTCCGAAAAGTATCGTTAAACACTATAATTGGAAACTCATTGGCAAAAACTTTTTTATGATTATAGGGCGATATGGTAGTGTGATAATATGAGTGATGTGGAGAATTTGTTAAAGACGGCCGTCAGCGAGATGGAAAAAATGTTGGCCAGCAAGACGGTGATCGGAGAGCCCATAAAGGTGGGTGAAAAGACAGTAGTGCCCCTCCTCAGCGTGGGTGCGGGATTTGGCGCTGGCGCAGGACGTGGTAATGGTGAAGAAGGGTCTGGTGGCGGTGCCGCTGGTGGTTTTGGTATGAAACCGGTAGCTGTAATCGTTATAGAGAAAGATGATGTGAGGGTGGAACCAATCAGGGAAAGCGCAGCCTCTTTGGCAGAAGCGTTAGTGGCCAAAGTTCCCTCGCTAATAAAAGACCATATGCAGGAAAAAGGTAAGGGAAAAGAGAAAAAGAAAACAGAAATTAAAGTCGAGTAACTCAGGCCATGTTTATTTTATTTCTTTTTGGCTCAGTTTTACTTCTTATCTTCCTATTCTTATTGGTGCCCATAGAAATGGAGCTGAAATTTTCTAAGGTCGAGAGATCACTGCTCACAGTCAGGGTTGGTTGGCTATTTGGGCATGTGTGGAAAGATATCAACGGCGAAAATATAACGTCCTCTGAAAAGCCATTTGACTCGAACGAGTTGATGGTGGATGGCAAGGGCGATCAAAAACGCTCCGACGATACAAAAATACGTATACAAGAAATTCTTCAGATATTGAAAATAGTGGGTTTTTTTCAAAATCTGGAACGTTTAGTGCGGGAGCTGACTTATGCTGTTCAATTTAAATTTTTCAAAACCGATCTCAAGGTAGGTTTTGCAGATCCTGCAGATACGGGTCAGTTCTTTGGTTTCATTTGGCCGTCAATCATTTTATTAGAGGAACTTCATCCATTGGAGGCCAGAATAGAACCATCGTTCCAGAAAGAGATTTTCGAAGGTTGGGCCGCAGGGTCTCTCAGGATATGGCCGTTCAAAGCGATATATCCTTTGTTCAAGTTCATATTTTCTAAGCCAACGATCAAAGCGACCTGGAACTTATTGGAGTTTCGGCGGGAAAAAGGTATGAGGTAGATTAGCTTAGCCATAGTTAAGTGAGGCGATTACAATGAAAACGTTGATCTACGGCGGCGGTGCGGTGGGATTGGGCGTTGCCAGTTGTCTGTTACACTCTGGTGTGCATGTAGATATCATCGCCAGAGAAAGCACCGTCTCTGCTTTGCGGGAACTCGGGCTCAAAAGAACTGGAATCTTTGGCGAATTTCATATAATCCCTGAACGTTTCGGCAGTTATTCATCACTTGAGGAGATTTCTGACCTTTCATCTGGTCCGTATGATTACATATTGGTGTGCACCAAGTCCAATGATTCTCAACAAACGGCGGAAGACATTTACGCTCATTACCAGTTTTCGGGTGATAAAGGCAAGATAGTGCTATTCCAGAATGGTTGGGGCAACGCAGAGAAATTCGTCTCCCTTTTTCCTCCTGACCGAATTTACAACGCGAGAGTAATAACAGGTTTTTGTAGGCCTCATAAAAACGAGGTTGAAGTGACCGTTCACGCCGATGCCATTCATTTGGGAAGCTTGTTCGGAAACGACATTTCGATATTGGAGCCTCTCTGCCGATCCATCGATCAGGGGGGAATTCCCTGTGAGGTGGTAGAAGAGGTGGCCAAAGATTTGTGGGCAAAGATGCTTTACAACTGTGCCCTGAATCCGCTAGGTGCCATATTCAACGTGCCGTACGGCGTGTTGGGCAAGTGGCCTTATTCTAGGGAGATCATGGAGGAGACAATAAGGGAGATCTTTAGGATCATGGAGCTTCATGGATATCGCACTCATTGGGATACTGCTGAGGAGTACATAGACATTTTTTATGAAAAGCTGCTGCCGCCTACAGAAGGACATGAGTCCTCCACTCTGCAGGACATCCGGGCCCGGAAGAGGACCGAGATCGATGCCTTGAGTGGGGCTGTGGTGGAGCTGGCCAAAAAAGCAGGAGTTAACGCGACCTACAACAACATGCTGTACAACATGGTCAAGTTCATGGAGGAAAGGCTTCTCTCCATAAATGAAAATAATTAAAATTATACTATTAATCTTGGTAGTTAATTTTATTCGACTACAGGGGGATTCAATAACTTGACCCTGCCAACAGTTCTTGCCTTTGGAGGAAATGCCCTCCTTCCCGACCCCAACAACCCCGAAACGCAAGAATCTCGAGCTGAAGCCTTCGCACGAGCATTGTTGATGGTCATGCCCAAAAAGGCGGGAATGGTGCTCTTGCATGGAAACGGCCCTCAAGTGGGAATGATCCTTTTGCGAATAGAAGCCACTAGAGATCAGATTCCTCCAGAATCACTGGACGTATTGGTGGCTGAGACTCAGGGCAGCATTGGGTATTTGCTCTCAAAAGCGTTGCGCAACGCCATGGTAAATCAAAAAGTGGATTTGGAGGTGGCCACAATTATGACTCAAGTGGTGGTAGATGAGTTTGATCAAGGGTTCAAATGCCCCTGCAAGCCCGTAGGACCTTTCTATTCTTCGGAAAAGGCATCCTTGCTGCGGGAAAAATATGGGTGGGATATGGTCTCTGTGCCTAAAAAGGGTTGGCGAAGGGTGGTGCCTTCTCCGCGTCCTAAAGATGTGGTGGAGATGCATACCATCAAAGATGCAGTCCGCCATGGTCACATGGTGATTGCAGGAGGTGGGGGTGGAATTCCAGTCGTCCGAAATGAACGTGGCCATCTTAACGGAGTGGTGGCCGTGATAGACAAAGACCTAACCGCTGCCTTGCTGGCTGTACGTTTGAATGCGGCGCAGCTAGTCATTCTTACCGATGTTCCTCATGTGTCCGTCAATTTTGGCACTTCAGAGGAGAAGCCCATATCATTCATGGACGTGTCAACTGCCAAGAAACTTCTACAAGAGGGCCAATTTCCGCCTGGCACTATGGGTCCCAAGGTGGAAGCTGCCACTGATTTTTCACGATCTTTAGGACGGGTGGCTTTCATCACCGACGTTGATCATTTGGCAGAAACGCTAAAAGGGAAATCTGGAACCACAATTGTGCCTTAAAATAACTGAACTAAAATAAAGGCAAAAGATGCTTTATTTCTTTATTCCATCTCTGCCAAAGCCCTTAGCGTTCCCAATAAGTGGTCGTAGAAGTCCTTTACAGAGGGCAAATTTACCCGTTCATCGGGTGAATGTGGGTTTTTTACGATAGGACCAATGGAGATCATGTCCATTTCGGGAAACTTTTTGCCAATTATGCCCGTTTCCAGTCCTGCATGTATGGCTTTTATCTTTGGCTCATAACCAAATATTTCTTTGTGTGCCTTTTTAGACGCGTTGAGAGTATTGGAATCCAAATTGGGTTGCCAACCTGGGTAGGAATTGCCAAGCGTTACTCTGGCACTGGCTAGATCTGCAACAGCTCTTATTCTGTCGGCCAGGGCCTTCAATTGAGTCTCTGAAGAAGAACGCAGAGCTGACAACAAAAATATTTCATCTTCATCGGTGCGAATAATGGATATGGTTAACGACGTCTCCACCAAGTTTTCCACATCTGGGCTCCATCTCATGATGCCATTCGGAAGTGCTCTGATTAAGTTGAGAACCTTTGCCGAATCTTCTAGGGACATGGACTTTTTTGGTGGGGATGAACTGAATATTTCTATTTTCAATCTTGGATCAATGGTCTTGTACTCGAATTTCAAAGCCTTTTCACTTTCTTTTATCTGGGTGCGGAAGGGTTTTGCCATATATTCTGGCAGTATCACTGTGGCCTCAGCTTCACGAGGTATGGCGTTGTGCTTTTGTCCGCCGGATAAAGCAACCAAATTGAAGGGCGTTTTTTCAAAGCATTCCCACAAAAGCCTTCCCAAAAGTTTGATGGCGTTTCCCCTGCTCAAGTGGATGTCAGCACCCGAATGTCCCCCTTTCAATCCTTTAAGGATCACCGAAAATGCAACGCCCTTCTGGTCCCTTCTTTTTATGGGCAGATGAAGGTGTGTGTTCTGTCCTCCCGCGCATCCCACGTAGATGGTGTGAGCGTCTTCAGTGTCCAAATTTATCATCTGCCTACCACGAATTGAGTCTGCATCTAAGCCATATCCCCCGCTCATACCCTCTTCTTCGTCGATCGTAAAAAGTATCTCTAAAGGTCCATGAACTGCGTTTTCGTCTTCCAAAACAGCCAACGAGGCACAAACTCCCATGCCGTTATCTGCACCTAAAGAGGTTCCTTTTGCTCGCAGATAATTGTCCACGATTTCAATCTCTATGGGGTCTTTTAAAAAATCGTGTTCAATGTCCTTGTTCTTCTCGCAGACCATGTCCAAGTGGGACTGAAGCACCGTTATAGGCGCGTTTTTGAAACCGTGTGTTGCTGTTTTTTTTATGATCACGTTTCCTGCAGCATCTCTATGGGATTCTAGATTTAACCGCTCGGCTATGGAGATTACGTATTTAGCAGCTTTTTCTTCATGTTTGGAACATCGCGGGATCTGTCTCAAATTGTCAAAGTGCTTCCATAAAAGCACCGGTTCTATCTCTTCAAGCATCTGCATAGCTCCATCATTTTTGTACTATGAGAATAAATAAGTATGACTGTGGTGAAATGATCATTGAGGAATTAAAGACTGACGAACCTCTGCGTGTGGGGTGCGTGACGTTAATTCCCATAGTAAAAAAGTTTCTTTTTTACAGAGTTTCAGAGGGTGTGTTGGCATTTTCTGGGCTAAAAAGGGCCGATTTTGTGGTGGTGCTTGCACCGTGGGGCATGAAAGCTCTAAAAACGAGTGGTGACGTGGTATCTTTGGATGAGTTGCTTGAAACGGTCCCCGAGTTGAGTGATTGTATTAACAGAATTATAGTCGAAAACCAATTAGATGATACTAATTGTTTTTCGCCAGAATAGTGTTTAACGATACGAATAGGGCAAATCTCTAACTCACAAGAGTTCGAGATTTATCCGAAAAGTATCGTTAAACACTATAAATTAAATAAGATCAATACCATGAATACAATGAAAAGCTTGGTAATGACGCAATGAAAATATTAGTATCTCCAATCGACGCACAAAATGTACCAAATATCCTAGTAGCTCATGCAGTCAAACCGGACAAACTGATTCTGTTGGTATCAAAGAGAATGGAAGACCATGCCAGATGGTTCATAAAGGCTCTTGCTTGCGGCGGATTGGACTACAAGACGAGATGCGAGCAGATCAGAATAGAAGATACAGAATCCATCGACCAAATGAAAAGCGTCCTCCAAGGATTGTACGATATAAACGCAGGTGCTGAGTGGGCGGTAAACCTAACCAGTGGGAAAAAGCCACTTTGCATGGGCGCTTACGAGTTCTTCAAGGGAAAGGATGCCAACATGCTTTATATTTATGACGACGATCAAACTCAGGCCATCGATTTTTCTGGCAAACCTTCCATGGATTTGTGTCATAAAGTATCCATCGTCGAGTTTATGGCAGGTTACGATTTTGATCTGTTAAACTTTGCGTCCCTAAAAAAGGCGGAAATTGGGGCCTACGGTTGGTTCGAACTGGCAGCGATGATGGCATTTTACCAAGATGAATCTTCACTGAAGCATTTTCTCAGCGATTTGCTTTATTTGTCGGGCCAAAGAGACGGCAGAAATAAGGGCATGGAACTGAGAAAAGCAGATCAAGTAATTTTGAGAAAAGATGAACTTCTAAATAAAGTATCTAACCTTTTCACCTTGAAAATAGATGGCAGCGTTCTTTATGGGGCCCTAGACAAGTACGCGGTTAGGTTTTTTACGGGGGGCTGGTTGACAGTCTTCATATGGGGCTTGCTAAAAAGACTAGACGGTGACCTCATATGGGACCTTCATATGGGCGTAAGCTTCGGCAAAAAAGGGCGACCTTTCGACAAGGTCCACAACGAGTGGGACGTCGTCTTCATGAAAAATCAATCGCTTTACACCATCGAGTGCAAGACCGGAGAACAAAAACAGGATCCGACTGGGAATGAAACTTTGTACAAGATCGAAGCCATTAAGAGTTTGTTCGGAGCGATTAGGATCCCATCCTATTTGATCACAACAGCACCAAACGTCCTCGATGAAAAGGGGGACGTTAAAGAACACATTGCCAACAGGGCACAGATTTACGATTGTAAAGTGATAACTGGCGACGTTATCCAACGGTTAGCTACGTTGGAGCTGACAAAGGACCGTAAGCTGCCTGAGGAGATCTGCAAAGTCTTCGAGCTGAATTATAGCGCTTAACGATACGAATCGGCCAAATCTCTAACTCTTGCAAGTTCGAAATTAATCCGAAAGGTATCGTTAAACACTATTCTGGCGAGAACCAATTAGTTTCATCTAATTGGTTCTCAAATATAATTATCCTTATACTGTGTAAACGTATACCTCTGACACGTTTCTCAGAGTTATCTCATACATATCCTTGTACTGTTGGCCAATGCCGATTACGTCTACTACTTGACCATAACTCAAGGAACTCGTATCAAAGCCAGCCTCTTTGCCGTATACGTAAACTTCGCCAGTTTCGTCTTGGATGGTAAATCCACTGCTGTCAACGGACGTAATAGTGGCGTCTTTTACCTCTACCAGCAGTCCTTCGGCAGATTCGTCAATTTCAAAAGCGGTCTTCAACACAGGTTTTGGCATCTCGCCCATTTCGAACGTAGGTGGCTGGTAGCATTCAGCATACAGGTGAATCCTCGCAGTGTCGTCTTGGATTACTGGCGTGTATTTAAAGGCAGCTGTGATTACGCCCTTTACTGTAACGTATTTGCCCATGTAGGTGTCGATGTGAGACAAAACATCACCAATGTCCGTGATCTCTTCGTCGCTGACTTTAAAAGTGAATTTTTGCTCAAAGGTTTCCTCGTCATCAGTGGCCTCAATCTCCAAAATATGATAACCCTGTTCAAGTTGTCTTGAGTCAAAGGATGCGGTTGCTGCATACCAGATGCCTTCAGGTTCCAGGCCCATGGATCGATAGTTTCCTTGGTCGATGCGGTACGATGCTCCGGAGACTGTGCTTTCGCTCCAGATCAATGCATTTATAGTCGAAAACCAATTAGATGATACGTATGTGTTTAGCTCATCTCAATCATCATCATCATCATCATCATCATCAAAGCCATTTCTTGATGTCTCGCATGGCCAGTTCCAGTGAGTTAATTTTGAGTAACTGCGGTGATAGATTTTGTTTTTCTACTTACATCAAGTTGTTTGTCAGCGCTTATTCATTGACCAAAAACAACATCATGCAATCGATTCAAAGGGCGCTAAACACGTACGATGATACTAATTGTTTTTCACCAGAATAGTGTTTAACGATACGAATCGGCCAAATCTCTAACTCTTACGAGTTCGAGATTAATCCGAAAAGTATCGTTAAACACTATAAATCAACGTTATCCTTCACTATGGGGTTGATTGGCTCTACCAAGTT
>Ga0272443_10003205_pt1 | contig 19564 bp, 15 predicted proteins | sample SSMAcet12_FD_193581 | JGI IMG/M metagenome (GOLD analysis project Ga0272443, IMG submission 193581) | Marine sediment archaeal communities from Little Sippewissett salt marsh, Falmouth, MA, United States - SSM-Acet-12 | ecosystem: Environmental > Aquatic > Marine > Wetlands > Sediment ... | reverse complement strand
ACAGTGACAGTCGGGCCTGCTCCACCAGCGCAACGAATTCCGTATCGTCCTCCGAATTCAAACGGGCGGGCCAATCGGCGAGATCCCAAGCCAGGAGGGCCGCCTCATCGCCTATTTCGGTGCCATCTGACTCGGGCCCAACCGACCTCGCCAACTGCGCCATCGATTGTAGCCTAGAGACCATCTCTTCTCGATCCAACCTGATGTGTTTCCGGCTACGCGCATTGGGCGCTTCCGCCAATACCCGCAGACGCTTCGCCCTCGTGCCAAACACTTCTGTTATGAAGGAGCAGTCATCGGCGTCGAATTCCCCCGCCAGCCCCGTGCATTGGTCCAAGGTCCGGTCCAATGCGAGTCGAACTTGGAGGTCCCACAGCGACCAGCCTTCTTCTCCTTGCGGCCCATCCCAGTCGTGCCAACTTCGCAAGCACCTGACGTTGTACACCAACCTCTCCATGGCCGTTCGCATTAAGTCCTTACAGCCTCCGGATTCCAGGAATGTGGCTGTCTCATCGAATTCTGCGGCCAAACGGCGCAGATCTCGGGATGTTAGCGGCCGGAACACATAATTGTCTGCGTCTGATGTTGAATATTGCGTCACAACCGCATCCTGTCTGTTCGGTCGAAGGGCATCGGATATCGAAGGACGTAAAGAGGGATTCATTACGAACCACCGGCTGACCTTGCGTCTACCCCATGGGCGGCACACTGTACCTGTTGTACAGTCGACCGTCAAGCCCTTGGCTGTCTGACCAAGAAGGCATAATATTCCTCGGGCTCGATTTGCTGGGGACCGGAGGGCCTTCGAACGGCATCTGGGCAGTCGTACCGTTCGTCGGCAAGACCGCTCCGTGATGCCGCCGGCCCTTTCTCGACCTTCTGGGCACCGTGCCTTCCCAGATATGAGGGAACCACCGCTGAACAAACGCTTGAAATGTCTCCCCGTCTTTCCGAGAATACCTGTTGCGGAGGCTTGGAACGGTGGGGAGTACGTATGAGTGACGTCACGCGGATCTTGAATGCCATCGAGCGAGGGGACGTCAAGGCTACGGACGAACTCTTACCACTGGTCTACGGGGAACTACGTATTCTCGCCGCCCAGAAGCTGTCGCGAGAAGCTCCCGGGCAGACTCTTCAGGCTACCGCCCTTGTCCACGAAGCTTATGTCCGGCTGGTGGGGAATGAGACCCAAGGATGGAACAGCCGGGGTCACTTCTTCGGCGCAGCAGCCGAGGCGATGCGGCGGATATTGGTCGAGAACGCACGGCGCAAGAAGAGTCTGAAGGGGGGGCGAGGTAACGACAAGCTTGAGTTTGCCACGACTGATCTGCCCATAGGTGGACGCATCGACGAGATACTGGCGCTGGACGAGGCGCTTGCCCGGTTGTCCGAGCAGAATCCGGCGGTGGCCAGCGTCGTCAAGCTATACTACTTCGCAGGCCTTACCCTGGAACAGGTCGCCACTGTCCAAGGTATATCCCGCCCGACAGCAGCGAAACACTTAGCATTCGGGCGTGCGTGGTTACACCGGAAGCTCTGGGCGGGAGATTCAGACTGACGCTCGGCCGGCTGTGTCGCGACACCGATCCGGGGGTTTAAAGAGCAGATCGCCGTGTCCTATCTCCTGCCAGAGCACGCCTAAAACGACTTTTTGCGGAATTTCGCCGTTTTTCTTTTACATCCGCTGCGTGGATTTCGCACTGCATTATGGTGGCAAGATAAGGACGAGAATCGTGAGCAGGGAATTACCAGATATAGAATCGCTTCTCTACGAGGCCCTCAAACTCGGGGATCCCCAGGAACGGCAGGCCTATCTGGAAGCAGCCTGTGGCGTTGGGACCACTTTGCGGGCCGAAATCGACTCTTTGCTACGGGCGTACGAGTCCGGGGCAGAAGTGTTGAAGGTTCCCACCGACCTGCTGAGCGAGCCGGCCGACACGCTGCATGAGGATGCCGGCGACGCCATAGGCCGATATAAGCTTCTGGAGAAGATTGGCGAGGGGGGGATGGCGGTAGTGTATATGGCCGAGCAGGAGCGGCCCGTGCGGCGGAGGGTGGCGCTGAAGGTCATCAAGCTAGGCATGGATACTAAGAGTGTCGTCGCGCGGTTTGAGGCGGAGCGCCAGGCCTTGGCCATGATGGATCACCCGAACATCGCTAAGGTCTTCGACGCCGGGAGCACAGAGGCGGGCCGGCCGTACTTTGTCATGGAACTGGTGCGCGGGGTGTCCATCACAGCGTATTGCGATCAGGAGAGGCTACGCCCGCGCGAGCGCTTGGAGCTTTTCGTTAAGGTTTGCAGCGCCGTGCAGCATGCTCACCAACGGGGTATCATCCATCGCGATCTCAAACCGTCAAATGTCATGGTGACCATGCACGACGATGAGGCGGTTCCCAAGATTATCGATTTCGGGATTGCCAAGGCGACCAACCAGCGGCTGACGGAGAAGACGCTATTCACCCGCTATGCCCAGATAATCGGCACGCCGGCTTACATGAGTCCGGAACAAGCCCAGATGAGTGATTTGGACATCGATACGCGTTCGGACATCTACAGCCTCGGTGTGCTGCTTTATGAACTTCTGACGGGAATCGCCCCCTTTGCCGAAGAGGAGCTCCGTCGGGCCGGCTACGCGGAGATGCAGCGCATCATCTGTGAGGAGGAACCCGTCAAGCCCTCGACGAAGCTGAGCACGCTCGGCGAGACGCTCACCGAGGTCGCCAAGCAGCGCTGCTCCACGCCCGAGTCACTCCGCAAGACCATTCGTGGTGATCTCGATTGGATCGTCATGAAGTCTTTAGAGAAGAACCGTACGCGCCGTTATGAAACGGCCAGTGCGTTCAAGCGGGACATTCGGCGCTACCTAAAGAGTGAGCCGGTAGAGGCAAGGAAGCCTAGTGCTGGATATCGCCTACAGAAATGCCTATATCGGCATCGCGTTCGTACGTTAGTCATTCTGCTGGCGGTCGTCTTCATAGGTGCTATGACAACCCTGCTCGCTAGGGCGTACAGGGATCGACAACACCGTGCAAAAGACAGAGCTACTCGTATTCTTTCCCAATCGCGCACGTCTTATGCCAAAGGGGATCGAAAGACCGCATTAGAACAAGTGGAGTCTATTCTCCAGAGCAGACACGTCGGTCCTGATGCGCGGCTTCTCAAGGCCAGCATTCTCGCAGATACCAGTCGTGGGGAAGAGGCAAGAGAAATGCTGGATAGCCTATTGCAGGAAGAACCGGCGATTGCTGGTGCGGCCCATGGACTCCTGGCAAGAATACTCCGGGAGAATTGGGTCGGCAGTACTGAGGAACTGGAGGAAATCGAATCGCATCATCGGCATGCCAAATCATTGCTTCCGGAGACGGCCGAGGCGTACTTCCTGCGTGCTACGATAGCCCTTACGGTGAAGGACAAGTTGAACCTGCTCACTCAAGCACTGTGGATCGATGGCAGTCATTATGCGTCCCATCGGTTGCGTGCCTACATCTACCATGCCTCCGGGAAATACGATGAGATGGAGGACGATGCGATCGCCATGAGTGCCATACTTCCCCAGGATCCGCTTGGGTACTCACTTCAGGCGATGGCACTGGGAGAGAAGGGCCACTATGCAGAAGCCATTACACATTACGACCATGCCATTGAGCTTATACCGCCCAATGATCCGCACGTTGCCGCCTTGCATGCCCAACGCTGCGAGGTCTTGCTTGAACAGGGTGAATTTGATCGCGTCATTAGGGATGCAGAAGACTGCCTCGATGCATGGCCGGACGAGACAATCCTACGCTTTCATATCTTCTGTGCTCAGACGGCGCTAGGTGACTATAAGGAAGCGAGTTCTCTGTTCAAGCAGGTAACGGCGTTTGATCCTACGGCTCGAAATCGCTTTTCGTATTGGTCCAAGGGATACGTGTTGAGTGCCTTGGAAGCCGGACGATTGTGGCATGCAGCAGAAACCCCGGAAGGCATTGCTTTTCTGGATATGCTGGAGACCGAGGAGCTCTACGCGCAGATGTCGGAAAAGGCCAGGCGCTCGATCGGTGAGGGATTTTCTCCGGCTTGGTCGCCAGACGGGACCAAACTGGCCTTCAGTCTGGGTGTGCCCGGTTTCAGTGGCTTAGCGATCTATGATCTGTTGTCTCAGGAAACGAACGTGTTGATCATTCCCGGCAAAGATCCAAGATGGTCTCCGGACGGACAGACCATCGCCTTTGTGCGTGACTGCCGGACGTTGGATCTTTCTGAGCTTGCCTTGTCAGGATCACACTTCCAAAAACGTCATTTCTGGGATCACGAGGTGTGGATCATTCATGCTGATGGGACAGAGCCCAGACGCTTGGCCCCCGGCAGTTGGCCTTTCTGGAGTCAGGACTCAAAGAGTGTCTACTACAGCTCACTGGGTCGCCTCTGTGTCATAGGCACCGAAGAAGGAGAAACTCAAGGTGAGGTTGTCCTGCCGTCTACGTCTAACTACCCTTCTGTCTCACCCGATGGCCGATACGCAACCTATGTGGACAATACATCCCTGAAAATCAAAGAGCTCAGTTCGCAATCACTGATTGAAGACTGTAACGTGCCGCCTGGAATGCGGGACGGACAATGGGCCCCCAACGGACAATATATCCTCCTGGGCGGGCTTGACGATCCGGAAAGCAGGACCGGACTGTGGATCTACGACTTGGAAAGCAGGCAATTGACAAAACTCCTGTGCGGCCCTGTCACTGGTGCGTGCTGGTCTCCGGATGAGACTTGTTTGGCCTTTTCCCTGGCGCCGCCACTGTCGGAAATCTGGATGGCTGATCTCGAACCCAATGTTCCTAAGACTTTGGCGTTGGACCCAGATCAACTGATAGCAAGACATTATCAGGATATCATACGCTATTGCACAAGGGCTATTGACGCCGATCCCAACCATGCATTGAGCTATCTCAAACGCGCACGATACCACGAGTACCTGGGCAATAGCGAACAAGCCACCACAGATGTGGACAAGTACGTTTCCATTGTTGACCCGAGGGCAGACATGAATGCCCATGACCGTTGGTTCAGGGATATGCTCGTCGCGCTCTGGAAAAGTACGCCGATTAATCTCGGGCCGCCGATAAACACTCCCGAACACGAGATGGGCTTTGTTTCGCCTGACGGCCTAGCATTATTCCTGGAGTCCAATCGCTCCCCCAGCCATGGATCGTTCGATTTCTGGGTGGCCACACGCCCGTCCGTGGCCGATCCCTGGGGCATTCCTGAAAACCTCGGATCGCCCATTAACACCGAGTATTGCGAGAGCATACCCACTATTTCGGACGACAACTTGTCACTTTATTTTACTTCGATCTCCAGTCCCAATGGATTTGGCCCAGCCGATATATGTGTCTCGACACGCGAGACAATGGACGCCCCCTGGAATCCACCGCGCAAGCTGGGGCCGACCATTAACTCCGGCCGATGGCAACACATGGGTAGTCTCTCCGCCGATGGACTGGAACTCTACCTTGCTTCCAATCGGCCCAGCCTTGGTTGGAACAGTGACTATGACATATGGGTGTCCAGGCGTGACGCGAGACAAGACGATTGGGGCGTGCCTGTGAATCTTGGGCCGCCGGTCAACAGTCCGTATGAGGATTTGGTGCCAATCATTTCGCCTGACGGGCTCATGCTCTTCTTTACCTCGGAACGCCCTGGAGGATGCGGCACTCGTGACATATGGGTCAGCACGCGATCAACACGTGAATCGCCCTGGCGGGAGCCCATCAATCCAGGCCCTCCCATTAATACCGTGGACTGGGATCAGATTGCCATGATTTCAACCGCAGATTCCATGTTCTATTTCTGCTCCTGGAGACCTGGCGGATATGGCTTGCTCGACATATACAAGGTACCGATTCCCAGGTTGTCGGACTACACATCTAAATCTAGTGACTCGTTGAATTCTGAGGAGTGAAGAGTGAACGTAGAGCTTTGAGCAGGCAACTATCAGCTTGATAGCGAAAAGAAGAAAAACAGCCGGTGAGTTTCGTGCCACCAAGCTGAACACTCACCGGCCCGGCCCGACACAGGTGCACGGTTTGCACACCTGAACCAAGGTCATTCTATGATACTGCAAGCCAAGCCTGAATACCATAAGGAGGTATCGATCATGTCTGGAAACAGCAAGGCGGTATGGAATGTGACCGCGGTGTCAGTGATGGTGGTTAGTCTCCTGATCGCAGCAGGTAATGTCCAGGCAGACTTTGTCTTCGGTGAACCCGTCAATCTCGGACTTGTAGTCAATCGCTCTAACGCTTACTTTACCTCGATATCGGCCGATGGACTGGAGATGTACTTCTGTTCCGAACGGTCTGGCGGGTATGGCATTAGTGATATATGGGTAAGCACTCGGATAACCAAAGACAGTGAATGGGGAGAACCGACGAATCTCGGGCCGTCAATAAACGGCCCTGGATACAACGTGAGTCCCTGCCTGTCTGGCGACGGTTTAGCACTCTACTTTGCATCTCAGCGACCCGGAGGCTTCGGTCTAAGCGATATATGGGTAGCCAGACGAGCAACGAGACATGAGGACTGGGGCGCAGCAGAAAATCTGGGTGCACCCGTCAGTACTGCCGGGGATGAGGCATTCGTAAGTATCTCGTCTGACGAGTTGGAACTCTATTTCAGCGATTGGGAACCCGTGCAGCCCGGAGGATACGGCGGGCGTGATTTGTGGGTAACCACGCGACCTACCGTCTCAGACCCGTGGGCTCCGCCTGTGCGTGTGAACGCACCTGTTAATGGTCCAACTCATGACGAGATGCACACCCTGTCGTCCGATGGTCTGGTATTGCTTTTCAGCTCTTGGGGACGCAGCGGGGGTTACGGGGCTCGCGACGTCTGGATGACACGGCGTACCACGACAAGCAGTCCTTGGTCAACGCCGGTGAATCTGGGGCCGACGATCAACTCCCCTGATTTTGACCAGTCGGGAACCTTCTCCCCCGACGGTTCAACCCTCTACTTCAGTTCGCGAAATCGTGCGGGCGGCTACGGTGGCTTCGATATTTGGCAGGCACCTGTTCGCCCGGTCGTTGATTTCAACGGCGATGAGGTTGCGGACGTCGCAGATATCGACATCATGATCGGCTGTTGGGGCACGGATGATTCGTTGTGCGACATTGGTCCGATGCCCTGGGGCGACGGTATCGTCGATATTTACGACCTGATGGCGCTGGCCGAGTATGTTCCAGAGATTCGAAATCCCCGAGCCAACGCGGTGGACGTGCCTCGCAGTGTGACTCTGGGGTGGATACGCAGTCCGTTGGCGGACACCTACGATGTGTACTTCGGGCGTTCACTCGAGGATGTCACTAACGCCGACCGAGCGAATCCTCTGGACGTACTGGTTGGTGAAGGCCAGGACACAGCATTGTATGACCCGCCCGGTCTTCTTGAATTTGGCCAGACCTACCACTGGCGCATCGATGAGATCGGCGCGCCTCCCGAATCCACGGTCTACAGAGGCTTCGTCTGGAGTTTCACGACCGAGCCAGTGTCGTATCCTCTGGAGAACGTCAGTGCGACCGCCTCGACATCGGACGCCGGCGCCGGACCGGTGAACACCGTCAACGGCTCCGGACTCAGCGCCGACGATACGCACTCCACAGCCGCAACCGATATGTGGCTGGCCAGCGGCAATGGTGTGGACCCGATCTGGATACAGTATGAGTTCGACCAGGTCTACAGGCTGCATGAGATGCTCGTCTGGAACTATAACGTCCAGTTTGAACTTGTGCTGGGCCTCGGTCTCAAGGACGTGACCGTCGAGTACTCCGAGAATGGCACAGACTGGATGGTTCTAGGCGAGGTCGAAGTAGCCCAGGCCACGGCAACGGCTACCTACGCGGCCAATTCGACCATTGACCTGGGCGGCGTGGCAGCTAAGTACGTCAGACTGACCGTCAACAGCGGCTGGGGCATGATGGGCAAGTTCGGTCTCAGTGAAGTGCGGTTCCTGTACATTCCTGCTCGCGCACGCGAGCCACAACCTGTGAACGGCGCCGTTGACGTCAGCCCTGACGCGTTGCTCCAATGGCGTCCGGGCCGCGAAGCTGTTGCCCATGAAATCTACCTCAGCCCCGACAGACAAGCGGTGATCGACGGCACCGCGCTGGTCGATACTGTGACCGAGAGTGGTTACCTTTCCGGTCCCCTCGACCCTGGGCAGACCTACTACTGGAAGGTTAACGAGGTCAACGACGCCGCCGAAGCCACCAGCGTGTGGGAAGGCGACGTCTGGGAGTTCACGACCGCGGAGTGATGGGGCGCAAACAATATCGCTCAATCGGCGCGATTCGCACCGATAGTTGCGCGATCCTACCTTTTGGGCAGATGGAGCGCACGGACACGGTAATTTTTCATGCAGTGGCGCAGGATACGGTCTCGGAAGCCGTATACATATATGAGCGGGCGCTTGCTGCGCCCGCTCCACCTGAGCAGGGCTTGGGCTGAGAAAGATGTCGTGATTGACGTCGTGTGGGAGATGTCACAATGCGAAACATCGCAGATGGAGGCCGAAGGCAGGGAGCCAGCAAAGGGCATTCGGTGACGCAGGTTTTCTATGCCGACGGCGAACAGAAGAGTATGGAACTGGTGCAGGCTGTCGTTCACTATCTCGGAGCCGCATTCACGCACTTTGACGATGTGCAGGACTGCCTTGCTTTGCTAAGGACTCGCGACTGTCATCTTCTCATCAGCAACACCCAGCGACCTGCCGTTGACGGCGTCAGACTCCTGCTAGATACGAGACGCATCGCGCCATCCGTTCCGGTGGTGATGATGGTCGAACATGGGGACATTCAAACGGCGGTCCGTGCGATGAAAGGCGGGGCGGCCGACTGTGTGGAGAGGCCGCCTGAGAAGAACGACTTGATCTCCGTGATCGGCTCAGCCCTTCGACAATCGGAGCCAACCTGGACATCATTGAAGAAGCCTTTGACGGGTACTGAAGAACAGGTAGTTCGCCTGGTTCTGAAGGGCCATACGACCGCCGAAGCCGCGCACAAGCTACATCGCTCCAAAAGAACTGTTGAAGTGCATCGTAGCCACATCATGCACAAGCTCCAGGTTGACGGTATGGTCAATCTGGTTCGGAAATGCGCTCAGCTAGGCTTCCTGAAGGACTGGCCATGACTGGGCTGGCTGAGAACGTACCCAGTCGCCACAACTACCGCCATGTCCGCAAGTAGACACCCCAGACAGGTGGGCGGATCGAGGCGAGCGTCAATGGGAACAGTTGAACGGGCTGGGCTCAAGTCTGGTCACGTTGCTCAGGAGGCAACCTTTGCGAGCAGGACAGTAGGGCGAAGGAGCGCCGGGGAGTCACTCTACGGGGCTCTGCTCGCGATGTCCGCAAGTCAGTCTGGGGTGCCGGCTGATATCGGTTTCATTTAACGCGATCTTACAACCGTCTGCCGAAAATGGGGGCATTAGGCGCCAAGCGGGTTGTTGGTGACGGCGCCGGCACTGGGCCGGGGCCTCGGCTCTTGTGAACCGGTAGCGAATTTGTATCTCCTGTTTAGATATGGTGTTACAGGCATATGCCCTTTGGTAGGGCCGGCGGATCTTGGGCCGTTTGGCGGGCTTCTGGGACCGTTTTGGGGTATGTTGGCCGGGGCCGAAAATCGCGCAGCACGCAGGGATGTTAAATGAAAGAAGCGTTTTTGGCAGTGGGCGAAACCCGCGATCTCGCCACCGCGTGGGGGAGACTCCCAGGAAGGCCCCGTGGGCTAATGGGTTGTCGAGTTGTCTGCACGCGATAAAGAGGACGCCCACCCGCGCATCGCTGAGGACTATGTTGAGATTCTCCGCGTCGTAGCTTCTCAGGGTAGGTTGGCCTCGCTCATAGCTCACGTCTCTTGTCTCATCCCGAGCGGTGGGAGACAGATGAGGAAGGTCCGCCGCCGGAGTCGAGCTGCCCGTTAATGCTCGCCGTCGCGACGCCCGACAGATCCAGTTCTACTTCCCGACTTTCGGTCCGTTGGCTGCCTCCGCGTGGCGGTGACATCACACTGATGTCTATCTTATCCCCTGCTCAAATTGGTGGACGGATGGGAGATGAGACGACGGCGGAGTTGCTTGTGATACGACCGGCAAGAAACACCTGGATTCCCAGTGGGCAATTACATGTATTACAAGAAAAAAGGGCCAGAATACAATAAATTGGGCGAACTGCACGGCTTGCCTAAAGTAACTCTTAGGGTCAGTCCGATGGAATAGACTGGGGGGGGTAATGACTGCTACGGAAGAGGAAAGCCCCATCCGGTGACGGTCTTTGAGTCACCATCGCAGGCCGGCCGCGAGATAAGTTGGCCTGCATGCTTTTTTCTGAAAGAGTTTGATGGGTGGATCTGTTGATGGACTGGCCTCTCGCCATTACGGTCACTTCTTTTCTGACCGGGACCCTGCTTGTTCTAGGGGTCTGGCAGCGGTGTGTCGTGCGCGCTCAGGAGCGTCACTTCGAACAGCAGTCGCAAGAAGGTCGAGGCCAGGGTGAGGGGCGTCCGGTCGCCCAGCATCCGCAGATCAACCCTTATCGGTGCCTCGGGTGTGGCTGCTGTGTGCGTGCATGTCCCGAGCACGGAGCGCTGGCGGTGATACAGGGGCGGGCCTGCCTGGTCCATCCTTCCCGTTGTATTGGACATGGCTATTGTGAGCCGGCGTGCCCGGTCGGCGCCCTGACGGTGGGCCTGGGTGACACGTCGCAGCGATCCGACCTGCCCGTCCTTACACCGGAGCTGGAGACCTCGGTGTCCGGCGTCTTCATGGCCGGTGAACTGGGGGGTATTGCGTTGATCCGCCACGCGATCGAGCAGGGTAGTCGCGTCGTCGAGACCATCTTGCGCCGAATGCAGGACGAGGGTGTGACGCCGGGTGGTGCCGGTCCGGTAGACGTCCTTATTGTTGGCTGCGGGCCCGCGGGGATTTCCGCCGCTCTAAAGGCGACCGAATGCGGACTCAGTTGCGCAGTGATCGAGCAGAATGATGTCGGGGGCACGGTGCGCAAGTACCCACGCAACAAGCTCACGATGACCCAGCCGGTGGATCTACCGCTTTTTGGTCGTATGAAGCGAACGCAATACACCAAGGAAGAACTGATCCAACTCTGGGAGACGGTCTTCTCAGAAACGGGAATCGAAATTCAGGCTGGCATCAAATTCACGGGGCTTGAACGTACGTCAGATGGCACGTTTCGGGCGGAGACGCCTGAAGGGACGCTGCCTTGTCGACATGTGATCCTGGCGCTGGGCCGAAGGGGTACACCCCGACGTCTTGGCGTCCCTGGAGAAGAATCGGAGACGGTGCTGTACGAACTGATGGATGCCGCTGATCATCACGATGAGGACATTCTCGTGGTCGGTGGCGGTGACAGCGCCATCGAAGCGGCGATCGTCCTTGCGGCTCAGCCGGGCAATCGCGTGACCTTATCCTATCGACGGGACGGCTTCTTTCGCCTCAAGGAACCGAATCGCCGACGCATCATGGCCCTGCAAAATGAGGGACGTGTCGACATTGTGCTGAACTCCCAGGTGACACGCATTGAGGAGGGACGCGCTACGGTCGACGTCCGGGAAGGGGACGAGACCCGCGCCGTGACGCTGGCCGCCGACTACGTTTTCATCCTGGCGGGAGGCGAGCCTCCTTATCCGTTCCTCAAGGGGCTGGGTATCTGCTTCGGTGGGGACGTGGAAACTGCCAGCGACCGACGCGCCGAGCCGACGGAGGCCCAGCGATGACGGAGGCGGCGCCGACAATCAGCGCGCGGAAGCGGATATTGGACTTCCTTGTCGCGCTGGCCATCGGATTATCGGCCGGTGCGTCACTGGTCGTAGTCTTTGTCTGGGGTTGGGACTATTACGGCATGCCGCGGCTAGAGCGGCCGTTTCATCCTTACCATAGCTTCCTCCGACCTTCGAGCCTCGCGGGGCTCCTGTTCGGCATCGTTGCGGCGGGGCTCTTTGTCCTGAACCTCGGCTACCTGATTCGCAAACGCTTCATCCATCTTCGCTACGTCGGCTCCCTGCGCACCTGGATGGATTTCCATGTGGTCACCGGTCTTGTCGGCGGGGGGCTGGTCGCCTTCCACGCCGCGTTTGCGCCATGCAGTGCTCTGGGTATCCTCGCGCTGGTGGCCCTCTTGATCACGCTCCTGACGGGCATCGTCGGACGTTACATCTACGTGCACGTACCGCGTTCGCTCGAAGGCCGGGAATTGGAATTGGGGCAGGTGCGCGAGCAACTGGAATCCTGTCGCGATCGATTGGAGGAGGCGGGCGTCGAGGCGCGCTGGCTGCACGAAGGAGAGGCGCCGGAGATTCGGCATCAGAGGATTGGGCTGGCTCGGAGTTTCGCTTCGCTGGTCATTGGTGATCGCCAGCGGCGACGCGAATACCGGCAACTGCGCCGGGCGGTTCTGTCCTCCCGGGACCTGAAGCCCATGGCCAGGCAGATTCTCCCTCTGGCGCGGAACTTCTGCCGACACTGGCAGTGGATGGTGCGCTATCACGAATGGCGGGATCTGCTTGCGTCCTGGCGATTCCTGCACCGTTGGTTGGCCATCGTCATGCTGATCGTGGCCTCCTTCCACATCTTCCTGGCCTTCCGGTACGCCGACCTCTCTGTTCTGGGAGGGCTGCGATGATCCTTCTGGACCCCCGAGCACCTTTCGTCTTTGGCGTTGTCATGATCGGCCTGCTAGGTGTGTATCTCGTGATGTTTCATGCCATGCCCGGATCTCTCGCGACGCCGCATGCCGAGGCCGTTCAGGGAACCGATCTGAAGACGTGCGACCGCTGCCATACTGAGGAGGGATTGACCGCCGGGTGTCTGACCTGTCACGAGGAAATCGGCGGCCAGATCGCACAAGATCAGGGATACCATGCCTTCTTAGTCCAGACCGGTTACAGTGACTGTGCGCCGTGTCACCCCGATCACGTGGGGTCTGATTTTCCTCTCGTCAACGCCTTGTCGTGGCGTGGACGCGATCCGAACCATTTTGAGCATCCGCACGTGATTCTCGCTCTAAGCGGGGCCCACGATAATTTGACCTGCGATGCATGCCACCAGGAACGCTTGCCCGGGCGTTTCGTGTTGCCCGGTTTTCCGAATCAGCCGCGGGAGTCCACCTACTTGGGCCTGACCCAGGTGTGCGTAGATTGTCACGCCGACGTGCATGCCGGCGGATTGGCAAAAGAGTGCCAGAGTTGCCACGATCAGCATCAGTGGCGACCGGCTCCTCTGTTCCGTCACGATGAGTACTTCGTGCTGGAGGGCGCCCACGCCCAGGCCGAGTGTTCCGGGTGTCATCTCATTCCCGAACGAGGTGATCCCGACCTCTCGTCTGAGGCAATCGCCGATGACGTGAAACTCGCCTTCAATCGGGTTCGTGGTACAACCTGTATCGAGTGCCATGAGGATCCTCACCGAATAGCGCTGGCGGATGATTGCACAGACTGTCATGCCGCCGCTGATGCGACGTGGGCCGCGGGCGGTCGAGGGATTAGTCCGGAGATACATGCCCAGACAGGCTTTCCCCTGGAAGCTCCCCATGCGGACTTAGCTTGTGAAGCATGTCATCCCGCCGATTTGCCTTATACACAGCGTTTTCCCGATCCGAACGGAGCCGATTATGTCCGGCGGGTCGACACCTGTGCCGGATGCCACGATGATCCCCATGGTGGGCAATTCAGCCCGCGGTATCCGAATTGTCTGGATTGCCACGAGAAAGAGCGCTTCTCGCCGGCGCGATTTGACATTGTTCGGCATGCCGAGGTTTATCCTTTGAGCAAGCCTCACGCCGAGGCGGAATGTGTTGCATGCCATTCCGCCGATCCAAACACGGGTGTCCGTCGATATGTGGCGACGCCGCGCCGGTGCGAGGCTTGCCATGACGACCCGCACGGCGGGCAATTCCAGGCTCGTTATGCAAATTGCCAGGATTGCCACACGGAAGAGCATTTCTCTCCGGCGCGATTCGATAGCGGCCGACACGCCGAGGTCTATCCCTTGAGCAAATCTCATGCAGCCGCCGAATGTGTCGCGTGTCACCCTGCGGACCCGAACACCGGTATCCATCGATACGTCGCCACGCCGCGCCAATGCGAGGCATGTCATGAAGATCCGCACGGTGGCCAATTCGACGCACGTTACGCCGGCTGCCTGGATTGTCACACGGAAGATCGCTTCCGGCCCACTCGATTCGATATCGAACGGCATGCCAAGACCTACCCCCTCCGCGGGGGGCATAAGGCCGTGCCCTGTGTCCAGTGCCACGTCGTCAAGAAAGAGACGGCGGTGCGCCTGTTCGTTGACACACCGCGCCAGTGTAAAACCTGTCACCACAATCCCCATGGATCGCAGTTTGAACGTGAGTTGCGCACGGATGATTGTACCGCCTGCCACAGTGGTGACGGTGAGACCTTCCGCATCCGGCCGTACGATCATCATCAGCGCACGGGATACCCGCTCACCGGGGCCCACGTTAAGGCTGGCTGTACGGCCTGCCACCAGGAACAACGCCCGCGCGACCCAAACGAAGCCAGTGCGCCGACGCGCCTCTATCGTGGAACACCCACGGCCTGTGCAGCCTGCCACGAAGACATTCATCGCGGTCAATTCGATAGAGAAGACGGCGTCCAGTGTGACCGCTGTCATGGTTCGACCGTCGAATGGACGGCCGATCGCTTCGACCACAACAGGGACTCCCGTTTCGTTCTGGAAGGGGCCCATTTGGACGTGGCCTGTCAAGCGTGCCATCCCTCCGTCCGGCAGCCGGACGGAGAGCGTGTGATACAGTACCGCCCCCTTGGGACTCGCTGTGAGGATTGCCATGGTTTCGTACCGAAGTAGAAAATCGCGAGCGGTCGTGATGAGCCTGCTGGCCGTGCTGGCCGCGACGATACTGGTCAACTGTCGGCCCGACGTGCCACGCGAAGGCTGGGATGAGAATTGGGGCCCGCTGGTGCCTCATCATACCTTCCCGGGCGATTGCGGGATATGCCATGTCCCGGACCGGTGGGACGTTTTGCGTGACGATTTCTCCTTCGACCACGAGAAAGAGACGGGCTACCCTCTGGAAGGGGCCCATGCCGAAGCGGCCTGTCTACGCTGCCACAACGATCGTGGGCCGGTCACGGCGTATGTTGCCCGCGGGTGCGGCGGTTGCCATCCCGACCCTCACGCGGCTTCGCTGGGACTTGATTGTCAGCGCTGTCATGACGAGCGGACGTGGGAGCCCACAGGACTGATTGCCGAACACGCGCAGACACGCTTTCCGCTGTATGGAACACATATGGTGACACCCTGCGAGAGTTGCCATCCAGGCGCGCCGGCCGGTCAGTTTCGCGGGGCGCCCATTGAATGCGAACTCTGCCACCAAACGGACTTGGCCCGGGCGACATCACCCGACCACCTGGCCAACGGCTGGACGTCGGATTGTCAGCGTTGCCACACGGCAACGCTGTGGGCCTCGGCTATCGTTCCGCACGACGCCTTCCCGTTGGTGGGTGGGCACGGCGGGCTCGATTGCGTCCAGTGCCATACCAGCGGCACGTTCGAGGCCATTCCATCCGATTGCTATGTCTGCCATCAAACGGATTACGAGGGGGCCCCGGATCACATTTCGGGCAGCTTCTCCCAGGACTGCGAGCAATGTCACAGCATCATCGCCTGGACGCCCGCCAGTTTCAATCATACGGTGTTCCCGCTCACCGGGGGCCACACTGGATTGGACTGTACCCAATGCCATACTGGCGGTACGTTTGGGAGCCTGCCCACAGACTGTTACTCGTGTCATTCGGACGACTTTGCCAGTGCTCCGGACCACGTGGCCCAGGGCTTCTCCAACGATTGCGAGGATTGCCACAGCGTTGTGGCCTGGACCCCGGCTACGTTCAACCATACCGCGTTCCCGTTGACGGCGGGGCATGCCGGTCTGGATTGCATACAGTGTCACACGAGCGGGTCATTCGGTACGATTCCAGCCGATTGCTATTCCTGCCACTCGGCGGATTACGCCGGCGCGCCCGACCACGCCTCACTGGGCTTCCCTCAGGATTGCGAGGAGTGCCATACCACTTCGGCCTGGACGCCCGCGACATTCACTCATACGTTCCCGCTGACGGGTTCCCACAATCTTTCCTGTACGGAATGTCATACGACCGGGAGTACGAGCAGCTTCAGTTGCATCGATTGCCACGCGCACGCGCAGAGTGAAACGGATAATGACCATGATGAGGTGAGTGGCTACAGCTACAACTCCCAGGCATGCTACACCTGCCACCCGGACGGCCGGGAATAAGGACGAAGGAGAAGCGACCAGGGCAACGAGACTGACTCCGAGGCATTATGAGAATCGAACTGAGACAATATCAGTGGAGTATGCTGGCTGGCACGCTGATCCTGTGGGGGATGCTGGCCGGGGCGAGTCGCGCTGCTGAAGTGACCGAGAGCGGCCGGATCACTTACGAGGTGGCCAGTGGAGTCTACATCAATGTCGGGACCGATCAGGGCCTCCGTGAAGGCACGTCGGGATCGCTGACGCTCGATGACGGACGCGCCTTCAACTTCGAGGTACTCCATGCCGCTCGGCAGTCGGCCCTGTTGCGTCTGGTCAATCCGCCCGAGGGAGAGAGCTTCGTCGGTCTGAATGTTGAACTGGCCTTCGAAGGTGCCTCCCCCGATGAAGGTGAGGCCGTCGCCGAAGAGCAAGACCGACCATCTGATCCAAACGAATCCGCCAAGACCGAAGCGCAGGAGGAGTTTGTGCCCTTGCTGGCACCAACCAAGCGCCTGCCCGAGATCACACGGCCGGAGAATGTCTCGCACGGGCGGATCCAGATTCGCCAGATACTTCAGACCGATTCCGAAACCGATCTCGACTACTCTATGACGCGGCTCGGATCTTCCGGCAGCGTCGAGCGCATCGGAGGCTCGCCATGGAGCTTTGAGTGGTCGGGCAACGTGCGTTACCGTGATGGCGATGCCTATATCCGCCACCCCGAGTATCAGGAGGCCCACCTGGATTTGTATGAAGCAGTTCTCCAGCACCCCTTTGACGAAGGGGGTTTTCTGCGGCTCGGGCGATTCTTGCCGCACGAACTGCCCGGCATCGGATACGTGGATGGCGTGCAGAGTGAGATAGCGCAAAGCGAGCACGTTCGTTTGGGAGCCATTGCCGGGCTCAAACCGGGCCGGAGGGATCTGGACGCTTCCACGGATGAACCGCTGTTTGCGGGGTACACGACTCTCGAAGCCGGTACGCGTGAGCGCGGCTACTACTCAGGGACCATCGGTGTGATGGGGTCGTTGTACGATGGGGAAACAGACCGGCTCGCCTTGCTGGTTGATCAACGGGCGGGTTTCGGTTCGGACTTGACCTTGTATTCGACGGCGGCCATCGACTTCGATGTCGGCGCGGCCCAAGCCCGCAACGGGACGCGGCTGACCCGTCTCGATCTGTACGGTGTCTCGAAACTCACCTCCTCAGTCACCCTGCGAGGTGGTGTCGACCACTGGGAACGCCCGGACAACCTTGCTGAACGAGAGTTGCTGGTGGTGGATGATGACCGTTTCTTCGACGATGGCCACTGGCGGTACTGGATCGGCAGCGGTCAGCGCCTGACGAAGAGCTTGCGCATCTCTGAGGAAGTCGCCTTCATCGACTCCGATAACGGGGAAGACGGGGCCCGCTGGCGTGTAGGAGTGACGCAAGCCGGACTCTTCAGCCGTCCTGATGCCAGCGTGACTGTCACTGTCTACAATCTCCTAGGCGATGCCGTCGACGGATACGGAGGGCGCGTGTCCGGCTATCTGCCGCTGCTGGATCGCAAGCTATTCGTTCAGCCTTCCGCCGGATTCCGCATGCTCCAGACCGATCCGGAAGACGACGATTTCACGCTGTCCTATCTGTCGCTGCGTCTCGATGGTCGCATCTCCAAACACTGGACCCTTCTGGGCGGCGCCACATACTCCTTCGGGGACGAGGTGGACACGAGCCTCTTCGAGATCGGACTCCGCTACGCTTGGTAGAGAGGACTCTATCGAAGTTTGGCTGGGCAGATTCCCTCGTGAGCCGACTTGGCCGACAGTCTCGTTTCAACGGGAGCTTCGCTAGGGGCGAAGGACCCGTTGCTTCCTCTGACGCGAGAGTCCTTCGAGAGGAGTGAGTTCGCCGGCGATCTGCTCTACGCTCAGTCGGGTCCGTGAGCGATGACTGGGGCCAAACTCCGTTGCGATCCGCCGGATACCCTCGGGAAGGACTCGCGGGCTCATGGGTTCTAGTGCTCCATGACAGTTGAGTTTAGGGATTTGTATGTATTTGCCGATAACTCCATTAGATCCAGGTTGATTTGATGGAGCATCGCCATGAGAAAGAAATATGTCGTTCGTTTGACAAGTGAAGAGCGTGCCGATCTGGAGGCGATGGTCAGCAAGGGCAAGGTGGCGGCGTACCGGATCAAGCATGCCAACATCCTGCTAGCGGCCGATGTGCAGGGGCCGGGCTGGCCGGACCAGCGGATTGCAGAGGCCTTTTCCTGCCATCCGCGGACCGTGGAGAACGTTCGGCGACGGTTGGTGCTGGAAGGGCTGACGGTGGCCCTCAAACGTAAGGAGCAGATCCGGCCTTCCCGGGAACGCACACTGGATGGTGATGGCGAAGCCCGATTGATCGCCTTGGCCTGTAGTGAGCCGCCCGATGGACGTGACCGCTGGACACTCAAACTGCTGGCCGACGCATTGGTCCGATTGGAGGTGGTCGACTCGATCTCCGACCAGACGGTGCGGCGAACGTTGAAAAAAACGAATTGCGGCCCCACCTTCAGCAATGTTGGGTGATCCCTCCCCAAGCCAATGCCGAGTTTGTCGCTTGCATGGAGGACGTTTTGGACCTTTACAAACGGCCTTATGATCCGAAACGCCCGGTTGTGAATATGGATGAACAGCCCGTTCAACTGGTCAAGGACATTCGCCAGCCCTTGCCCACCAGACCGGGACGATCCCGACGCTACGATCACGAATATGAACGGGCGGGAACGGCGTGTATCTTTATGTTTACCGAAGCCCTTCAGGGTTGGCGTGAGGTTCGCGTTCGTCCCCAGCGAACGGCCGTCGATTGGGCGCAGGAGATTGCTGACCTTCTGGACAACAGATATGCCGAGGCCGAGACCGTCATTGTGATTTGCGACAACCTCAACACGCATAAGATTGCTTCGTTCTACAAGGCCTTTAGCCCGGCTCAGGCACGCCGTCTGGCCGAACGCATGGAGATTCACTACACGCCCAAGCATGGCAGTTGGCTCAACATTGCCGAATGCGAATTGAGTGTATTGAGTCGCCATTGCCTTCGAGTCCGAACGCCAAGCATCCGATCTCTGATATGCAAGGTCACACCATGGACACAAGACCGCAACAAGCGACAGCGTGGCGTCGATTGGCAATTCACAACCGTCGATGCCCGAATCAAACTGAAAAGACTGTATCCACACATTCAACTGTCATGAACCACTAGGGCAGAAACGCCTTCTTGGCGCG
>Ga0272443_10003204_pt1 | contig 19566 bp, 13 predicted proteins | sample SSMAcet12_FD_193581 | JGI IMG/M metagenome (GOLD analysis project Ga0272443, IMG submission 193581) | Marine sediment archaeal communities from Little Sippewissett salt marsh, Falmouth, MA, United States - SSM-Acet-12 | ecosystem: Environmental > Aquatic > Marine > Wetlands > Sediment ... | reverse complement strand
TTCCACAGGAGTGCCGACAGACGGCCTCGCGCAGTTTTTCTGGCGATCGACACCTGATACGAGCGTTTCTCGTCGTTGGCCCATATCCGCTTGTATTCGAGATAACCGCCTCCGAACTCAAGCACAGCATCCTGCTGTTCAAATCCTGTGCGAAGGATCTCAACCAGATTGGCAGTCCCCGGGGAACGCTCCTGGTACTCCGGATCGTAGGCCCCGTACAGCATGTAGACATGTCCCTCGAAATTGAGACTCATATCGAAGGCAAGAAGACGGCCGTCTGCATGAAGCAGGGCAAGGTCTATGCGGTCATCGGGGTAGAAGTCGGTGAATATCCTCGTATAGAATTCACGGTACAGCATGAGGGATTCTTTACGTTTTTCCTCCAGTTCTCTGGCCTGCCAGCTCTTCGAGAAGAGTGCATGGATCTCCTCCATGCACCTCTCAGCCCCATATTCGGCGATCTGACCGGCTGTCCTTAATCGGGTGAAAGAGTAGTCAGGGTAGGCTTCCTTCAGTTTCCGTGTATACCGTCTGATCTTCTTGCGGTGTCCCTGCGTCCGTGCCATCAGGTAGCTCTCCCAGTCTCCCGAGAAGAGAAAACGGGGCTGCAGGTCATACACCGAGAACCGTTTTGCGCAGTAGGAGGTGCAGGGAATCGAGAGCTCTTCAAACGAGTCGTTCCCCTGTACATCCACCTTGAACAGGTCACAGATATCGAATCTGATCTTATTGGTTGAAAGCAGCGCTTCCACCGCCTCACTGAGAGATGATGCATCATCAGCCAGGATGGGAATGGTGCGCTGGGAGTTGAAGTCGATGCTTCTGAGTTCGCGTATGGGCCACAGGGAGGCAGATCGGGACTCCCTGAATACGATGTTCCTGAGGATGCAGATGGCACGGGTCACACCGCTGTGGTCAATGAATCTGATCGGATAGATCGTGCCGGTATCCGGTACGTAGTTGTCTATTCCCGCTTCGATCCATTCAAGGGTTGAGAAGGGCGAGATAACGTTCTGTGTCTCATAAATCCGCTTCCAGTCATTCCTGAACCCGTCACTCACCGGATACCCGTCGATTTCGATACGCAGGGCGGAGCTGTGTCTTTCTTTTCCCATGGGGATCGGTCTTCTCCTGTATGATCTAACTCAATGTCCGTTCACAGCAACGGTGTTGTAGAAACGAATGAAGCACAAGAGGCTCGGAAAGGATTCAATGAGATAGTTCGAGTGTAGTCGCCATCGGCGATGCAGTCAATGATATTCATCATGCGCAAAACGTTCCTGATATGGCTGATCCATGATATGATGTTCTGCATATGAAGTTCCTACTGTTTTATCTGGCGCTGATTGTAGGGATCCCGGTGATCGCAGGAGCGACAGCTTTCTCGAAGAAGCTCAAGTACCTCGCTCTGATTGCCATGGTCACCAGCTTTCTCTTTAACTCTCAATTCAGTATCAACCTCATGTCCATGGAACACTACAGGGGCCCGGTGAGAGGTTTTGAGATCACCATTGCCGATATCATCGCTGTGGGACTGATCATCGGGATGCTGCTTCGAACCGGAAGCAGGATTGTGTGGAGACCCCGGTTCACGGTGGTGCTCCTTGCCTTCTTCGTGTTCTCAATCATCAATGTCTACCGATCCGAGTACCGGATATACGGGTGGTTCGCCGTATGGCAGCTGTTCAGGATGGGGCTGATCTACTGGTGCATCTCCAACTTCTTCGCCACAGAGGAGTACAGCAGGACCTCGATCAGGGTCCTGATGAGTGCCTATACCGTAACTGCCCTCATTCTCACCATCATCGCTCTCAAGCAGAAGTACCTTGACGGGATATACCGGATCTTCGCCTTCTTCGACCATTCCAACACCGTTCCCTCCTTCGCACTTTTCTTTCTGTGTGCGATCATGGTCTGGGTACTCACTGACACAGAACTGAAACCTGTCCCGTTCATCATTGCTCTGATCTCTGCTCTGGGAATGACCGTGGCGATTCTGTCGACCGGTTCCCGCACCGGAATCGTCACTGCGGCAGGTTCTCTCGTTGCGGCACTGGTTATCGCGAACTTCCGCAGGAAGAGCACGCGGATCAGATATACAACGATCTTCCTGACACTCTGTATGTTAGCGGGAGGGCTGATGGTCATCGATACGGTGATAGACCGCTTCCTGAATGCTCCCGAGGAGAGTGAGGAAGCGAGGAACGAATTCGAGATTGCGGCCATCATGATGGCCGACGACTACGGCACCGGAGTGGGAATCAACCAGTATTCACAGGTTCTCACCGACAACGAAGAATATCGACAGCATATCTCTGTCATGAAATACGAGGAGCAGGCGGGGGTTGCCCACCACATATACCTGCTCACTGCGGCGGAAATGGGCTGGTGGGGGATGTATGTCTTCATCTTCATCATCTTCATCTTCATCCTCTCTATGTTCGTGCACGGCATCTCCTGGAAGAGCGATGAGCAGCGTCTGCTGCTGGCTCTCGTGGTGGGGTTCGCTGCCGTGTTCGCCATCGGGATGTATGAGTGGGTGTTGCGCCAGTCTCCCGTTCTCTATCAGCTCACAGTAGCCTCGGCATTCTCCCAGGCATTGATCACGCGCGTCGTACAGAACGGGAAGACCCGTAAGAAGGAACTATCGTATGAATGATACCATGAGAGTGAAAGTGACAACGATAAATGCGCTGACGAACTACTTCAGATTCTTCCTGACGATTGTCATCTCTTTCTGGCTGATTCCTTTCATCATCAGGAGTCTGGGACAGGAGATCTACGGTCTGTGGGCTCTCAGCTTCTCGATCATCGGGTTCTTCTCCCTCCTCGACTTCGGCTTCGGCCTGGGGGTTGTGAAGTGGACAGGAGAGGCGCGGATCAACGGGAAGACCGAGTATCGCAACGCTATCCTGTCAACGGTTCTGTTCATCTACATCATCCTTGCCCTGGCGGGAATGGCGATCCTGGTCCTTTTCTCCTTATTCTACGGAAGACTCTTTTCCATCCCGTCCGAACTGGTTCCCGTAGCCGTTACCATCCTGCTGATCCTCGGAGTACGGTCGCTGCTGATCCAGATCCCGATGAGCCTGTTCAAGGGAGTCCTGTTCGGAGAGCAGAAGATATATCTGATCAATGTTATCCAGATTCTCAGTACGGTGGTGTATGCCGCCTCTGCCTATCTGGCCCTGGAACAGGATCTCGGCGTAGTGGGGCTTGCCTCGGTGAACTGTCTCGCCTTCTTCGCCGAGAACCTGCTGTATCTCTTCTTTGCCCTCAGGAAGACACAGAAGCTCTCTCTGTCGCTGAAGAAGGTGAAGAAACAGTATGTCAGGGAGGCCCTCTCGTTCAGTATCTATTCGTTCATCACGACCGTGGCTGGTCTCGTCCTGTTCCAGACCGACACGCTGATCGTGCAGCTGGCACTGAACCTCGAGCTGGTCGGTATCTATGCCGTGGCCCAGAAGATACACGAGTATTCCTTCCTCCTCTCAAAGCAGCTGGTGAATGTACTCACGCCGCTGATCAGTGAGATGAAGGAGAAACAGGAACATGGAGCCATCAGGTACCTGCTTCTCGACCTCTCCACCTATATCACAGCGACAGGGGCACTGATCACCTTCACCATCTATGCCTTCGGTGGGGAGCTTCTCACCTTCTGGGTGGGACCACAGTTCCTCGAGGCCGCTGTTCCGCTGTTCATCCTCATGACTGCCTTCCTGGTGACGATACCGGAACTGATTGCCTCAAGTGTCCTGATGATGACCGGAGACCATGTCTTCACCGCGAAGATCTCTGTCACCAGCATCTTCGTCAATCTGGGTGTTTCCCTCATTCTTGTGAGGTTCCTAGGACTGACGGGGATCGCGCTCGGCACCCTGGCCTCAGTGATCCTCAACAACGTCATCTTCACCCTGCACAGGGCTTCCCGCCTCTATGACTTCCCCTATCATCGCTACCTGACAAAGGTGTATCTGCCGGTCATCCTCCCCGGTGCCGTGCTGGTAGGAACCGGCTTTCTTGTGAAATACTTCTTCCCTGTGCACAGTCTGTGGGATATGATACTAAAGTGCATCCCGGGAATAGGTGTCTACCTCATCCTGTTCTGGATATTCTCGGTGGACAGAGCCATGAAACAGAAAGTGCGGAAAAAAATAGCCTTTCGGGGGAGACGGAGTTGACAGATGGACAGTGAACCGGCAGTAAAACAGGAAGAGTTCAGACTTCCGATTGAATTGAAAACAGTTCTCAAGACTCTGCTGCTTAAGATCTGGTGGCTGATCCTTATCTTTATCCTTGCCTGCGCCCTCGGCGTGGGGGCAGCTCTCTACTTCGGTTCCCAGATGTACGAGTCGACGACAGTGCTGTTCTACCAGCCGATCGAGGCATATGTTCCCGATACCTTCAGGATCTATCAGAGTATCGGAGAGGGCACCGACCTCAGCTATGAACAGGGGGCCGGTCAGCGAAGGATCGAAATCACCGATAACTCCATATGGAACAGAGTCAACATGGTCAAGACACAGCCGAACCTCGAGGAACTGAGGAAGAGACTCTCCCTTGAGCGGACGCTGCAGCAGCTGGGTTCCTCCATCGATGTGTGGGTTGCCCGTGATACGAACCTCATGTTCATATCGGCGCAGTCCGAAGACCAGCTGGAATCTCAGCTCATAGCCAACACGATACGGGATATCTTTCTTGATACGATCAATGTGCGAATCGCCGGAGAGATCCGCGAGCAGTTCGAGCTGATACAGAAACAGTCCACGGCATCGAATCAGGAACTGGAGGAGGCGAAACAGGCCTTCGCCGAGTTCATCGAGACCTATGATATCAAGGATATCGAGACTCAGACAGCCGCCTACGCCAGCGAGATTGCCGATCTGGAACGTGCCATCCGGGAGGATGAGAATCAGATCGAGGTCTACCAGAAGAGGATAGACCGGGTCAGGGCGGAAGTGAAGAGTGTGGAGCAGTCGGACCTGAAGAAAGCGGAAGAGCTTAAGGAAGAGGATGCCGTATTGGGAATCACCGCCGATGAGGCGGCTTCAAGGATCAGCCAGCTGAATGAGAAGATAGAAAGCATCCGCGCCGAGATCGTCGACCCGATCGAATTGGCCAGACTGAAGGATCTGCTTACGATCGCCGAGAGTCAGTATGTGCGGGGGCTGATTCCCCGGAGTGAGTACCTGAGTGCCTACTATGAGTATGAACTGAGACGGGCACAGATCACCAAGACCGAGGACATCGAGAGGGTGAAACAGGAAATGGAGGCGATCAGGGCCCTTCCTACACGGGGTACTGAAACGAACATCAATGACAATGAATACCTCCAGAAGATCAAATACACACTCCTTGAGAATGAAATCGAACTGGTCGGGCTGGAACTGAGAATCAAGTCGAACAAACTCCGCTACGAGGAACTGACCGAAAACTACATCGACCTGCCGACCCTGCGTCAGACCTATGAAGCCCTCAACGGAGAGGTGATTTCCCTTCAGGCTGAATCCCGTGGACTTGAAAAAATCCTCAACAGCTACAGGATAGTCGCTGAAACCGATCACAGTGAGTTCTCCATCATCAGCGAGGCCCCGGTACCGCTGTTCCCTCTTGAATCGAACAGACGGATGATAGCGATAGCAGTCGCCTTTGTCGTCTTCCTGTTCGGATTCCTCATTATCCTGGTGCGGATCATCAACGATGCCAGTATCAAATCAGGTCCCGATGCGAAGCAGAAGCTGAACATGGAAGTCGCAGCGACCTTCCCGTACCTTCGAAGCAGCTCATCGCTGGTGCCGGGTGAGAATCGTGAATCCGCCCATATCGAGCTGTACAGGATATTAGCCCGACAGCTCAGGCTGCAGCGGCCACAGCCCGGCACGACATTCCTCATCACGAGCACTTCCAAAAGTGAAGGCAAGAGCACCGTGGCTGTCAATCTGGCAGCCGTCTATGGCCGTCAGGACGAACACGTGCTAATTATCGATGCCCAGATCAGGTCCACTGAGATACCCTCTCCCTTCCATGCCTACTGTATTCCCGAATCACTGGAGGCACATCCGGACGGGATAGGGGAATACCTTTCCTACCGCGTCTCCTCTGCCGAGGATATCATCAACCAGACAATCCTTCCCGGAGTCGATGTGATTGTGAGAAATGAGAAAGCTGTCATCCCGGACCTGCTTCAGTCAGCCCGGATGGCGGACCTGATGGAGGAGCTCAAGAAGATGTACTCCATCATAATCATAGAGGGTGCCCCCGTAGAGGAATGCGTCGATTCGGAGATACTCTCCACCTATTCGGATGCACTGCTGTTCGTCACTGCCTGCGATATGCTCAGACCACCGCAGATACAGAAATCCCTGAAGCGTCTGAAGAAGACACCGACCCCTCTGCACGGGATCATCCTCACGAAAGTCAGGAGCGTGTATCTGGACTAGATGGAGAATCGTAAAGCATGAACACACAACGTATCGACCAGATCTGTTACAATATCCTGCTCCCGATCGGAGAGTCCCTCGATCTGAAGAAGATGCTGGGACGGTCTCTGGCAATGTATATCGGAGAACTTGACTGCGCTATGGGTGCGGTACTCCTTGTCAACTCAGGCGACTCCTCCACGTTCTCTCTTTCAAACGCATTTTCCATACCCAGGAATATCGAAGCTCAAGCTTCGTACAAGGCACTGTATCAGGAACTGCTCCATCACGATTTCACCAGTGATATCATCACCCACAATGTTGAGGATGAACCAGGTATATACTATGTGATGAGTATTTCGGATATCGGACTTCTGGTTCTGAACAAGAGTGAAGGAAAGATAGAGGAGCCCCTTCTTGCCGCTCTTCGTCCGATCAATCATAAACTGGGAACGGCATGTAAGGCGTGTCTGCAGAACACTGAACTGAAAAACAGCAGCAGGCAGTTCATGGAGATGGCGAACATGCTGCCAGGCCTTATTCTCGAACTTGACACGCAGTACAAGGTGACCTACTTCAACAAAAGGACTCAGGAGATATTCAAGCAGATAGACTCGGATGAGTTCAGACCGAAGTCCATCTTTGATTTCTTCCCTGAGGCCACGCGCAGTGATGTGCTGGAACTGCTTCACAGGTGTGAGATGGGTGAGACGATGACCAGTGGCGATTTCTGGATGAAGAACAGTCGGAGCCAGACATTCATGGTCAACCTGACACTCTCTCCGATCCGCAGCGGCAGCGATTTCACCGGATTCCGGGGGATCGCGATCGATATCACAGAGCGGGTAAAACTGGAGAGTAAACTGCAGCTGCGGGACCGTCTCTCCAACGCTATCACTCTGGCGACTCAGGAGCTGATAAAGTCCTACGATTTCTCGCAATCGCTTCCAAGATCCCTTCGTCTGTTCGCACAGGAAACAGGTATCGACCGGATACACTATTTCAAAGCGATCTATGACAGCGAAGGCACTATCGTACAGGTAAGGAGAGAGAACGGGGGGGATGAGGATGAGTTCGATGGTCTGGAGGAGGAATTCAATCTTCCCACTCCGGAGACCACCGCACTTCTGGATCGGCTGAGAAACAATGAACTGATACAGATAACCACCAGCAGGATGGAAAAAGGTCCGCTGAGAAGCCACCTGGAGAAGAAACAGATTCAGTCTCTGCTGGCCCTTCCCATATTCAGCAAACAGGAGTTCTGGGGATTTCTGGTCCTGAGCTACTGCTCCAGCGAATATGTGTGGTCACAGGTGGAGTATGATCTTCTCAGGCTGTACGCTATATCGATCTCTGACAGTATCGAACGTAAACGGGCGGCTGATGAACTGAGGAAGGTCTATACCGGAATCATGGATGACCTGAAGATCGCACAGTCGATTCAGACCTATATGCTGCCGCCGTGGCTGCAGATTGATGATATGATCCTGTTCTCTGCGAACTATTCCCCCTGGACCACCATCGGGGGTGACCTGTTCGACTGCGTCAGGATCTCGGACACCCAGTATATTGTGTACGTCGCCGACATCTCCGGTCACGGAGTGCAGGCAGCTCTGACGATGACTGCCGTGAAATCAATCATCAACATGTTCATTCACAGTGAGCAGATCCCCGACACCCCTGCGCAGATCCTCACCCAGATCAACGCAGCCGTGAGCAAGCGGCTGTTCAATGACAACTATATGACGATGAACTACTGTCTCGTGGATTTCGGGAGCATGACATTGAAGAACTTCAATGCAGGGCATCCTCCCCTTCTCCTGTACAACCTGGGTACCAGGGAGGTGAGGTCTCTCGATTCCGCCGGTTCCATTCCGATCGGATGGGTGGAGGATTTCGTCTATAACGAGGCCGATTCGATCGAGACCACGTTCCGCGAGGACGATGTCATCTGTCTCCTCACCGACGGGGTCTTTGAATCTTTCAACGAGAGAGGAGATGCTCTGGGTCAGGACAACCTCAGCAAACTGCTGAGCAAATCAGTTGAAGTGAACAACTGCCTGATGCTCCCTCACCTCCTGTATGACCTGATAGGACAGCAGGGCTATACCGTGAGGAATGACGATTTCTCCTTCATTGCCCTGCAGCCTATTCCCTCCAGTAACAGATGCCTCTGTTACTACAGAGAGCTCAACTCGATTCTTTCTCACGTGGACGAGGTGGGAGCTGAACTTCAGACGTTCCTCTGTGATCTCGGAGCCTCACAGGACCTGGGCTTCAGGACCCGGCTTGTGGCCACCGAATTCCTCAACAACATCGTCGAGCATGGTCTGCCGAAGCATGACTCGGAGAAGATCGCCCTTGAGATCATCTACGGGGAACAGGTCACCGTCATCATACGGGACGGAGCCGTGGAGTGGGATCCTCCGGAGAAGGAGCCTCTGATGGAGCAGTTCTTCGACGGACTCAACGATAATCTTGATGACCGGGGACGGGGACTGCAGATTGTCTATGCGATGACCGACTCCTTCTCCCGACGGCGGATCCACAGGATCAATGAAACGATCATGACGATAGCAGACGATCAGTGACCGGGTCACTTGCCGGTTGCGTCTGCCAGAAGTTTTTCAAGATCAGTGACATACCTATCGAAGGAAAAATGTTCCTCCACAGTCTTTCTCCCGTTCTTACAGAGTCCCGCATACAGTGCCTCATCACCGGTAAGCCTCTCAAGCTGCTCACAGAGGCTGAGGGGATCATCGGGTGGAAACGTGAGAGCGTTCTCTCCCTCGCTCAGGAACTCACCCTGACCTCCGTTCACGGTGCTGATGACCGGCAGCCCGCTGGCCATTGCCTCCAGATGGGTCAGGCCGAACGGTTCCTCCCAGATTGAAGGGAATATGAAGATATCCATCTGACGGTATATGGAGGGGAGTTCATCATGAGCGACAAGACCTCTGAATTCGATATCGAAGGGGGCACGGGAAGCCATCTCCTTCAAGGTGCGTGTATACTCTTCTGTTCCTTTCCCCACGATGGTCAGTGAGCATGGGACAGCGTTTTCTTTGCTCATCATGATCATGAGAGCTTCTATGATCGTGTGAACTCCCTTATAGGAATGAAGCTGTCCGACGTAGAGGATGCGTGCGGGGCTTTTCATCACACCGGGATTCTCCTTCAGGGGGAACTTCTCTACGGGGATCCCCTGATAGATCACCTTGCTGCTCTCCAATGGAATGTGCTTCGCGAGGAGGTTGTTCTTCAGGATGCGGCTGATACAGGTCGTGTAGGTGAAATCGAGGTTTCGCAGGGTGGTAAAAGGAAAAAGACGGTCAAGGAAGGAGTGTGCAGCCTGTTTGGGTGAAAAGGAAAACGGGTGGCTGCTGAAGCTAGTGATATTCTCATCATTGAAGGTATATACAGTCGGCAGGCCTGCCTTCTGGACGACGTGGGCACTTGCAGGGGTGAGACGCAGGAGACTCCAGACAAAGGCCACGTCGAACTCTCTTTCCCTGAGGAGCTTCATCGTCTCCTTCCTGTTGTGTCTCGCTGTACGTATCCTGGCGCCTCTCATGAAGGAGGCGCTCTTTTCAAAATCCTGATACACTCTCAGGCTTCTGGTAACGTCCTTGCTGCTCGTGCCATCCCTGAAATCGCTGGTGAGCACATGTACCTCATGCCCTCGGGCTGTAAGGTGAGTGACGACCTGGCCGCAGAGGATCTCGTAGCCACCCAGTACGTGCGGAGGATAGAGATTGGATATGATAAGAATTCTCATATCGATACTATACGCTATGGATACCCGATTGCCAAGCAAGATACGACTACAGCGAATCAGTTCCTCCATCGTAGAGAACACCGTAGAGACACAGATTCCAGACACTTGTCTCCCAGACAGTGAATTCGTTGTTGTTGACCAGCGACCACCCGTCCGCCCAGCGACGTTGAAGCGGCAGCTGCTCCCACGCGGGATAGAGTGTGTCCGAGACAGCTCTCTGGTAGTCCGCCTTGCTTCGTCCCTCGCTCGGACCGTAGACGAGCAGTCCCGGGATATTCCCCAGACCCTCCTTCTTTGCCGTGTAGGAGTCGAGATGGAGGGGACTGTTGACCTGATGCGTTCCCAGTCCCGTCACGTATGACTGTCCGAGGGGATTCAGGCCAAGAGCATAATCGGCGAGCTGAGAGAGCACAGACAGATAGTGAGAACGTTTCTCCTCATCCTCTGTCAGGCGGTATGCAAAGGCAATGGGGTCCCCATAGCGCCCCTGAGCCGTCGCGGCTCCCCAGCCGTAGGCCTTCGTCGCTCCCTGCGGGTAGAGGGGAATTGACAGGTCAAAGCCCATGTACCCGCCCTTCTCTGCCTGTCTGATGACGATCTCGATCAGCTGCCGCTGCAGCTGATCATCAAAACTCTCACTCATGAGAAGGAACGAGCTGAAATGGACCGTCTGTATCTTTGCCGTGAGATTGCCGGGCCGGTACTGCTCGGGCCAGTAGCCGTCTGTGATCAGCAGCTCGTGTGCCAGAAAGATGAACCGCTCCTCCAGATTCCTGATGTAGTCTCCCCGGTCCGGCTCGAACACCTGTGCTGCAAGGGCAAGCTGCAAGGAAGCATACATTACAGCTCCGGCCGCTTTCTCACCCGCATCTTCATAGAACAACGGCAGAGCATCATAGGCAAGCTGTGCCTTGCCGTAGAGCTGTGAAGCCCTCTCAGTAAAGCCTTCGAACGGTGAGAGCAGCCGTGCCGCCTGAGCCATCATACCGGCTGTGAAGGCACTCACCTCTCCTGTTGCCTCCCATGTCCCGTACACCAGCGTGTCGGTGCCGGAATCAACCTTCCCGTACTCGGGGTGGCGGGAAGTCTCGGTTCCGCTTCTCACTGCTCCGTAGTGAGGGTCGTCAGGGTCGAGTATCTGAAGATTCTCCCACAGAAGAAGACCCCACAGAGCCTCATCGAGCATATCGGGAAGCGTATTGCCCGATTCTGCTATGGCATACTGTCCGTCTGAAAAATGGGAGGGGAAGGCCTCATAATAGCCCATGAGGAGGATGGGGATGATCGTGTGATACGGTCTTCTGTCAAAGTCGGCGGCATCGTGGTAGCCGCCTGTCACACTGATCAGGGGCTCATTTCCTGTGGCCTTGATGCTGCCGTTCGCACTCCACGGTTCTCGTGTGTCTCTCACTCGGGTGTGACACGCTTCCCGTTCTGTTTCCGTGTACGGCTGCTCCAGGACCATACCGCATCGCTGATGGTACAGGAACCGGGCATAGGTCGCTGCGATTTCACCCACCTTCTCGTCCGAGATGTAGAAGGCAGGAGAGATGCCCGCTCCCTCCAGATAGATGATGTACGGTCCCCCTTCGGGAACACTGCTGATATCCAGATGGTACACATGCTCTCCCGAGCTTACCAGTCCGGGAGCGGCCGCCGTGTCGTCTCCGCGGTATTCTGCAGTGCCCGAGTAGAGAGAATCATGGTCCAGTACCCTGAGAACCTGATAGGAGGGTGGGCTGGGGAACCTGATGGATCCCCCGTCTCCCATAAAGACTCCAAGGGTCGCATACCGCACCCGGGAGGAGGGGAGGTAGCTCACCTGATTGACCTTGAGTGATTCACAGACCATCCGTTTCGGGTCGAAGATGAAACTGACCGACCCGTAGGGGCTCTCGACGAGATAGCTTTTTCCCGCCACGAGATCATGGTCCAGCACCAGATAGATCCAGTACGCCCGCGATACAGGATATTCCCCGTTTGAACTCTTCGGCTTCTCATCTATGCTTCGGCTTCTGTGGTAGACCTCTTCAGGTGCCTTCCCGTTCACGTTCCAGTGGGAAGTATCGCTGGTCAGCGGATCCTGATCGAACCTGAGGGAGCCGAACTCATCATTGAATTCCACAACAAGGATATTGGACGCGGCTGTAGAGAGGGAGAGACGAGTCTCGCCGGTTCCGCGGGAGGAACAGCCTGCTCCCCCGAGTATCATAAGGGAGATGATCAGCAGGGTGTATTTGGATAACAACTTCATTGACTGGCCTCTTTCCTCTATCGTACCGGCGGGAACGCCCTGATGCAATCACAAAGGTTCTCCCGAACCGATAAATTACCCGAATGAAACTATATTTTTCTCTCGTTCTGGTTTATGCTTAGTCAGCAAAGATTATAACAAGTTATACCGTAGGAGGAGCCATGATCATTACGAAGAAACCTGAAGCCACGGTGATAGAAGTGGAAGCAACGACCCTCACTGCCTCGAACGCGAAAGAGTTCAAGGCCTCTCTGGAAAAGGCTATCGAGGATGAAACCAATATCATCCTTGACCTGAACAGGATCACGTTCATCGACAGCAGCGGTCTCGGTGTATTCCTTTCATGTCTCAAGATTCTGAGCAAAAAGGGTGGGGACATGAGGATCTGCAACATCACCAAGCCGGTGAGAGTCCTGTTCGAGATGGTACGACTTCATCAGGTGATCGAGGTGTTCAATTCACAGGAAGAAGCACTGGCTGCGTTCGGTTGAAAACGTCACTCAGATCCAAGGCCATAAGAGGTGAACTGTGAAGGTGAAAAAGGAATCTGTACATCTTTCGATATTTATCGACGCTCTCGGGTGGGAAATACTGCGTTCTCATTCGTTTCTGGATGATGAACTCATTCACAAACAGGACCTGAGAACGATCTTCGGTTACAGCGCCACCTGTGACCCCACCATTCTGACAGGGGCTCTCCCCCGGGATCACGGTCACTTCTCGTTCTATGCCTATGATCCTGAACACTCTCCCTTCAGAGGCTCGCCGTTCATCCAGCTGATGCGGTTGGTGCCCAAGGCTCTTTCAAGCAGGAACCGGGTGCGGAACATTGCAGGGAGGATCATCCGACGGCGACTTGATTACACCGGCTATTTCAATATCTACAACATGCCGTTCCGGCTGCTTCCCCTGTTCGATTATACCGAGAAGAAGGATCTCTACCAGAAGGGCGGAATCAACAGCGGAATCCCCACGATCATGGACTATGCACGTGAGAACTCCGTTGACTTCTTCCTGGCTGACTGGAAGGCGGAAGAGGCGGAGAACCTGGAAAACCTCAAGCAGGTCCTTGCGGATGAGAAGAGGAATATAACCTTTGCCTACCTCTATATGGCTTCTATGGACGCTATCCTGCACAAGTATGGAAAGGATCACCCTGAGGTCGACAGGAAGATTATTTGGTATGAGAACCAGATCCGGCAGCTGCTTTCCAAGGCTCGAGAGCACTACAGGGAGGTTCGGCTGTTCATCTTCAGCGACCACGGGATGACCGATGTCCACACGGATTTCAACCTCATGGAGCTGATTGAGCAGACTCCGCTCCGTTTCGGCAAAGACTACGCGGCCGTGTACGACTCGACCATGGCCCGTTTCTGGTTTCTTCGCCCCGAGAGCGAGCAAATTATCCGCGAAGTGCTGGAGAAAGTATCAGAGGGTCAGATTCTCTCAGATGAGACGAAACGGGAATGGGGTGTCGATTTCCCCGACGGCCGTTACGGTGACCTCTTTTTCCTGATGAATCCCGGTGTACTCATCGTACCCAGCCATATGGGGGAGAGAACGATAGCGGGTATGCACGGCTATTCTCCACATGATAAGGATTCAACGGCGGCGTTCGCGAGCAATGTCGAACTGGACACCTATCCGCGGGGACTGGAAGATCTGTATACCCTGTTCCGTCAGGAGATTGACCGATGCATGACATGATCCCGGTCCCCATAGTCATGAGAAGCCACAATGATGCCTCTTTGCTGCAACAGACCCTCGAGGGGGTGAAATCACAGACGGTTCCTTTCGAGCTGTATGTTTTCGACAACGAATCAGAGGACGAAACCGGGAAAATCCTTCCGCTCTACACCGACCACATCCATACGGTGCCCAGAGGGACTTACATCCCCGGCAGGGTACTGAATGAGGCTATGAGAACCGTCAATCCACAGGCTCCGTACGTCGTGTTCCTTAACTCCGACTGCGCTCCGCTGGATGACAGGTGGCTGGAGCAGCTCATCGGAGGGTTTGACGATCCCTCTGTCGGCGCCGTGTTCTCTCGACAGGTGCCCAGACCGGATTGCATGCCTCTTTTCGCGAAGGATACCGAAGATACCTTCGGGGATGGCTCGAGGCAGAAGTACTGGAAACACTGTTTCTCGATGGCCTCCTCCGCCATCCGGCGTTCGTGCTGGGAGCAGGAGCCTTTCAGTGAGACGATCAGCTATTCAGAAGATATAGACTGGACATGGAAAGCACGTCAGCGGGGGTGGACGATTGCGTACCGAAGGGACTCTCAGGTCTATCATTCCCACAACTACACCTACTCACAGTTCAGAAAGCGGCAGAGGGGAGAGGGTAAGGCCGACGCCCATATCTTCGAGTTCTCTGCCTGGGAGCGATCCTTTCTGCGATACTCGCTTCTGCCGTACCTCAGGCAGGTGAAGAGCGACTGGCTCTACTGCCTCTCCCGTGGAGAGGTGAAGTCTTTCTTCTACTCCCCCATCCTCCGCTTTGCCCAGTGCCGCGGCAGAAGGGAGGGGTTTCTGGAAGGACTCAGGGAGAGAGAAACGTGAGAACCTACAGTAAAGACGGCTCTGATCAGTTCAACGAGTACCTCGATTCAGTGCTGAACACACTTTCTGAAGAGATCGAACAGGCCGTTGGTCCTCCGTTCATCGCGCTGATTCTTGCAGGAGGCTATGGAAGGGGTGAGGGAGCCTGCGTCATCAGAGACGGCAGGGAATCCCCCTATAACGATTTTGACCTCTTTCTTGTCGTCAGGGATTCCTATGTTGTTGGAGAGAAGGTACTCGAGGTGACACACTCATACGAGAAGCTGCTGAACATCGAGGTTGATATCGGCAGGCCTCTGACTCTCAGGACGATCAGGAAGCTGCCGCATCAGCTGATGTGGCAGGACCTCCTCCAGTCGCATATTGTCCTCAGGGGCCCTCACGATATTCTCAGTGCAAACGCTCCCTCCTGCCTGAGTGAGAGTCTTCCTCAGGTGGAAGCCCTCCGGCTGCTTCTCAACAGAGGTTCGGGCCTTGCCCAGGCCATTGCACATCGCCATGACATGATCAATGACCCCTCCGCTTCGCCTCCCGATGAGGACTTCATCCGACGCAACCGTCAGAAGTGCACCCTCGCTCTCGGTGACAGTCTCCTTATCACGCACGGCATGTATGCCCCCCCTCTTGACCTGCGACTCGAGAGACTGACTGAGTCTATCGGTTCCTTCGGTGTCCACCAGCCCGAGCAGATCCTGTCTCTCTACACAGAGGCGTCCGCTTTCAAGACCCGACCCGACAGTGTCCCGACAGAGCAGCCCTCGCTTGATGACCTCAAAGAGATAGCTTCCCTGTGGATCCAGACGATGCTCCACTGTGAGTCGGTACGGACGGGAAGGTCATGGGAAAACGGAAAACTCTATGCTGAGGATTCGTACAGGAGAGAACCCGGGCAGCACACTCCCGTCAATCTCCCAAGGAATCTGGTGAAGAACCTGAAGAGGGGAAAACTCTCCTTCTCATATCCGAGGGAGAGCCTGTACGGTCAGCTGGCAGTGCTGCTCAGCACCCCTGAGCCGGAGAAGAGCTCCTGGCGCGAGGATTTCAGGCGGTTCTACGATCAGTGGGTGCAGTACAACTGACCACACACCACCGGGCACTGACTTGCCCGGCACTCACAGAGAAGCGTTTGTGGTGGAGTTGCGCCGGAACAGCCGTTTCAGATACCTGAGGAAGAGGGTCCTGTTGTACGAGAGGGAGTCCATCGCATGATAGTACATCTCACTGGCGAACAGCAGCTGGTCGTCAGGGTACTGCTCATACATGATATCGGCCTCACTTATCAGGCCGGGAATCGACTGCAGATACAGCTTCTGCCACTCGGGTGAGAGCCGTTCATACTCCTGCACCGTCTTGTAGGGGATACCGAAAAAGCGTGCTTTTCCCCTCACCACCAGATGGAGCTGAGGGATCAGGTGCCACAGAACATGCTTCCAGAGAGTCCCGTCACTCTCGCCACGACGCTTGTAGATCGTCATCACCTCTGTGTTCAAGTGGGAGATATTCGTCTCCCGCTGAGGAATCAGAACGATGGTACGATGGTATCTGGTCCGTGTAACCAGGGCAAGAAGGGCATACACAGGAAGGGTGAGTACCAGAAGGAGGGCGGCGAGCACTCTGGAAGGAAGAGATACGGGCACGACATCCTGTATTGCGGCTGAGCTGTCGACAGAAGTGACCAGAATGTCATCTGTCGCCCTGTATATGGCTCCGATACGTGTGTTGAAGATCTTGTTCTGTTTCAGGATGCATCCCTTCACATCAAGACCGCTTCCCACATAACTGCCCTCCAGGATAGAGGAGTCACTGATGAACGTGTCCGAGCCGACAATACATCCGCTCCCGATTTCCACGTTGGGACCGATGATCGACTGACTGTCGATTCGTACCTGAGAGCCGAGGTAGACCGGAGCGACGAGGGTGCTGGTGTCGGGAATCCTTGTACCCGGTCCTGCCCAGATTCCTTCGCGGATTTCCCTCCCATAGACGATCAGTCCCTTGCCCTTGTTCGACAGGACCTTTCTCACGCTCTCCAGATAGGCTTGCGCAGAGGCTACTGAGAGAGAGTCTGTCTCTACTGAGGGAAGTTCCTGATTCATGGAGGAGAGCGTTGTCACTCTCCAGCCGGTGTCTGTCCTGTTTTCTGTGAAAAAACTCTGTTCTGTCGTAAGCTGTTCACCGGTGATCATCGGCAGGAATTCTCCGTTGCACAGCAGGAAGGGTTCCCCCTGACTCTCCTTGAGATCCTTGGAGAGCCGGAGGGAGATATCCGATCCCTTCTTCAGGAGATGGTAGGAGAGAGTGACTCCCCACCGTTCCCCGTCTCCGATGAACTGCTCCACCTCATCGGCCGAGTCACAGAGGTAGATCTCCCACTCTCTGAGACCGAGCCGTTCCACATATTCCAGAATGTGCTGGATAAACGGCTTTCCCATCATCGGGAGAAAGGCAGAGGAGTGGTCGAAGGTCTGTTTCTGCACTTCCATCTTCGATATTCCGGTAAAATCAAATACTGCTTTCATCCTTTCACTCTATCCTTTTTCTGATTGCGCTGAACCTGTTTCACCCGTCGAAGGAACTGTACGTTCCCGATGATATACCGTTTCCACATCCTGCGCGGTTCCATCATCAGTCTCCAGACCCATTCGATTCCCATCTTCCGCATGAGCAGTGGAGCACGCGGGATAGTACCCGAGTAGTAATCGAACAGTCCTCCCACACCCATGACAACCGGTACCCGGAGTTCCCCGAGGTGTTCACGGAGCCACATCTCCTGGGAGGGGACTCCCATCCCCACAAGGAGGATATCACAGCCGGATGCATTGATCTCCTGTATCACCGAAGGAGTCTCTTCTTTGGAAAAATAGCCGTCATGGAAGCCTGCTGTGATGGGGGAACCGGCGCGGCTGTCAGCCCAGGCGGCACACTTCTCGGCTACCGAGGGCTTTCCCCCCAGCAGATAGAGCCTCTTTCCACTCCTGCCGCACCGTTCACAGATCATGGGAAACAGGTCGGTCCCGTTGACATTGTCGGCAATCGGATGGTTCAGAGCGTCTCCCGCCTTGCGGATCCCCGTTCCGTCGGGGAAGACCGCGGCCGAGCTTTGCAGGATGTTCCGGTACTGTTCGTCCCTCACAGAGACGTTGATGCAGTGGGCGTTGACGAAATGGATCTCAGACGGTCCTGTCTGTTCGAGGTGATCCCAGATCAGCTGTACGGCACGCTCTTTGGAGACATTCCGTATCGGGATATCAAGGAACAGGAAGATGTCATCACTCATCCTAGTACGCTCCTTTCCCTGAGAGCACAGCGGGTATCGTCTTCAGAATCAGTTTGAGATCAAGGAGGAAACCGTGACTTTCGATGTACAGCACATCAAGTTCGACCTGCTGCTTGAACCCGATGTCCGACCGGCCGCTGACCTGCCAGATACCGGTCAGTCCGGGGGTTACTTCCAGCCGGCGCCTGTCCTCCTGCGTATAGAGGGCCACCTCCCGGGGAACCGGAGGTCGCGGGCCGACGATTGACATGTCACCGATCAGTACGCACCATATCTGAGGAAGCTCATCGATACTGAACCGTCGGATAAACCGGCCGATCGGTGTGACGCGGGGGTCCTTTTTCATCTTGAACGTCACATCTCCCTTTCTCTCAGCCTGGTCAAGCAGGTTGTCCTTCAGCTTGTCCGCATCGACGACCATCGAACGGAACTTGGGAAAGGGGAACGGTTTGCCCTGTTTGCCGATTCTCGTCTGTACATAGAACACCTTCCCGCCGTCGGTCAGTTTTATGATAAGAGCCACCGCGATAAGCAGAGGGGAGAGCAGCACAAGGGCCGTCAGAGATATAACGATATCGAGCAGGCGCTTGAAGGCCAGGGTGGTCTTGATAACGAATACCCAGAGCTTTCTCTTGATCTTCGCCTTCCTGCTCTGTCCTGCCGGATTCCGGTACTGTTTGAGCATCCGGTCGATTCTCTCCTTTCTCTCCTTCTCGCTGATATCCTGTGCCCGTTTACGTGAATCGGTACGGTTGACGTACCTGCTGACACTTAGGACAGCCTCATCAGGGGTCTCATCGGCTGAGATGATGATATCTGCAGCCTTGCGGCTGGAGAAGGCCTCTTCTTCAGCCTTCTGTGACTGGGTTTCAAGGATTTTTTTCACCTGTGAAGAAAGGGTCTCCTTCCTGCCGGAAAGTTCAGCCTCCTGCAGTGCGGAAGAGGTGATGTCGATAGCATCGGCTTCGACATAGATGCGCAGCTTCGAAAGTGTTCTGACAGCCGGCACCGAAAGGAGATCCTGTCCGTACAGGATGAGGTATTCCGCCGAGTAGGAATCAAGCTTCTCCCCGATCTCCTCTTCGGTGATCCTGCGTATCTGAGCAAGGGAACGGGTTTCGTCGAAGAGTTCCCTGCACGAATACACCTGAGAGGCCTGCAGCCGTTTCCCCAGGGCCCGTGCCACCTGTTCATCTTTCGTATTCAGGGGTCCTGCCACAGTTATCAGGTAGCGTGTTGTTGCTGCTGCTGTTTCCATCACCTGTTATACTCCT
>Ga0272443_10003203_pt1 | contig 19569 bp, 14 predicted proteins | sample SSMAcet12_FD_193581 | JGI IMG/M metagenome (GOLD analysis project Ga0272443, IMG submission 193581) | Marine sediment archaeal communities from Little Sippewissett salt marsh, Falmouth, MA, United States - SSM-Acet-12 | ecosystem: Environmental > Aquatic > Marine > Wetlands > Sediment ... | reverse complement strand
GGATACAAGGGAGAAGGTAACGATTTCACTAAACCTTGCATCTAAAAAATTAGAGGTAGAATCATCTCCAGTGCTAGTTCCGAAGTTGGTATTTTCGAATACAACTGGAGCATGGAAGGTGGTTCCTTCAAAAGTAACTCCTTTATTAAAGTAGCACGAAAAGAGGCTTGTTTCTCCGAACTCGGCTTCTTCAAATGAACAGTCACCATTGACAGCTATCGTGAGTTTCGTTCCATGCTCCTTAGAGAAGGAACATTCATCGAATTCCGCTTGTCCACATATATCTGTTTCGACCAATTCCAAAGAATTCTCGAATTGTGTTCCAAATGCTCTTAGACTACCCTTAATCGAAGCCAATATTCTGACTGGTCCGTGAAAGATACTGTCAAACAAGCAGAGATCTGCTTCGAATTGGTAGAGAGTCTTATCTCGATAAAATTTAACAGAACTCTTGAAAGTCGAATTTCTGAAGTCGGCAAGCTTCTTAAAAAGCTGATTAAATGTTACACTACTATGAAAAGTACAACTATTGAAGTAAATGGGTTTATCTATTTCATCTATTGGGATCTTCCAATCTCCTCCCGGAAATATCACCCTTGTTAAATCATAGTACTTCGTGGATTTCTCGAACAGTGTAGTTAAAGTACGATTGAAAAGTTCTATATCCTTGTTTGCTTGCGGCAGATGCAGAATGCAGAAAGCCGTGTTTCCAAAACAGTCCCTTCCGCATATTTCTTGGTTGTTTATTCGTGCTATGCAGCCTTCCATTGTTTCCCCTTTACGTTTCATGTTCAAGAAGCCTCTTCCAGCCATCGAAGTCAAGGATTTCTGAAATCGAAGATGGCGGAACCGCTACTCGGATTGTTAACGCACAAAACGTACGCCAACCACAACAGAAATTTCCCACAGCAGAGACTGTGGGGCACCCAAGCAAAAGCGGTTGATGAAGTATCTCAGCGGGTACTTAGAAGCTGTAAGCCATAAATCCGCCATCCACGCAGATACACTGACCGGTTACGAATGATGCTCCGGGCATGCTGAGGAATGCCGCGACAGCCGCTATCTCTTCCGGCTCGCCGACCCTGCCCATCGGGGTAACATTCAACACGTTCTCCATGTAGTCTCTCTTCGATAGAACCGGTTCAACCAGTGGCGTACGGATATACCAGGGGGCAATTGCATTCACACGGATTCCGTCCTTTGCCCAGTCGCAGGCAAGATTCCGCGTAAGCTGAGTGATACCGGCTTTGGCCATTGCATACGGACCACCCGTGCGGATATGCGTCAATCCGGCAACCGAACCTATATTCACTATGCTCGCGCTTCCGGCTTTAACGAGAAGCGGATACGCGAAATTGCAGATATCGAACACGGATGTCATATTCGTATCCACAATCTGTCTGTATTCATCCTGCGAATATTCGCGCGTACTCTGCTTGCGGATATTCATACCGGCGTTGTTGATGAGAATATCGAGTTTACCCCATCTCTCTTTGAGCATCGAGAATATACTCTCTATCTTAACACGATCACGCACATCTACAGCGGCACCATCCGCGAGGAATCCGTCTTTGGTCCAACCGTTGACCGTCTCTTTGACATCCTCTTCCGTGCGTGCAGTTATGAATATTTCAGCACCAAGTCCAAGAAATTCATCACCGATAGCTTTCCCGATGCCCTTGGTACCCCCGGTTATAAACGCTTTCCGTCCGGCAAGAGACCATCGTTTATCCATGCAGCATACCTCCTTCACTACCGGTTTATACAACGGATAATCAGTATACACAAACATATTCGATTGTGAGCTGTTCCATCTTACGCAATGTCTGGATTAATATAAGCTGTCAGGGGGCGATCAGCCGAAGTCCTTTTCCGTGCACTCCCATTATCTGCACCCTGTCGTCATCCTTAAGGTATTTACGAAGACGGGATACGAACACATCCATGCTGCGGCCGCTGAAATAGTTTTCATTACCCCAAATCTGGCTGAGAATGTCGTTTCTCGATATGACAGTATTAACATTGAGACACAGAAGACGGAGCAGATCGGCCTCTTTTGGAGTGAGTTTTCTCTTCTCATCATTTAGAGCCAGTATCTGTGTATCATAATCGAATTCAAAATTACCCAGCTTGAACTGCGTTCGTCCGCTGTTTGCACCGTCAATTACTTTCGCGCTTCGTTTGAGTACAGCCTTTATCCTGAACAGAAGCTCCTCTATGCTGAAAGGCTTGGTAAGGTAATCGTCACAACCGATTTTGAAACCTTCGATCTTGTCCTCTTTGAGTGACCGTGCGGTGAGAAATATTATCGGCGTACGGTCATCGACCTCACGCACTTTGCGGGCAAACGTGAAACCATCCATACGCGGCATCATGACATCCACAAGGCACAGATCGAATCCGCCCTCGCTGTATTTCTCAAAACCATCCTCACCATCAAGACAGCGGGTGACCTCGAAACCGTTCATCTGAAGATGCTCAGAGAGCATGAAGCCGAGATTCTTGTCATCCTCAAGCAGAAGTATTCCTGGACCGTCATGATTCATGGGATTCACTCGCTCTCCCGGAACGGCAGATAGATCTCGACTCTGGAGCCATCACCGAGCCTGCTGTCTATTGTTACACTGCCGCCGTGCAATTCGACTATCAGCTTGACATAGCTGAGTCCGAGACCGAATCCCTTGACATCATGCAGGTTTCCCGACTGTACACGGTAATACTTGTCGAAAATCCGTTCGAGGTCATCTTTCGATATCCCCCGTCCTCTGTCCTCGACGGCAACAACAACACCATCTTTACGATTTCGTGTGGATATCGAGATTTGCGGTTTGTCGGGGGAATATTTCTCGGCGTTATCGAGAAGATTGTAGATCACATTCGTAATGTGCACCGGGTCGGCTGCGACATGACTCTCCCTTGCAGAGAGATTCGTTTCGATTGTACCATTCCTCTCCGATACGCGCATCGAGAGTTTCGACAGAGCTGTCTCGATCACCTCATGCAGATCAACATCGGTTTGTTGAAGATCAAAATCTCCCTCCTCGATGAGTGCAACCTGAAGGATTTTCTCCACCTGGTCTTTCATGCGATAGCTCTCATCCTTAATCATGGCATTGTACTGCGCGATTCTGTTTTTGTCCGAACTGACCTCATCTCTGTTAAGCGCTTCGGAGGCAAGGGCTATGGTGGAAATCGGGGTCTTGAATTCATGTGTCATGTTATTGATGAATCCGACAAGGTGATCCGCAAAACGGTGCTGCGCTCCGATTGTTCTGTAGAGCAATACAAATCCGATTGATATCACCAGCAGGAATATACCGGATGTAAGCGCAAGCAGTAAGACCTGCCGCCCGATATAGGATGCTCGGTTTGGGAAATAAACCGCGACATCATACTTGTCAGAAAAGAGTTCATAGGGAAACACCCGTGCTTTGAATTTCGATGTAAACAATTCTTCCTTTGCGCTCTCCGGTCGCAGAAAAACAGCGGAGCTGTCGAAGCGGGATATTACGCCGAATGAATAGCCGAGATCAATCCCCGCGTCGATCAGAGACTGTTCGATAACAGAATCAACCATTTCCGGGTCAAGACGGTTAACGGCAGACTCGAATTCCTCGAATGACATGCTGTTCACGATTGTCTGTATAAGATGCCCGCGCTGCTCCTCCGTTTTGTCCAGTGTAATGCTGTAGTTCTGTTCATCCTCCATACGCATGACATACGAGAGACTGTCTGTTGAAAATCGCAGCATATACACATCAACGGAATCATTCAGATTCGGAAGTGCCAGCTCGTGCCTTCCCTCTGTAACGATGGTATCCATTGCAAGATAACTCTCACCAATATCGGGATCATACAGCTGCAGCCGGACTCGTTGTGGACTGTCCAGGGTGTAGCGCAGTGTGTCATTGAAAAACAATATCGGTGATTGCTCCGTCTTTTCCTCATCCGCTGTCCATTCCATGAAAACGACAAGACTATCTCTCTTATCAGTTTCATCCAAATCACTGGTGTCTTTCATGACAATATCGAAACGGGTATTGCTGTATGATTTTGGTTGCTGAACAAACAAACGCTTCGTAGCATCAGCAGCCTGAAGTTTTTCGACAGCGGAATTGAGAGCCGCCATAACATTCTGCTCAAATGCCTGTTCCTTCTGGCTTACTGCATTCATCAGGAAATAGACCTGAAGAATGGATAATCCAAGGAGCGCCACGATCATAAAGGCGGCGATTGTATAGCTGTATTTCTTAGACTTTCTCACGACAACAATATACGTCTCAATTTCACATCTGCTAAAGGATTAACATATATTAACATTCCATAACACTTCTTAACTGATCGTTTTTTCCAGCTTCCGTTATACTAATCGGCAGAGAAATAAAAGAAATACACATAAGGAGTTTAGTATGACCAATTTCATACTCAGGATTGCCGTTGCAACGGCTATCAGTATTTTCTCCGGGGCTTTTAACTCCGCACTTGCAGTTGAACCCGAAAACTCAGCGACTATCGAATCCTCAACCGAACTACAGTTTGTCTTTATCAGTGAACTCGGCGCCATGCTGAAAAGCACTGATGGTAAACTCACGGTTACCCAGATTGAACCCGAGGAACAGCGCTCCAAGGAATACAAGGATGTCGATCTCCAGAACGGCGATGCAGTAATTATGATAAATGGTACTCGAATCAAATCGAGCGATGATTTCAATGAACTCTATATGCAGCTCGAATCGGGCGAAATCGTAAAACTCGGAATAAGTCGGGATGGAGATTTGATGATCGTCTCCTTTGAGAAAGGGGAGGCGGGTGAGCAGCCGGAAAAACAGATGGTCATGATGAGTATCGATCCATCTGCTCCACCGGATTCAAACGTGCAGAGAACGGTCATCCGTATGAATCCAAGTGATGCCCCCGTTGCTATTCTCATGGAAGCGGGTGTAATGCTGAAGGAGACCGATGATGGTCTCGTGGCCGACCAGGTATTTCCAACCTATCCTGATACATACACGGGCGACAAGATAGAGGTGGGAGATCGTTTCATTTCAATCGACGGCAAGAAAGTCTCGAATACTGATGATCTTCGCGATGTTTTCGACAATGCAAATAGCGGAGCGAAACTTGATATCGTCCTGAAGAGGGGCAGTGATCTGCTTGGAGGAACAATTTCGAAATCGAACGACAACCTGCAGATTAACAAGGAAACGCTATAGATGAATACTCGTCTCGGACTGCTCGCAATATTCATCTTTCTACTGCTATTGCTTCCCGCTACGGATGCTTGCGCGCAGGCGACAGCAGCATTCAATCAGCGTGATGATGAGTACCGTCTGCTCGGATTGAAACGCGCACAGGAGATGTATGAAGCGGCCAAAGCCGAATGGGATCGTCAGAAGAAACTGCACGATCTTGATCTTATCTCCGATGTCGAACTCGAACAGGCTCGCAGGACATTTGCCGATGCTGAGGTCAATTTCCAGCAGTCGTTACTCGCTGTGATCTTCGAGGAACAGTTCGTTTCGGTTATGGAGGCTGTCAAGTATCAGGCGGATGATGGATCAAAACATGTTCGTCTGAAGATCGCAAATACATCGGGAGGTGGAGCGGAGTTTCGCAAGCTTATCAAGCTCGATGACGATCTGTTTCGGTCGCTTCAACCGGATGTAATCAACAATGTCTATGTCTCCCTATTGAATGATGACAACGCGATTATCAGCCAGCCCTATGAAGCAAAAATAGAGGAGCTGCTATACGGTCACCCTCGCAAGATTGATTTCAAGCTGCTTCAGGATCTGGATGCTCTGACAGTCCGTATCATCTACGCCAACGGCGCCGAACGCAGCATGAAGATCTACCTTCAGAAAGACAACACCGTCGACAGAGTGGCAGTGCAATCGGAGCAGTTCTCGCAGGAGGTTGATCTCGGCAGGGAGACCTCATTCGATCTCACACTCGAGCTGTTCAGTGGAACGAGCAACACATTCAGTCTTGCTGTTGTCAACCTTCCGAGAGAGATAACACGCACATTTATGGATGCTGCCGGGCGGGTTCGCCTGAGTCAGTTGAAATTTACCGAAAGTACACACTCCAAGCAGGCATCTCTTGTGGTAACTCTACCGGATCGCCCAACCGGGAATGTGAGAATGGATGAGCCGATCAGTTTCTACGTGCTCGTTATTCCGCGCGATCGTATCGACGATACCGGAGATTTGGAAAATCGGACATTCACTCTCGAAGAGGTCGAAGCGCTCGATGTCGGTTTTGTACGACTCGAACTGATTCCGCGCGGACGAGGTGAGCTGCTTGTCAAAGCGCCGCAACTGTATCAGGCTATCTCTATCGACGGTACCGCAGAGATTGCAATAGACCTGGTAAATGAGGGAAGTCATCGTCTCGATAATGTCGAGATTGATGTTAATATTCCTCTCGAATGGTCCGGAACAATTGAACCGACACATCTTGAAGCACTCGAAATCGGAGAGGAAAAGCGCATTAGAATGCGGTTCGATCCGCCTGATGATGCGGCTGTGGGAAGATATGAAGCGCGAATTAAAACATCCGCAATGTCCGCAAGTCAACCGGTACTCGGCGAGGACAAGACCGTTACGATCGAAATTAAAGCATCCACGAACATTTTTGCAACGACAATAATCATACTCCTGATCCTCGGTCTCGTGGGTGGCATAGTGTTCTTCGGAGTGCGATTATCGCGAAGATAGACAAGCTTGAAACGGAGATAAAATATGACAAATATTGATGATATCACAAGACCTCTTCTTGAAGCCGCCAATCTGACAAAGGTCTACGAGGATGGCGTCCTCGCGCTCGATCATGTCTCGTTTTCTGTCAGGCGAGGGCAGATATTCGCAATGCTCGGTGGAAACGGTGCGGGGAAGACTACTACAGTCAACCTCTTCCTTAACTTTATCGAACCGTCAGAGGGTTCCGCGCTGGTCGATGGCATCGCTTCGCATGAAGAACCGTTGATCGTGAAACAGAAACTTGCGTTCGTCTCGGAGAACGTAATGCTCTACCCGAATTTCACCGCAATACAGAATCTTGATTACTTCGCAAGACTCGGTGGCAAGACAGATTACTCCAAGGACGACTACCGGGATGTTCTTTTGAGAGTGGGACTAGAAGAGGAAGCTCATAACAAGAAGCTGAAAGGCTTCTCGAAAGGGATGCGTCAGAAGTGCGGGATAGCGATTGCGATTCTGAAAGATGCCCCCGGGATTCTCCTGGATGAGCCAACCTCCGGATTGGATCCCAAAGCCGGCTATGAGTTCCTTCGTCTCCTCGATACTCTGCGTGATGAAAACCGGGCGATTCTCATGTCCACTCATGACATCTTTCGGGCAAAAGAAATAGCCGATACGATTGCGTTTATGAAGACCGGAAAAATCGTAATGCAGAAGAACTCTTATGAACTCGAAGGTCAAAATCTCGAAAGTCTGTACATGGAGTATATGTCGGGTACCGCAACCGGAACCGCCGCTTAGGAGAAGAAAATGCTTCTGACAATAATCGAAAAAGAAATCCGGGAAATAATCGGATCAAGCAAATTTGTTCTAATATTCGGTTCCTGTGCGGTTTTGATCCTTCTCTCCTTCTATGTTGGTGCAAAGAACTACAAACTGAATAGAATTCGGTACGAGGCCGCTCAAGCCGAAAATCTCCGCCAGTTTGAAGGGCTTACCGACTGGTATAGTATCCAGCAGCACCGGATATTCCTTCCGCCTGACCCGCTTGCAACTCTGGTCAGTGGCGTATCCAACGACATCGGTAGAACTGTCGAAATAGAAGGGCGGGGAGAGATCAATCCGCTTGGGAGCCGTTTTAGTGAGGACCCGATATTTGCAGTATTCCGGTTCCTCGATCTCGAGTTCGTATTCGGAACAATACTCTCACTCTTCGCTATCCTGATGGGATATGATGCAATAGCTGGAGAGAAAGAACGCGGAACTCTCCGGTTGTCGTTTGCCAACTCGGTATCGAGACCGGTATATATCCTCGGCAAACTAATAGGGTCATTTATAGCTCTCGCAGTACCGCTTCTCCTTGCTATGGCAGTTGGGGCGCTGCTGTTGCCGATTATGAGTGTGTCTCTCACCGGCGAGTCATGGATCCGATTAATATCTATCGGATCAATCGGACTGCTTTACTTCGGAGTGTTTCTGACACTCTCAGTATTCATATCATCCGCAACAGAGCGAACGTCGAGTGCGTTTTTGATCCTGCTTGTAGTCTGGATCAGCTCTGCACTGATAATCCCACGTGCTTCGGTTTTGATTGCGGGCAGAACCGTAGATGTACCGTCAGTTGATGAAATAGCAGCTAAGAAGAATCTCTATTCAAGGCAGCTATACGGGGAGGACTCCGAAAAGATGGGTTCGTTTGTACCGGAGAATTCGGAAGATTTCGATGCCATGATAGATGAGTTCAACCGATTCATGGGTGATCTTGCAGATGAACGGGATCGTAAAATGCGCGAGCTGTCCGAAAGACTCAACGAAGAACGGTACAATGCTCAGAAACGACAGGAGAAACTCGCACTGAACATCGCGCGCATTTCCCCGACAACATCCTTCACTCTCGCCGCAACACAACTGGCTGGAACATCGGTTGAGATGAAGAATCGTTTCAAGGATGAGGGGGAAAAGTATCAGAGGCAGTATGGAGATTTCATAAAAGAGAAAACGGGAAGCAATCCGGGCGGTCGGATGGTGGTCGTTAGGATGAGTGATGAGGAGGGAGAAACTCCGGAGGCAATCGATCCAACCGAACTCCCTTCATTCGATTTTCAGCAGGAAAACCTGTCTGCTTCAATCGACAAATCACTACCGGATGCCGGAGTTCTCGTTGTTTTCAACCTGCTCTTCTTCGCTGCGGCTTTCGCGGCATTCGTCAGATATGATGTTCGATAAAGGAGAACCATTATGCTCTCATTGCTGATAGAAAAGGAACTCAAATCGATTGTGATGAGCCCCAAATTCGTGGCGACATTCGCAATCTGTTCCATTCTGATTTTGCTATCGATATACATTGGGATCAACGAATATAAATCAGCGACCAGCCAGTTTGAAGCCGCAAACGAACTGACACAACAGGAGATCAGTGAGCAATCGACATGGTACTCTCTATACAGCCGTGCGATCCGCAAACCGGAACCCATGCAGATTTTCGTGTCGGGTCTTGCGTATGACATTGGCAGGAAGACGATTGTCAGTCAAAACAGACCCATCAATTTTGTTCACAGTATGTACTCCGATGATCCGATATTCGCACTGTTCCGGATTGTCGATTTCTCGTTTATAGTTTCGGTTGTGCTGACACTCTTTGCAATACTCTTCACATTCGATTCGATCAGCGGAGAGAGAGAAAAGGGTACACTAAAACAGATATTCTCGAATCCCGTACCAAGAGCGAAATATGTTCTGGCGAAGTGTATTGGATCATGGCTCGGACTTGTAGTGCCGATCCTGATCCCAATACTAATCGGTATTTTCCTCGTTATAGTAATGGGCATTGATCTATCCGGTGGAGATTGGAGCCGTCTTATCACGCTAATGGGTATATCCCTTCTGCTTTTTTCATTTTTCGTCGTGCTGGGAGTATTGATCTCGGCATCAACACGGCGGTCTAATATGTCCTTTCTCGTATCGCTCGTAGCGTGGATACTATTCGTTCTGATAATCCCTCGCGCCGGAATCCTTCTCGCCGGACAGATCATGCCCGTTCCGGGACTTGCAGAGGTTGAGGGTCGAACGGAGGCTTACTCTAAAGACAAATGGAAAGCCCACTATGACAAAATGGAGAAAATCTGGATTGAAAGAAGCGCAATGCATGAAGAAGAGCGGGAACCCACCGATGAGGAGTTGTGGAGTCAGCTCGAGGAGGATGATGCGAGGCGCGATTCTGTTGAGAATGATATCGAAGATTATCGCTCCAGGCAGATAGCGGACCTTCGAAGACGACAGGCGATGCAGAGAACACTCGCCTTCTCTCTCGCACGTATATCCCCGGTGTCGGCATTCCAACTTGCAGCCATGCAGCTTGCGGATACCGATGTTGACATGAAAGACAGATATGAAGACGCCACGAAACAGTACCGGGAGGATTTCATCAATTTCATAGAGAACAAACAGGAAGAAGAGGGGGTCACAAGCGGTATGACAATATCAATCAGCTCGGAGGGTGGGATAAAGATCGGAAGACCATCCGAGGGTAAGACCATAGATTTATCGGAGATGCCGGAATTCGTACCGCCTGAAAGGAGTTTTGCAAGCGTGTTCGGATCTGTCGCAACGGATTTCGGATTGCTGTCGATCCTGACAATAGTTGCATTCGCGGGAGCATTCGTCAGATTCGTTAGATATGATGTAAGGTAGGATCAATCGCTGAGAAACCGGTGGCTATTTCTTTTTACGACGGCTGCCGGTTTTCTTCTTTGTTTTCTTCTTCGTTGCAGCCTCAGCCAGCAGAGCCACCGCTTCGTCCAGCGTAATATCTTCGGGTTTGGTTGTCTTCGGGATAGAGGCATTTACCGTACCGTCCGTTACATACGGTCCGTATCTTCCCTCCATAGCCTTGATAGACTCACCGCTCTCGGGATGCTTTCCTATCTCGCGCAGTTCTTTCTTCTGTTGCCTGCGCTGTGGTTTTGCATTCAGAAGTTTGACTGCATCCTCAAGGCTGATCTCAAATAGCTGATCGTACGAATCGACGCTTCTGTAGGTACCCGCTCTCTCCACGAATGGTCCGAATCTTCCAACTCCGGCAGTTACCTTTTCGCCCGTTTCCGGGTCCTCCCCGATAGTCCGAGGCAGGCTGAGAAGTTTCAGAGCATATTCCAGTTCAACCTCTTCCGGTTTCATCCCTCGCGGCAACGATATGCGTTTCGGTTTCTTCTTCTTACCGTTCGCTTCACCAAGCTGGACATACGGTCCGTACGGACCGGTAAGAGCATAGACTTTCTCGCCTGATTCGGGATCGGTACCGAGTGGCTCAAGACCCTGCGATCTTTCTTTTATAATCTCGGAGGCCTTCTTCGGCGATAGCTCGTCTATCTGCAGGTCGATCGGTATCGTGGCGGTATTCCCCTCACCGCCATCACCTCGCTGGATATAGACAGAATTCTGACCGATTCGGACATTGATATCCTTCCCTGTTTCAGCATCAATTCCGATTGGTATCTCAGGATATTCTATCTGGGGGAGTTCCTCCTCGATACGCTTGAGAAGTCCTTTCGAGCTGCCGTTACCATGATAAAACACAGACAGAAATTCTGTCGGATCTGCTGCACCATCGGCGATATCATCCAGTTCCTGCTCCATTTCGGCTGTGAATCCAAGATCAATATACTTTGGAAAATGCTCTCTCAGGAGTCGCGTTACCGCCATCCCAACAAATGTAGGAATCAGCGAACCGGACTTTTTAATAACATATTTGCGTTTCTGAATCGTCGAAATTGTGGGGGCGTATGTCGATGGTCTTCCTATACCCTCCTCTTCGAGTTTGCGAACGAGGGTTGCTTCCGTATAACGCGGAGGCGGAGTCGTTTCATGCTTCTGACCCTCTACCTTTATTATATCCGCGACACCCGAATCACCACCGACAGCATCTCCCTCATTCATTTCTGGAAGGAGTGTATCCGTTCCACCGTTACCATAGACCTTCATGAATCCGGGGAAGACAACCACAGAGCCGGTGGATCGGAAGTTATACCTCTTATCATCAGCCTCTACCACCATATCTATTGCTGTCTTGTCAGTTTCGGCTTCGGCCATCTGGGAAGCTACTGCTCGGTTGAAAATAAGCGTATAGAGCGCAAACTCATCCTTATCGAGGAACTTCTTCACCTTCTCCGGCGGTAGTGAAATCTCCGTCGGACGGATAGCCTCATGAGCTTCCTGCGCACCCTTGGACTTGGTTTTATATCTGCGCTGCTTGTGATATTCGCTGCCGAGCTCCGATTTTATATATGATCCAATTTCGTTGAGTGCTTTGTCGCTAAGATTCACCGAATCGGTACGCATATAGGTTATCAAACCGAGACGGTCACCGCTGCCGATATCAATACCTTCATAGAGTCTCTGCGCGGTTCGCATGGTTCTGTCGGTGGACATCCCAAGTCTCGATCCGGCTGCCTGCTGGAGTGTCGAGGTCGTAAACGGCGGAGCCGGACTCTTTTTGGTGCGTTTCTTTTCAACCTTCGTGACTGTCCAGGGCTGATTTTCGTAACAGGCGGTTGCGGCATCGAGAGCTTCCGGTTCTCTCATCCAGACAGCTTTCGAATCATCCTTCAATTCTCCGTTATCAGGATTAAAATCCTTGCCGACAGCCAGCTTTGAGTCATCAACCGAAACGAGCCTTGCGCTGAATTCCATCTCGTCAGCCGACAGCAGAGCTTCAAGGTCCCAGTACTCAGCCGACACGAATTTCTGACGTTCTTCCTCGCGATCTACAATCAGACGCAGCGCGACACTCTGGACTCTGCCTGCGGACAGTTTGGTTCGGACTTTCTTCCAGAGAACCGGAGACAGAGAGTAACCGAACAACCTGTCGAGTATTCGACGGCTCTCCTGAGCTTTGACAAGTCTCTCGTCGATATCGCGCGGATTAGACAGTGCCTCCTCTATGGCGGTTCGGGTTATCTCGTGGAATGCTATGCGCTTCACTGGAATCTTCGGCTTCAGTACACTCAGAAGGTGCCAGGATATCGACTCTCCCTCGCGGTCTTCATCCGTTGCCAGAAGAAGCTCTTCCGAGTTCTTGAGTATTTTCTTGATTTCGGTTATTCGCTTTTTGCTGTCTTTCGGGATTACATAGACCGGCGTGAATTCATTATCGGGATCGACACCGAGGTTCGCCCACGGTTTCCCCTTGACAGCGGTCGGGACTTCGGATGCCGATGACGGCAGGTCCCGTATATGACCGTAGCTCGCAACGACTTTGAAGTCGCTGCCGAGGAATCTTTCAATTGTCTTGGCTTTCGCCGGTGATTCTACAACAACTAATTTCATGGCTCCTCACGATTCGCAAGAGTATAATATCTCGCGCCCGGAGTCAATAGTATTGCGAAAAAAGATCGCAATTAATCAAACCAGCATCTCACAACACAGTCATTAACCGCAAGTTCCATACTGGTTTTCGGTTTTTTACCGGAAATCGTGAGTGTAGAGTCTTATCCGGATCTATGAGTTTTTATATGGAAATCGGATCGTAACCTCAAACGAGGTCTTTCATCTGATCCCGTATGTCGGCAGCCTTCTCATAATCCTCGGTCGCAATGGCTTCCCTAAGTTCTTCTTCGAGGCGGTTTTTCTGGACATACTGTTCCATCACGGGTTCTTCCGTAATGGGAGTTCTGCCGATGTGCTGAGTTGTTCCGTGGATACTCTCCAAAATAGCATCCATATTAGGCTTGAAAGCAGTGTAACATTTTGAGCAACCGCATCTTCCGATCCGCATGAAATCGTCGAATGTCAATCCGCAATTATCACATTTAAGACCCGGTTTCATTTCGACTGTAAGAACGGTTTCATCCTCATCAGCGGGAGTTGCGGGTGACAAATCCTGAAGATTGGCAAGGATTTCATCGAGAGGGAAGCTGGCACTCTCAAGAGGAGAGGCAAAACCCATAGCTTCGGCGCAATCCCTGCAGATGTAATATACTTTTGTTTCTTCATTAACCTCAATGGTAATCTGTATGAGCGCTTTCTTCTCTTTACACTTGCTGCACTTCATTTCAACCTCCCAGTCCTCAGACTCCTCCCGCAGACAAAAATCAGAATCTGTTCCTCACAGAGGGAATGAGCAAGAGCGGTGCCATTTGATTGAAATGAACTCATATACCCTCAACTTGTTATAGATAAATAACTTAAGAGGCGAGCTGATTTACAAAAAGCCGGGTCGTCTCATCCGGAGTGTATGAAACAGAAGTCATGTTATGGGAGAAATCCCATATCAGCGCAGGTAATGTACATTTTCCGTAACATGCGATGTTTCAATGTGATACAAGAACATTGCCCTGCAAAATCATATTTCTCTTGCTCAAGGTATGTGCAAAGTATAGTATGTATGATAATATGAAGATAGCCACTTGGAATGTAAACTCCATCAGAACAAGATTGAATCGGGTTACTGACTGGCTGGAAAGAGTCTCCCCGGATATTCTCTGCCTTCAGGAATTGAAGATGACCGATGACAAATTCCCGGTCGATCAATTCACAAGTATCGGGTATAGATGCGCCGTGCATGGGCAGAAGACATATAACGGAGTCGCGATTCTATCCAAATCTGATCCCGAGGATATCAAAAAGGGATTGGATGACAGCGAACTGGACGCTCAATCACGACTTATTTCTGCTGTAGTGGATGACATTCATGTATTCAGCGCATACTTCCCGAATGGTTCCGAGGTCGGTTCCGACAAGTACGAATACAAGCTTAAATGGATCGCGCGATTGAGTGAATACCTCAAGACGCATTATTCCCCGGATGATCGGATTTTTGTCTGCGGGGATGTCAACGTTGCGCGCGACGACAGGGATGTGGAAAATCCTGACAAATGGAAAGACTCTGTTCTCTGTCATCCAACAGCCCGTGAAGCATTCGAGAATCTTCTCGAATGGGGGCTAACCGATGTCTTTCGCGCACGGCATGATGTTGGCGGGATGTATTCCTGGTGGGATTATAGAATGCTGTCGTTCCCCAAAAACGACGGTCTGAGGATAGATTACGTTCTCGCAACCAAATCTCTTGCGGAGAAATGCTTGCGTGCTCAGATAGACCGAAACGAACGGAAGGGAAACAAACCGTCAGATCATGCACCGGTCATTGGTGAGTTTGATTTTTAGCGAACACTCTCTCCTCTACCGTTTCCGCAATTCCTCCACAGCTTCCCTTACCTTTGAAGTATGGAAATCGGGACTGACTATCTCTTTAAGATTCCTGCATGGCGTGTCCGGAGGAACCTGTGTCGAATCAAGCCCCAGCTTCTCATAAAGATCACCGAGATCAACATTACCTATAGATGCCGCCTCACGGATTGTATTCGTACCGAGGATTGCAGGCAGCTCATCCGAACTCGATGATGCCCCGCAGGATGTGCTCGAAATAGGGATATCGAGCATCCGTGCCACCACCGCTCGCACACTGTCGGTCTCAAAATCGGTACCGGTCAAAGCTCCGATTTCTTTTGACTTCGTGAACGGTGGGACATCCTTTTCATTCAGCGAGAGAGCGGAGTAGAGAGAATCGAGTTCGATATCGAAGAGGATGGCAACATCCCTGATTGTCATATATCCGCGAATATCCTCAGGTGTAGTATTACCCCTGGCTTTCAATTCAAGAATACCACGTGGAGTGCTGTTATAAATTCCGACAGCCTTTGTAATACCCAGTCCCCCGAAGAAAATTACCAATACCGTAACACCGAGGATCATCGGGCTGACTTTCCACCGTCCAGCAAACTTGTAGTAGAGTGTATCCGGAATCGGACATGCGGGTACGCACTCATTGCATGAAAGGCACTCGGTTTTGTTCACAACTGTCATAGACTCTATCGGAATTCCGACCGGGCACCGTCTGTCACACGCGAGACAATGGATACAGGTGTCCTGATTAACCTCGAGACGGATTAGCGAGAACCGATTCAGTATTCCGAGGAATATCCCCATCGGGCAGAGATATCGGCAGAAGGGACGGGGGATAAAGATAGCCAGAGCCATTGAAGCAAAGAGTATTATCACACCGATAAGGAACTCATCCAGCGCCTCGCTGAATTCCCAGATGTGCATCCATGCGACCCAGGGATCATAGGGACGAATCAACAGCCTCCCCCCATACCATGCTCCGACAGTGAAGATAATAAGAGTCAGATAGCGGATCCATCGCAGCTTTTTATCCGATTTAAGCGAGATCCGCTGTTTCCTTTTCAGAATCCTCTTGCCGATTGATCCGAATATCCCCTGAAGTGTTCCGAGCGGACAAATCCAGCTACAGAAGGTCCGACCGGTGAACAGAACAAGCAGTATTGTAAGACCGAGCAATATAAAGCTCGAAATGAATATTCTCTGAAGGAACTCGCCGTGAAATATGATACTATATAATGATTCAAGCCCCCCAAACGGGCAGAGTGCATCGACCGGAGGAAATTTGGTCTGATGATGGAGATGCATATAGCCTATGTATGATAAATATACCAGAAGACCGACAAGGATAATATATCTTAGCCAGAGGGACGGTCCCTTCTTCTTCAGTAATTTCAAATACCTGCCCATCGTCCTCCCATCCAATATGAAACCATTTCATGAATAGTACGATATCGATAGCAAAAAATACACAAATAACGATTTGAAGTCCGGATGATACGGTCACTTACAGAAAATTTACTTGATTAGGTTCAACTGCTTTCTTACAATTTTCAGCAGTTATTGATGATATGAAAACCGGGCTGTGCCGAAATTGTAAAAGATGAAACTGTAATAGAAAGGATTCTGGCATGAGAAAACTCGCTCTTATCTTTGTATTGACCGCACTGGTCATGACACTCGGCTGCGGTAGCAGCCGTCAGGTAACAAGAATGGATTCCGAAACACAGACCGATCTTTCAGGTAAATGGAATGACACCGATTCGCGCCTCGTGGCGGAGGAGATGATCGACGATTGTCTCAAACGTCCGTGGTTGGGATACTTCGTAGAAGCAAACGGAGAGAGACCGGTCGTTACAGTCGGTACAATCCGTAACAAAACCTCAGAGCACATTGATACCGAGACATTTACCAAGGATTTCGAAAGAGAACTGATTAATTCCGGCAATGTCCGGTTCGTACACAGCAAGATCGAGCGGGACGATGTCCGTGACGAGAGAATGGATCAGCGCGACTGGGCATCCGAGGAGACCGTTAAGAAACTCCGCGATGAAATCGGCGCCGATTTTATTCTTCTCGGTTCGATCAAGTCGATTACCGATCAGGTCGAGGGAAAGCAGACAATATTCTATCAGACAGATTTTGAACTCGTGAATGTCGAGACCGGTGAGAAAGTCTGGATCGGCAGCAAGGAGATCAAGAAGGGGATTTCGCAGGGCAGCACTAAATGGTAGATCGCAGATCTTCCGCAGTCACTTCGATATCAGCATCGCTCCTGCTCGTCATTCTTATTCTGACGGGATGCGGTTCTGTACGCACTCAGACCGGCTTCTATGAGCCGGTCTACGAGGAACTCGAAACAGGCAATTTTACGGAAGCTGCTGCCGGTATCGAGAGGGCGAAGGAAAACGGCAAATACGGGCACAAGGACCGTCTTGTATACTATCTCGATGCAGGTATGGTCTATCACTATGCCATGCAGTATGACACGTCCAATACACGGCTTCATCTTGCAGAAGATGCCGCAGAGGAGTTGTTCACTAAAAGCATCTCACGCGCGGCAACCTCAATGCTGCTGAATGATAACGTGCTCGAGTATTCCGGCGAGGATTATGAAATTCTGTATGCCAATCTGATGAAATGCCTTAATTACATCCGCAAGGATGATATCGAGGATGCTTTTGTAGAGGTGCGGCGGGCTAATCTCAAGCTCGAACTTCTCGATCAGAAATATGATGATGCCGCGAAAGAACTGACGACAGCATCGAAAAACGACACCCTTGATTATGACATCGAATACGCTGTAGATAACGTACGTTTCCACAATGACGCATTCGCGCGGTATCTCTCGATGCACATGTACGCCTCCGAAGCCAAATGGGATGACGCTCATATCGATTTCGAGCTACTCAAGGATGCATTCGCAAAACAGTCGCAGGTTTATCAGTTTGATCTACCCAAAGTGAAGTACAAACCGTCAAGCGGTAAGTCGATATTGAGTGTCGTGGGGCTTGCCGGACTATCACCCACAAAGGAAGCGTTCGAGCTGAGGGTTCGAAGCGACAAGGACCTCGAGCTTATTCAGGTTCTGTATACGGATACCGAGGGCAAGGATGCCGAATACGGGCATCTTCCCATTGATCTCGGTGTCGACCTGTATTTTAAGTTTGCTATCCCGAGAATTGCACAGCGTCCCTCGGTGGTCAAAACCGCCCGCGTGTTTGCCAATAATGAGCTTATCGGTGAATTGCAGATTATCGAGGATCTGTATCTTGTTGCGGAAGAGACATTCCGCGCACGGAAATCAATCATATATTTCAAGTCGATCGGGAGATCACTGGCTAAAGCTCTCGCCAACTACAAGCTCAAAAAGGAGGTCGATACCGGTGGGCTGGCCGGCTGGCTTAAAAAGGCTGCTGTGGATGTCGTGACCGATCTTACGGAGGGCGCGGACCTTCGCTGTTGCCGGACTCTTCCCGGAAGAATATTCGTTGGTGATTTCGAACTCGAACCGGGGACCTATGATCTTCGGATAGAATTCGTCGATTACAGCGGGCACACTCTCGATGTCACCTATTATCCACAGTATAAGATTCTCGATAAAGGCTTGAATCTCGTCGAGGCATTTTCATTGCAGTAGAACGAATGACAGCATCTTGAAATGATACAAGCGGTTATTTGTCCTTGTTGGTTTGTCCTCCTTTTTTCTTAGCAGCTTGTTTTTTCCTTTTTCTTGCTATTTGCGTAATCCTTTTTCTCGAATCGCGGGCAATTCTACTCTGATCATTTGATTCAGATTTTTCTGCAATTCGATAGCACAAGAGAGCAAGACGTTCATCCTGCTTCCTCCGCCCATCCTCAACCCTCAATTTCGATCTGAGAATGTAGTAATCCCCTAAGTGCAGATAGGCAGAAGAGTAAGATGGATCAATCTTGATACAGTGTTCGAACATGATTCTGCCCTCATAAATGCATCCTGCTGCCAGTAATGAATATCCGAATACATCCAGTATGAACGGTGCTGTTATCGGGACACTAAAATCAAAGAACTGACTCAGGAACTGGTGAAGATTCTCTCCTCCGGGCTGTGAACCTTGTCTGAGAAACATGGACTTTCTTGCATACTCATACGCATCGGTTTTCTCATTACTCTCATTGCAATGATATATATCATACATTAAGGCATCGGCTGTCCATAGTGCTTTAGTTGCATTACACAGCGGGCAATACTTACCAACCTCTGTTTCCAAAGCTCGATCCAACAATTCCCTGGCTTGTTTCATATCTTTAAGGTCAGCAAGGTTAATTGCTTTCATGATAAGCAGGTGAGTTTCCTGTTCATCGTCACCGGTCAGAACATCATTTATGAGTGCATTTGAAGCCGACCAATGTCCGAGAAACCTGTGCACAGATGCCAAAATTAGAACAAGATTTTTATCAGTTATCTTCTTTCCGTCATAGCTATTAACAAGCTTTTTCAGTCTTTTATACCTTGCGGGTATAGACAGGGTGTCTTTCACAATTGCCCTTACAGCATCGGTCGCTTCATTACTAAGCTCCTGCCTTTCAAGAGCATTGTGGATATTTAGTAGTCTCCTGCGCAATTTTGCATGCTTCTCAACAGTCAGGTGAAACCACTTGTGAATAGCCATCCCTAACCCAAAGCCAATAATGTACCATGGGACTGCATAGG
>Ga0272443_10003201_pt1 | contig 19580 bp, 20 predicted proteins | sample SSMAcet12_FD_193581 | JGI IMG/M metagenome (GOLD analysis project Ga0272443, IMG submission 193581) | Marine sediment archaeal communities from Little Sippewissett salt marsh, Falmouth, MA, United States - SSM-Acet-12 | ecosystem: Environmental > Aquatic > Marine > Wetlands > Sediment ... | reverse complement strand
TGTCATTGCGGCAACCCTGACTGGGAAGCTCTTCGGACTCATCGTCGGGTAGAGACAAGGAGGTCGAATGAAGATTGAGATACTCGGTAGCGGCTGCCCGAAGTGTGAGCAGCTGGTCAGGAACGCCAGGACTGCGATTGAGCAGTTGGGACTTGATGCCGTCGTGAGCAAGGTGACGGACATTGCCGAGATTGCGAACCGTGGTGTCATGATGACGCCGGCGCTGTCCGTAGATGGAGAGATCAAGCTTGTCGGGAAGGTCGTGACTCCAGATGAGTTGAAGACGCTCTTCACGTCCTGAGGAGACGAGCGGGATGAGGATCGTGAGACTCTCTGTCACGGTTGCTCTGCTTCTTTTCGTGGGGGCAACGGTCGGCATGCTGATTGCCCAAGAGGTTGCGTGCCTGGATTCCGTGTCTGTCGCAGAAGGCCCAGAAGCCAGCGCGGCTGAGGAGGCGGAAGGCGGCGCCACTGCAGGGACACCGGAGCAATCGGCGCCTGACGATGTCGTGGCATCGCTCGATTCGCTAGACGAAAGCACTGCGACACCAAGTCCTGAGGATGGCGACCCGGAAACCTCGACCTCTGGAGAGGCTCTGACTGTGGAGGGAGATCCCGTGGAGTCAGAGCTGGTCTGCGTGGTCGATGCGATCTACTTCCACAACACGCTTCGATGCCACACGTGCAGGACAATCGAGGAGACAGCCAAGGCAGTCCTTGAGGCCGAGTTCTCTGAGGAGTTCGCGACGGGGCAGATGCGTTGGTCAACGATCAATATGGAGCAGCAGCAGCGCTATGTCGAGGAGTATGACCTTGTGAAGCCGACGCTGATTCTCGTGCGGACCGTAGGAGAAGAGCAGTCAGATTGGGTTGCCCTCGACGAGACGTGGAACTCGATCCGATCCGAACTGAGATTCGCGGACTATATCGAGAACGAGACGCGGGCCTTCTCGGAGGCCTGCCCATGAGTGGACTAGCGATGGCGGCTGTCTCAGCGCTGTGGTTTGGGATCCTGACGTCGGTTAGTCCGTGTCCATTGGCAACGAATATCACCGCGATCTCGTTTGTCGGTCGGCGAACGGGCTCTCCGACGGGAGTTCTTCTGTCGGGGTTGCTGTATACCCTGGGGCGGGCCGTTGTGTACGTCGCGATTGCGATGCTTCTGGTGACCAGCCTTCTGTCTGCGCCGACGGTTTCTCTGACACTTCAGATGTGGATGAACAAGCTTCTCGGCCCCATCTTGATTCTTGCGGGCATGGTGATGCTTGGGCTTCTGCGTATTCGATTCCGCGGGCGCGGGATGAGCGAGGGGCTGCAGAAGCGTGTCGAGCGCCTAGGCCTCGCGGGAGCTCTAGCACTGGGCATCCTGTTTGCGCTTTCTTTCTGTCCCGTGTCTGCGACGCTCTTCTTCGGGAGTCTGCTCCCGCTAGCGGTGAAGCATGAGTCGGGGGTCCTTCTCCCGCTTCTTTACGGGATTGGTACGGCGGTCCCCGTCGTTGTGTTCGCCATCGTGTTGGCATTTGGCACTCGATGGCTCGGCAAGGTGTTTGAACGTGTGACGCAGGTCGAACGATGGATGCGCGTGATCACGGGCGTTGTGTTCGTTGGTGTCGGGATCTACATGTCACTGGTCTACGTGTACCAAGTGATCTAGGAGGACGAGACGAGGCTACTCGCAGAGTGGTTCCCAGAGTTCGCGAAGAAGTTCGATGAGATTGACGCCATCTATCGCGAGCAGCGATCGATCGATGAGAGGACGTACCATTTCAGCTGCTTCGCACTCTCGATGAAGAACCGATCGAAGCCCTGCCTGCTGAAGCACTTCAACGGGGCGATGGAGGCCGGGGCGACACTGAAGGAACTCGCATACGTCATGGCTTTGACGTTCCGAGAGAGTGCTGGCGGAGACGACTGCTGGACACATGACGCGCTGGGCGATGTTCAGAAGCTCCTGAGTAAGAACATCCAGTGCTGCCCGAAGTAGGAGCTTCTTGAGCGCTCGTTAGCGACGGCAAGAAGCGACTCTGTCCTGCTCGGGCGCGGCGAGCTGCAGCTAGACCTGCAAGGACGATCATGCCAACAGGGATTGTCTCGTACGTCTTGCCGGAGACTGTTACGGTCCGGCTATCCGAGTCTCCACACGCAGAGCAGCACTGACTCTGTCCGACTTCGCCCTGGAGAAGATCCTCGATTGGCGTGTTGTGGACATGCGGTGGGGATGTTGCACCAGTATGGGTGCGTGGAGCTGCCAAGCCAACCGCTGACTGTGGCAGGATTCCCTCCTGGATGATGTAGGCCACCGGCGCTGTGTACCCCAGCGTCGCGTGCCTCGGTTTCCCGTCATAGTAGGCCATCTGCCGAGCGACCAGTCGGTTCAGCTCCCAGAGGTTCGCTGCGTCGTGGAACAGGCTCTTGTTCTCGCCTCTGAGGCGCCCGTCGAACGACTCCATGCTCGTGTTCCCCTTCTTGCCGAACGCGATCGCCTCTCGTTCTCCCGAGGCGATTCCGCCCGCTCAGCCTGCCAGACTCGGCAACGCAGGCGGTCCAGCTTCTCCACCGCATCCCCCGTCGCCGGTAACTCCGACGAGGTGATGAGCATCGCACGAGCGGGCGTTCGAAGGCAGTGGTCTCGACCCAGCACTTCCTCCGGGGGTGTCTCAATGAGGAGGAGTCGCCTCGGTGCGCCGGGCGCTGGCTTGCTCTCGATGATGGCGGTTGAAGTCGACGCAGTACTTGTCCTGCCCAGTCAGTGCTCTTGCTGCGCGGATTGCGTCTGCCATGCGGTAGTCGGTCGGATCAAGGATTGCCCCGGCAAGACCAGCCGCGACGAGCATTGCGAGATACGTTCGATTCAGCAAGCGGCGGCTTGGCAGTCCGAACGAGATGTTGCTGACTGCAACCAGAGGCGCGGCGTCGAGTTCGCTACGAACGCGGCGGATGGCTTCGAGGAGTTCCAGCCCCTGCTCCGGGGCTACGGCGACGGTGATGCAGATCAGATCGATGAAGAGTCGCCTTTCGGAGATGCCATGGCTTGCACACTTCTCGATCAGCATGCTCGCTTCGCGGACGCGAGCATCTGCGGTCATGGGAACCCCCGAGTCTCCCATCGCAAGGCCGATCATCTCGCAGTCACATCCCTTGGCGACCTCGAACAGCGGGAGTCGATTGGCTTCATTGCTGATCGAGTTCATGAAGGGCACGCTGGAACACGCGCCGATGGCGTCGGCCATCACTTCGGGATCGGACGTGTCGATAGCGAGGCGTGTAGCAGGTCCGAGTTCGTCTTCAACCACGTCGATGAGCCAGAGCAGATCCGCGAGTTCCTGCTCATCGGACTCGCCGGCGTTCAGATCGAGTACGTCCGCTCCCGCGGCAACCTGCCGCCGCGCCAAGTCGCGGATCTGTGGCTCGTCCCGGAGGGCGATGGCCTCCCGGACCTGCTTTCGCGTCGAGTTGATGAGCTCACCCACCACTAGTAGCATTCCCATCCTCCCTCTCGTATGTCCGGTCCTCCTCCCAGCATCAGGCTGGTGCCGGATCGTCACAGTCCTCGTTAGGACTCCGCGTGCTCAGGTATGGTTCGCACTGCGCAGACGTGGATCTCCTCGCCAAGGCCGGTGAGGTCGACCGCGGGCCGCACGACGGAAAGGGCTCGTGTCGGGCAGGCCGCGATACACGCCGGTTCGACTCCGGCCGAGATGCGCTCGCTGCACAAGTCGCAACCGTCATGGCAGATCGGAACTGACCAAGAGCGCATCTCTCCGTCCTCCGTACGGACGGGGCCGACCGTGTGGACGCGGATCCTCGGCTCGCCGTGCTCCTGTAGGCACGCGACTTCGCAGGTATGGCATCCGACGCAGCGCGCGGTGTCCGCGATCAGCAATCGTTGGGTTCGATGCGTTTCCACTGCGGGTTCGGCGCGGATCAGGCGAACCGGAACGTGTCGATTGCTCGTCGCTCCGCTGTCCGGATCGGCGGCGATCGTTCCGTCGGGGGTGATCTCGTTCGATGACCGCCACATGTCTCCTGCGTACGGTTGGCCGTAGCCGTACGCGAGCATGACCACGCCGGGGGAGACGCTCTCCGTCTGTCGGGCGACGGCGGGGATCGATCCCCAACGAGACTCGACGAGGACCCGATCCCCGGACGAGATGCTCAGGGTGTCGGCCGTGTTGGGGTGGATCTCGAGGAACGGGGCGGGCTCGAGCGCTTCGATCCAAGGCAGGGAGTGGAACTCGGTATGTGTGTGGATACCCTGCTTGAGGCCGGTCCCGCAAAGCAGGGGGTAGTCGGCGGTCGGACGAAGTGAGGCCGGCAGTGGCGCCGCCGTGGGCAACGGCTCCGCTCCGTGCTGAGCCAACCGCTCGGCGAACAGCTCGACCTTGCCGGACGCTGTCTCGAAGCGAGTACGACCGTCCGTCCAGTAGAGCTCGCTTGGTTCGTAGTGCTGCTGATACCCCTCGGGATGCCGCCGCAGGTCGTCGAGGGTAATCCCCACGGGTTGAAGCTCCGCCTCGAATGCTTCCTCCGGCGACGTCCAAGGGAACTCCTCGTCCATCCCGAGACGCGCGGCGAGGTCGAAGATCGCATCGAGATCGGCCCGGCTCCCTCCTACAGGAGGAACGACCCGCCGCTGAAGCGCGATCATGTTGAGCTGTGCACTGGGCCGGTAGCGGTAGTACAGCAGGAGGTCTCGTTCCAAGAACGACGCTGCGGGGAGCACAAGGTCGGCCAGCTCGGCGGTCGCGGTTCGATAGAGATCGTGTACGGCGATGAACGGGATCCTGTCGAGGAGGCGGCGGGTGCGCGCGGTATGGGAGTTCGCTGCGACGAGCGCCCCCCCTTGAACGAACAGGGCCGCGATCGGATACGGTTCCCCTGTCTCCAGCGCAGCGAAGAGTTCCTCGTCGTGGAGGGCCATCCCGGTGCGGTAGTAGAGGGGGTGCATAGATAGGGAACGCGCTTCCCAGTCCTCCGCTCGCACGCTGCGCAGCTGCAGGTCGCGGTGCCCTCCCGGAGGCACATTCGCGAACCTGAGCGGTGGAACGATCACGCCGCCACCCTCGATGTTGATACTGCCGGTCAGCGCCGGGATCAGTGAGACGGCTCGGACCGTCTGGACCACGTTGACGTGTTGGTCGAGCCCGTTCCCTTCCTTCATCACACCGGGCTGGTGGCTCGCGAAGAGGAACGCCGCCCGACGCATATCGTCCACGGAGACGCCCGTCTGCGAGGCGACCCGATCGAGGGCGACGTCGGCAAGGCGTTCGGTGAGACGATCGAACCCGACGGTGTAGTCGCGAACGAAATCCGCGTCGTATAGCTTCTCGTCGACGAGGATCTTGGCGATTCCCGTCGCGAGTGCGAGGTCGGTGCCCGGTCTCGGTTGAAGCCATAGATCGGCTTTGGCTGCCGTGAGCGTGAAGCGCGGATCGACTACGATAAGTTTCGTTCCACGGGCGAGTGCTTCGACGATCCTGCGGGCGTAGTTCGGCAGTGAAGTCTCCACCGGGTTGAATCCCCAAAGGAGGATGCATCGGGCGTGGTCGAAGTCCGGCTCGGGAACGCCACCGTACGTAGATACGTGGGCGATCGCTCGGGGCGAGAAGCACAGGTGGGCATGGGTAACGAGGTTGGGCGATCCGAACGCGCTCATGAAACGCGTGACGTAGTTGTACGTCGTGACCCAGCCCGGGGCGTGTCCACGGTGGTAGACGAGCGATTCGGGACCGTGCTCCCGCCGGGCGGCGTCGAGGGTGGAGGCAACGAGGTCGAGGGCGGCATCCCAGGAGATGGTCTCCCACTGGCCGGATCCCCGCTTGCCGACCCGGCGCATGGGCTCGGTCAGGCGTCGTGGGTCGGTGACCAGCTGCTGTGCGGCGAGGCCCTTCGGGCAGATCGTTCCCCGGTTGACCGGATGCTCGGGCATTCCATCGATTCGCACGATCCGGTCTCGATCGACGGACACGTTCAGCCCGCAGTAGTAGTAGCAGCCTTGGCAGATCGTCTTGACGACGGTCATCGTCTTCCTCCTTCGGACGGCTCCGGCGGCGCGCCGGGGCGGAGACCGTCTCCCCCGCCCTTCAGGAAGCTCCCCGATCGCATGACGGCGACGATCCTCCGCGGGTCCCTGAGAACCGAGACGTCGGACGAGGGGTCGCCGTCGACGAGCAGGACATCGGCCGCCTTTCCGGCTTCGAGTGTCCCTGTCTCGTCTCCGATTCCGCACAGTCGGGCGGCGTCGCGCGTTCCGGCGGCGATCGCCTCGAGCGGCGTCAGTCCTGCCTCGACCATCAGTGCGAGTTCCAGCGCCCCTTCACCGTGGAGTACGCCCGGGTTCGCTGCGTCGGTCCCCAACGCGAAGGTGACGCCCGAAGCGCGAGCTCGCCGGCAGTCGGTCAGGCGCTCGGCGAGGGTTCCGAAGATCTCGTCGAACGCCGGAGGCCAGATAGGCCGGCCCGCGGAGGCGTGCGCCTCCTTCTGGTGGAGAACGGAGAGCGTTGGGACGAGGTACGTTCCGGCTCCGGCCGCGGTCCGCCACAGCTCGTCATCCCCGGACCAGCCGTGCTCTAGCGAGTCGACGCCGGCGCGTAGGGCAACGTCGATCGCGTCGGCGCCCATCACGTGGGCCGAGACCTTCAGGCCTCGTGCGTGGGCCTCCTCGACGCCGGCGGTCAGTTCCTCCACCGGCCAGGCGGCGATGCTTCGCCGGCCATCGGCGGAGCGCCGGCTGGCGATCACCTTGATGTAGTCCGCACTTTCGTGATGCTGGCGGCGGACAGCCTTGATCAGATCCCCTGCGCCGTCGCACTCCCAAGCCATGTCGACCCCGTATTCGGTGCCGTGCCCGCCGGTGATCGTTAGGACCTTTCCACAGGCGACGATTCGCGGGGAGCGGATCAGTCCTTGCTGTGCGGCGTACCGGAGTGCCCAGATGCTGCCATTCCCGCTCCCGGTATCGCGGACGGTCGTGAAACCGGCGTTCAGCTGTGCCTCGAGGTTCGAGACGGCAATCAGAGGAGACAGATCGCTGCCGAAGCGCTCCGGCGGCGTCTCCTCGATCGAGCCAGTGGCGTACAGATGGAGGTGGGCGTCGATCAGACCGGGCATCACCAGCAGGTTCGGGAGATGGAGGATGTCGTCACCGGGCCGCGCCCGAAAGTTCCTTGCGTCACCGATCTCATCGATTACGGTCCCGCGAATCGCGAGGTACGCGCCGTCGCGGCGTGGCGCGGCCTTCCCGTCGAGCAGCGCGATGTCCGCCAGTACTGTCCGTTTCGCGGGTCCCGCTTCAGCCATTCCGCATCACCCCTTTCCGAGCACGGCCTCGGTCATGGCTCGAACGTTTTCCGGCTTGGCGTCCGTCGGCACCGTGCATGCCGGTCCGAGGATGAACCCGCCGCCCGCTCCGACCTTCTCGATCAACTGCGTGCAGTGGCTCTTGACTTCTGCGGGCTCGCCGAGCGTCAGCAACTGCGGTGACACGTTCCCGCAGAGACACATGTGGTCGCCGAGGATTTCCTTCGCGCGGAGGATGTCGGTCTGCTCGTCCAGCTGCAGGATGCAGGCCTTCGGTGGGAGGGCGCGAAGCCGCTCGAGACGCGGTGTCCAATCGGCGTCGCAGTGCAACACGGGAACGTACCCCTCGGCGACAAGGGCCTCCACGGCCCGGAGCAGTCCGGGCATGCAGAACCGCTCGAACTGCGCGGGTGAGACGAAGGTGGCAGACCCGCGGGCCATCGGGAGGAAGACGCCACGGGATTCCGAGGAGCCGAGTCGCTGCAGCGTGTCCGCGAGCATGTCCGGCAGCGTCGCGTCCATCGCCGCGATCAACCGCTCGGGCTGCTCGAACATGTCGATCATGAATCCGGTAAGGGATCGGGCGTAGGAGAACCAATCAAAGGGAAGGCGCAGCTTCGTGGCGCAGAGGAGATGGACGTCGCGCTCACGCCAGGCGGCCGCGTCTTCTTGCGCGTGGCGGACGATCTCCGCCCGAGCGCCCGGGACGTCTGCCGGTTCGATCCCGACTCTCGGCAGGAATCCGGCCAGGAACTCGTGGAATCCCTTCTCGACGATCGTTGCGTAGTCGTCGGCGGTCATGAACTCGGACTCGTCGAACTGCATCGGCGTGTCGGGCGGAAGATCACGTCCGGGGAGCCGGACGCGCATCGGCGCGGTCAGCGCGAACGCGAAGGGATGGCCGGGGGCGAACGCGAGGCACGTGTCCCACGGACCGATCTCCTCGTAGGTCTTCACCAGCGCGGCGTCGGCGGCGGCGTGGTCGAACCACCAAGCCTCCTGACTGATCCCGGCGTAGCGAGCTGCGAAGCTGTCGATCGAATGCCCGAGGACGGCTCGACCTGTGTCCTCGAGCGCGATGGCCGCGGCGACCCTCTCCGCCGACGAGATTCCTGATGAGCTCATGGGGACTCCTCCCTATCGGCTCCGCTCTGCGCCTCCACGATTCGGACGCACTCGCGGACGCCAACGACCGCGTCGGTCGCGAACCCGTCGGCGCCGACTTCGTCGCGGACGCGCTCGGAGACGATGCTCCCCCCGATCAGCACGGTCACGTCGCTTCGCATTCCGGCCTCCTCGAACGCCGTCACCGTTTGGCGCATGGCGCCGAATGCGGTCGTCAGAAGGCACGAGAGGCCGACGATGGGGGCCTGGTGCTCCCGAACCGCCTCCACGAAGCGCTCGGGAGCGACATCGACGCCGAGATCGACGACGTCGAAACCCTCGGCGCGGAGGAGGGAGCAGAAGATGTTCTTGCCGAGATCGTGGATGTCGCCGGCGACGGTGCCGACGACGATCGTGCCCAGCTTCGACTGAGCCTGACCGTCGATGAGGGGCTCAAGGAGCTTCGTGCACTCGCCGAAGATGTGCCCCGCCATGACCAGCTCGGAGAGAAAGAACTCACCCGAGGCGTATTTGTCGCCGATCCGTCCCATGCCGATTCGACTCTCGTCGATGATCTCGGTGACTGGAATCCCGGAATCGATCCGCTCGCGGACCAGGGTAAGGCAGAGGTCCCGATCGAGCGCGACGAACGCGTCTGCAAGCTGCTGTGCCATCGCCTACGTTCCCCTTTCGTACACAACGTGTCCTTCCTCGATGCGCCCCAGCGCTCGCGGGCCGCGCGAGAGGAAGGAGTACCCAGATGATGTGATGTGAATCATGTCCTCCAGCTTGATGCTTCCGACCTCCTTCACGTACACGGCGGGCTCGATTGCGAGTGTCATTCCTTCCTCGAGGGGAGCGTCTTCGGTGTCGAGGCTCGGCCATTCGAAGGACGTGGCGAGCCCGACGCCGTGCCCCATCCGGTGGTGAATGTCGTATCCGGCGCGTTGCAGGACGTCGGCCCCCGCGACGTGGAGAGCACGGCACGGGACGCCGGGACGCGCCGACTCGAGGATCGCCTCGTGGGCGCTTCGCACGGCGTCGAACGCCCGTCGCAGCTCCGCACCTGGGTGGCCTAGCACGAAGGTCCGCGCGATGTCGGCCTGGTATCCCTCGTATTCCGCCCCGACGTCGATCATCACGCACATCCCGTGTCGAAGAGGATCGGTTGTCGGCGGACGGAAGATCACGGGGTTCCGCCCCCCCGTGAGGGCCATCGGCGGGAAGGCCAGATCGCCGCCCTGGCGCCGGATCTCGTACGCCAGGCGTGCCGCAATCTCCCGCTCGGTGGTCCCGGGAAGGATTGTCTGCATGCTTGCTTGGATGGCACGCTCGGTGATGGACGCGGCCTCGGTGAGGCGAGCGAGTTCTTCCGACGTCTTGCGGCGGCGGAGGCCGAGCGTCAGCTCGTCTGCGTCCCGGAGTGAAGCGGAGCCGAGTGCGGATTGGATCCGCGTGAGAGCGGCCGCCGGGACGCGACCGAAGCCGATGACGCCGATGGAGCTGGGGGCCGCCTCGCCGAGAAGGCGAGCGACGTGCGGTACAGGATCGAATTCCCCGGACCATTCGGAGATGCCGGACCGCAAACGTGCTTCATCGAGCCCCCAATGAAACGTCAGAACGCACGACATGGCGCCGGCCTCGGTGAGAACGCCCCACATGTCGCCGAGCGGCGGCCGGTAGTCCGTTAGGTACCGAAAAGGAGCCGGATGCTCGGCGCTGGAGTAGACGAGTCCCGCGTCGCACCCCATGCCGCTGAGGCCATCCCAGATCTTCTTCCTCCGAGTTCGAAGAAGATCGTGCCAGCGATTCCCTCTCGCGGTTTCGGCGCTGATCCGGTCCGTCATTCGCCCTCGCACCGATCCGCCGAAACCCAACTTGTGTCGCCGTTTCGGAACGCCCGTAATTCCTCTTCTGTCGCCTCCCGGAGGCAGAATTCGCAGAATTCATCGCCATCGGGGATTGTCTTCAGGTGCGCCAGTGCGTGGACTCCATCGTAGGCGATGTACTTGGCGGGGTCGACGAGGCAGTAGAGACGTCCGAGTTCGCTCTCTTCGAGTTCATTCCAGGTCCTTCCCATCACGCACCCGTAGGCGCGCAAGCGCGTACCGGCCTCGGTCTCGACATGCTCGATCCCGGCGTGCATCCCGAACAGGGGGAGCTGCCGCGCCTCGCCCGCGCCGTAGTTCTCGGGCGTCGGGTCGATGCCCTGCGCGCCCACGGCGTCCCGAACCTCTTCGCCGATGCGCACGCCGTAGGCGCGGATCGCCTTGACGATCAACTCCTTGCCGCGATCGGGCCCGAGCTGATCGACCAGAGTCCTTGCGTAGGCGATGTGAAGCAGAGCTATCCGCCGGGCCGTCAAGGCCACCTCGTGGGCCGCTTCATCGATGGGGATTTGCTGTGTGTTGCCGGGCATTTTCTCTCCTTCGAGATCAGGATTCGACGTGGGGGCAACGAGTCAGTCGCTCGGCCCCTTCGGTGGCGATGAGGACCATGTCCGAGATCGATCCGGTTCCGAACGTGTTGCATGCCAGACTGACGTCGAGATGGAGTACCGTCTGTGGAGCGAACTCCACCCACGTGTTCGGTTCGATTGCCGGCGGCTCTTCCAACTGTGCTCCGATGCCCGACCCTCGAACGCGGAGCACGCGCCCGCGTGTCTCGGTCAGCGCATAGCGCCGCCGGGTTCCCGGTTCGATCGTTCCGATCGCCCAATCGATTGTCTCGGCCACATGAGTGAGATACGCCCGCGCAGCTTCGGACGGCGTGCCAATGGAGGTCAAGCGGGCGCCGCAGTAGGCGAGACCGCGGTGCCATCCCGAGACATGGACCCACACCAGTTCACCGGCACGGAGCTCGGGATCCGGCTTCGCTGTCTCGTCGAGCGAGAGAGGCAGTCCGTGGGCAATACGGACCTGCGGATCCGTTTCGCCGCCGGCGTTACGGATCGCCGCTCGGAGCGCATCGAGCACGACGGTCGTTGGCGCATCGGCGCGGATCGCTCCCCAAGCGGCCAGAAGACCCGCGTCCGCAAGCGCGGCCCCCTCACGAAGGGCCTGGAGCTCTGCCTCGCTTCTGGTTGGCGGTGCCGTCGGATTGGGTATACGCTCTCTCCCGCTATCCATCTCGCCTCCACTTCGTTACCAGATCACGCTCTACATCCTGCATGGGGAGAGGCTCCACGGTCGTGTCCTCGGTGACGAGAGTCTGACAGAGCAGGCCGTTCTGCCCGTTGATCCGTGCCAGGCAATGTCGACAGATCCCCTGGTTGCATGCGGCATGGTCGTAGTAGGCGAGGCTGCCGTCGAGGTGTTCATAGATGTAATCGAGCCCGTCCATCACGCTCATTCCTCGTGTGAACGGTACTTCGTACTCCTGGTATCCGTCGCTGGGGACTCCCTCCGACGGACTCCTTCGGATCCGAAATCGAACCGTCTCGTTCAACCGCATCCCTCCCAGCCTGGTGTCATGGTCAGTGGTGGCCTCCGACGTCCGAGTGGGCACACATCATGTCGTGGATCATCTCCAGATGGGGAACCGTGCCGCTCGGTGGCGGGAGGGTCGTCGCGCGGATGGGGCGATGCTCCACGCGGATGCCGTCGTCGGTTGGCGACATGACGATCTCACGGAGCCAGCGGTCGTTGTCAGTTGTCGGATGATCTTCCCGGAAGTGGACGCCTCGGCTCTCGGTTCTCTCGAGAGCCGCCCGCGCTGAGAGTTCCAGCACGAGGAGCAGATTCCCCACTTCGAGCGACTCAATCCATTCCTTGTTGTAGGTTCGTACCGGCGTGGAAACGCCAAGGTTCGGCAGCCGCTCGGCACGAGCCTCGTGCAACCCTTGCAGGAGGCCCTCGAGTTCACAACCGGCGCGTACCGGGCCGAGCTTGGCCGAGGCCTCCTCCTGGAGTTCCCTGCGAAGGAGGCCGACGCTGTCTCTGTGGGGGCGTCGGAGCGGGGCCTCCATGGCGCGAACGACGCTTCGCACGCGTTTGTTCGGAGGGGGCGGAGCCGGATTCGAACGCGCGTACTCGCCGGCTGCCTTGCCCGCGATCGCTCCAGCGACCAGCATCTCCATGGTGGCGGCGGCGACGCGATTGGCACCGAATAGGCTCTTCGCACACTCGCCGGCCGCGAACAGCCCCGGCACGCTTGACGCAAAGCGGTCGTCGACCTGTACGCCCCCCTCGAAGTACTCCGCGGCACCGGCCACCTCGACTCCCTCTCCGTCGTGCAACGCGCGACCGAGCTCCGAGAAGTCAGCCCCCTTCATTTGCCAATTCGGGTAGGAGCGGAGGGCCTTCGCCTCGAATTCCGACCACGGCGTGTCCCCGGTAACGTAGTAGACGCCGCCGTGCGGCGTCGGGTGTCCGGCGCGGACCTCACGAGCCGTGGCGAACGAGAGGAAACACTTGTTCCACTCGGTCCTCGATGCGATGCCGACGGTCTCGGGGTCGTACTGGTCGAGGAATCGCTCCCCGCTCGCGTTCTCCAGCGTGCCGCCGCACATCAGGCTCATCGCGTATGTGACGATGCTGCCGCGCCAGACCGGGGGCCAGACGGGCACGTTGCACGCAAACGTAACGAATTCCATATTGGCCACTTCGGCCCCGGCTCGGTAGGCCATCGCCACCCCGTCGCCCGTTAGCTCCTTCGATCCGGTGACGGGCGTGTAGGCCTTGTGCCAACCGCCGGTGGCAAGGACGACGGCGTGACAGTCGAAGCAGAGGGTCTCGCCCGATCGGATGTCGAGGCCGACTGCGCCGCACAGCTGGCCGTCCTGCACGATCAACTCGACGACTGCAGTGTCTTCCAGGAAGGTGGTCCCGAGTCGCTGGGCCTCCTGGCGGTGCGCGTCGACGATCTGGATGCCGCTGGTAAAGACGGCGCGTTCGTCACAGAGATACGGCTCGCATCCCCACTCGAGCGTCTCCATCAGGCGGAGCGGGCCGTCCTGCACGTAGCGGGTTGCGAGCGGCTGGTCGTTCAAGAAGCACCCCTGATGAACGATGTCGCTGAAGAACTTCTCTTCGTTGTCACGCGGCTCCCCGAAGAAGCCGGCCCGACGCATTCCGAGACCGTGGCATGTCAGATCGGCTCCGGCCATCGGGCTGGCTCCGCACCGTCCGAGTGGCCCCTTACTGACAAGAAGGGCTTGTACTCCCGCTTGGCGAGCCGCGATCGCCGAGCGGAAACCTGCGCCCCCTCCTCCGACGATCAGCACGTCTGTCTGGATGGTCTTCATCCGACTGTGTCCTTTCCGTCATCCGACGCGAAGTGGGAGGACATGTTCGATCCACCTTCCTTCACAGGGATTGCCAAGCGAGACGTGTGCCACCGCTTCCGTCTCGCTGATGTCAAGCGCCACTGCGGAGACCGTCCCCGCGTGTCTCCCTTCATACTCGTAGTGCGTGCATGGGCAGTTCACACCGGGTCGGAGGGAACCATCAGCGGAATCGAGGTGACTCGACTGGATGGCCTTGGCCGTCTCGATGTCGATCTCTCCGCGGTGTGTTGCGACGAGGGCGCGCATCCCGTCGTAGCGGTGGTCGGTCCCTGACGGAACTTCGTGGAGTATGAGATGAGCGGCGATCCGCTCGTCGAGCGCGTGATTCGTGCAGACGAGCGTTTCTGCTTCGGGCTCCAGCTCCACGCGATGCTTGGCCGTGGTCTGCACAAGGCGGCCTTCGCCCGTTGAGTCGGACAGGAGGATGTTGATCGGCACGGACGGTGGGGATGTTCGGAGCCGCTCCAGGGCGGCTGCGGCCGAGTCCGAGTGCTGTACGAGGTCACGAAACAAGATCCACATCGGAACGTTATGCTCGAAGTCTTCGTTCGGGCATCCTTTCTCAAGCGCCAGGCCCAGGACGGCGCAGCCCCGATCGTTCCACATGCGGTGGTAACCGATGTACCCGGGAACGATCGGAGTTACGAACGCGTTCCCGCCCTCGGGGCGCGCAGCGAGGAGCACGAGGAACTGATCGAAGAAACGAGCGCCGTCGTCGTTGTGACCGCAGATCAGGTGCCCCTCGCGGGTCTGCGAGCCCCAAGCGGCAAACGAGGAGCACATGTAGTCGGAATGTGTTTCCGGCGTGGGGAGGGAGTTGAGGAGATCCCAGCCGCAGTTCAACGCGAGCACGCGGTCGTAGCTGACCCCGGAGCCCTCGGCGATTCCGCTCATCTCCTCGACATAGCGCCTTCCATGCGGGGTGTCGAGGGCGGGTAGGTACTCCCGCGCTTCCTCGAGCAGGGCTTCTTCGCCGAGTCCTACCGATTGACTCAACCCCTGGACGAATGCCTCGGCGACCATCTCGATGATCGGCGCACACCGAGCTCCGTACTCTCGGCCCATCTTGCGGGGAGAGCCTGCGACTTCGATGACCGGCATCGTCCCTCGCCAGGGGTAAAGGTTCGCGCGTAGCTGGTCCCACATGATTCACTCACCTCTTGTGCTGTACGTACTGCTTCGGATCGAACGCGTCCCGCAGTCCGTCGCCCATGAAGTTGAACCCGAGGACGACGAGCATCAGCAGAAGGCCCGGAAACGTGGCGATCCACCAAGCCGTATCGAGGAACTCGCGGCCGCTTGCGATGATCGTTCCCCACTCGGGGGAGGGAGGGCGCACCCCAATGCCCAGATAGCTGAGGGCAGCGGAGAACATCAGAGCCCAGGGGATCTCGAGCGTCGAGAACACGATCCCGAGGGAGACTGTGTTCGGAAGAATGTGCCGCAGGATGATGTGGGTGTGGGATCCGCCGATTGCGCGTGCTGCTTCAACGTAGTCGCGCTGTCTCTCCATCAGAGCCTGACCCCGCATCAACCGAGCGAAGTGTGCCCAGCTGACAATGACCATCGTGATGATGATCGTGAGGAGCCCGCCGCCCGACGTCCCCGCGATGACAATTGCCAGGACCAGCGCCGGAATCGACAGCATGACGTCCACGAGACGCATCACGATGTCATCCAACACCCCGCCGAAGTACCCGGCCATGATCCCGAGCGCGATCCCCACGATGCCCTCGAACGCGACGACGCCGAACCCGATGTACGCCGCGAGACGCGATCCGTGAAGGACTCGACTGAGCACATCGCGCCCGAGCCGATCGGTGCCGAGTGGGTGCTGCAACGACGGGGGCTCGAGAAGCGCTCGGTAGTTCGGCTTGATCGGATCGTACGGCGCGATGTAGGGGCCGATGATGGCGACGACGAGGAACGAAACCACGATGAACGCACCGACGACGGCGAGGCGGTTCTTCCGGAACGCTCTTAGCCAGATCTTCCACCACATGCGTCCTCGTTCCTCCCCTTCCTACTCGAGACGGATCCTCGGATCCACCACCGAATAGAGCACATCCGCCGCGTAGTTGGCGAAGACCACAAGGCCGGTAGTGATCAGTGCAGCTGCTTGGACAACCGGGTAGTCTCGATTGAACACTGCGGCCGTCAACAGGCGTCCCATCCCCGGCCACGCGAAGACCGTTTCGACGATCACGGCGCCTCCGAACAGCCACGGAAGCCGGAGCGCGGTCATCGTTATCACAGGGATCAGAGAGTTCTTCAGGACATGGCGAGTGATCACCGCTCGCTCGCGAAGCCCCTTGCTGCGCGCGGTTCGTACGTAGTCCTGGGATAGGGTTTCGAGCACGCTGGACCGAACGATGCGTGCGGTGGCACCGGCCGACGGGAGACCGAGTGTCAGCGCCGGGAGGATGAGGTGCCGGATTCCCTCCCACGTCCAGAGCGAGCCGCCGCGCCCGGAGATCGGAAGGAAAGGAAGGCGAACCGCGAGGATCGACATGAACATCAGGCCGAGCCAGAAGGACGGCATCGATAGCCAGAACATCGCACCGAAAGTCACGACGTTGTCGTAGACGCTCGATTGCTTCACGGCGGCCGTGACTCCCGCAAGGAGCGCAATCGCGAGGGAGAGAATGAACGCCGTGATCGTCAGTTCGAGGGTTGCCCCCACGCGGAGTGCCACGAGATGAACGGCGGGGACACCGCTGGCGATGGAGTTGCCGAGATCGCCCCGCAGGAGGTTCCGAAACCAAATCGCATACTGAACCGGGATGGACTTGTCGAGCCCGAGTTCGTGGCGAATCTCGTCGAGCCGCTCTTCACTTGCGAGAGGACCGGCGATCATCCGAACGGGATCGCCGGGGGAGAGCCGCATGCCGAAGAACACCACGGTGGCTACGCCGATGAGGATCGGGATGAGAAGAAGCGTGCGACGTGCGAGGTATGTTAGCATGGCAGTCTCCACCCTAGAGGATGGAAGGGCGAAGGCACAAGAGCCATTTCGCCCTTCCCATCAGGCACTGCTGCGCCTCGACTACTTGATGTAGAGGTCGAGCGCGAGCATCAGGTCCAGCCACCAGGGGTGCAGCGCGAGATCCTGCATCCCGCCGACGCGTTCCGTCTTGGCCGCGACGTAGCTCAGCGGAACCGTCATCGGGATGTAGACCAGATCCGCGACGATCTTCTGCTGCACCGCCGCCATGGCTTGATCCCGAGTCGTGTCATCCGTGGTGGTCATCGCCAGAGTGATCAGGGAGTCAAGGGCCGCGTCTCGGTAGCGGGCATCGTTGGTCCCGCTCTCGATTGCCGCGATGGACGCCTTGCTCTTGACGACGCTGTAGCCGCTCTCGTCGATCCAGGCCATGTGCATGAGGTCCCAGTCCCCTTCCAGGGCCACGGAGTAGTAGGACGCAAGCTCGAACGTGTACAGCTCGACCTCGAAGCCCACCTCCTCAAGCATCGCCTTGGTCGCTTCACCGAGGGTTTGATACGTCGGAGAGTTGGTTGTGACCAGCTTCACCGCAAGCCTCTCACCGTCCTTCTCGCGGACTGTGCTCCCTGCAGGCAGAGTCCATCCGGATTGCTCGAGAAGCTGGACCGACACCTCCGGATTGTAGGTGAGGAATTCCTTGCCGAAACCGACGATTCCGGGCCAGTACCCGAAAGACGCGGGCGCGACCAGTCCGTAGGACGTCGTCGCTGCGCCGAACCATGCGGCGTTGATGAGTGCCTCACGGTCGATCGCATGGTTCACGGCATTGCGCAATCGCCAGTCGTTGGTGATCGGCCGATCCAAGTTGAATTCGAGGAACTGCGAGTAGTACGAAGCGCGAGAGATGACCGTGATCGCGTCGTCGGCCATGACCGCTTCGAGATGCGTGGTCGGGACCTGTGCATAGTCGACGTTCCCCGAGCGTAGCTCGTTGACGAGCGTTGCCGGCTCCGGGAGAATGCGGAAGACAATGCTTTCGAGATACGCCGGGCCGGTGTTCTTGACGAACGCCGGGCCGTGCGCGTAGTCCTCGTTCCTGCTCAGGACGATTCGATCTCCCTGGATCCACTCCTCGAAGGCGAAGGGGCCGGTCCCGACGAGGGCGGTGAACCCATACTCGTCGCCGAACTCGTCGTACGCCCCCTTGGGCTGGATGATGTTCCAGGGATAGGCGAGGTTAAACAGCAGGAGCGGCGCCGGCTCGCTGAGGATGAAGTCGATCGTGTACTCGCCGGTGACAACCATGTCCTCGATCGCTGCGAACATCCATCCCGTGAACGATTGGTCGATGAAGAACCCCCACAGGTAGTCCTTCAGCTGCTGGGCATTGAACGGCGTTCCATCGTGGAACGAGATCCCTTCCTTCAGATGGAACGTCCACCTCAATCCGTCCTCGGCCTGCTCCCACGAATCAACGAGCACCGGTTGCGGCTGCAGTGCGTTGTCGAATGCGAATAGCGTGTCGCAGACCAAGCCGAGGATCTTGAGTGGTGCGGCCAAGGCCGATCGGAACGTATCCAACGTGTCGAGTTCCGTCCCGAATCCGATGGTCAGTGTCCCCCCGGGCTGCTGCGCCAGGGACCCGAATCCTACGCCTAGACAGAGAACTCCCGCGGCCAGTATCGCGAGGAACCGTCTCGGACAACCGAACATGCGCACCTCCTTGGGGCACGGAGGGTGTGGGCGGAGCCGACAACTCCGTTGGCAGTCGGCTTCACACACTACCCTCTTTCGGTCATCCCACCGTGACCGACAGGCGAGATCTTCTGCGAGAGGCACGGAATTTGTCTTGTCTGCCCGCTCGTCCGGGCAGAGGTTGACACCTCCGGTCCATGCTCGTAGCATGTTGGTGAGATGATCACTAGTATACTAGCGATAGAGTCTCCGGCTGTCAACAACAAGGATGAAGGCAGCGTTCCTCCAAGCGGAAGTGAACCTTCAGGTGAAGCTACTCGTGCACTGCGAGGTGTATTCGCAGATAATCTCGGGGAAACTCCACGGTGTCCGGGGTCAGCCGTCCACGTGCGAAGAAGGGGGATGGGGTAGCGCATGGCGAAGTCTCGAACCGCGGCGCGGAAACCGGGCAAGGGGCAAGGCGGAGGACTACTCCGCGACGAGGTCTATCGACAGTTGCGAGATGGGCTCATCTCGGGCCGGTACGTCCCGGGGGACATCCTTGTCGAAGGGGTGCTCGCGGAGGGGTTCGGTGTCAGCCGCAGTCCGGTGAGAGAGGCGCTGCATCGACTGGCGGATGAGGGGTTCCTCAAGATCATGCCCCGCAGCGGCTATCTCGTTACAGCGGTCAGCCCGAGCGACATCGCGGAGAACGTGCATCTGCGAACGGTTCTGGAAGGCGAAGCGGCACGCCTCGCAGCCATAAGGTGCTCTCCGGACGTGATCGGCCGTCTGAAGGAGATCCAGAGACTGGAGGAAGAGGCACAGGACGACTCCGTGGAGCTGAACCGCGAGTTCCACATGCTCGTTGCTGAGTGCTCCGGGAGCAAGATGCTGTCGAAGGTGATCGCGAATCTCCTGGATCAGGACGAACGGATGCTTCGCCTTCATCCCCACATCCTGAATCCGAGGGCGACGAGGGCCCATTGGGAGATCATCGAGGCTCTTGAGGCATCGGATCCGCCGGCGGCCGAAGCGGCGATGCGTGAACACATACGCGAGATGGCGAGCCGCATCGACCAGCGCTTCGACGAGCCGAAGAGGGATGAGACGAGGCGCGGCGATCGATCTGCGGAGGGAAGGTCTGTGTGAACGGACACCCACTGGACCTCGTTGGGATACGGCTTCTTGAACCGTCGTGCGATTGCTTCACGGAAGACGCGGCGCTTCACGTGCGTGACGGCAGGATTCTCTACGCGGGATCGCGCGCCG
>Ga0272443_10003200_pt1 | contig 19588 bp, 14 predicted proteins | sample SSMAcet12_FD_193581 | JGI IMG/M metagenome (GOLD analysis project Ga0272443, IMG submission 193581) | Marine sediment archaeal communities from Little Sippewissett salt marsh, Falmouth, MA, United States - SSM-Acet-12 | ecosystem: Environmental > Aquatic > Marine > Wetlands > Sediment ... | reverse complement strand
AGAATCCTGGACCAGATGCTCGACGGCGTGAGTGACGGGTCGCTGACGATCGATCAGCTCAACGACCTGTTGAGCCACGCGTTCGCCGCGTTCGAGGACGTGTTGCTCGAGATGCCTGTCGCCGGCCTGCTGTTCACCGACGTGTTCGCCGCACTGTACAAGATCAAAGCGGCGCTGGTGACAGCCGACCAGATGTTCAGGGATTCCGTCTCCGAACCGTATGCCTACCACGCCGTGCTCCTCGAGGCCAAGATCGCGAAGGATCGGCTGCGGTGGGAGGCCTCGGGCGGCCTGATCCAGACCCAGAAGCAATGCGCCTCGGGCAAGGTGCTCGTCTCCGTCTACCCGGGGTTCGACTGCTACAAGTTGATGCACAAGCTCCGCGAGCTGCTCGCTGCCGGCAAGTGCGTCACGTTGTCGATTCACGAGGCAGCAGGCTTCGATCGGGCGTCGGCCGGGCCGTTCGGCGAGGGGCCGAATGCGACTCGAGTGTACAATTGCCTCGGAGGCTCCTTCCAGACCGGTCCGACGTTCATGATCCGCCGCAACGGCCCTGCAGACGCATCCGGATACACCGAGGAGCACGTCTTCGGCGACGCGAGCGCCACGGCACACGTGTCGCAGACGCCCCGCACGCCCCACGCCACATACGTCGACTCGGCGCTCGCCTCCGACATCCGGGGTGGAGAGCCGGTGCGCATCAACCCGTCCAGTCCGTTCGCCTACGACGATGTTCTGAAGCCGTGGGTCCAGGTGGAGAACGTCTGCAGCCCGCTCGAAGTCCAGTGGAACTTCTACTCGCCTTCCGGGACGCTCGTCTACACCGACGGGCAGACGCTCGATCCGGCAGACCACAACCAGGATTGCCTCTCCTCGTTCAGCACCGCGGGGTGGACGACGCTCCAGCAGAACACGTTCGGCGAGGGCGGACAGTACACCGTCGAACTCTGGGTCGGCGGTCAGCACACGGCGGACCACGCCTTCCGGATGCGTGCTCCCGGCCCGCTGCCGCCGTGGGCGTACGACGACTACTTCGAGACCGAGGAGGATACGAACCTGTACGCCGGATCCATCCTGGCCAACGACCTCGATCCGAACGGGGACCCCCTGGCCGTCGCAATGACCGATCCGCCGAGCCACGGGTCGCTCGATCTGGCGTCCGACGGGACGTTCACCTACACGCCGGATCCGGACTACTACGGCGTCGACTGGGTCGGGTACCGGGCGGCGGATCCGGGCGGGCTCTATGCAGACGGTAGCGTCACGATCCTGGTGAACCCAATGAAGGATCCGCCGAGGACGAAGGGCGACGAGTTCGACATCGCCGTTTCGCCGGATGGGCGCACCTGGACCGTGACCGTGCCGGCCCTGGATTGGTCGCACGTGGTGTTGCTCGACGAGACCGGCGTCATCGACATCCCGGCGTCCGGAGTGCTGATGAACGACTTCGATCCGGACCACGAGCGGCTCACCGTCGCCGCGGGCGGCGCGCCGGACTGGATTACGATGAGCGCGGACGGTTCGCTGAGCTTCCACATCCAAGACGCGAACGATCCGCCGGAGTCGACGACCTTCGTCTACGAGGTCACGGACGAGGCCGGGCTTCGAGCCGTTGGGGAAGTGGAGGTGATCCTGAAGAAGCAGCCTTAGGCTGCTTTCTTCAGGCGCGGACGAGAATCGGGACCGCAAGGTCCCGATTCCCGTGTTGACGACGTAGCCGGATCTAGTTACAGCTCCCGCTCCCGCGGAGCTGGATAAGCGCTAAGCCTACGAGAACGAGTGCCAAGTAGATCAGCGCGTTTCCCACATCTCCAAGGCCTTTGCGCTCCGCGGCTTCGCGTTCCGTAGCCATATCGGATGCGGGTTCGGTGCCCTCCGATACCGCGACCATTGCGAGTGGCTCGACGGGCGGGAATCCGTTGACTTCGCCGGTGTGGAGCCAGATGAACTCGTTGGCGGCGCGCATTGCACCGGCCGTGTCAAACCGCTCGTCGATCTCCGTCCATGCCCCGGTCTCGAGATCGAACGTCACCGAGGACGCGAAGACCGGTGCGACGCCGAACTCCCCGACCTCCTCGGACAGCGGGATCCCCGGGTAGCCGTAGAAGATGCCCGGATTCTCCTGCTCGAACGCCCCCTTCCCCGAATCGACCGGCGGAACGGACCGCTGTAGGCCGCTCAGGTTCACCGCGGCCTCGAAGAACCCGCTGAGGATCCGCTCGGCCAGACCCCGGTCGACGCCTCCATGCATCCGCGCGGCGTTCAGACCGCCCACGATCGACGCGATGTCGTCGATCGTATACGCCGCCTGCGACGCGAAGATTCCGTACGCGAAGTCGAAGTCGTCGGCGAGCGATGCGAAGAGGTCGAGGGAGGCGTCGAGTGCGTCGATCGATCCGATCGTGCGATGGACTTCGATCAGCCCGCGCAGTGCGGCGGCCCGCTCGGCGGCAGTTCGCTTCGGTGCGTCGATCAGCAGCTCTCCGAGTTCGCCGACCCGTTCGAGAGCGAGCGCCTGTCGCTCGGGGCCGGCGGTCGCCGACGCGTACCAGATGAGTCCCTGGATCGCAACGGCGAGCTCCCGGGCGGACATCGGTTCGACCCCGAGTCCAAGGATGCGATCGAACTGCTCGTCGGCGAGTGCGAGGAATCGCTCGGCGCCTTGCCGATCCCGGTACCGGTTCGTCGCACTTCGCGGCATCGCCTCGGCGTCGAGGAGGTCGGCGAGGCCGGAGATCGCCATCAACATGACGAACGGATCGGACGCGTCGGCCATGATCATCTCGCCGGCGTCGTGCAGCTCGATCCAGGCTTCCACCTGCTCGCCCGCCATCGCGGTCAGCACCAATCCCATGAATCGCCATTGCGCGCCGTACTCATCCTCCGGCGTCCCGAAGTGTGCATCGATGTGGAACTGCTTCGCCCATTCGAGTTCCTTCACGATCGTCCATCCGAGGGCGGCGCCGGTGACGCGCGTGTCGAAGCTCGCCGGATTCCATCGGAGCGACGCGAAGTCGGCCGGATCGGGCGGCTTCGTCCAGAGCGGATCTCCCGCCGCGTACACCGTCCGTAGCAGCGCCGGGTTGACCGGCGGCGAGACGGTATCGCCGTCGTTCGGGTCGGCATCGGCCATCGCAATCATCGCGTCGACCGTGGCTCGATCGGGCATGAACGTCTCCCCCATGCCGGACCGCATCGTCAGATGCCCGAGGTTGTAGCGCGAGTACCAATACGCCTCCTCCTCGGCCGCCGTCAGGTCGAACTCGGAGTTCGCCCCGATCGCCTGTCCGACACCCGCCAACGCGATCGCAGCGAGCCATGTCGCCGCGATCGCAGCTACCTTGAGATTCGTTCGCATCATCTCGGCCTCCTCGTGCCGCTATGCACGCTGATCGAACGGTCCGTCGAACCGTTCCGCACTGCAAACCGTCGCCTCCACGTGTGATCGATCCGCGAAGCGCCTGTGTGGACGCGGTGGCAGTCGATCCGCCGCGCTCGCGTTCGCAGGGATACTCATCGTTTGGACGAGCGTTGTGCACTTCATGTATGTTGTCGTAGCGGTCTGCGTGGGGAGGTGATGTGCGCCGGAGCGACCGGCATCCCATCGCCGCGATGGATGTTCGTCGGGATCGAACCAAGGATCCAAGGAGGTTGGAATGAAACGAGTACTCATCCTAGGCGTACTGCTGGCATGTCTGATTCCGCTGTGCGTCGTCGGGCAGACGACACTGGAGACGGTTCTGGCACGCGGCAAGCTGATCTGCGGCGTCCACGGCTCATTGCCGGGCTTCGGATTCCTCGATGCGTCCACCGGCGAGTTCGCCGGATTCGACATCGACTACGGGAAGGCGATCGCTGCGGCGATCGGCGTGGGCGTCGAGTTCGTGCCCTTGACGGCGGGCGAGCGTCTGACCGCGCTTCAGACCGGGCAGATCGACGTCCTGATCCGCAACACGACGTGGACGCTGACCCGGGATTCGAAGGAGTTGGGCCTTGACTTCTGCCCGACGACGTTCTACGACGGCCAAGGGTTCATCGTCCGCAGGGCCGCCGACATTGCATCGATCAAGGACCTGGACGGTGCAACCGTCTGCGTGACCTCCGGAACGACGACCGAGGGGAACCTCGCGGATGCGTTCCGGCTCAACGGCCTGACGCTGTACACGCAGGTCTTCGCGGAGACGGAAGCCGCGTTCGGCGCCTACGATTCCGAGGCGTGCGACTGCTACACGAGCGACAAGTCACAGCTCGCGTCGCTGCGGACGACCGCGACCGTCCCGGCCGATCACGCGATTCTCCCGGACACGATCTCCAAAGAACCACTCGGCCCGCTCGTGCGCCACGGAGACGACGAGTGGTTCGACATCGTCAAATGGGTCGTCTTCGCGACGTTCTTCGCCGAAGAGCACGGCATCACCCAGGCGAACGTGGCAACGTTCACCAGCGACAATCCGGAAATCCGCCGCTTCCTCGGCGTCGAGGGTGCAATGGGAGCGAAGCTCGGCCTCTCGAACGACTTCACGATCAAGGTCATCGAGGCTGTCGGCAACTACGGCGAGATCTACGAGCGCCATCTGGGGCCGAACGGGCTCGACATACCGCGGGCCGGATCGCTGAACGACCTGTACATCAACGGCGGACTGATCTACTGCCCGGCTTGGCGTTGAGCCTGCTTCCCGCTTCGCCGGAAGCGGGGGAGAGAACGGTCAGCCTACGGCTGACCGTTCTCTGCGTCGGTGACGAAGCGAGGCTTCCCGGATCCGACAGGTTCCGGGCGTTGATGAGCACCACCCGCGCATCGTAGGCTCATCGAGGCGCGCCCCGGGAGACGAACGCATTGACTGAGAAACCATCCGACCGATCGAAGGCGTCGATCCCGTTGTGGCGGGACGTCCGTGTCTTGCGCATCTTCAGCCAGATTCTGTTCCTCGCGGCCATCGGTGCCGGCATCTGGTGGCTGACGAACAACCTGCTGACGAATCTCGACCGGTCCGGCCTGAATATCGGCTTCCAGTTCCTTCGCGAGACGGCCGGGTTCCCGATCTCCGAGGGGATCGCCTACGAGCCGACCGATGTGAACGGCTACGCGTTCCTCGTCGGCATCGTCAACACCGTCCGCGTCGCGGTCATCGGCATCGTCCTGGCGACGATCATCGGCACGGTGGTCGGAATCGCGCGGCTGTCGGGCAACTGGCTCGTCCGCAAGCTGGCGACCGTCTACGTGGAGACGATCCGCAACATCCCGTTGCTGGTGCAGCTGTTCTTCTGGTACTTCGCGGTGATGCTGACGGCCCTCCCGCTGGTGAAGGAGGCGATCCGCCTCCCAGGCTCGATCTACTTGAGCCGCCGCGGCTTGTACCTGCCGTGGCCTGTTCCGACCGAGTCGTTCGCGACCTGGGGATGGTGGATCCTCGCAGGCGTGGCCGTCGGCGTCGCGGTGCACCTCCTCCGAAGGGCCCAGCTCAAGCGCGCAGACCGGCCCGGTCTGCCGCTGATCCCGGCGCTGATCGCCCTGCTCGGCGTCATCCTTGTCGGTTGGTTCGCAACGCCCGGCTCCCCGTTGGTCCTCGACGTCCCGGTGCTGAAGAAGTTCAACTTCGAGGGGGGCATGTGGCTCTCGACGTCGTTCTCGGCGCTCGTGATCGGCCTCGCGACCTATACCGCAGCGTTCATCGCCGAGATCGTTCGCGCCGGGATCCAGGCGGTCGGGGTGGGGCAAACCGAAGCGGCGAAGGCACTCGGCCTGAAGCGCGGTCTCGTCCTCCGGCTGGTCGTCCTGCCGCAGGCGCTGCGCGTCATCGTGCCGCCGCTGACCAGTCAGTACCTGAACCTGACGAAGAACTCGAGCCTCGCGATCCTGATCGGCTACTACGACCTGTTGAACGTCGGGACGACCATCTTCAATCAGACCGGGCGGGCGGTGGAGATGATCCTACTGATCATGGGGAGCTACCTGTCGATGAGCCTGCTGACATCGATCCTGATGAACTGGTACAACCGTCGAATCAAGCTGGTGGAGCGCTAGGGAGGAAAGAGGTGTGATGCATGACTGAGCAGCTGCCGCCGCCGACGGAGCGGATACCGGTTCTCCGCTGGCTTCGCATCAACCTGTTCAGCAGCTGGTTCAACGCGATCCTGACACTCGCCGCCGGAGTGCTGATCGTCGCGATCCTCACCGGCCTCGGCCGCTGGGCGCTCACCGAAGCACGGTGGGAGGTCATTCCAGCCAACCTGAAGCTGCTCCTCGTCGGCACGTATCCGGTCGATCAGGTCTGGCGTATCTGGTCGGCGCTGTACCTGATCGCGCTCTTGATCGGCTTCTCGGGCCGGCTGCACGGCGGCCTGACTCAACGGATCGGATGGGTCGGGGCCGGCGCGGCGGCTGCGTTCGCGGTGCTTCCCTTCCCGTTGGCAACAAGAGGGTGGTTGCTTGGTGCGACGGCGGCGGTCGCCGTGGGAATCGGCCTGGGTCAGCTCGGGCGCCTCGGAACCGGCGGGCGAGCGCGCCGCTGGATCCGGCGAGCGGAGATCGCGGCGTGGGTCCTTTCCTTCCCGATCGGTCTCATCTTCCTCAACGGCGTCGGCGGCCCATTGCCGGTGATCGAGGGACGGAACCAGTGGGGCTTCCTGCTGAACCTGCTCGGAGCGATCATCGGCATCGGCCTGTCGCTCCCGCTCGGCGTGCTACTCGCCCTCGGACGACGGAGCCGGCTGCCGGTTGTCCGCCTCGTCTGCACCGCCTATATCGAGCTGATCCGCGGCGTCCCGCTGATCTCGCTGTTGTTCATGGCGAGCATCATGCTGCAGCTCCTGCTCCCGGACAACGTCCGCCCGGATTTGGTCATCCGCGCGATGATCACGATCACGATCTTCTCGTCGGCGTACATGGCGGAGAACGTTCGCGGAGGGCTTCAAGCGATCCCGAAGGGTCAGTACGAGGCGGCGTACGCGGTCGGCCTGAACGGTGCGCTGACGACGATCCTGATCATCCTGCCGCAGGCGCTCCGTGCGGTGATCCCGGCGATCGTCGGGCAGTTCATCGCGCTGTTCAAGGATACGACGCTGTTCGGCTTCATCGCGATCCTCGAGCTGCTCAACATCTCGCGCAGTGTCCTCGGCAACCTCGAGTGGCGCGGGACGATCTTCGAGCTGTACGTGTTCATCGGTGCGGTATTCTGGGTCCTGTGCTTCTCGATGTCGGCGATCAGCCGCCGGATCGAGAAGCGGCTCGGTGTGGGAGAACGCTAGGAGGAGCACGTGCCCGAGGCGAACAACGAACCGATCATCATCTGCCGCGACGTCCACAAGTGGTTCGGCGACTTCCACGTGCTGCGCGGCATCAGCCTGACGATCGCCAAGGGGGAGGTCGTCGTGATCTGCGGGCCGTCCGGCTCGGGGAAATCGACGTTCATCCGAACGATCAATCGATTGGAGGAACATCAGCGGGGGCAGATCGTCGTCGACGGCGTCGAGTTGACGAATGACCTGCGCAACATCGAGGCGATCCGCCGAGACATCGGGATGGTCTTCCAGCAGTTCAACCTCTTCCCACACCTGACCGTGCGTCAGAACGTCACCCTCGCGCCGATCTGGGTTCTGAAGAAGAAGCGGGCCGAGGCGGACGAGGCGGCGATGCAGCTTCTCGAACGGGTCGGGATCCCGGAGCAGGCGGACAAGTTCCCGGGGCAGCTCTCCGGCGGGCAACAGCAGCGGGTCGTGATTGCGCGAGCACTGGCGATGAATCCGCAGATCATGCTGTTCGACGAGCCAACCTCGGCGCTCGATCCGGAGATGATCAAAGAGGTCCTCGACGTCATGAAGGAACTCGCCCTCTCCGGGATGACGATGATCGTCGTCACCCACGAGATGGGCTTCGCGCGTGAGGTCGCCGACCGGATCATCTTCTTCGATGACGGGCAGCCGGTCGAGGAGAACACACCCGAGGCGTTCTTCCACAACCCGCAGCACGAGCGAACGAAGCTGTTCCTCTCGCAAATCCTGCACTAGACCCTCGCGGCGGCGGCCGATGAACCGCACACCGGTCGCCGAGCGACTGACGAGGGACGGCCCGAGACATGCCCGCGCTCGACGCGGGCAAGGCAAGAGTGAGAAGGAGGCCCCAGTGACGCAGACCGAGTTGATCCCGCGTTCCATCCTGTTCGGAAACCCGGACCGCGCGACGGTCACCATCAGTCCCGACGGCGAGAGGCTGGCATGGCTTGCGCCGCGCGACGGCGTTCTCAACGTATGGGTGGCGCCGATCGACGCGCCGCAGGAGGCGACTCCCATCACGAACGACACGGTGCGCGGCATCCGAATCTACGAGTGGGCGCAGACCAACGAGCACATCCTCTACCTTCAGGACGCCGCGGGAGACGAGAACTGGCGTGCGTACTGCGTTGGCCTCGAAACCGGGGAGGTGACCGATCTCACGCCGGAAACCGGCGTTCAGGCTCAGCTCCAGCACGTGGGCTCCCGCTTCCCCGATGAGATCCTGATCGCGTTGAACGACCGCGATCCGAGGCTGCACGACATCTATCGCGTCGAGATCCCGAGCGGCAAGCGGACGCTCGTCCTCGAGAACGACGGGTTTGCCGGGTTCCTGACCGACGAGTCGTACCGCGTTCGCCTCGCCGTCCGCGTGACGCCGCAGGGAGCGATGGAGTTCCTCCGGCGGGCCGGAGACCGGTGGACGGTGCTTGCCGAGATCCCACCGGAGGATGTGATGCCGACCGAGCCCGCCGGGCTTTCCGCCGATGGCGAGACCCTCTACCTCGCCGACAGCCGCGGCCGGGATACCGCCGCGCTGGTCGCGTGGAACCTGGCGTCGGGCGATCGCCGCGTGCTGGCGGAGGACGACCGAGTCGATGCGACCGGCTTCTGGATCCACCCCGAAACGAAGGAGGTCCAGGCCGTCCAGTTCAACCACACGCGCCGCCGATGGCACCTGGTCGACGAGTCCCTTCGCCCGGACCTCGAACGGCTGCAGGCGACCGTCGACGGCGACCTGCAGGTCACCAGCCGCAGCCGGAGCGACCGCCGGTGGATCGTCACGGATACGGTCGACCGCGGCCCGATCCGGTACTACGTCTATGACCGAGATCGTGGTGAGGTCCGGTTCCTGTTCGCCGGACTCGACGCACTGAGGGGTCTGACCCTCGCTCCGATGCATCCGCGCGTCGTTCGGGCATCGGACGGTCTGGAGCTTGTCAGCTACTTGTCGCTTCCCGCGGACGCCGACCCGGACGGCGACGGCGTGCCGGAGTCTCCGCTGCCGATGGTGCTGTGGGTCCACGGCGGGCCGTGGGGCCGCGATGTCTGGGGATACAACCCGTTCCACCAGTGGTTCGCGAACCGCGGGTACGCCGTTCTGAGTGTGAACTTCCGCGGCTCGACCGGCTTCGGGAAGTCGTTCGTCAATGCCGGCGACCACGAATGGGCGAAGCAGATGCATCAGGATCTGATCGATGCGGTCGAGTGGGCTGTCGGGGAGGGAATCGCCGACCCGGATCGTATCGCGATCTCGGGCGGAAGCTACGGCGGCTACGCGACGCTCGTCGGCCTGACGTTCACGCCGGAGACGTTCGCCTGCGGCGTCGACATCGTCGGACCGTCGAACCTCGTCACGCTGCTCGAGAACGTCCCCCCGTACTGGATGCCGATCCTGCCGCTCCTGACCCAGCGGGTCGGAGATCCGGCGACCGAGGAAGGGCGCGCCACGTTGCTCGAGGTGTCGCCGCTGTCGCGGGTAGGCGAGATCCGCAGGCCGCTCCTGATCGCCCAGGGCGCCAACGACCCGCGGGTGAAACAGGCCGAGTCGGACCAGATCGTCGCCGCGATGCAGAAACGCGACATCCCGGTGTCCTACGTGCTGTTCTCCGACGAAGGGCACGGATTCGCCCGGCCGGAGAACCGCCTCGCGTTCTTCGCCATCGCCGAGGCGTTCCTCGCTTCGGTGCTCGGCGGCCATGCCGAGCCGTTCGGCGACGCGTTTGCCGGCTCGACCGCCGATGTCCGAGCCGGGGCGGCGTTCGTTCCCGGGCTCGGTGAGGCGCTCGTCTCTCGCCCCTAGGAGAGCGCAGGACGTCTAGAGGAATCGAGACGCCGGTCCCACCTTCGGGGTCGACCGGCGTCTCCGGTGGGATGGGCTCGGTTGAGCCGTGCTACGGCCCGGTGCACTCGAACCGGAAGTGCAGCGAGAACGACAGGCCGAAGCAGGATCGCGTCTCGCCGACGGCCAACGAAAGGTACAACTCGCCGAACGGGATGCAGCACGGCACGTCGCAGGCGAGCGGCGCGGTCCACCAACACCAGCAGCCACAGCACGGGCGGCAGCGTTCGAGGATGCGCACGGGATACGTGACCTCGCCGTCGGTCGACATCAGGATGATTGTGTAGAAGCCCGGATCGACGAGATAGCCCGCGTCGTCGTACAGGTCCCACTCCATCGGAATCCGGCGGCTGATCGGCCCGTCCTCGAAGAGGACCGTGCGGACGATCGTGCCATCCGCCGCCTCGACGCGCCAGCCCCAGATGCTCGGGGAGACGGTCGTGCAGTGAACGGTGAAGTAGTCGACCGGCGCGATCAACGTGAACTCGATCGTCTCGTTCGATTGGAACGTCATGTAGCAGTTCGGCGCCTCCGGCACGCCGCAGCCACACTGCGCCGAGGCACCAACCGACACCATGACGACCGACAGTAGCGCCAACCCAACGACGGATCTCATCCCGGATACCTCCCTTTCTCACGACCGCCTACGGCGCCGCGCGACGCCGTCCTCGAACGTTCCACCTACACGCGATGCGGGGTTCGGTTTCCCCTCGCGGCAGAGCCGCGGCCCCGCGGGCATTCCCCTCGACAGAGTGCATGCGACGCGCCGATGCATGCGCGGGGAACGGTGTGTGTATCGGGGCGTCGCCGCACCACGCCTCAGTCGGCGTTCTTCAGACAGGCGATCGCGATCTGAACGTCGTCGTACGCGACGTCGCCATCGAGCCCCTTGACGATCCGCATCGGTCGCGCGATCCCGGTCCCGGACGCAACCTCAGCCACGCGTTCGAACAGCGAGCCGTCGACCCACGGCTCGGGGGAAGTGAGCCCTCGGTCGGCGACGTAGTCGAGCAGGTACTTGAGCGCGACGGCCGACCGCACTTCGAGCGCCGCGGCGACGTCGGCCAGCGCTTCCCCACGATCGAACCGCTCGTAGGCGAGCCCGCGAGCCACGCCAATCGTGCTGCGCGAGCGCCTCCCCGAGCGCCGCCGCGATGGCTTGGGGACCGGCCGCACCGACGGGTCGACGTCGAGATCGACATCGTGGGCCCGCGCGTACTCGCGGATCGTCGCGACGAACCGCTCCCCGTACTGCTGCGCCTTCACCTGTCCGACACCGCTCACCTCGAGGAAGCCGTCGACCGTCGACGGTCGGCGGCGGGTCATGTCGCGTAGCGCTGCATCGCCGAAGACGATGTACGCCGGAACGCGCTTCTCCTTCGCGATCTCGCGGCGGACAACGCGAAGCGTGTCGAACAGCCCGCGGTGGACGCCCTCCCACGAATCGCCGACGGCGCGGCGGACCCGCTCGGCCGGTCTCAGGAGGCGCGGCGTCTCACCACCGCGGATCGCGTTCCATCCCCGCTCGGTGATCCCGAGGAGGTTGTACTCGCCGCGCTTCTCGAGGTACCCCTGGCCGACGAGCTGCTCGATCCAGTCCCGCACGAGCCGCCGGCTGTGGTCGGACAGAAGGCCGTAGGTCGACAGCTCGTCGTGCCGTCCCTCCAGGATCCGACCCTCTCGCGATCCGGTCAGTACCGCCGCGGTGTAGTCGGCGCCGTACCTCTCGTCGAGGCGGAACACACAGGAGAGGATCTTCTGCGCCGTCACGAGCGCGTCGTCGGCGAGTTCGAGGTCGCCGAAGCAGACGTCGCAAGCGTTGCAGCTCTCCGCCTCCAGATCCTGACCGAAGTACTGCAGGATCGCGCGATGCCGGCAGGTCACACCGGACGCATACGCCGAGATGTCCCCGAGCTTCGAGAGCGCAATCCGCCGTGCCGCCTCCGAGTCGGATCGCTCGATCAGGTACTTCCACGTCCCGTAGTCGCCCGACCCGTACAGCAGTACACACTCGGCGTCGAGGCCGTCGCGGCCGGCCCGGCCGCTCTCCTGCTGGTAGTGCTCGAGCGACTTCGGCATCCCGGCGTGGATCACGGCGCGGACGTTCGACTTGTCGATCCCCATCCCGAAGGCTACCGTCGCGACGATCGTGTCGACATCCTCGGCGATGAACGCGTCCTGGGCTCGTTTCCGCTCGTCCGCGGCGAGCCCGGCGTGGTATGGCGCGACCGAATGCCCCGCCTCGCGCAGCCGCTCGGTCAACTCGTCGACGTCGGCGCGCCGAATGCAATAGACGATCGACGACTCGTTGCGGTGGCGATCGAGCACGTCGCAGACCTGTTGCACGACATCGACACGTCGCTCCACCGAGTAGATCAGGTTGGGGCGATCGAACGAACCGACGATCACCTCCGGCGCCTCGAGCTTCAGCTGGTCGGCGATGTCGTCGCGGACCTGCTTCGTCGCCGTCGCGGTGTACGCGTGGATCGCAATCCCGGGGAAGATCTTCTTCAGGCGGCCGAGCTGCCGGTACTCGGGGCGGAAGTCGTGGCCCCACATCGAAACGCAGTGCGCCTCGTCGACGGCGATGAACGACAGGTCGTGCCGCGACAGGAATCGCAGGAATCCATCCATTACCAGACGCTCGGGCGAGACGTAGAGAACCTTCACATCGCCGGCGCCGAGCCGCGCGACGACGTCGTCCTGCTCGGCGTTCGTCTGGCTGCTGTTCAGGCAGTCGGCGGCAACGCCGCAGTCGACGAGCGCGTCGACTTGGTCCTTCATCAGCGAGATCAGCGGGGAGACGACAATCGCCGTGCCGGGGAGACGCACCGCCGGCACCTGATAGCAGACGGACTTCCCGCCGCCGGTCGGCAGAACGACGACGGAGTCGCGGCCGGAGACGACCGACTCGATTGCCTCGCGCTGAAGCGGGAGGAACGCGTCGTACCCCCAGTGTCGCTTGAGGATCTCGATGACCTGATCCATCGGACCCTACGCGACGAAGATCGCCAGCAGATCCCGCAGCATCGTCATCGCGGACGGCAGCGGGGTCGGCTCGTCGATGATCGATGTGATCCTGCCGAACAGGTCGGACTCGATCGTGATCCCCATCCCCTTCGATCCGAGCCGGCCGAGCGGGTGGGCCGGCGAGAGCGGCTCGGGGGCAACGGAGAGCGCGTATGTGCCGTCGCCGCGCCGCTCGGCACGCGCCACCAGCCGGACCGACGCGGTCTGACTCGTTTCACGAAGCCACTCGAGGTCGATCCCGCGAATCCCCTCCTTCGCGACGTCGTCGATCCGCACGCCGAGATCGAGCACCGCCTGGGCGAGGATCACGAGTTTGGAGGCGGCGTCCCACCCGTCGAGATCCCACGAACCGTCGCCCTCGAGCGCGCCGCCGCGCCGCGCCTCGTCGATTGCCGTCTCCCACGAGCCGCCGGACGCGAGTCGATCGAGGACGAAGCCGGTGGTCAGGTTCGGGACGGCTTCGAGCCGGTCGATCCGCGCGCCGCGTAGATCGCGCGCCCCGAGGGCGATCGCCGGGAGACCGCCGGCGACAGTCCCGTCGAAGCGAAGCTGCACGCCGTTCGCTTCGGCCAGCGCTTCGAGTTCACGGTAGGCGACGACGATCGGCCCCTTGTTCGGCGTCGAAACGTGCATCCCGCATTCGAGCGCACGTCGGACGTGGGAGAGGGCCGGCTCGGCGCCGGCATCGAGGTTCACCGGGGACGCCTCGCACAGCGCATCGGCGTCGGCCGACTCGATCAGCTCCAATCCCGTCATGCCGGGGCGACCGACGCTCGGCAAGTCGCCGACGGAGCCGCCGGTGCGTTTCACCGCGTCGATCGCCGCGCCGTCGAGTCCCTCGGGTGAGATCGCCGCGCCACGAGAATCGGCCGCGCCGACGATCCGGACGTCCAGCCCGTATCGTTCGATCAGCTCCTCGCGCTTCTCCTCGATCGTCCGTGCGAAGCGCCGGCCGAGGTTGCCTACACCGACAAGCAATGCATTCACGCGACGTTCGATCACGTCATCCCCCTCCTTCCGGATATCCACGTCGGATGTCGAGGGTACACGGAGACGTGCCCGCCGGACAGGGATCGATGCCGGCGGCTCGTGAAAAGTGGGGCGGCCACCAGAAGGAAGCGCTCGCGGAGCTGTGGTGGCCGCCATCCAAGGAGGACACGTGAGGACCCCCTCGGATCGACCGTAGTGCACGGGAGGGAATCTGTCGCGGACAGCTGGGTCGCGGTCCCGGGACAGGGGTCCGCACCGGTCACAGCCGAAACCGAAGCAGGTACTCGCCAAGTGAGGGCAAGCGATACCGCCGAGCCAGCCTCTCGGCGGCGCGGCGGAGATCCTTCCCTGCTCGACGTTCGCCGAGAACGAACAGGTGGCGATAGACCCACACGTACAGGTCGGCCTCCTTTCGATCCGGAAAGCGCTCGAGCAGTTTGCTTTCCCGGAAGATGGCGACGATGGGACAGTAGAGGCTGTCGTACCACGAGACGACCGCCTCCTCGTACGAGAGTTCGCGTCCCTCCTCGACCCCCCGAACGTAGCGATGCACATCGATGTGATCGAGAAGCACCCGGTAGCCGACCGGACGGGTGCACTCGATGCGCTGGTTCGGCCGGAGCCGGTCGAGTTCCGTTCGCTTCAGGAAGGCTCGATGCTCGGCCTTCAGAATCAGGTCGGCAGGACCCCTCGGCGTTCCGACCGGGGCATCGAGCACGAACGACACGACCCGCGCACGGATCTTGCTGTGGCCGAGGCGCTTCGCGACCGACACCCGATGATTCCCGTCAACCACGTAGTAGGCGCCCCCGATGTCGTACAGATCGATCGGCGGGAACTCGTCGGTTTCGTAGAGCGAATCCCTGACACGCTCCCACCGTTCCCCGGTTCGCCACCGCAGCGGGAGGTACTCGCGATCGAACTCACGGTACCGGTTCACACTGCCGACGATTCGGTCGAGTTCGATCCATTCCGTCCTCTCCGATCCGACTCGCTGCGCTCCGAGCCGCTCGCGGACCAGCTCGAACGGCAGGAGGAGCGTCGGCCGCCCGGTCACGAACGACAACAGCCGATTCCACGTCGCCCGGCGTCTCGCGCGCTCGAATTCACTCACGGAACCCGTCGACCTCCAGCACGGTCGAGCCGTAGACGTTGAGGACCCGAGTCGGGCCGACCTGCGCCGGGCGAGTATCGACGCCGTACGACGGATGGATGTGGCCGTGCAGCGCGACCGCCGGTCGAAACCGCCGGATCAACCATCGTAGCGCGCGGAAGCCGCGGTGACATCGGTCGTGCCCCTCGTGGATGCCGGCAGGCGGCGCGTGGCTGATCAGAATGTCGAGTGCCCTCCCGTGCCGCACGCGATGCCAAAGCAGCCTGGGAAGTAGGCGCATCGCCCGCAGCGCCATGTTCCACTCCGTGACGTAGCGATCCTCGCCCCCACATCGGTGCGTCCCCGCAAGTCCGGCCGCGAGGGCGACACCTCCCGACCGAAGGCGAACGGCGCGGACCGCGCCATTGAGATTGATCCCCCCCTCCGGCTCGGACGTCACGGCACCGGACTCCCGCAGCATCGGACCATCGTGGTTTCCCAGGACATAGAGCAGCGGCGCGTCGATCAGCGTCGCCAGGTACTCGAGGTAGTCGTACGGCAAGTCTCCACACGAAAGGATCAGGTCGACGTCGCGGACGCCGTTCAGCCCACCACTTGCGTGAAACCGGTCGTTCACCCGATCGCTCACCGCGAGGATCCTCATGTCCGGCGCCTCCGTGCGTCCCACGGTACACGGAGCTTCCCCTCGATGCGAGTCGGTTCCGCGAGGGCGAATCCGTGGGCGGCCGGTATACTCGGCGGCCCATGGACACGTTCCGACGGTACGGCTCTCAGCTCCAACGGTTCGGAAGGAACGCGCAGCTCTACCTTCTGCACAGCTTCGTCAGCGGGTTTGCCATGGGAATCCTCCGGCTGCTGTTCAACTTCTACGTCCTGTCGCTCGGTCACGATCGGGCACTCCTCGGTCTGCTCGTCGCCCTCCCTCCGATCGTGATCACGGTCGCCGCGATTCCGTCCGGGATGCTCGGTCACCGGATTGGGTACCGGGCCGCGCTGATCGGTGGAGCGGTACTGATGGTGGGCTCGCTCGTCGGGATCTCACTGTCGATCGGTGTCGTCGGGCTCGCGCTATTCGCCCTGTCGCGCGGCTTGAGCCGGACGTTCCTTCAGGTAAGCAGCGCCCCGTTCATGGCGGAGAACAGCGGCCCGTCCGAGAGGACGCACCTCTTCTCCGTCCAGTTTGCGACACGGACGCTGGCGAGCTTCTTCGGCTTCCTGCTTGCCGGCTTCCTCCCGACGCTGTTCGCGCAACTCCTCTCGATCCATCCCGAGGCGCCGGCGGCGTATCGCGCGTCGCTCTGGGTGGCAGCCGGCCTGTTCGCCGTCTCGATCCTCCCGCTACTTCGGATGAAGGGTCCGTCCCGGGCCGAGCCTTCGGACCGCCGACCTCGTCTGCGCGAGATGCTCCGCCCACCGGGTCAACTCGTCCGGCTCTTCCTGCCTCAGGTGATCATCGGGTTCGGCGCCGGGGCGCTCGTCCCGTTCCTCAACGTCTTCCTCCGGACGAAGTTCGACCTCTCCGACGGCGTCATCGGATTGCTGTTCGCCTTTCAGTCGGTCGTGATGGCGGTGGCAACCCTCGTCGGTCCGATCCTCGCCGAGCGGCTTCGCCGGGTGCGGGCCGTCGTCCTCGTCCAGCTCCTTTCGATCCCGTTCCTGATCCTGCTCGGCTACGCGCCGTTTGTCTCCCTCTCGGCGATCGGGTTCCTCGCCCGTGCCAGCCTGATGAACATGGCAAACCCTCTCTACACGGCGTTCGCGATGGACGCCGTGAAGCCGGAGCGGCGCCCGACGGCGAGCGCGCTGATGCAGATGAGCTGGCAGGGCACGCGCGGCGTTTCGGCGCTCGTGAGCGGCCACATCCAGGAGGGCGCCGGTTTCTCCGCGCTCTTCCCGATCACGATCGGGTGCTACGTTGCTGCCACGTCGCTGATCTACGCGTTCTTCGGCCGCAGGAGAGCACTGCCCGATCCGTCCTCCCGGTAGGCCCTCGGCCGATTCTTCCGGTCTGGACCTTCCCGGCACTCCGGGCTACGCTGAGACGGCCATGGCGCGACCCCACCGGAAGGAACACTGGATGCACGTTCGAGGGAGGACCTCCACAGGCGCGGTCCCCCTGCTTGCGCCTCTCGCCGCGTCGGTTGCGGCCGCGTCGCCGGTGCGGTCCTTCGCGATCCGCGGGGCAATTCGGCCGGAGCCGCTCTTCTCGGCGGCTCCTGCGTCTCACGGCAATCGGCCTTCGCAGGGTCGCTTCTCCTGCCGATCGCTCGCTTCCCCGCCGTCCGACGGAGCGTCCCCGTCCTCAGGAGTTGAGACTGGGACGCTGCCGTCACGATTGAACCGGACCCTGCCCGGGAGGTACACAACCTGTGTGAATCCGATGGCGTCAAGAGAGACGGAGGGCGGATGAGGCCGAGGCAGCCGTCGGGGATGTTCGGCTTCACAACCGTTTGGCTCGGACAGGTCGTGTCGCTGCTCGGGACCGGCATGACCCAGTTCGCGCTGACGATCTGGGCGTGGCAGGTCACCGGACGAGCGACGGCGCTCGCACTCGTCGGTTTCTTCGGCTACTTCCCGCGCATCGTGTTCATGCCGCTCGCCGGAGCGCTCGCCGACCGCTGGAATCGGAAGGCCCTGATGATCGCCAGCGACCTCGCCGCCGGCCTGGCGACGATCGCCGTGTTCCTGCTGTACCGAATGGAGGCGCTCGAGATCTGGCACCTGTACGCCGCCGCCGGGTTTTCCGGCGCATTCGGATCGTTCCAGTTCCCCGCGTATCAGGCGTCGATCTCCCTGATGCTCCCGAAGGAGCAGTACACGCGGGCAAACACGATGCTCGGTCTCGCCCACTCGATCTCGTCCGTCTTCGCCCCGATGGCGGCCGGGGCACTGCTCGCGTTCATCGGCATCGGCGGAATCTTGGTGCTCGACATCGTCACGTTCACCTTCGCGATCGCAACGCTGTTCGTCGTCGCAATCCCGCAACCTGCGGCACACCACATTGCCGAAGCGAAGAAGCGCAATCTCCTCGCCGACTGCCTGTTCGGCTTCCGCTACGTCGCCGCGAGCCGGAGCCTGACCGGCCTGCTACTCCTCTACTTCGTTCTCAACCTGCTCCTCAGCTCGAGCGGTGCGGTGCTGTCGCCGATGATCCTCGCCCGCACCGGCGACAACGAACTCGTCCTCGGTACGGTACAGATGCTGTTCGGCGTCAGCGGAATCGTCGGTGGCGCGATCGTCTCCATCTGGGGCGGGCCGAAACGGAAGATGCTCGCTCTGCTCGCGGCGATCCTGACGACCAGTCTCGTCGGCAACATCCTGCTCGGCGTCGGACGGGGGCTCGCGACCTGGGGCGCGGGTGCGTTCATGTCGACGCTGCTTCTGCCGATGGGGAACGGCGCCAGCCACGCGATCTGGCAATCGAAGATTCCCCCTCAGCTGCAGGGACGCGTCTTCTCTGCCCGGATTCTGATCGGGCAGGTCGGAGGAGCGATCGCGATACCTCTGGCCGGCGTGCTCGCCGACGGGGCGTTCGAGCCGCTGATGAAGAGCACGAGCACCCTCGCTCGGGTGCTCGTGCCGCTTGTAGGGAGGGGGCCCGGTGCCGGTATGGGCCTGATGTTCTTCCTGTTCGGGCTCCTCGGCGCGGCCGCAGCGCTCGCGGGGTTCGCGTACCGTCCGATCCGCGAGATCGAGCGGCTCCTGCCCGACGCCGTCACCTCCTCAGACGAAGGGGAGAGCGGCGACCCGGAGACCACCCGCTCCTAGGCCGACAAGCCGGAAGCAGGGCGCCGAAGCACCTACGGCGAAGACCATCCATGGCGGCCTGCTCGCCCACCGGAGCCTGCCTGTTCTCGGAGAGGCAGACTCCGCCCTGCTTCCGCCCCATGGGGCGGAAGCAGGCAGATCACCATGTCGCCACAAACCCGAAGTCGAGTGACTCGACGCTGACTCCGAGGAGGTAGTCGACCCCTATGCTGAACTCCAGGCTTGGCGTGAACTCGATCGACATATCGAACGTGAACTTCCCGACGTCGAACAGGTAGATGCCGTTCTCGTCGAAGAACACCGCCGCCTCGAAGCCGAACGGCCCGCAACAGGCATCTTCGTCCGTCTCGATTCTGTACATCTCCCAGAAGTCGCCGAGGACCCCGGGCTTGCTCACGAACGTTCCCCAGAACGAGATCGCCGTGAAGTGCACGTCGCCGACGTCGCACTCGAGCTTGAACCCGTCGAAGTGCAGCGTCTCGAACGTGAGATTCCCGCTCGTCTCGACGCCGACATACAGCTCGACGCAGACGGCAGTGAAGTCGAAGTTCGGGCTGATCGTGAGCGACTTCGTC
>Ga0272443_10003199_pt1 | contig 19591 bp, 13 predicted proteins | sample SSMAcet12_FD_193581 | JGI IMG/M metagenome (GOLD analysis project Ga0272443, IMG submission 193581) | Marine sediment archaeal communities from Little Sippewissett salt marsh, Falmouth, MA, United States - SSM-Acet-12 | ecosystem: Environmental > Aquatic > Marine > Wetlands > Sediment ... | reverse complement strand
TGTCGAAACTCGCTTCGGAACGGATTTTTTTACCTTTACTCGCCTACGCTCAGAAGGCAATTTCAAATTCCCTGTTGAAACTTCAGATTATTTCTTTGGTATTAATTTCTCTGCCAAAAAAATGATAGATCAAATAGAAGTGAGTAGTAGATTAAGAATCGCTCATATTTCATCTCATCTTGTGGACGGTTATGCAACAGGAGATACTTTCAATATATCTCCGTTTGTTTATAGCAGGGAATTCTCTGATTTGGTTGTAGCAGCAAATTATAGTGGACTTAGAGCTTATGTAGGTTGGCAGGCAATCTTCTCAACCATTCCAGATGATTTTAGCTTGAATAACTACCAAATTGGGTTAGACTGGAATTACCCTCTATTATCATCTATTGACATAGTTACCGGTTATGATCTCCGAATAATTGGAATTGACGAAGTTTACTCAGCCGTTCATTCGTTTCAGGCAGGATTATATTTTGGTTTATCTGATAATGCCGGAGTATCATTAGATTATAATTATTTCGAGGGGAAAAGCATTCATGGGATGTTTTATAATGAGCGTGACATATACTCATCTATTGGCTTTCGTGTAATTTATTATTATTAATTTTGCTATTTAATAAATTATCTTTAACTTTATAGTTTATACATCTAAGTAAAATTGAGGAGTAAATTATGGCTTATTCATTAAATCGTGCTCAGCTAATTGGCAATCTTGGAGCAGACCCAGACTATAGAACTTTACCGTCAGGTATTCCTGTTTGTAAGCTAAATATTGCGACAACTGACAGATTCAAAGGAAATGATGGTGAGTGGCAGGAAAAGACAGAATGGCATAGAGTTACACTATGGAGAAATCTTGCAGATATAGCAAATCAATATCTAAAAAAAGGTGCAAAAGTGTTTATTGAAGGTAAAATTAGCACCAGTTCTTATGAAAAAGAGGGCATAACACGCTATTATACAGAAATAGTTGCTCAAAGTTTAATTATGTTAGATTCAAAAGGTTCCGGCGGCTCTGGCTCTTATGAATCAAGTGGTGGTTCGTCGTATAGTAGCGATTCTAAACCTGAAAATACAGAACCAAAAGATAAGCCCTGGGAAAAGGATCTGCCACAGAATCAAGACGAAGACGAAGACGATGTGCCTTTTTAATCAAATGAACTAAAAAAATATACTATGGCAACTCTATTTCTTTTCGATATAGATGGTACTATATTGACTTTTAAGCATTATCGTTCCAGAGAAATATTCTCTGACATGATATATAAATTATTCAATAAGAGAGTCATGTTTGAAAACCTACCAAACTTTGCTGGTATGACTGACCTGCAAATACTCAGGGAGATTGCCACTGAAATCAATCATCCCTTCGATGAAATTGAGAAAAAAATTGAAGAAATATGGGGAAACATGCTTCCGGAATTTAAAAAGCATACTAACGAAGAGCATATTGTTCTAATGCCTGGTATTCAAAAGCTTTTGGATTATCTGAATAATTGTGAGAATGTTTCTCTTGGTTTATGCACTGGAAATTTCCGTGAGAATGCTTACTTGAAGCTAAGCGTATTCGATCTCGGTAGATATTTCCCTTATGGTGCGTTTGGCAATGACCACGAGGATAGGAATTTACTACCACCTGTTGCTGTCAATAGAGCAAATAAATACATGGAAAATGGCAGTTTTGATAATACCAACACAATAATTGTTGGCGATTCCCCTCGTGATATAGAGTGTGCGAAAGTAAACAATATGCAATGTATAATTACTTGCACCGGGCATTTTATTCGAGATGATTTGTCAGCTCTTGATCCAGATCATCTTCTTGATGATTTTGATGATTTTGAATATACTAAGAAGATTTTTAATAATTATATGAACTAAGATATATGGAAAAGAATATTATTATAGCTTTGGACGGACCCGCTGGCTCTGGAAAAACTACTACTGCAAAACTCGTAGCCGATAAGCTCGGTTATTTATATATTGACACAGGCGCCATGTATAGGTCTGTTACTTATGCCTGGCTTAAAGAGAATAAGGAGCTGAATGATAAAGACCTTTGCTATTTGGTTAAGGATTTACGAATAGAATTGAAGCAATCAGATCAGGGACAAAAAACCATTCTAAATGGGGAGGACATAACTGAAGCTATCCGTCTGCCGGAAGTAACACAAAATGTAAGTGCTGTAAGTGCCATCGGCTGTGTTCGTGAAGCATTGGTCAAACAGCAAAGAGAAATCGGAAAGAATGGTGGCGTAGTAATGGATGGAAGAGACATCGGAACGGTCGTATTCCCAAATGCCGAGCTTAAGATATTTTTTAAAGCTTCTATCGAAGAAAGAGCTAAACGCCGAGCAAAAGAAATGATTGAACGTGGGCTTAAAGTATCCATAGAACAGATAAAGAAAGAAATATCAGACAGAGATAATTACGACAGCACTCGCGATATTAGCCCACTAAGAATTTCGGAAGGTGCGGTGGAAATAGATAACTCCAACCTTACGATAGATGAACAAGTAACTATAGTAGAAATGCTCGCTAGAAAAAGGATTACTCAATAGTTTATGATGAAAATAGACATAGACGAAAGTTCAGGTTTCTGCTGGGGAGTTGTTGGGACAGTTGATGCTGTGGAAAAAACTCTGGAAGCGAATCAAGATAAGGATATCTATATTCTTGGGCAGATTATACATAATCCCAAGGAGACTAATCGTTTGGCAGAAAAAGGTCTAAAAACTATATCGCATAATGATCTTATAAATATTGACAAGGAAAAGTCAATTGTTATCATTCGTGCCCATGGCGAGCCACCCTCTACTTTTAAATATCTCAATGATCTAAATTTAAAAATAATTGACGCTACATGCCCTTTGGTAACAGTTTTGCAGAAAAAGATCAAGAAATACTTTGATCTTGGCTATCAGTTAGTTATCTATGGGAAAAAAGAGCATGCAGAAGTAATTGGGCTCCGTGGTTTCTGCAACGATAAATGTATTGTTGTTCGCTCAGCTGATGAAGCATTGGACAAAGTTGACTTGTCCCGAAGAACTGTATTATTCTCACAAACGACTATGGACAAAAATGGTTTTCGAGAGATAAAAAAAGCTCTATCAAATAAAGCCCTTGACTTTACTGATGGAGGGAATATAGATGAGCTTTTTACTGCTAAAAACTCAATATGTAAATTTGTTTCCAGCAGAGAAAAGGGGCTTTCAGATTTTGCATCGTCGCACGATCTGATTCTATTCGTGGCTGGCAGGAACTCCTCAAATGCTAAGAGTTTATTCAATAAGTGTCATTCTGTAAATAATAACACATACTTTATAGAAGATGTCTCAGAAATTAACAATGAATGGTTCTTTAATGCACATAATATAGGTATTACTGGTGCGACAAGCACGCCTCAATGGTATATGGAATTTGTAAGAACTGAAATTTTAAAAATATATGATTATGATTAAGATTTTTTTATTATTCTTATCAAGAAAACAAAATGGAAGAATTAGTACTATCTCTGAACATATCTGACTCAAAGCTTATCAATTCCTTGATAAATTTTGGCTTTTTTCTAATCATAGCAATCATTCTTAGGTTAGTTATTACTAAGATACTGACGAGATTAACCCGACTAACAAAGAGCGATATAGATGATACAATCATAGATGCTTTGAAAACCCCTATTTTTTATACTTTGATTCTCGTTGGATTGATATCGTCGCTTGGGCATTTTTCAATACCAGAGCCCTACGATAGAAATATTCATAATATACTGAATACTTTAATTGTGATATTCTGGATGGTCGCTTCAATCAGAATAATTAAAACAGTTGCTACAAGAGGTATCAAAAAAGTATTTGATCTAACGGGCCTTAGCAAAGATATAATTCCCTTGATTGCAACATTTATTCGGATCGCAGTATTTATTGCGGCTCTTATGGCAATCTTTTCGATTTGGCATATTGATATAACGCCTTTAATTGCTTCGGCAGGAATTGCCAGTGCTGTTATAGCTTTTGCAGCTAAAGATACAATAGCTAACTTTTTTGGAGGTATTAGTGTATTCCTTGACAAACCTTATAAAATAGGCGATTATATTGAGCTTGATAGTAAAGAGCGTGGGGAAGTAGTTGAGATTGGTGTTCGTAGCACAAGAATTAAAACAAGAGATGACATATTAATATCTATACCAAACTCAATAATCGCTAATTCTAAGATAGTGAACGAAAGTGCTCCCGTAGAGAATTTTCGTGTGCGTGTTCCTATTGGTGTCGCTTATGGTAGCGATATTGAGCTTGTAGAAAAGACTTTACTTGAAATCACTGATGAAAATGAAAATCTGCTTGATGATCCTGAACCTAGAGTTCGATTCAGAACCTTTGGCGATTCATCACTAAACTTTGAATTGCTTGCTTGGGCTATAGAACCATCATTGAGAGGCAAAACTATCCACGAATTGAATAAAGTAATTTATCATCGTTTTGCTAAACTCGGAATTCAAATCCCTTTTCCACAGAGAGATTTGCATATAATTAATCCCGAAAAGACTGATAATGATGATAAAGATAAACCACAGGATTAAAAGATGAAGTCTATAATTGGTAGATAACGTTAGTTTAGTTCAGATGATGTATTAGTGATATCTTTATTATAATGATTGGAATTAGTTTATTTTATTCTCTGTAACTAAACATTCGAATCTAATATGATGAAACAAAGTTGAATAGCCACGTATAACGAAATTATAGAAGTATCCTTCTTTTAATTCAATATTGTTTAAACTATCGAGCATAGTATTTTTATCTGCATCCAATATTTTTAAATCATAAGCTCTTGGTCTAATTTCTGTAATTTCACTATGCTCTTCATAAGCAAGTAGGTAATTTCTCTGAGTATCACCACTTATTCTAACAAGAAGTTCAGGTGAATCTGCAGATAAGTTTATCACTCTGAAAGAGCTCATTTGCTTGTTCAATTCATCAAGTCTGTCATTTAGAACCAGTACTTTGATCCATGAATTAATACCATACACGAAACATGAATAATAATGCTTCTCATCTAAAGACATCAAATTTTGATAGAGTAATGATTCGTCCTCAAATATCTTCAAGGTAGTCTTTTTAGCTTCTGTTTCCTGATATGAATAATCCGTATTATTATAATCTAATTCTTCGAGAATTGTTCTAAACTCAGTTTTTATGGATAAGTTTCGATTATCTGGAGTGGCAGCAATAAAATTTACATTACAATATACTGTTGGCTTGACTACTTTCCCATCATCATCCAAATCAGTTGGGCAGGCACACCCAACAATCAGTACCATAGTTAAAATGAGAATGATTATTTTCATAATTCCAATGTTTAATGAAAAAAATGGCTGCTCCGTTAAACAATAAGCACAGAGCAGCCATTAACATTTGTTAAGTCATGTTATTGTTTTATAACTTTACGATAAAGCATTTCTCCATCAAAATTGAATCTGACCATATAGACACCTGCGGGCATTAAGCTCATATCTATACTCTCTTCGAGATATAATGCTTCGCTAACATTCAAATTAGCAACAGTTACGCCCATCATGTTGATAACATCAATTTCAACATTAACAGTTTTACCAAAATCAGCATAGATGTTTACTAATCCTTCAGTTGGGTTCGGGCTTAAATGCAGATAAACACCTGCAAAAGCTTCGTATTCACCTTGTTTAGGATCTCTGACAACAACAGTTAGCAACTTAGTTGTTCCACATCCATTTTCGTCTGTAACAGTCAAGTAATAATCAGTAGTTTCTTCTGGCGATACTGTTGGGTTCATATCATTGGAAGTCCAATCTCCGGTTTCATCTTCCCAATAATATGTGAAAGGATCATTTCCATTTACCTGCAAAGTTGTACCTAAGGTAACATCATCGCCTGTTTGGATATAATAAGCTCTCGGAATACCAGTCAATGTAGGTCCTCTGCTTACTCTTAAATAAACTCTGTCAGTACCTATCTCGCGTGTTACGAGGTCGAGTACTCGAATTGTGTAGTATCTTGAGTAAGGTGGGGTTCTATAAAGAGTTGGATTAGCAGTCCAATAATTTCTCATATATGAATTCGGAGACCAAGAAATCCTATAATTACCAGAGCCACCAGTTACGGTGAAATAACCTTCTTCGCCTTCTTCTTCAATCCAATTCCCTAATTCAACGTCAGTATCTCCATAGCAAATACTAATTTCATCAGCAAGGCCAACTTCTAATGGTGGAAAATCTTGAGTAGTAAAGCTCCATGATTGAGACCAACGGCCAGTCTGTCCGTCCATTGTCAAACTTACACGCCAGTAATATGTAGTCATGTAAGTTATTGTGTTATTAGGAATATCAATTTCAGTTCCTAATACGCCTTCTTCGTCAAACACGATTGAAGCTGGTTGGAAGTCCATATCTGTGGAAATCTGGACATTATAATGCTGAGCATTTTCTATTGCACCCCATTCTAAAGTAATTTCTAATGGTAAATCGTCAGATTGGTTAGTTGGTGCTACCAATAGTGGTACGGGAATATCCTGAGTTGTGAATTTTCTTGTAGCAGACCATGGTGTAGTTTGATCGCCATAGACTGTAGATACTCTCCAATAATATTCTGTCAATGGTTCTAAATATCCTCCAGGTATCTGGAATTCAGATTCAGAAGGATCAATCATATTATTTTGATAAACTAAAGTTCCGAAGCCAACAGTTTCAGAGACTTCAAGTTTGAAATAAGTAGCAAAAAGCATATCTTCCCAATCGAACATAGTATTGAGTTTTATCTCAGTGGCATTGTTGGAAGGATATACCAAAACTGGCACGGGGAGTTCCTCGGAGTCAAAGCTCCAGATAGCAGACCAATCACCATAACCATATTCATCGGCAGCCCTTGCTCTCCAGAAATGCTCTGAGGCAAACAAAATATTATATGACATAAAGCCGGAGGTGCCATTTATTACAGCTTCGTCCAAAATATCTACAAATCCATTATCAGATGCAATCTGTATTTGATAATCTGTAGCTCCATTTACATCATTCCAATCAAAAGCAAGATTCGGGGCATTTTGATCATCAGCATTATTTGCTGGTGTTGCCAAAACAGGAGCATCTACTTTGGTGCGGAAAGAGTAGTAATAATCTGTCCATGTGCCGCCATCAGCATTATAAGCTCTTACCTTCCAGTAATATGTTGTGTAATAATCTAAGCCAGAAATTTCTTGTTCTGTGTCAACGATATTTGTAAATACGTCAAATGTAGCAAAATCAGGATCTATACTATACCAAACATCATACATTGTGGCACCTCCATCAGCTGGAGCATCCCAATCTAAAGTAACAGTTGTTTCCAGACCTCCCATACCATCTACGGGTGCAACCAGTGATGCTGGTCCAACGACGGTTGTAAAGCTGGCATCAGCCCATTCACTTGTTTCAGGAATGTCGTTATGAGAACGAACACGCCAGAAATACTCTGTGAAATAATCCAAACCAGGAACATCATAGGTTGTTCCCATTATGTTGTTTACACTTGCTACATTTTCTAAGAAAAGAGGATCGGTAGTGTATTCTAATTCATAATATGTAGCACCAGTTGCTGCATCCCACTCAAAAGTAGGTGTAAGCCCCACTGCCACGGCTTCGTCTATTGGTGCAGTCAATGTTGGAGGGCCAACTATTGTTTGGAATCCCCAAACATCAGAAATGGCTCCATCGTAAAAAATTGCTCCAGATTCATCAAGGGCAATTACTCGCCAATAATACATTGAGAAATAATCAAATCCCATAAATTCATGTGATGTGATATCAACATCATCTTCAAAGATTGGAGTTGAGAAATCTTCTGCATCTGTTGAAACTTCGATGCGATATTCTTCTGCACCATCAACGGCTTCCCATTCAAAAGTAATGTCAAGAGGAAGTGATAATGTTCCATCTGATGGGCTTGTTAGGTTTGTCTGATCTAATAGAGTGCGAGCGTGATAAGTAACCCAATCGCTCCAGCCAGCTTGGTTGCCGGCACGAACTTTCCACCAGAAATCAGTGTTATAAGTATCGAGATCAACATCAAGTGTATTGTCTTCTGTGTCGGTTGCTTCATTAATGACTTCTGTAAACTCATCATCGGTAGCAACTACAATATCAAAGAACTCGGCATCATCTGAGGCTTCCCATTCGATAGTAGGGTTTAGTTCAACACCTGCCTGGCCATCTTCAGGGAAAATGGCTGCTGGTGGTGCAGGAATGAATAATGCTTCAATACCTTCAATAGGATACCAAACTCCAAATAATGGATTGCCTTCTTCAAAAGTCAAATTATCATTTTTACAAGGGATTGCCGGATTTAAGACAGAGCATTCAGCAAATGTAACTCTTGAGTAGCGGGCTAATTTGCCGGCGCCGTCGTTAGCACTTTTATCCCATACCCAAATCATCATTGTTTCGCCATCTCTAGCTCCAGGGTTGATGTTTAATGGGTTTGTGTCGTCTTCACCCCAGACGTTAATGTTCATATTACCAGAACCATCATAAACGGCAGCTCCAGCAAGTATTAGCTCACTGCCACGTTGGATAAGAACACCAATCTCATCTTCACCTGTTTCAAGCTCATCGCCATTTACAGTATAATCCGAAGGGATGATCAAAAGTAAAGTATTGCTGTACTGAGCACTTCCTCTTGTTTGTTGGTCTGATGGGTCAGAATTAAAGAAATACCCACAATCATCACATTGAGCAAATGCTGATGTTGAGTACAACAGTAATGCAGCAAATATAAGCAACATTTTAAATATACGCATAACTAAATCCTCAAATTAGTTTATAATAGGTCAATTATATTGTCAAATCCATAACTCTTGCATATTAATTACAAAGATAACAAGTTTTGAAAAAAATAAAAAGGAATATTTTAAATTTTTTCTTATCAAAACTCTTTCTTCAATATAAACAATTTATAACTATTGAAAAAGTGTATTCAGTATTATTTAATTTGATTTTACCACTCAATTCATCCAAATATTACACATTATTAGCATTGATGAACTTTTTTATTAGCAAATATTACTATGATATCTTTGAGAGTCCGACTGTTTTGTGTAATATGTCATCAAGTCAGAATTTCAGGAAAAGTTAGTTTGACTGAATAATTTTTTCTTTCTAATTCGTCTTTGTCAAAATGTTATCAGTTTCAAACATATCAATACATTTTACTGGACAGTATCTGTTCGATAATGTTTCTTTTACTGTCAGTAAGAACGACAGGATAGGATTGATTGGTAAAAATGGAACTGGAAAAACTACATTACTTAAAATAATTGCAGGATTGGAACAACCAGAAATCGGTATTGTCTCTTATCCTAATGATTTCCACATTGGCTATCTACCACAAGAAGGAATAGTTGAGTCAAATAAAACCGTATTTGAGGAAACTAAAACTGCTCTTGTTGAGATCAAGCAACTTGAAAATAATATCTCTAAATATAATGATGAAATATCTGCCCGTTCTGATTATGAAACAAATGATTATATCAATTTAGTTCAAAAACTATCTGAAGCTAATGAGAGATATAAATATCTCGGTGGACATTCAATAGAGCAGGTTATCGAACAAGTGCTAACTGGTCTTGGTTTTGAACGAACAGAATTTAGCAGAAATCTTAAAGAATTTAGCGGTGGTTGGCAGATGAGGGTCGAGCTTGCTAAGATTTTGATCACAAAGCCAGATTGCATATTGCTTGACGAGCCGACCAACCATCTCGATATTGAGTCAATTCAATGGTTAGAGAGCTTCCTGAAAAATTATGATGGAGCCATTATCATGGTTTCCCACGACAGAAGTTTTTTAGATGCTATTACAAATAGAACAATCGAAATCGAGAACGGAAAGGTATTCGACAGGAAATATAAATATTCTGAATTTGTAAAATTGAGAGATCAGGAAAGAGAACAACTGCTTTCTGCTTATAAGAATCAGCAGAAGGAGATTGCAAAAACTGAAAGATTTATAGAAAGATTCAGATCAAAAAACACTTTAGCGACACGAGTCCAATCTAAAGTTAAGCAGTTAGAAAAAATTGATAGAATAGAGGTTGAAGATAAAGATGATAGCTCAATTACATTCCATTTTCCAGAGCCACCAAGAGCAGGCAGAGTGGTTGTCAATGCTCGATCACTTTCTAAGTCCTATGGAGAAAAACTAATTCTTGCAAATATTGATTTTGCATTGGAACGTGGGGAAAAAATTGCGTTCGTAGGTAAGAATGGCGAAGGCAAAACCACTTTATCAAAGATTATTGCAGGCATAGAAAGCCATGATGGAGATATGGAAATTGGTTTCAATGTATCAATTGGATATTTTGCCCAACACCAAGCTGAAATGTTAGACAGCGACCAAACTGTATTTCAGGTTATTGACAATGTAGCTACGGGCGATATGAGAACGAAGGTTCGAAATTTGTTGGGTGCCTTTTTGTTTAGTGGTGAGGATATTGATAAAAAAGTAAAAGTGCTTTCGGGTGGTGAAAAATCACGTCTGGCTATTGCACGTATGCTATTACAGCCAACAAATTTATTAATCATGGACGAGCCAACAAACCATCTTGATATGGCTTCGAAAGATGTTTTGAAGGATGCCTTGCTTAGTTATCAGGGTGCATTGATACTGGTCTCTCATGATCGAGATTTCCTAAATGAGCTTACTACAAAAACACTATATTTCCGAAATCGAAAGATTAAAGAGTACCCAGGTAGCATCTATGAATTCTTAGAGAAATTCAGATTAGATCACTTAAATGAACTGGAAATTGGAAAAAAACCAGGTGCAGGAGCTGATCAATCTGCAAAGCAAGGTGATGCAAAAATCCAAAGGGAAGAGCAAAAAAGAATACAGAGAGAACAGAATAAAATTCAAAAAAAGATAAATTCTATAGAAGAAAGAATTGAAAAGCTGGAGAGCAGCATAGCTGATTGCGAAGATCTTTTTGCTGATCCAGATTTCTTTAATAATGTTGATTTATCGCAAAATAAACAAAAGGAATACGATCAATACAGAAAGCAACTTGAGGAAGCGATGACTGACTGGGAAAAGCTGAATATAGAGCTTGAATCAATTGAATAAATTTCAAATCTTATATCATATCTGGGAATTTAACCCCAAACGAAACTATAAGTCAATAATAAAGTAAAAAAAGCGCTATTATATTGTTGTATTTATGATTAAGATAGCCATCCTATCAAACATATCAATAATAATAAGTACTATTATTCAAACTCTGGCTGACTACATAAGAGTTTGATAATATTTATCGGCAAGCGGGCATTAGCTTTTTTTAATACATAATAATAATATATTTTATTAAAATACTCTAAAATATATATATAAAATACAGAAGCCAATTAAAAAGATCATACCCATCCAGCTAAGCACTCGAAGCCAATTATGTGGCTGGGCTTCTTTGGGAAATTGTTTTGAAGTAACAACCCTATAGTTTATATATGCAAAAATTGGTGCTGAAAGAAATGATATAATTGTTGCAAAATCCATCAATGTTTTCAATCCACTGGTAAATAGCCAAACAATAAGTACCGAAGTTATAGAAAGAAATATTAACCAAATGATATATAGTGTTTTATCACTTCTATATTTATTTTTGAAAATGAAGGACATGCTTGCCTGCAATGTACGAGGGTAAGCATCAAATACAGTCAATGCAGTGCTGAACATAGTAATAAGTACGACAGATGATATAATATAAAACACCCATTCTCCAAGATTTTTAGTGTATAAGGTAACGAGCTGAGAAGAAAATATTACTCCATTATCTGAGAATAATTCCCCCGTTCCATACATTACAAATGCACCCAAACCGAGAAAGAACAAAGCCATTACGGCTGTTCCTATATATCCAATATAAAAATCAGCTAATGCTTCTTTCAAATTTGGAGTGTATTTAGTCTGTTTCGTTCTTTCTAATGCCCATAACGAGGGCCATACAGAAACTTCTATTGGTGCAGGCATCCATCCCATCAATGCTAACAGAAAAGCGACACCTGTGGCATCCCATAATTCAGGTGGAATATATCCGGGAACTGCTTGGAATCCTCTTTCGGCAGCTATAAAAAACGCAATTATAGTAGTAACAATTGTTGTTATGCCAAGTATTGAAACCATGATTTTCATTAAAGTATCTAATAAGGGATAACTCCCTATCAATAAAATACTAACTGTAAATATCATTAGAAAAATTACAGTAAACACAGCCGGTATGTTTATTCCAAATAGGTGCGCAGCCAAAGAACTAGTTACCAGCGCTATAGCCGATGTTGTTACTATTGATGTAAAGAAAGATAATCCGAAAAAGGTGATTACAGCCCATTTACCGAGATTAGCATAGCCCTCTATAATGCTCTTACCTGTTGCTGCTACGTAGCGATTTCCATATTCAAAAAATGGGAATTTGAAAAGATTAATTATAACAATTACCCAAACTAATTCTAAACCATAGTTCGCACCAGCTCTTGTTGATTGTATAAGGTGTGATCCTCCAATAGCTGCTCCGGCAAATAGGATACCAGGTCCGAGGGATTTAAGCAAACCCCGAAAAGTCAATTTGTCACTCATAATGGACTTTATTCATCACATTTTGAAAATTCAATCTTTTCATTGATATTTATTTATTCAAAATTGTACTCTTGATTTAGGAATTCAGGATACCACATCAAAGTAATTCTTGGTATAGAATAAAACGGACGCATCTCCTGAAAAGTGAGCTGATCGCTTGTCCCACCCTCAGGTATATATGGTACGAGTTGTCTGTCCAAAATAAAATTCAACCTCCATTCAAAAGAAGCGGCAAACAGTCCAACATCTGTTACAGGAAGATTTACCATGAAGCCAACACCTGTATTCAATGAAAAATCTGTTGTTTCTGATTCTTCATATCCCACATTGTATTTATTCATAATAAGGCCAGCTCCAAGAACACCATAGAAGTTAATTCGGCTATATGGGTTAGCTATCCAGATAGAAGCAAGCTCTGCGAATTGGTGGATGTTAGGACCAACATCATCAAATTTTTCAGCTCTTTTGGTGTTTTCCGAATATAGATAGCTTCCCTGAATTATCAGAAAATCATATATACTTAGATTTACTGCTCCTCCGAAAGCTGTAATCCCTTCGTAAGAAATGCTGGGTTCTGTAGATTCAAGATAATATGTCTCAACAATTGTATTGATTCCAAGTACTGGAGCTACGCCTATGTACTTATAAAAAGGATTATATAGATCGTCCTGTTCATATTCTTCATCTAAGTAATACTCCTCGTCATAATATTCCTCCTCGTAATCACTATCTTGAGCATAATTACTTACAGAGGTAAATAAAAGAAAAAGCATAAGTAAAGACAGTTTGAAAAATTTGATTGCTGTTTTCGTAGTCATTGAAACCACCTCGTCAATATTTATTGATTTTATTTCTGCTATTTTTTGTGCCACAAGAGCAACTTTGCTTGGTTCATTTCGCTTACCTCGAAATGGCACTGGAGTCATATATGGTGAATCAGTTTCTAACATTAATCTGTCCAGTGGGGTGTCTAGTACTACCTCATCGAGGTCTGTTTTCTTGAATGTGATGTTACCAGTGAAAGATACATGAAAACCCATTTCGAGAGCTTTATCAAGCATGTCTGTGTTGCCTGAGAAGCAGTGTAGGACACCAGTCAAGCTGCCGTCCTGCTCGTCCTCCAGTATGCGAAGCATATCATCATCTGATTCACGATTATGGATGATTACAGGCAGTCCCAGTTTTTTCGCAAGCTGTAGCTGTTTACGAAAAGCAATTTGCTGAATTTCAGGAGGATTGAAATCGTAGTAATAGTCAAGTCCAATTTCCCCTATGGCTTTCACTTTGGGATTGGTTACATTTTGCTCAATAACATATAGTATCTCGTCTGTCAATTCTTTTGCATTATGTGGGTGAACGCCCATTGAGCAGAAGACATTATCATGGCTTTCGGCTGTGGCAATAACATCATTAAACGCATTTGGCTCGATCGCGGGAATAATAATCGCTTTTAATCCATTATCAAAAGCATTGGCTATTACTTCATGCCGGTCTTCGATAAATGCTTCAGTATCCAAATGTGCATGAGTGTCTATCATTTGGCTTTTAGCTCTTTAAGTTTCTCGATTACCTTATCAACGTGCCCTTTTGCCCTGACTTTATTGAAAACATGGCTAATTTCGCCATCTGGATTGATGATGAAAGTTGTGCGAAAAAGCCCCATGTACTTCTTGCCATACATACTTTTTTCGCCAATTACTCCATAAGCATTACATATTTCCTTATCCGGATCGCTAACGAGATGGAAATTCAGATCATGCTTGGCTATAAAATTGTCATGAGATTTCACAGAATCGGGACTAACCCCGATTACTATTGCATCTTCCTGAGTGATCCTTTCCATATTATCTCGGAAATCACATGCTTCGGTAGTGCAGCCAGATGTATTATCTTTTGGATAAAAATAAAGAATAACCCATTTACCGCGGGTGTCCTTTAAATCCAGTGTATTATCTGCTTCGATAGGTGCCTTGAAGTCAGGCGCCATCATAGATTTTTCTAAAGCCATATATTACCTCCTATAAATCAAATCCAATACTCAATTTCAAAGCGATTCTCTAGCATCAAACAAATTCAGAATCTTCTGATCTAAAGGATGTTTTGATTCATCGCTGCTAATTTCTTTTTGTTTTGTATTTGACGTTTGACTTTGAAAATCCTTGTTTTCAGATTTAGGTTTAGTTAATTTATTTTCTTTAATAGGAGAATACTCTTCAATTGGTTCAGAAGTATGTTTCCTTGTTGCCTCATTTCTAATTTTCTTAGTTTTAATAGATACCCTGCCGTTGAAATAGTCAGAAAGTAGCTTTTCAAACTGTTCTTTTTTTCGAATAATACTCTCTTCGTGGAAATCAGAATCAGTTTCCAGTACTATTTCTCCATTAAAAAATCTTGGTTGGAATATATTACCTGACTGTAAACTGCTAAGGAATTGATTTTTGTCTATGTGTATCTGAATGAATTTTTCCCAGTGGTTCATTAAAGTATTTTTATTTGTATCTGATGGCTTTGGAGTGCTGTTCGATTCATTACTAATAGCTTTCGTATTATTGCTCTCAACGGATTGTTGAATATTAATCACTTTGCCTTCGGAGATTTTCCTGATATCATCTATCAATTTTTCTATTTCTACAGTTGAATCCATAGAAGCCATTTTTACTAAGGCAAGTTCGAATCGCACTCTTGGCTGAGCCGAAAAGCGAATGCTTTGCTCAGTGTTTGCAATGGTATTCATACATCGGATCAAATCCCCTTTAGAAAAGTACGCTGTTTCATTTTTGAATTTTTCGATGTAAGTGTCAGAGGCATCAATCATGTTAGTATCACCACTGGCTTTAATTGCTAACATATTACGGAAATGTTCGAGCATACCACCAAGGCATTCACTTATATCATAACCACGATCAACGACTTCTTTGGCAATATTGAAAACCTCGTGAATATTTTTCTCTCGTATTGCCTTTGATACTCTGAAGTAAAACTCTTGATCTATTAATCTAAGGGCATGTGCCATATCTGAATATATAATATCCCTGCCGCAAAATGCAACGACCTGATCGAATATACTTTGCCCATCGCGCATTGAGCCATCTGCTTTCTGAGCAATTGCTATCAGAGAATCCTCATCTATTTTTATCTCTTCTTTATTGGAGATGAAGCGTAACTGCTTTACTACATCCTCAATGTTCATTCTCCGAAATTCAAATCTCTGGCAGCGACTAAGAATAGTAGCCGGCACTTTGTGTGATTCTGTTGTTGCAAAAACAAACATTAGATGGGGGGGAGGTTCCTCCAGAGTTTTCAGCAGTGCATTGAACGCAGAGTTCGAGAGCATGTGAACTTCGTCAATGATATACATTTTGTATTTTCCGAATGTAGGCGGGTACTTGGAGTTTTCCCTTAGCTTTCTAATATCATCAACGCTGTTGTTAGAAGCACCGTCAATTTCAATTACATCAATAGACATGCCATCAATTACTGAGCGGCATGTTTCGCACTTGTTGCATGGTTCTTGATCCTGTGGGTCTAAACAATTCATTGCCCTTGCCAGTATACGGGCAGTAGTGGTTTTGCCAACTCCACGGGGCCCACTGAACAGATAGGCATGATGTGCCCTGTTTACTTTAATGGCATTTTTCAATGTCTGCGTTATATGATTTTGTCCGACTACCTCGTCGAATCTCATCGGTCGCCACTTTCTGGCTGTAACTACATATTGTTCTTGAGTATTGATCTTTGACATTCCAGTTTCTCAAAAAATTGACAAATACAAACAATTAATATAATTAAAATCTTAGCTTTGGAAAAATTGTTTAGCCAAAGATTTTATACTTCTAAAATTATTTATTTTCATAGACGTTTGACAGAGTTAAGAAATATGCTGATTTTTTATAAATTAATGAAAAAATATAACATGAAAAGATATCTATACTTCGCTATAATTTTTGTCTTTGTAATCTCTGTTCCTAATCTTAGTGCTCAAAATACTGAAAAGTGTTCCAATAAGTATTCTAAAAAAGAGCTAAGCAAAGTAATACCCAATAAAGCAATGATTAGAATAAAGGAAGGTAGAATTATTCAAAAAACTTCTAATAGTATACTAAGTATAGATGGTATATCCAAAGCTAAACCAATCCTTAATAATGACCAAAAAATTGATAATCGTTTAAAAAGTAAAAAGAACCGCTTATTGAATAGAAGCGTTAGCATAAATGGTATCCGTAAAGCAGAAGAACCTCTCCTTCGTACATACTTTATTGATTTTCCTGGAAATGAGAATCCGTTTGAGTTTTGCGATAGGATATTGAGAGATAATCCGGATATCGAAATTGCTGAGCCAGTTTATAGAAATGAGCTTCACTACGTACCTAACGATCCGCTTGCCAACCATCAAACTGTGTTAAGCACTATAAAAGCTTTTCAGGTATGGGATCAGCACCAGGGAGATACAAGTATTGTCATTGGTATAAGCGATAACGGAGTTCTTCAAACTCACGAAGACCTTGCTCCCAATATAGCTCCAAATTACGGCGAGATACCAGATAATAATATAGATGACGATAATAATGGTTACGTAGATGATTACATCGGCTACAACATGACTTGGGAACAAGATAATGGTCAGCCGGGTAACACTTACCACAGCATTTCACATGGGGTTGAGGTAGCTGGTATCGCAGCAGCGAGAACAAATAATATGCTGGGTCTTGCTGGTGTAGCTAATAAATGTAGGTTTTTTCCGATCAAGACAGCAGCAGCTGGTGATAGAGATATTACAATGGGCTATCAATCTATAGTTTATGCCGCTATACGTGGAGTTGATGTATTGAACTGTAGTTGGGGAAATACTAAGAATCCAATGGAAATAGAACAATCCATAATAGATTTTGCTGTTGCAAATGATGTTGCTATTGTTGCTTCTGGAGGGAATGAAGGCAATTCGAGAGAGACCGTATATCCAGCTGCTTATAAAAACGTTCTTGGAGTTGGGGAAGTTACTCAAATTGATGTTCTTTCCAATTCATCATCTCTTGGGGTTCAATTAGACGTTATGGCTGCAGGAGAGGAAAATTTCTCTACTACTAATTATGGCGCCTATCACATGGTAAGTGGCGGCACATCTTTCGCTGCCCCTGTTGTTTCTGGCTTCCTTGCTATGATCCGTTCTATTTATCCAGAACTAAATGCAGTAGAAGCAATGGAATTTGCCCGCCAATGCACAGATGATATTTCTACCTTAACAGCACATTATGGAAAGATAATTCCCGGCAGGATCAATCTTCAGAAAGCTCTGGATTTGAATCCTAACGATATCCCTTCTATTGGAATTGAAGATATTGAGTATAGAAATGCTGCTGGTAACTTGATTCAAAGATTTCAAACAGATGATATAGTTGATATTCGCCTTCTTGCTCATAATTATCTGGGAGCAGCTGAGAACTTGAATGTAAAATTATCTATCGGATATGGAGATAAGGAAACTATCGAAATATTAGAGCCAGAAGTTAATATTGCTTTAGCTCCTTCACATTCCGATCTAACTATCGGTGATTTCAAGATAAAGATACTAAAATCAAGCAAGGAAAAGATTCTACTCAGGTTCGATATTTCTAATGAAGATGGTTCTTATGAAGATTTTCGATTATGGCAATTTACTCCTACCACTGAAGTAACAACATTCCGAAACAATGTTTTTGCCTTCTCGGTTGGAGATAGAGGAACTCTTGGATATGGTGGCAGCTTGAACAATCAGGAAGGTGTTGGTATCGAATATAAAGACTACGGAACAAGCATATTCGAAGCCGGACTGCTTGCAACAGAGAGCAATAGCAAACTAATCAGTGCTAATTGGGGCGATGGTCCCGATTATAATGATTTTTCATCTGTTGAGCCATTCATAAATACTAATGAAGGAATATGCCGCGACCTTCTCCCATATCCTGAAAATAAAATTGGTCTGGATATCAGGCAGGTTGTTCAGATTGCTGATGATTCTCCTTATGGGTTTATTGATGTACACGTAATGAACACATCGGGAAGTATATTGCAGGATGTCGCAGCCGGCTATTTCTTCGATTGGGATATTGGACTGGATTCTGATAGCAATCAGGTAGCATTTTTCCCAGAGGCAATGCCAGACTTTTTTGCCGAAGTGCCTATTTTTGCAATGATTGCCAGATATAAGAACGATCCAGAATTCCCTGTTTTTGGCTGTGGAGTTATTGCAAATGAGCAGGATTATGAAGTGCAAGGGGCAGGAATGAGCTATGATGACTGGTCTGAATCTCTTGCGTATAGAATAACTACATTGAACAGTGGAACATCTATCCGCTTTGATGGTGTTGATGATGTAAACTGTGTAGTGGGCATGAGATTCCCCGGCACAATGAATGAAGCTGAAGAGCGTTCTTTCCGGCTTATCTTCGCTGCAGCTGATAACGAGGAGGATCTTGCTATGTTTATGCAATATGCTTTTACTGAGATCATTAGCGTAGATGATAATAACTATACAGATCAAACTATAAAGGTATATCCAAATCCGGCAAGAGACATCGTAAAGATTGATCTTGGCAGCGAGATCTTTGGGAATGCTTATATATCACTGAAAAGCATGATTGATGGAAGAGAACTACTTAATCATAGCTTCACGAATGATTTGAAATCTGCTATTAGCATTGATACAAGAGATGTGCCAGCAGGCATTTATTTATTACAAATAGAAACAATACAGAACATATTTACAGAAAAAGTTATAATTATTAAATAAATCGGAGAATAAAATATGATAAGATATATCACTGGTATTATCGCATTGCTTTTTTTAATTTCGAATGATAATTTTGCTCAGGAAGAGTATTTACTCGACTATACTATTGGTTCAGATTCTCATCGGTACGAATGGCAAGATTATGAAAAATACGAGTACACAACAAATATTGATGGAAGTATAACAGAGAAGGTCTTCT
>Ga0272443_10003198_pt1 | contig 19594 bp, 17 predicted proteins | sample SSMAcet12_FD_193581 | JGI IMG/M metagenome (GOLD analysis project Ga0272443, IMG submission 193581) | Marine sediment archaeal communities from Little Sippewissett salt marsh, Falmouth, MA, United States - SSM-Acet-12 | ecosystem: Environmental > Aquatic > Marine > Wetlands > Sediment ... | reverse complement strand
CGTCCAAGAAAAGTTATTTACCGGCTGAGGCCAGGGTCTTTCCGCTTTCGAAGGCCGCTGGATCCCGGCTTTCGCCGGGATGACGAAAGAGGGGCCGGGATGACGAAAGAGAAGGTTTTCCTTCGTGCTCTTCGTGCCTTCTTCGTGCTCTTCGTGGTCATGCTTTTTGGTTTTGCTGTTTTTCGCGGTAATGCTTTTTGGTTTTTGATTTTGCTGTTCTTCGTGGTGATTCTTTTTGTTTTTAGGGTTGGCTGCTTTTTCGATTGCGACCGCGATTTCGATTTCGATTTCGATGAACTTCGATACCAATATCGTAGTTCATTGCACTGACAAGCGGAAAACATGGAAAAACTCAAACTGGAAAATATCGGGGTCATCCTGGTGGAACCCCAGATCCCGGAGAACATCGGGTCTGTTGCCCGTGCCATGTTCAACATGGGCATACGGGACCTCTCGCTGGTGAATCCCAAGAACTGCGACCTCTCGCGAGTCCTCAAGACGGCCACGGGCCCGTCCATCGACCTTGTGGAGGAAATGGGGGTCTTTGACGACCTGCCGGCCGCCACAGGCCCTTACTCCTATGTGGTCGGCACGACGGCACGGGTCGGATCCCTGCGCCCGGCCCAGAGAGAACCCAGGCAATTGGCCGTGGATCTCATACCCATTGCGCAGAACAACCGGGTGGCTCTTCTCTTCGGGCCGGAAGACAGGGGTCTTTCAAACGAGCACCTTCGCTGCTGTCACGTGATTGCGAACATACCCACAGCGGAATTCTCCAGCCTCAACCTCGCCCAGGCCGTCATGATATTCTGCTACGAGATACTCCTTGCACACAGGGGGCCGGGGAAAAAGGCGGAGCCCAGACTGGCCGACAACTTCGAGTTGGAGGGCATGTATGCCCACCTCAAGGACGCCCTCTCGCGGATAGGTTTTCTGGACCCCCAGAATCCCGAGCACTGGATGCTCAACGTCAGGAGGTTCCTCTCGCGGTACCCTCTTCGGGCCCGGGAAGTGAGGGTCCTCAGGGGGATCTGCAGGCAGATCACCTGGTACGCGGGGCAGGCTGAAAAACGACAGGCGGACAAAGAGACCTGAAGCTTCTGTCAGCCCGAGGGTATGGACAGCATGCGCTCAACCGCCCTTCGCGCACGGACCGCGATATGCTCCGGGACCTTGACCTCGGGCTTCATCTCCTCGAGCGCGCTCAGGACGTTCGACAGCTGGATCTTTTTCATGTTCTCGCAGACCATGCCGGGATCGGCCGGGATGAACACCTTCCCCGGGTTCTGTTTCCTGAGGGGGTGCAGGAGCCCGATTTCCGTGCCGATGATGAACTCTTTTTTGTCCGAGGCCGCGGCAAACGCAAGCATGCCGGATGTGCTCCGAACCTCCTCGGCAAGGTCCAGGACCTCCGGCCGGCATTCCGGGTGGGCGATAAAAACGGCCTCGGGGTGCTCGGCTTTCACCTTTTTCACCTGCCCCGCGCGAAGGCCGTCGTGAACCTCGCAGAACCCGTTCCAGTATTCTATGTCAAGACCGGTCATGCGCAGGGTGTACCGCGCCAGATTCCTGTCCGGCGTCATGAAAATCTTCCTTCCGGGTCCCACGGATCGCGCCACCTGGACGGCATTGGCCGATGTGCAGCAAAGATCCGTTTCCGCCTTGACCTCGGCGTTGGTGTTCACATAACTCACCACGCAGAGGCCCGGGTCTTCTTTTCTTTTCTCCACAACATCCCCTGCCGTGATCATGTCGGCCATGGGGCATCCAGCCGACGCCACCGGCAGGAGAACGGTTTTGTCGGGTGAAAGAATCGACGCGGTTTCCGCCATGAAACGGACACCGCAAAAGACAATGACCTCCGCATCCGTGCGGGAGGCCTTCATGGAGAGTTCCAGGGAGTCCCCGCACATATCCGCGACGTCCTGAATTTCGGGCCGCTGGTAGTTGTGGGCAAGCAAAACGGCCTTCCGCTCCTTGAGAAGGCTGCGAATTCGGTCGGTTATCTCTTCCATTTTCTTGATTTCCCTGTTTTTCGATGATAATATATAATAATTGTTTGAAATAGGGGGTTTAACCCCCTAAGTCAAGCAATTTGCCCCGTGCCCCCTACACCGAGCCCCTTATTTATTTGCCTTGAAAAAGCTTTTATAATTCGGTAAAAGACAAATATATACAGTTTTGGAGAACATTTCAATGAGTGATCGAGACATCAGGATCACGCGGTGTGATGTACATGAAGTAAAATCCCATCCCAAAAAGGCAGACAAGGGCATGCGGCCGTCCGAGCGCGCCCTTTTTCCCGCAACAAGTCCTCCGAAAGGCGCCGGCGGTCTCGACCCCAAGGAGGGCGAAAACTCGAAACCGGCCCTGCAAAATCTCATAGCCCGCAAAAAATTTTTCTACAGGGATATCTTCCAATACCTGCCCGATCCGATTTTCCTGACCGGTTCCGATGGAAAGATCATCGCCTGCAACTATTCTCTCATCGAAATGACTCAATTCAGTCAGGGGGAACTGATATCCCGGGATTTCAGTGAAGTGGCCAAAGGCGACCTGCTCCGGGAAAAGGTCCGCGAGTGCCTGAAATTCGGGACGGGTCTGAAAAATCAGCTGGTGGCCGTCGAAAAGAAAGACGGCGGTGAGATCCGCACAAGCGTGGATGTCACCCGCATGGCCGTCGGCGGCGAGCGGGTCTATCAATTCAGGTTTGAGGACCCCGACAAAAACGGGGGCCTGGAAAAAGACCGAAAGACCCACCGGCTCCTGGAGACGGTGTTCGAAAACACCCACATGCACGTTGCCCATGTGGACAAGGAACTCGTCTACTTGAAGGTAAACGGTCCATTCGCCCGTTTCCACAAAATGCCCCCCGAGGATATAAGAGGGAAAAAATGCTCTGAGATCGCCCGATGCCCGGACCACGTGGAAATCTGCCGGCGGGTCCTGAGCACCGGGGAATCCCATTTTGCCCCGGCGCAGGCGTTCGAACCGAAGCCCCCGGAAAGGGGAGAGGTCACCTATTGGGATTGCAGCTTTGTGCCGGTTCGGGACGAGAAGGGCGAAATATCGGGCCTGATCCTCATGTTCAGGGATGTCACACAAAAGCTGCGTGCGGAAAACGCCCTCATCAAAAGCCAGGAGGAGCTTTTTCAGGCACAGAAGATGGAGGCCCTGGGTGTCCTCATCGCGGGGATCGCCCACGAAATCAACAACCCCATCAATCAGTTGATATTCAATATCCCGTTGTTTCAGGGGATATGGCAGGACATCGTGCCGATACTCGCGGGCTATTCCCAAAGGCACCCCAATGCCAGATTTCACGGCCTCACCTACGAGTTCATCGAGGAAAACATGGGCCAGCTTTTGTCCAACATGGACATGGCGGCCAATCGAATCGCCAGGATTGTGGAGGATCTCAAGAATTTTTCCCGCCGCTCGAGCGTGAACGACAAGGAAAAACTGCACCTGAACACCGCCGTCAAAAACGCTTTGCGACTGGCCCAAGCCACGATCAAAAAATCAGGGGTGGAGCTCGTGACCGAGTTCGAGGACAGGCTGCCCCTGATCGAAGGGAACCTCCACAACGTGGAACAGATAGTTCTCAACCTGTTGATCAATGCGATCCAGGCCATGGAGGACCGCAGGGGGGAGGTCCGCATCCGCACCTGTTTTGAGGACGGAAAAATAGTCTTTTCCGTTTCCGATACAGGAAAGGGGATCAGCCCCCAGTTCGCTGATCGTATTTTCGACCCCTTTGTGACCAGCAGGCAGGGCAAGGGGGGGACCGGCCTGGGGCTCTCGGTCACCTACAACCTGGTGAAGGCACACGGCGGCGAAATAGCCTTTCAAACCCAGGAAAACGTGGGAACCACATTCACTGTTTCTTTCCCGTATATCGAGAAAATAGGTCATGTAACCTAGCGCCCATCCGGTCACCTGTTTATTGACATCAATACGCCTTTTGACGCGGCGGCAGATTTTTCCGAGGTTGCGACAATGGAATCCATCCCCGCTTATACGACGCCGATACTCATTGCCGATGACGACGAAGGCCTCCTTCTGAGTATCCGAGCGGTGCTGACCAGCGCCGGGCTTCCCGAGCCGGCGTTGGTCTCGAACGGGGGCAGGATTCTCGATATCCTGAAAAGGCGCCCTTTCCGTCTGGTCCTCCTGGATGTCATCCTGCCCGACACGAGCGGCATTGAAATCCTGGGGCGCATGAAGCAGGAGCACCCGGATGTGGAATGCCTCGTGGTCACAGCGCTGGACGACGTGGAAACCGCCGTGGAAGCCATGAAGTACGGGGCCTTCGATTACCTGGTCAAACCCCTCAAGAGGGACAAGCTCCTGATCGCCGTCCACAACGCGCTCCAGCGCTACGACCTCCTCCACAAGGTCAGTATCCTGGAAAAGGGCCCCTCATTCGAAGACCTCTCCAAACCAGAGGCATTCGAGGACATGGTGGCGGAAGACCCTGCCATGGCGAGGGTTTTTCACGAGGCCGAGTCCTATGCGGCCAACGACTACAACCTGGTCCTCACCGGCGAGACAGGCGTCGGCAAGGACATGCTCGCCCGAACAATTCACAACCTGAGCCCCAGGTCCTCCGGGCCATACATGCCGGTGAGCATGGCCGCGCTCAGCCGCACCCTGTTTGAAAACGACCTTTTCGGGCACTCCCGCGGGGCCTATACCGGGGCCTTTGAGGACAAAAAAGGATTTTTCGAGGAGGCCAACGGCGGGACGCTTTTTCTGGACGAAATAAGCGAGCTCGGCCCGGATCTTCAGTCGGCCATACTGCGGGTGATCCAGGAACGAGAGCTCTACCGTCTCGGAAGCACGCGGGCGAAAAAAGTGGACGTCCGCATCATTGCCGCCTCCAACCGGGATCTGCCGGAAGAAGTGGAGAAAGGGAATTTTAGAAGCGACCTTTATTACAGGCTCAACGTCTGCCACATCCACATCCCCCCCTTGAGGGAGAGAAAAAAAGACATCCTGCCGCTGGCCGATTATTTCATGCGCGCCCACACAGCCAAAAACCGTAAAAACATCAAGAGGCTTTCCGCCGAGCTGTGCGAGTGCCTCGAGGGTTATCCTTTCCCCGGCAATGTCAGGGAATTGGACAATATTATCGCCTCCGCCGTCATCAACGAGACCGGAGAAACACTCAGCCTGAACGCCGCCCGCCCCTTGTTGAAAAAAACCCAGGCCGACTCACCCTCGCGGAAAAACCACCTGGCCACTCTTGCCGAACTCGAAAAGGAGCATATCCTGGCGGTGCTCCAACACACCAAGGGCAACAGGACAAAGGCGACGCGGATTCTCGGCATCGGCCTCAGGACCCTCCAGAGAAGACTCAAGGACTACAACATCGCATAGCACGCCAGAATGGCGCAGCTGCGCCATTCTGGCGCTATTGGATTTTAAAGCCAGATATCAATATGTTAAAAATAATACTTGGCGTGTATGTGTGCCAATATGGCCTTTGTTTGGGAAAGCCATTCTATCTCTTCCGCGTTGCATCTCCTCACCATTATAGAATTATCCCCTTGGGATTCCTTGCCAATCCGATCATCTGATCTTTTAGTTCTCTAAGTGGAACAAATATTGCTTTATTGCGACCTGAACGGGCTGCTTGTTCTATCACCCGGATATCGGTTATCGCCCTCGCTGGATTTGATAGAGACCTCTTCCAGGGTTTGCTCGCCCCCGGAATCTTTTAAACAGACCCTATGATGCTCTTTCCGGTTTCCAAGCAGTCGACACATGAAGGTACTCTTAACGGATGATGACCTTGGAACGCTGAATTCGCTCAAGATCAGGCTCGTTGCCTTTGGCTGCGATGTTGTCGCCGTAGACAGCGGAAGGGCCTGTCTGGAAAAAATTGACGCCTCCCTGGGGGAATCCGAACCTTATTAACCTGTGGAAAAAAGGAGGACAGGGATGGAGAAGGACATTTTGACGATCGAGGAAGCGGCGGAATTTTTGCGTCTCGGCAAGAGATCCGTATACAAACTTGCCAAGGCAAACAAGATCCCGGCCAAAATGGTTTTGAACAAATGGCGGTTTGAGAGGGAAGCCCTGAGAGAGTGGGTCCGCCAGGGCCAGAAAAAGTGACCTTCGACCCCCGCGGCGGGAGCCCTTCCCGCCGCGGGGAGAAAAGGGCGCCCCGGCCCCGGCTCTTTCACGTATCCTATCCGATGCCCCTGCCCAACCATGGAGCCAGTTCGCCCTCTCCTATCATTCCCTCCCGCAGGAGAACCCCAGGCCTCACACTCACGTCCACAACCGTCGATCCCCTGCCCCCCGGGGTTTCACCCCCGTCCAGGACAAGATCCACCCCACCGAGCGACTCCAGCACACCCTGAGGCGTCTTGTTCGAGGGCTGTCCCGACAGGTTGGCGCTCGTTCCCGTGACCGCGCCCGAGAGCCCGGCTGCAAGGGCCCTGGCGACCGGGTGGCTGGAGTGTCTGAGTCCTATTTTTCCTGTGCCTGCCGTAAGAAGGGGGTTCACCTCCCGCGAGGCCTCAAACACCAGGGTCAGTCCGCCCGGCCAGAACTTTTCCATGAGGGTGCGTGCAATCTCGGAAATACGGACGGCGTAACGGTCCGCATCCGGCCGGGAGGAGAGGATCAAGAGGATAGGCTTCTCCGGCGCCCTTCTTTTGACCTCAAAAAGCCGTTCGACAGACGCGTCGCGCCGCGGGTCCACGGCCAGGCCGTAAAAGGACTCCGTTGGATAGGCCACGACCCCCCCTGATTCGAGGACCAGACGGGCGGCCTCGAGGCCCTTCCCCAACGCTCCCTTCTTTGTGATATCAATGACGTCGGGGGCTTTCACAGGGACTTTTCCAGCCGCTCGCCGACTTCCAGCACCTTGCGGCCCATGTCCTCGTGATAGGCCTTCAGGGTCTTCCGCACCTCGGGGTACTTGATACCCAGGATCCGCGCCGCCAGGACCGCCGCGTTTTTTGCCCCGCCCTTCCCCAGGCTGACGGTTGCCACGGGAATGCCCGGGGGCATCTGGACGGTGGCGAGAAGGGCGTCCAGGCCCTGCAATGGAGAAGAGTCAATGGGCACCCCGATGACCGGCAGCGTCGTGTGCGCGGCCATCACCCCCGCCAGGTGCGCGGCCCAGCCCGCGCCCGCAACAATGACCTCGATGCCCCTCTCGGCGGCCCCCCCGGTCACCTCCCGGGTCTTCTCAGGGGTCCGATGAGCCGACATGACCCGCACCTCATAGGGGATACCGAGCTCTTTCAATGTTTCCGTACAGCCCTTCATGACATCCGCGTCGGATGCGGATCCCATGGCCACCAGGACCAGCGGCTTGTCCACTTTCATAGGAATCCTCCATGTAAAAAAGCATTAATGTTTCCCGAATGACGCGGCCGCAAGCCCCATCAACGGGTAGACGATCATGCCGGAAAGCCAGGCCAGGTCCTCCGCGGGAAGATAAAGCCCCGTGTTTTTGTCGAACAGGACATTGCCCTCCGGCGGAAATTCCTCGTCGCCCGCCCACAAGACCAGGGCCACCGAGATCCGGGGCAGGGCCTTTATGGATACGGACACATCGCCCAGGTCCAGCCTCCTGGCCTCGTAGGTTTTTTCAGCAAGTTCCGCCATCCTCTCCGGGTTTCCACCAAACGTCTTCACAAGGGGAATCTTGGCCCGCCGCTGAAATGCGTCCAGGTAAAATCTGCCGTCCGGCACATCCTGGAACGCCATCCACTCGCCGGTCAAACCGGCCCCACCGTTTCTCGCGGCGCCCTCCATGTAATGGAGAATGAGCACCTGTTCTTGAATCGGGACTTCCTCCCGGGTCTCCTCATAAAGGAAAGACATGTCCGGCCATGTAAGGATGAGCCGTTTGCCCAGAAACTCGACAGTTATGGGTTCGGTCTCGTTTTCCTCGTGGAAAACCGCGCCTGCAAGCTCCGCGATCCTCCGGGGGATTATTGAGGAGAGCTCCCGCCGGGCAAGCTCGGCAGCCTTCTTGTAGTCGTCTATCCGTGCCATAAGCGCGCCTCGTACCTTCTCAGCCCTTGGCTGTTAAAGCGTTTCGGTTTTCATTTGCATGTGACCTTGTTATAGTCGACATCACACCGGAATTGCAAGTCAGGGACGGATTGAATTTTCATGGGGAAAAAAAAGAAAAAAAATGTCTTTAACCCTGTCCTCAAGGACAAGAAACTGCTCAAAAAAGCCCCCCCTGAACGCTCGCCGACACCCGGACCGGCGGTTTTACGGGATGAAACCCCGGAGGAGGAAAATCTCTTTTGGGAGGCCATGCGAAACGTCAAGCCTCTTTCCGGCCGGGAGACCAGGACCCCCGCCAATCCCCGCGCGCGCACCTGTCCGGCACACCCCCCGCCCAACGAGGATCAGGAGGTTGTGGAGCACCTGCAGGGGCTCGTGGACGGTTCCATTCAGATGGACATCACGCTTACGGACGAGTACATGGAAGGTGCGCTCCCGGGAGTCGGCAAAAAGGTTCTCAAGGCCCTGAAGAGGGGGCAGTTCCCGGTCCAGGACTACCTGGACCTTCACGGACTGACGCGGCAGGAAGCGGAGGAACGGGTCGCCGAGTTCCTCGTGCGGAGCCACAGGCTTGGCAGACGATGCGTCCTCATCGTGCACGGCCGAGGGCTCAATTCCCCGGCGAGCTTTCCGGTCCTCAAGGAGTCGCTTCCCGAGTGGTTCACGCGAGGGGCGCCGAGGAAATTGATCCTCGCCTTCACCACCGCGAGGCCTCACGACGGCGGCGCGGGGGCGGTCTATGTTCTCCTGAGGGCCCACTGACTCTCAACACCCGCGCCCGCGTGACGCGTCACTGTTTCCTGGTTTTCAGATCCTCTAGATTTGCCAGTATTTTCAGCGCTTTTTTGATCAGATATCGGACTTCCTTGTAATCCGTGTCCATGGCCATGACCAGCTGCCACTCCCTGATGGCCTCCGTCAGTCTCTCCTGATTATAAAGCCGCATGGCCTTTTTGTAATGTGTTTCCTTGTAATTTTCCTCTATTTCCTCGACATACTGATAACACTTGTAACAATCGGGCTTCTCCTGGAGCAGTTTCAGAAATTTGTCCCGGGCCTCCAGATAATCCTTTTCCTGAAACAGCCCTTCCGCCTGGTGAAATTCCGCCTGGAATTTGTAGTCCAGGAACATCTTGTCGTCCGGTTTCAAGGAGAGGATTCTGTCGAACTCCTCCACCGCCCTTGAGTACATTTTCTTTTCAAAATACTTGACGCCCCTGATGCCGTGCTCTTCTATCCGGATATCCTTGGTGTTTCCCTCGCTGGCCTGCGCCGCGTCCCTTGTGACCTCGAGAGACGCCCAGTCCCAGAGCTTCAATTCAGGCCCTTTTCTCTCCTCCTCCACTAGAAAACCGGGCTTTTTGATGGTCAAGGGATAACCGTCGATTTCAGGTATCTTCAGCTCCTGGTTGACCAGCAGCTTCGTGGCGTCCTCCAGCTTGTTGTACCTGGCTATCTCGGGGAACTTCCTGTAATCGCCGTAGTATTTCTGAGCGATCTTGATCAGGTTCTCGCCCGGAAGCACGTGATGGACGACATAGCGTATGGAGGTGACACGCTTGCGGTGGACCATCATGCGGGGGATCTCGGGATGGGTGGGCCTGAGGCGGAGGGCGGCCAGAAACTCTCGACGCGCCTGCAGATACTTCCCCTGATCGTTCAATTCCAGGCCCCTCTCATAGCGGGCCTGGGCCTCCTTGTCCAGCAAGACGGTCAATCGGTTGATTCCCTCCAGAGCCAAGGGGTGCTCCGGGTCCACGGCAAGGATGATGCGGTACTCCCTCAGGGCCGTGACCGGTTTGTTTTCCCTCTCACAGGCCTCGGCGCTCTCCAGTTTCTTCATCACAAACGCGTCCATGACCCGTGCAATGTCCGGGGCGTGCCGGATGGAGGGGGCCTTTTGTCCGGCCCGGGACGACACACACCCCGTGACAGCGAAAAGGATCATGAGTACGGCGATTTTTCCGGAGGCGCCCCTTGGGTTCATTCCTTGCCTGTCGCGAGGAGACTCTCCTCGAAAACCTTGAGTTTTTCTTCGAACGGCCGGGGGTCCTTCCCCTGGATGTGCTCCCGTTTCAGGGCCAGGGGATCGGCAAAAAATGGATTTGCACCCGGCTGAATCGTTACCGCCAGCCGATACCCCGCGCTCCGGCACACATCCATGATCGCAGGCGAGTTCTCACCGTAGGGATAGGCCAATGAGACCGTGTCCTGACCCAGCCTTTCGTCCAGAGCGCTCTTGGCGTCCTTGAATTCCCCCAATATCCTCTCCCTGAAGACATCCTCGTTCTCACCCTTTTGGGCCTGGGACAAATCGCAGCGAAAAAGGGAATGGACGCCGATTTCAAAACCATTGTCCTTCATCTCCTTGAGCTGCTCCCAGGTGAGAAAGTCGGGTCCCGTGCCCACGAACTCCGGACAGACGAGGAAGGTGGCTGTCAGGCCCATGCTCTTGAGGATCGGGTAGGCGATCTCGTAAGCGGACTCGTGCCCCCCGTCCACGGTCAACACCACTGTCTTTTCAGGCAGGGAAGATCTGTAGTAGAGGAATCCTTCAAGCTCCCTGAGGGTTATCACGTGGTAGCCGTTTTCGGCAAGATAGCCCGCCTGCTGTTCGAATTCGTCTATCTCAACGCACCGTGGTTTTTTACATTCCAGCGCGAAACGATTGTAGCAGAGGACAGGAATGGTCTGGTACCCTTCCTCGGTGATGCCGCCGGGGTTTTCCTCCTGCAGTGGGATGACCACGACTTCCCCTGCCCCAAAAGTTTTGGAACCGTTGATCTCTTCAATGGCCCATGCCTTGCCGGGTTTCCCCAGGTATCTCTCCGCCAGTTTTTCGGATGTGGACGACTCGCTCAGGTAGCACACGGCGTACCGGTTGGAGTAAAAAACAAACTTCTCCTCGGGTTTGACATCGGGGACGATTGCAGGCGGGGTGAGGCCTTTCCCGGACGCGACGCAGGAGATCAGGAAGAGCAGCCCCAAGAGGGTCCCTCCCAGTGCCCCCGCCGACCTGAACCCGGATTTTCCCGCCAGCCGTTTTATCATGCACCACCACTCTCTATTAGACGCCGGGCCGTCAACCGGCGACGGCCCGGCCAAGAGGAGTCCATCCCACAAGTTGTGTATTTTGCAAGAAAAGTGCCGGGTCTTCCAGGGAGCCTTTCAGAGGGTTGCGCCGACCCGTGCCGGGAGAAGGGCTCCTGAACATCCTGGAATCAGACGGGCACGTTGTAAACAGAAATTTTCGTCCGCCGTCCCTTGACCTTGATATTCCCTTTTTTTTCGATCCCCAGGACCGTTGTGTCCGTCATGAGTTCAAGGGTCTCTTTGCTGATGAGTATTTCACCCGGCCGGGCGATTTGTGTAAGCCTGGAAGCAACATTCACTCCGTCACCTGTCACGGTGTACTCCATGCGTTTCTCGGACCCCAGGTTACCCGCGATCACTTCCCCTGAATTCACCCCCACTCCCGCCTGGATCCGCACCGGCCCATTCTCGTCCGAGCTCTCGATGGACCGGACCGCCTTCTGAATGTCGACAGCCGCGGCGACCGCCGTGTCCGCGTGACATTCGTCTTCAATGGGCGCACCGAAGACCGCCATGACCTCATCACCCGCGAATTTATTGACATACCCCCCATGGGAGATGACGACATCCGTGATCTTCTTGAAGTAATCGTTCAAAAGTTCCACCACCCACGCGGGGTCCTTGTCTTCGGCCAGGGTCATAAAACCGCGGATGTCCACAAAAAGCACGGTCGCATTCACCCTGGTTCCCCGCATCCACTGACGTTCAGGGTGTGCGAGAATCATATCGACAATCTCCGGGGCCACATACCTGCCGAAGGAGTCCTCGATCCTTTCCTTGAGCTCCAGATCGTGGGCCATGCGGTTGACCGCGACTCCCAGGTCTCCAAACTCGTCCTTCCTTTTGATGTGGGCCCGGTAGCCAAGGTCCCCCTGTCCCAGGGCGCCCACGGTCTCCTTCAATTCGTTGATGGGGCGGGAGAAGTACATGCTGATGGCCAGGCTCAGGACAATGCCCAGGGCTATGGTGGCGAGGGTTAACACGAGAAAAAACACCTTGGCCTCACGGATGTTTCTTTCAATCTGCTCCCTGGAAAGGGCGAGCCCCACGTAGCCCACAAGGACGTTCTGAAACTCCAGAGGGGCCTCGAAGTAAAAGGCTTCACGACCGTCCTGACTGTAAGTGCTGAATTTTATATCCCCACAGGCCCGGACAAACCTCAGTCCGTCCGGGTCCTTGTGAATTTCGTCCGTCCTTTCGATGTCGCTGTGCGCCTTGATGACCTTTTCAGGGTTCGTCACCAGGGTGTAAAGGACATACTCGTTCCGCGCAATGTCCTCCATCAATTTGAAAAGGGCCAGGTCTTCTTCGGCAAGGAGCTTCTCGGGGGCGTTTGTGGAAATTATCTGAACAGCGCTTTTCCCATAGTGGATCAACTGCTTTTCGAATATCCTCTTTTCCTTTTCCAGGACAATGAACCCGACCACCGAGAGGATCAGGAGGATCAGGGCGGTGGACAGGATGGACATCTTCACGAAGATCGGGATTCGAAGCCCCCTCCTGTCCCTTCGGTCCAGTCCGGAACGTCTTTCCTCCACGGTGCGCCGCTCCGGACCGCCCCATTTTTTCCTCTTCCCCCGGCGGTCCTTTCCCGAGCGCCTGTCAACGCCGCTTCGGCGCTCCCGCCTCAGGTGGTATCGCGCCGTGTGTCGGCGTTCCGGAGATCCGGCAGGGTCCGCAGCCGTCCTTTTGGGGGGATGCCTTTTGATTATCATGAGCCGTGTTTCCACCCTCGGGGTTTCAGCTCCAGTGGACTTTTGTATATGACATAGATGGGTGAAAGGCAACTCCTGTCTGCCTTTTGCCCTGGAAAAAACCGAACGCCCGCAGGCGCGGCGGTTTCGCGCCCACCCGGGAACCGGCTCCAGGACGGGGTTGGGACTGGCTTGACAATCACCCCCTGGGGCCGGGCGGCGCCCACGAAAAACATCTGGTTTGACAAGCACGCACTTTTTTTGTTTATGTATGGACACTCAAGGAGCTTTGTCAGTCCCGCCGGATCGGGGGATTGCGACCAATTCAGCTGAGGGGAGAGCCGAAAGAAGATGAAACTCGGCATCATAGGCCTGCCCCAGGCAGGAAAATCAACGATTTTCGAGGCCCTCACCGGGGCGAGGGGAGAGGCGTCGCAGAAACACGGCGGCCGCGCCGACAGCAGGATAGGAACGGTCCGGGTGGCGGACGACCGCGTGGACTTTCTCTCGGCGCTCTACAAGCCCAAAAAGACCACCTACGCCCAGATGGAATACCTTCTCCCTTCGGGGCCGGGCGGCACGTCCTCGCCGGAGGGCGCCGGGGCATTCTGGAACCAGGTGCGCTCCTGCGACGCCCTCATTCACGTGGTGCGCAACTTTCAGGGGCCCGCGGGGATCCCGCCCACCCCTCAAAAGGACTACGAGTCCCTTGAAGAGGAGATGATCATCAACGATCTCGCGGTGGTGGAAAAAAAAATCGAACGTATGGAACTGGACGCCAAACGGGGGAAAAAAGAGGAGCCCGAGATCCGGGAGCTCATAAACGCTTGCAAGGACATCCTCGAAGAAATGCGCCCCCTCCGCGCCGAAAAGTCCATCTCCACGGCCCCGGCGCTCAGGGGGTTCACATTCCTCTCCGCCAAGCCGGAACTCCTCGTCGTCAGCAACGAGGATGAGGACCAGACCGCCCCGGAGCTGGAAAGTCCGGCGGGGCACCCCGAACTCCTTGTCGTCAGGGGCAGCCTGGAAAGGGAAATCGCATCCCTCGGTCCCCAGGAGGCGGAAGAGTTCATGTCCGCCTACGACATAGAGCAATCGGCCCTTGACAGGGTGATCCGTTCCTCCTATGAACTCCTCGAGCTCATATCCTTCTTCACGGTGGGTGAGGACGAGGTCAAGGCGTGGACCATCGTAAAAAACACCCCCGCGCTGGAGGCGGCGGGCGTCATACACTCGGACATCCAGCAGGGCTTTATCCGCGCGGAGGTCCTCGCCTTTGACGATCTGAAAAGCCTGGGAGGCTTTCAGGAGGCCAAGAAGGCCGGGCAGGTGAGGCTCGAGGGCAAGGAGTACATTGTCAAGGACGGGGACATCGTTCATTTTCGATTCAACATATGAAAGGACTCTCTCGATGGCAGGGACACCGATTCGTGCAGGCATCATCGGCGCAGGCGGATACGGCGGATGCGGGGCCGTGGAAATCCTCTCCAGGCACCCGGAGGCGGAGATCGCGGCGCTTTTTGACAAACAGGATGTGGGAAAGCCCATGAGCACTCTCTACCCGCACCTGAAGGGCTTTTGCGACATGCCGATCCTTTCCCCGGACGACCCCGAGAGCCCAAGGGATCTGGATGTCGTCTTCTTCGCCACCCCGGACGGCGTGGGTCAGGCGGCGGCCGGCGCATGGCTGGAGCGGGGCGTCAAGGTCATCGACTACAGCGGGGATTTCAGGTTCAACACAGCCGATGTTTACAGCGGCTACGCCTCGCGGATCGGCCGCACCTCCCCGCACGCGGACCCGGGGCTCCTCCAGCGGTCGGTTTACGGGCTGGCAGAACTCCACAGGGAGGAGATCTCCGGCTCGAGCCTTGTGGGAAACCCCGGGTGCTTCGCCGTGAGTTGCATCCTGGGCCTCGCCCCGGCGGTCAGGGAGGGACTGGTGGAGGAGGCCACCATCATCTGCGACGCCAAGACCGGGGTCTCGGGCGGGGGGAAAAACCCCTCCCCCGGCTTTCACTACCCCGCAAGGTACGACTCCACGAACGCCTACAAGGTCTCGGGCCATCAACACGTCTACGAGATCGAACGGGAGCTCGGGCTCCTGGCCGGCGGGGAGATCGTCCTCACGTTCACGCCCCACGTGGTCCCCCAGTGCCGGGGGATCCTCTCGACCCTTTACGCGCGCATGGCCCGGGGAACGAGCCTTGCCAGGGCGCTGGAGGTCTACGAGGAGTTTTACGAGGACAAGCCCTTTGTCAGGGTTTTCGGCCCGGAGGCCGGCCTCATGACCAGCCATGTGAGGGGAAGCAATTTCTGCAACATCGGGGTGAACGCCGACGAGCGCACCGGAAATCTCATCGTGGTCAGCATCATCGACAATCTGCTCAAGGGGCAGGCGGGGAGCGCGGTCCAGAACATGAACCTCATGTTCGGGCTCGAGGAGACCACGGGGCTCTTCCTGCCGGGTCAATACCCATAGGAACCTGTCACTTGATACAGACCTTGCGCACCTGCGTGAGGTCCGTCAACCCCAGGAACACCTTTCGAACGCCGTCCTGGAGGAGGGTCGTCATGCCGTCCTGGACGGCCTGCCCCCGGAGCTCCTCCATCTTCGCCCGGCCCTGGATGAGCGTCTTGATGTCATCGGTCCCGTCGAGGATCTCGTGGAGCCCGGTCCTCCCCCTGTAGCCCGTGTTTCCGCAATTGGGGCACCCCTTGGCCCGGTGGAGGAAGAGATCCTCGTTGTATTCCACGCCCATGTTCTCGAAGCCCTCCCCGTACGCCCTGGCCAGCGCGTCGTACTCGTCCCGCGCGGGGCGGTATTTTTCCTTGCAGTCCTTGCAGAGGGTCCGCACCAGGCGCTGGGCGAGCACGCCCAGGAGGGCGTCGGCGAAGTTGAAGGGGTCCATGCCCATGTCCAGCAGGCGGGTGATGGTCTCGGGCGCGCTGTTCGTGTGGAGGGTGCTGAACACGAGATGGCCGGTGAGGGAGGCCTCGATCCCGGTGGCGACCGTCTCGTGATCGCGCATCTCGCCCACCATGATCACATCCGGGTCCGCCCTGAGAAAGGAACGCATGGCCGTGGCGAAATCGAACCCGATCTTGGGGTGCACCTGCACCTGACGCAGGCCCTCCTGCGTGATCTCCACAGGGTCCTCGGCGGTCCAGATCTTGGTCTCGGGCTTGTTGATGTGGTGGAGGGCCGCATGGAGGGTGGTCGTCTTGCCCGATCCGGTGGGGCCGACCACGAGGACGATCCCGTAGGGCTGGGTGATCATGTTGAGGAACACGCCGTGGTTTCTTTCGCTCATGCCCATCTGCTCGAGCTTCATGGGCTCCCCCGCGGCCAGCAGACGCAGGACCACGTCCTCCGCGCCCCCCGACGTGGGGATCGTGGCCACTCGAAGCTCGATGTCCAGGGGGGCGTACCGCTTGAACTTGATCTTTCCGTCCTGGGGAAGCCGCCTCTCTGAGATGTCCAGGTCGGACATGATCTTGAGGCGGGACACGATGGCCCTCTTGAAGGTGTGGGGGAGCGTCTGGTAAACCTGGCAGGCCCCGTCGATCCGAAAACGAATCACGGAGTTGGCCTTGCCGGGGCGGGGTTCGATGTGGATGTCCGAGGCGGTGCGGTTGTAGGCATCCACGATCATCTTGTTCACGAGCTGGACAATGGCCCCGTCCTCTTCCGAGACCCTCTCCATGTCGTCGTCGTCCTCCTCTTCGGCCCCCCCGTTCAACTGGCCCAGGATGTCCTCGATGCTCCCGGAGTCGTGGATCAGTTCGGTGCGCTTCACATCGAAGAACAGATCGATCATGTTGAAGATGTCCTCTCGAAGCGCGACGCAGTGCTCGAACTGTTTCCCCGGGATCAGCCTCTTGATGGTGTCCCGGGCCGGCAGGTAATTGGGGTTCTCCATGGCGATGGTCACGATGTTGCCGGATTGCTCCACCGGGACAAAGGCGTTCTTTTTGAGAAAATTGATCTTGAGCCCCTTGAGGAGCTGACCGGGGATGACCATCTTGTCGTCATAACTGATGAAGCGGGTGTTGAAAAACGCTGCCAGGGACTTGCCGACGTCCTCCTTGCTCACCTGGTAATCCTTCATGAGGATGGATTCCACGGGCTTTTTAATCTTTCTTGCAAGACCGACCGCATTCTGGAGATCCTTGTCGGTGATGATGCTGTTGCCGATCAGGTAATCGAACTTGGTGGGCTTCGTCTTCTTGGCCACCTTCTGGTTGTTGAAAAAGGCCACCCCCAGGACCTTTGCAATTTCCTGGACCGATGCCTGGTCTTCCAGTGTGTAATGATCGCCGTTCTTCTTGTTGATGAGTTGGAGCACGCCCAGGAGATACTTGTTGTAGGTGATGGGAGAGGCGAGGACCTGCTTTGTGCGGTAGCCGGTCTTCTCGTCCCAGGTGCGGTCGAACCGAAGCTCGGGGTTTATTCGATTGAGCTCGTTCTGGTCATAGGCATTGAAGACGTTGATGAGTTTTCCCGAAGAGGCGCAATATCCGGAGATGCTCCTGTTGGCGATGGGCACGCGGATTTCATTGACCTCATCCCCGGTTTTCAGCCTGGAGACGATCTCCTTGCTGGCCCCGTCCACCACATAGATGGTGATGCGGTCGGCGTCGAAGAGGCCGAGGATCTCCCCCTGCAGGTTGATCAGGATGTCGTTGGTGTCCCTGGCGGAGTGGATCTTGTTGGTGATGGAATTCAGCCTCTTCTGGAACTGCAGCTGCTCCTCGAGGCTCTTCTCTCTGGATGGCTCCACATCTATCTTTTTGGGAATCGCTACCATAATGTATGAGAGTCCTTCGGCTGTCGGGGTTGCGAGGATATTTATCCGGACACGAGCCGCGGCCCGACGGGCGCTAAACTCAAGGCGCGCCCAGGATTGTGCAACCCCTTTATTGAAATTGGTCGAGCAATGTCCTATGATCGCTGCCTTACGAGCACGGGCCGGCCCGACGGGCGCTTCGGTCTCTTGACCGATTTCTCAGGGCCTGCGGAAAAGGCGCATTATTTATCAATAACCGTTTTCGCCCAAAATCAGGTCATGGATGGGCACCACCTATTTTTATATCGGCACTTGAGGTTTTGAATAAAATTTTTGTTCCTGACAAATCTCTCACAACCGTCAGGCGACTGCAAGAAAAAACTAAATTCAGGAATAAGGAAGACAATAAATTGCTAATAGACACACATGCACATCTTGACATGCCGGACTTCCGGGACGACCTCGCGGGGGTGATCCGGCGAGCCCTGGACGCGGGAGTCGGACAAATCGTCACCGTGGGGATCGATGCCGACTCCTCCCGCGCGGCGCTCGGGCTCGCGCGGGAATACGATCTTATTTTTGCCACCGTGGGGTGCCACCCCCACAATGCCGATTCCCTCACCCGGGAAGACATGGTCGTCCTGGAGGAGCTCGCCGGGGACGAAAAGTGCGTGGCGTGGGGTGAGATCGGGCTCGATTACTATCGGAACCGCTCCGGCAGGAAGGCCCAGATCGAGGCCTTTGAGCGTCAGCTCGCCGTGGCGGCGGCGCTGGACCTCCCCGTGGTCATCCACGACCGTGACGCCCATGAAGACATCCTTTCCTGCATCCGGGGGATGGGCACAGCGGCCCCGCGCGGGATCATCCACTGCTTCAGCGGGGACCTTCCCCTTGCGGAGGAGTTCCTGGCAATGGGTTTTTACATTTCCGTCCCAGGCACGGTCACCTTTCCCAAGGCCGAAACCATCCGGGAAGTGGCGGCCCGATTGACCCTGGATCGCCTCCTGGTGGAGACCGACGCCCCCTACCTCACCCCGGTTCCTTACAGGGGGAAGAGGAACGAGCCCGCGAGGGTCGTCCACACGGCGCGGGAAATCGCAAGGCTGCGAGACGCGGATTTCGAAGAGGTGGCCCGAGTCACAACCAGGAATGCGCGGGATGTTTTCGGGCTCCCCGAGGCACCCGAAACCGAGCGTGCGGAGGGTCCCATCCCGTGAGCCCCGCCTTTGTCGGTCCCGAAAACCCTCTGGTGCTGGCCTCCGCCTCCCCCAGGCGGGTGAGCCTCCTGAGCCAGGTGGGGCTTCCCTTCGTCTCCGTGACTTCGGGCATCGAGGAGTCCATACTGCCGGGCGGCCCGCTCGAGGAGGCACGCAGGCTGGCGCGTGAAAAGGCCCTCGCCGTGAGGGCCGCTCACAAGAATTCGTGGATCCTGGGCGCGGACACCGTGGTGGTCCTGGGAGAAAGGGTCCTGGGAAAACCCGTCGACAGGGAGGATGCCCGCTCCATGCTCGAGCGGCTGAGCGGCCGGGAACACAGTGTGATCACGGGGTTTTCCATCGCCGGACCTTCGGGGGTCGAACACGCGGACGCCGTCGCCACCCTTGTCCGGTTCAAATCCCTCACCCGCCTGGAAGTGGACGGCTATGTGGCCACCGGGGAGCCTTTCGGCAAGGCCGGGGCTTACGCCATCCAGGGGCTCGGCGTGTTCATGGTGGAGTCCATCACCGGGTCCTACTCGAACGTGGTCGGCCTGCCCCTGTGCGAGGTGATCCAGGCCCTTCTGAGGGCAGGGGCCCTGGAAAGCTTTCCCATGAAATAAAGGGGTCCTTCCCGCGCCGTCATCCCGGCCCCTCTTTCGTCATCCCGGCCCCTCTTTCGTCATCCCGGCCCCTCTTTCGATAGGGGTCGGGGAGGATTCCCTCCCCGCCCTCCGAACCGTGCGTGCGGTTCTCCCGCACACGGCTCTCCAGTCGGTGG
>Ga0272443_10003197_pt1 | contig 19595 bp, 11 predicted proteins | sample SSMAcet12_FD_193581 | JGI IMG/M metagenome (GOLD analysis project Ga0272443, IMG submission 193581) | Marine sediment archaeal communities from Little Sippewissett salt marsh, Falmouth, MA, United States - SSM-Acet-12 | ecosystem: Environmental > Aquatic > Marine > Wetlands > Sediment ... | reverse complement strand
CCAAAGGCCGAACCATATGATCTATCCGTCACGAGGATGAGATCACGAACCGCACTTTTCTTGAAAGGAGTATCTCATGAGACGAAGAAACGTACTGATCGCTGCTGTGTTGGTTGGCCTCCTGACCATGGTCAGTGTCACCGCGCTAGCGCAAGAGAAGAAGGTGAAACCGTCCAAGGCGACCGAGACGAAGAAGATGAAACTGTCTGAGGCGACTCAGGCGAAGAAGATGAAATCGCCGGAGGAAGCCAAGACGAAGAAGATTGCTCTTGGCAAAGCGGCAGTGCTCAGTCCCGCGATGCTGCTCAGCAAAGCGGAGGAACTGGAGCTCACCGAATCCCAACAGAAGCAACTGGTGGCGATCATGAAAGAAATGCAGGCCAAAACGACGGCCGTACTCACCAGGGCACAGGCTGCAAAAGTGAAAACATGGAATCTAACCGCCCAGCCGACTCAGAAGATGAAGATGGCCGCCAAAGCTCCCGTCAGCGCTGAATCCCCGTCAAAGAAGACAGTGAAGTAGTCTGACGGTTCCACGCAAGAGGTCCAGGATTCGCGCGTACGGGAATCCTGGACCTTGCTATGTGGACTGATTTCCGTCACACCCAATCTGGACGGCCAATTGGCGTCCGTACGAAAAACCTCAGTTTGTAGGTGGTTCGACTGAAGGAACTCACCATGAATCGCTTTGCAGAGACAATCGGACCTCTTTGTCTGGCCCTGTTTCTCGCGACCGCCGGACTACGGGCGGGAGAGATACACCAAGCGGCCGCGGCTGGTGACTTGAATAAGGTCCAGCGGCTCATCAAAGCCGACCCGACGCTGGTCGAGTCAGAAGACGGTCGAGGCTGCACGCCGGTCTTCACCGCCTGCATCCGGAACCAGGTGGCGGTCGCCCATTTCCTTATCGACCAGGGTGCAGACGTCAATGCCAGAAACGACTGGAGCCTGACCCCACTGCACGGAGCCAACGGCGTCTACGGCCAGGATTACGACCTGATCAAGCGTTTGATCGCCCAAGGCGCCGACGTTAACGCCCAGGGAAGCCGGGGTGAGTCGCCCCTCAGTTGGGCTGCCGCAAGGGGCAATCTCGACGTGGCCAGGCTCCTGATCGCCAACGGCGCTGATGTGAACACATACGACACTGCCTTTGGCACCATTTTGCACAACACCATTCGCCAGAATCACCCGGAGATGGCGAAGCTGCTCATCGCGAGCGGCGCGAAACTCGGCCGGAAAGACGCATCGAGCCGCACCGAGTTGCATCTGACGGCTATTTGGGGCTACGTGGATCTGGCGAAGCTTCTCGCCGAGCGAGGCGTGGACGTTGAGGCCACAGACCGCCACCAGCGCACCGCACTTTATTACGCCGCCAAACATGGCTACCGCAGCGTGGCCGATGTCCTGACCGCGGCAGGAGCAAACCAAACAGCAATCGTCGAGGCCAACTACGGCCCGGCACCTCAACTCGCCGCGCCTCTGCGGGACGGTGAAGCCTTCTGCTGGTATTTGGGCGGTGACGGATATGCCGTGAAGACCAAAAGTCACCTGCTCCTCTTCGATCCACCCGGAATGGATGAATCAACCGAATCCGGTCTGGCCAACGGTCACCTCAACCCCGATGAACTGGCCGGCCAGAAGATCACCGTACTGATCACGAAGCCGCAATGGGAACGCTATCCGCTGGATTGCCTGGAATTGGTGAAGCGCATGCCGGATGTTGATCTCGTTCTTGGCTTCAAGCCGGAAACCAAGGTCGGCTCCCAGGCCCCCGTTCCCCCATGCCGCCTCGCTACGGGCCGTGAGAGCTTCGACCTGGGCGGTGTCCTGGTACATACCATCCCGGCAACCGGCGGCGGAACGGCCTACCTGGTCGAAACGGATGGCGTCAAAGTCTTTCACACAGGATACCATATCAGCAACAAGGCTTCTCAGGACGCGGATTACCGCCGGGAGATTGACCATCTGAAGACGTTCGGTCCCATTGATATGGCCATACTGCCGGTGGCCGGCCACTTCATCGAGTCCCACACCTACGACGCCTACCTCTATTGCCTCGATCAACTTCTACCGCAGGCCGTCTATCTTATGCACGGCTATTACGTGTACGACGAGTATCTCAAGTGTGCGGAGTTGCTGCGCAGGCGGCAGGTCTCCGTAGCGTACCCCGAGGGAACGGCAGGAGGCGACCGGTTTCATTACGGCCGGGATAGGGGCGATGCAGCGCGTGGCCCCACCGGGGCTCCGCCCGCGAGCGCAATGACTGATACCGCTCACCTGGCGAGGCCGATCGTCGGACGACCCGGCATATTCCATTCCAAGATCCTGGGTGAGGACCGTCAGTATGCGGTCTACCTGCCGCATGGCTATGACACCTCTCAAGGTCGCTATCCGGTGCTCTTCATGCTGGATGGTCCCAGGCACGCCCCCTACGCCGCCGGCATCGCCGAGTATCTTGCCCGCTACGCCCGCGTGATTCGGCCTGTCATCGTCGTGGACATCGCGCAGGAGCACCGCAGCCGCGACATGCCCCCCACCCCCAGCGATGATCACCCGCACGATACGGGAGGCGCCGATCGGTTTGGCGCCTTCCTGGCGGAGGATTTCGTCCCACACATCCAGTCGCAATACCGCACCAGGTCTCCGCGCGTCCTCTGGGGCTATTCGCTAAGCGGCCTGTTCGTCGTGAACGCCCTGCTGACCAACCCCGAGGCGTTCGACGCTTACATCGCCTGTAGCCCCAGCCTCTGGTGGGACAATCGGCTGCTCATCGGCCAAGCCAAGTCGTTCTTCGCGCAGCGGGACAGGCTCGAGAGGTCCCTCTTTCTCGTCATCGGGGACCAGGAGCGTCCCATCGTGCAGGACTGCTTCAAGCAGTTTGAGAAGATCCTCTCCGAACACGCACCTGTCGGCTTCCGCGCCACATTGCGCCGTCTCGAAGGCGAATCCCATGGAACAATCTGCGTTCCGGGCCTCTATCTGGGCCTAAAGACGCTCCTGGCCGATGACTCCGGGCCTCACATCTGATCGCACGCAACGACCGTCAGGCCACGGTGATCGATTCGTCCAGATAGACATCCTGAATGGCGTTGAGTAATGCAACGCCCTCGCTCATAGGCTTCTGGAAGGCCTTGCGCCCGGAGATGAGCCCTGTCCCGCCGGCCCGCTTGTTGATCACCGCCGTCTTGACGGCCTGCTGAAGGTCGTTGTCGCCCGAGGCGCCACCTGAATTGATCAGCGGGGCTCGGCCCATGTAGCAATTGGCGACTTGATATCGCGTCAGGTCGATCGGGTGATCGGAGGAGAGCTGGCTGTAGACACGATCGTCTGTTTTGCCGAATTTCAACGCGCTGAAGCCCCCGTTATTCGTTGGCTGCTTCTGCTTGACGATGTCCGCCTGGATCGTTACCGCCAAATGATTCGCCTGACCCGTCAGATCGGCGGACGTGTGGTAATCGGTCCCGTCCTTCTTGAAGCTGGAGTTCCGCAGGTAGGCCCACAGCACCGTGAACAGGCCCAGTTCGTGAGCGCGTTCGAAGGCTTCCGAGATCTCCTCTATCTGCCTCCGAGATTCCTCGCTGCCGTAGTAGATCGTCGCGCCGATGGCAACGGCTCCGAGGTTGAACGCCTGGTCCACGGATGCGAACAGACGCTGATCGTACGAATTCGGGTAGGTCAGCAGCTCATTATGGTTGATCTTGACAATGAACGGTATGCGATGGGCATATTGACGTGCGACAGATCCCAGGACACCCAGCGTGGAGGCGACGGCGTTGCACTGGCCTTCCACCGCCAGCTTGACAATGTTGCCTGGGTCGAAATACGCCGGGTTGGGGGCAAAGGAAGCTCCTGCTGTGTGTTCGAGGCCTTGATCCACGGGCAAGATCGATAGATAACCCGTTCCGCTCAGCCGACCCGAATGGAACACCGTCTGAAGATTGCGCAGGACGGCAATCGGTCGATCCGTCGCCGCCATCACATTGCTGACGAAATCCGGGCCGGGCAGATGCAGCATCTCTTTCGAAACCGTCTGGCACTGATGGCCTAACAAATCGTCAGCCCCCGAACCCAGGATTTCCGCGATTCTGTCGCTCATTTTCGTCTCCTTACTATCCCATCAAGAAACCTGTTAGATTCTCGGTCGGCCCTTCCGGGGCGGTTCATCTCGTTCCCCGAAGCCAACTCTGTCCACCTGTACGCCTTTCAGGAGGTTCGAGAGCGGTAAAAAACGGTGCAAAAATGGCATCTAAAGGCAAATGCAGGCCCCTTCCGATTTCTGGTCGCCAATGCCTCCTATCTCCCACGCCGTTCTTCGACGCCCGTGAACTCCGCAATTCAGCTTTCCGCAGGAACAACGGGGCATCGCGTCACGTATGTCGCCAAAGGGTCAGTTGCCGTGTGGATTCGCGGCAACGGAGAGACCGACGTAGCAGGAACCCATGCGGGACGTGACAATTGAGCGAACATTCCGCTTGACCAAGTTCGTCGGCCTGATAGTCTTAGTTCATACCAGCGATTCCGATGCGCGTCTGCGGATGCGTCCAAGTGACACGATCCGGAAGGTGGCCTCGGGCGTGCAACGTAAATGGGTGGGGCTGGTAGGGCCTGGTTTCATCCAGGGAGGAACAACGAATGAAGATAAGGACGCTCATGTTGGGGTGGGAGTTTCCCCCTTTTATCAGTGGCGGCCTGGGGACGGCCTGTTTCGGTCTGACGCAGGCCATGGATCGGCTGGGCATGCCCGTGACGTTTGTGCTGCCCCGCGCCAAGCCTTTCCGCCTGTCGGGAGGAATGCCGTCCTCTGTCGGTGCGTCCGAAACCGAGCCGGCCGAGCCCCTCTTTCAGCATATTCGCATTCGTCCAGTTCCCGCTGACCTCACACCGTATGCGGTTCCGGCTCCGGTTTCATCGGTAGCTGAGGCGGCACCGCGCGGCAGCAGTTCCCGGCCAACGGAATCGTCTGAGGCCCATGAAGCTCCGGAAGGAAGCAATTACGGCCCGAATATTTACGAGGAAGTGCAGCGCTTCGCCGAGCGCGTGGTCGATCTGGCCGAGAGCGAAGTCTTCGATCTGATTCACGCTCACGACTGGATGACCTTCCCCGCCGGCGTGGCCCTGGCGTCCGCCAGTGGCAGGCCCCTGGTCATCCAGGTGCACTCGACCGAGTTCGACCGAAGCGGCGAGCATGTCAATCAATACGTCTACGACATCGAACGTCATGCCATGCACGCGGCCGCGTGCATCGTCGCCGTGAGCAACTACACCCGAAACATCATCATCAGCCGCTATGGTGTGGCTCCCGAGAAGGTAGAAGTGGTCTACAACGGGGTCGATGCATGTCAGAGCGAGGAAACCTTCGTCCGGCACACCTGGCCGACTCAGACCGACAAGGTCGTCCTCTTTCTCGGGCGTGTCACCATGCAAAAAGGCCCCGACTATTTCCTGCGCGCCGCCCGCAAGGTTCTCGACAAGATGGGAAACGTCAAGTTCATCCTGGCCGGCGACGGCGACATGCTCTACCGCATGATCGAACTGGCAGCCCAACTGGACATCGGGCACCAGGTCCTCTTCACGCGTTTTCTGCGCGGCGACGATGTCCACAAGGCCTATCGCATGGCCGATTTGTACGTGATGCCGTCGGTCTCCGAGCCCTTCGGCATCGCCCCGCTCGAGGCCCTTCAACACAATGTCCCGGTCTTGATCAGCAAACAGAGCGGGATTGCCGAGACGTTCCGAAACGCGCTGAAGGTGGATTTCTGGGACGTCAATGAGATGGCCGACAAGATGATCGCCGTGCTGCGCCACGCTCCCCTCCAGCAAATGCTGCGTGCCGAAGGACACAAAGAAACACTGCGAGTCCGCTGGGACGATTCTGCGGCTCGGATGAACGAGATCTATCACGAAACGTTGGGATGGAGTTGAGTATGCAGGACGGGGGGATCTGATGGCTTCGGTGTGTTTCTATTTCCAGGTGCACCAGCCCTTTCGGCTGCGGCACTACACCATCTTCGACAGCAACGCCGACTACTTCGACCAAGCCAAGAACGCCGAAATCTGCCGCAAGGTCGCGCAGAAATGCTATCTGCCCACGAATCGCCTGCTCCTGGACCTTATCCGGGAGCATCAAGGACACTTCCGTGTGTCGTTCAGCATCACCGGTGTCGTCCTGGAGCAGTTCCGCGATTTCGCTCCCGACGTGCTGGCCAGTTTTCAGGAGTTGGCCAAGACCGGCTGCGTTGAATTCATCGGCGAGACGTACTACCACAGCCTGAGCTTCCTGTTCGCCCGCGACGAGTTTGCCCAGCAAATTCAGATGCACCGCCAGTTGATTGAAGAGCTTTTTGGCCAGACACCCCGCGTGTTCCGCAACACCGAACTGATCTACAACAACGAACTGGCGCAGGAAGTCGAACGCCTGGGGGACTTCAAGGCCGTGCTCACGGAAGGAGCCGACCGCATCCTGGGCTATCGCAGCCCGAACTACATCTATCGCCCTCCCGGCACGCAGAAGATCAAGCTGCTCCTGAAGAACTTCCGGCTCAGCGACGACATCGCCTTCCGCTTCTCCAATCGCCACTGGAGCGAATGGCCTCTGCGCCCGGGCAAGTTCGGCCAATGGGTCAACGCCGTCAATGGCAACGGCTACACCGTCAATCTCTTCGTCGACTACGAGACCTTTGGCGAGCATCAATGGGAAGATACCGGCATCTTCGAGTTCCTGCGCGAGCTGCCCGCTGAAATCCTCAAACATCCCGACAACGACTTCAAGACACCCAGCGAGGTCGCCGACAGCTATGAGGCGGTCGGGACAGTGGACATTCCACACCTGATCAGTTGGGCTGATACCGAACGCGACCTGTCCGCCTGGCTGGGCAACGACATGCAGAACAACGCCATCACTCATCTCTACAAGCTGGGCCAGGCGGTGCGGCGGACGGGCGATCCAGCCCTGCTGCATGACTGGCGCCGGCTCCAGACCTCGGACCATTTCTACTACATGTGCACGAAATACTTCTCCGATGGCGACGTGCACAAATACTTCAATCCCTACGCTTCCCCTTATGATTCATACATCAATTTCATGAGCGTCCTGGACAATCTGCGCTCGCGCTGCGCCGCCCGCAGCCGGGACGCGGCCTCGGGCCAGGACATCGCGACCTTGCCCGCCCGGCGTAAGGCCGCCGACGGTTGCGAAACACCTCGGTAAGATTTGCGCCCTTGGCGCCGCGCGGTTTGAGCAGGAAACCCTGTTTCTGGGCTCTCAGGGCAGTATTCGTCGCTCGGATCCGCGTTGAACTCAAGTCTGCGTTGATTTCGGCCTGCCATTGCAGTATGATAAGAGTCACGGGGTAACGGCATCGGTTTGGCCAAGGGCAAACATCGCCGAGGGGGTTATGAGCCAATACGCCAACAGACATATGGATCGGAGGGTCTTTCTCAAGACAGCCGCATCGGTCGCGGGCAGTCTCGCCCTGACACCGAGCGCCAGCGCCAGGCGTCTGATCGTCCTGGCCAGCGGTAGCTCCGAACGAATCGCCCGCATCGAGCGGATGCCGTACGACACGAGGCAGCGTGGCCGAGACGAACAGCCCCTGGAACGCTGTGCTGTGCGCATCACCACAACCGGTGGCGCCCAGGGCTGGGCGGATTTGTCGATCGGGACGGCTCCGAACCCGGAGGCCACAACCCTGATCGACGAGACGCTCCTGGGCCGCGATCCAGCCAACCCTGACAACCTCTGGCGGGAACTCTACGAGAAGGGGCTCGCTCTGGAGACACTGGCTCTTGTGGATGTGGCTCTCTGGGATCTGCTCGGCCGCATGGCAGGCAGATCCGTCCATGCCTTGCTCGGCACGATGCGCCAGCAGGCTCCAACCTGCCTGAACACCGGATTCAATCTAGGCGAACCGGCCCAGTACGCTCTATACGCTCAGCAGTGTCGGTCCAGCGGCGTCAATGCCATCAAGATCCAGCCCCATATCACGTGGGGCGGCGGCACGGGCGGAATGACGGACGCGGGTTTCCCCGACAAGGATATGGCCATGTACAGCGCGGTGCGGGACGCCGTCGGTGCCGACTACACCTGCATCGCCGACAACCAGAGTACTTACACCTACGACAATGCCTTGCGGGTCGGCCGCCTGCTCGACGATCTGGATTTCGCGTGGTTCGAATCCCCGATGCCCGAGACGGAGGCGTGGGTCGAGCGCTACATCGCTCTGGCCCGGGAGTTGCGGACCCCCATCTGTGGGCCGGAAACCGAGCCCAACGCTTATGAAACCCGTATCGCCTGGATCGCGCAGCACGCGTGCGATGTTTCCCGCATCAGCATCTATCAGGGCGGGCTCACGGCCTGTCTACAATTGGCCTCGGCCTGTGAAGAAGCGGGCATCCCCCTGACGCTGCACGAGGCAGGATCTGACAGCTATCCCTATCTCCAGTTGATCGGGGCGACGTCGGAATCGCTGATACCTTATTTTGAAATCGCCTCGCTCTTTCGAGAACTGCGGACGCTCCCCGGCCGCACCACGACCGAACCCGTCTTCGATGCCAACGGAGCGATCGCCATCCCCCAGTCCCCAGGACTGGGTCTCGAACTCGACTGGACCTACATCATCAAACACCGCGCCGGCTGATGACGGATTTAACGCTCAGGCTTGAACCGGACCTGCCACGCCACCTCGCCATGTAGAGTCGCCTCGATGCGCACGCGCAGTTTCCATGCGTCCTGCTCGATGATTTTGATGGTCGGACGTGCCGCACCGCGCATCGCTCCGACCGCCGTGTCCGTCACCTCTCTGGCCTTCCCCGGTCCGGCCGCGATGCGCAATTCGTAGGGCTCGCCGGCTACGACGCGACTGATTCCCGAGAGCGTACCGGTGCTCTCGTCCCATCGTTCCTCAATGAGGTCGATCACACCCTGCGTGATGTGGCGCGAGGTGCTGAGAACCTGGGGATGATCGACCACAGGCCGAACTGCGAGAATGCGACAACTCGCGGCCGGCACGGTCGCCTTCAATGTCGCATCGACAGGTCCGAGGAATTCATTGGCCCAGTAGTCGAAGGCGACGTAGGCGTCGGCCGGCGCCAGGCCGATCTCCGCAAAAGACCGTTCGATCTGCACCGCATCCTTCTCCTCCCAGTTGAACAGCCCGATCACGTCTCGCCGTGCCGAACCGGCGCCATCGGTCAGCAGCCAGATGCGCGGGATGCGCTGCTCGAACAGATCCACCGGCCGCGGCTTGAGGCCATGAGCGGGCATCGTGCGTTGGAGCAGGTGCAGACGTTCTTTCGAGAGCTGATCGAACTGGATACTGCTGGCGTTCAATTGGCCCGTCAGGGTCACCCATGACGTCAGCGCCCGAGCGTGCTCCAATGGCACGCTGTCGCGGACGTAGATCGGATCGGGGTCATTGTACCAAACGCGGCCGTGCAGAAAGTACGTCTTGCTCCCACTGAACGGGCCTCTGCAGATTTGCGACCAGTTCCGACCGTTGTCGGGGCCGATCCGCATGGCATCGACGAGACCGAACGAGGCGCCCAGCACCCGCATGTTCTGCGCCACGTTGCAACCCAGGATGAACACATCGGGGCCGGCAGCCTCGCGCACCAATTCCAGACCGTCCCGATAGGCCTGGACATGCGTCATGTGAGTGTCGTGCAGTTTCGTCGAGCCCAGTTCGTCTTCCCTGTAACCCGTGTTGACATAACACATGCCGGTCGCCATGCCGGTCCACAAGCCGTCGAGCTTGAAGTACTTGTAGCCCCAATCGTGAGCAATCCGCCGGGCCATGTCATACACGTAAGCCCGCGTTTGCGGATGCGTCAGATCGAAACAGGTTCCGCCCCAGTGCACGACGTAGGGTTTGCCGTCTTTCTGGGCGAACATGTCCTGTTTGTCGGCGAAGAACGGATCGTCCCACGTGCCGGCAAAGGGCATGAACCAGATGCCGGGCACCATGCCAAGCCGCTCCAGACGGGCCGCGGTCGGCGCCATCCCGGAAGGATACGGGCCGTCGGCGCGGTGTTTCGTGAAGTCTTTGCGGGGCCCTTCGATCTTCGCTCCGTCCTGCCATTTGTCATCGATCTGAACCACGGAGAAGCCATACGGCGCCAAATGCTCCCGGGCGAAGGCCGCATTCTCAATGAGATCCTTTTCGTTGGAGGCCCCGGCGTGATACCACGTACAGTACACCGTCGGCTGCGGCGGCAATGCAATGCGATAGTACTTGGCCACGGCGTCGGCATAGGCTTCCAGCCCCAACCGCGCATCGGAGAAATGGCCCATGACCAGCGTTTCGGACTTGACCGCCTGGCCCGGTTCAACCAGCAGTTTGCCATAGTCGCACCGCGCTTCGACGACAGGCAGATCCTCATCGATATCGGTAAACAGAACGCCACTGCCCCGGTCATGCGAAACCCAACCAGCTACGAGCCCCGCTCTGCTCTGCGGGTTGGCCACGGCCAGAAACGAGTAACTGCCCGGATTCGCCTGGCGGCTCAGGTCGGTCAAACCCGCGGTCCCCAGAGCGCGAAGGTCAGTCGCATCCTGGCCCGGGTCCAACGCCAGTCGCATCGCGGTCACGCGATCAAGTACTCTGTTTGCGTTGCCGTCATTGATCAGTCGGGCCGTCAGGAAGAGAAATGGCGAACCCTCAAACAGCGCCAGCCGATCGGTGCCGCCCGATTCATACACGATTTCGATGGCCTCGCCGTGCCCCCAAATGGTGTCGCTGCAGGCATGACGCAGTGCCTTGCCCTTCTGGCCGCGAAGCGAAGCCTGCGCGATGAACTGCTCTTCAGCCGGCTTCGTCATCGCTTTGAACGACAGGTTCTCCGAGTCAAACTCGACAACCAGGGATTCGTTCTCGATCCGCAGGGATTCGGCTCGGGCAGGCATGGCGATAGATATGGCGACGACCAGCAACGGTATGACCATACAATGTTTCAGCATTTGCACGCGACCACCTCCTGCATGAGGAATTGAAGCAGAGGATTCAGTTGAGTCGATAGACGGTGGGCCTGCCCTGTCTCGGACCGTCGAAGAGGATCAAGACCGTCGCCTGTTCGGCTGTTTCGTCCAAAATCGCCATGGCCTCGGCCTTGCCGGGCGGGTCCGGGATCGACCCGATTCGCTGAACGGCACTGCCCTTGCCATCCCATTGGAATAACGTGTAGCCCCGCGCCTTCTCGTAATCCTGGGCTTGCGGATACGCGTCTGACGGTTCAGAGCCGGCGTTGCCTGCGATCAGGAGGAAGCCGGTTTGCGCCGCGACAATCTCACGGATGCCTAGCCCCGCACCCAGTTCCAGCCTATGGAGGGTATACGCCGGGTGCGCGACCTCTCCGAATACATCATCGGCCCCAACCTCCACGACGAAAGCGAAACCGTCAAGATTGGGATTGCGCAAGCCGACGAAGAGGCGCCCCGCCCGGATGGCCAGCCCCTCGATATTGACGCCCCGCTGCTGCAAGGGCTTGCCGAAGTAGGGGCCCAGCGTTGCATCAGCCTCGAGAAGCGCCTTCAGGCTGGCGGTCGATATGCCCGTTCGGTCTTGTGTCGGCAGCCCCGTCGCCCGGTCTGCACGCAACCGGCAAATCTTGTAGCGTTTATCCTGGCGTTCGCCCGTTTTCTTCGCCACGCCGTGCGAACCGACGACATAGTAGCAGTCGCCTTCAGCGGCAATCCCCTCGATATCGATTTCGTCGCCTGAACCGAGCAAAGAAACGGCATCCAGGATTCTCAGCGCCCGGTCCGCACGCGACAACTCGACCACCTGAACCAGACCACTCTCATCGGCACCGATCAGCCCCCGTGTCGGCGTGAGGAAGGCAATGCCGCTGAGATCCTTGTCTTCAAAGACATCCCCCACGAAGGAATAGGACCCCGCACGAGCAACGTGCGTCCACCCGCTTCTGTCAGATGCGGCCCCAGGAGTTGAGTCCGTCTTGGTACACCCCGGTTCCAACAGCACGGCCAGCACCCCACCCAAGTGCAATAACAGTCGATAGTGTGTTCGATTCATACGTTCCAAGAACCTCGCCTTCAGCTATACCCCATCGCCGGCCCGAAGTCAACCTCTCGGCCCGCCGACCTCCTGGCATCGCTTCAAAAACCCTTGCCAGGCTATCCGACGCTCAGTAAACTCATCGTCGGCGAAGCGGCCGTTGGGCCGCACGATCGGGCCCGTAGCTCAGCGGTTAGAGCCGCGCACTCATAATGCGTTGGTCGCTGGTTCGAATCCAGCCGGGCCCAGTCCGGATGAACAAGGGAAGCCCAGGACATGCTCTTATACGACATCTGCTTGCCATGGCTCCTATGCGACGATATGATGCTTGGCGGAAAATGGACTGAGCCCTCAGGAGCCGAGGGCGCCGCGGTTCATCAAGATGGGGTAGGTGCCATACAGGGCATAGAAGGAGAGCAACATGCTATACTACGATTGGCAGTTCGCTGAGCGTATGCAGTGCAGTATCGAGGAGAAGAGGGAGTGCTTCGACCTGATTGTCAAGCTGCGCAGATTTGCCTCTATCATACGCGACGAAGGCTTCCTGGCCCTGGAGGACGAACTGCGCAATATCGATGATGAATTCCTGGCAATCAGCATCCAGATGGGCATTGACGGCGTCGCCCCCGAGTTGTTCCGCGACATTCAGGAACGCCGAATCCTGGCCGATAACTGCAAAGGCAAGGAACTCCTGCGCCGCGTGATCATTACCGAAGCCATGGCCTCGATCCTCAGCGAAGACACCTTCAAGGTCTTTCATTACAAGCTGCTGGCTTACCTCGGCGTGCACGGCCAACAATGGGCCAAGGAGCAGCAGCTCGACCTGATCGGAAAGGCGCACTGACCGGGCGGACCTTGCCCGACAATCCCAGCCCACATAGCCACGGCGCCACGCTTGCCACACTAGCGCCCAAACCCCGGCCTATATGCACGATTTCCGCGGATGCAGTCACCGCAAGGCCGGATGTCACTCTGTTGAAACACGGCTTTTCTCGGACCTGCCACAAAAGCGCTCGGTACACCGTGGATCAGGCTTGCTCCCAGCGTGTCAGGCGGTTAGAGTATGCGGTCCGATGGGTTGTGGGATCACCCGGGTAATGGCGCCGCAATGAATATGGACGCCGCGGACATGGTCGTAGTCAAGGATGGTCGGCATGATCAGGCAACACAGTAGGCCCCTTCCCTGGGAATTCAAGTACCTCATCCGGCTGAGTGGGAGCGACGTCCGATGCCACTCGTAACCATGTGCTTTCGCCTACACGAACCGTTCCGCCTATCTCCCGATGGCACCACCTTCCTCTGGGACGACCGAAATCAGGCCCTGTTCGCGCAACGGGCCGAGCGCTGCTATATTCCCGTAACCCGCCTGTTGACGGATTTGGTGCGAGCGCACGTCGACTTTAAAATCAGCTATTGCCTTTCCGGCACCTTTCTCGAACAGGCCGAACTCTACCAACCCGACATGATCACCGCCTTGCAGGATCTGTTCGACGCCGGCCGACCCAAGCGGCAGGTCGAGATGTTGGAGCAGACCTACTACCACTCCCTGACATCGCTCTTCGCCGACCCGCGCAAGGTGGAGTTCAAGGAACAGGTCGCACTGCACCGCCAGAAGATGAACGACCTCTTCGATGTCAAGCCTACCGCGTTCGCCAATACCGACTTGATTTACAACAACAACGTGGCCAACATCGTGGCAGACATGGGATACAAGGCCATTCTCTGCGAGCCCCAGGAGACGATGCGCAATGCCCGCACGGGAGATGCCATCGCGGATAACCGCGTGTTCCGCGCGCGGGGTCGCAAGGGTCGCGCACGGAAACTGGCCGTACTGCCCCGCCATCGCGACCTGAGCCATGCTTTGACGGCCCCGGCCGGACAGTGGACGCTCGCGGCCCAGGACTATGCCCGGCGCGTCCACGAGGTCGGTGGCGAAGTGGCGCTGATTGCCAGTGACTTCCCCCTCATCGAGGAAGGGACGCCCGACTACGAGGCCATGGCGGAATTCTGGCAGGCGCTGCGGGATACGTTCGCTGAACAACCCGACGTCGTACCCGCCAATCCCAGCGAAGTGGCCGAATGGTTTCAAATCACCGACTGTCCGATGATCCAGGCGTCCGGATCGAAACCACCTGTCGACGACAACGCCGAATCGCTCCCGCTCGTCGTCCCGGGGATCGTGGAAACACAGGCCCAGCGCATCCTCTTGGAGAGCGTGGAGAGTCAGGAAGCTCAAGCCGTCCAGGCCGGAGGGGAACTGCTGCGCCGGTTTCGCTATCTGACGGCTGCCGACCACTGGCACTACTTGCGAGAGCCCGAGCGATCGAACGAGTTGTCGCGTTGCGCGTCTGCCAGCCCCTACGACTCGCCGTCGACCGCCACCTACGCCTTGACCCATGCGGCCGACGAGTTGTTTCATGCCATCAAGAGCTTCAACATACTCAAGAAGAGCGACCAAACGCCGGTCATTATCATCACCCCGGAGACGGCCCGACTGCCCTCGGAAGGCATGGGGCAGTTTGCGAAATACGTCTCCGGCAAGAGCGGCGGCCTCGGTGAGGTCGTCTCGGCTCTATGCCAGGGACTGCTGGCGCGGCGCATTCCGGTCCATCTGATCACCATCAACCTGACCAAGCGGTTCCGCGAAGAGGCCGGCTTGAGCGAGGACGAATGGACTCAGAAACGTCAACGTCTCAATCCCGAGAACGTCCACCTCGTCAGTTCAGCGATCTTCGAGGGCTATCGCAGCGCCTACGACGGACAGCCTCTGGCCAATGCGGCCGAGTTTCAGCGGCAGATCGTCAACACGTACATCAAAGAGATCCGCAGCAAGTACGAAGGCCGGGGGATTCTGCACACCAACGACTGGATGGCCGGCGGGGTCGCGGTGGCCTATGCCCGGCTGCGGCGCATTCCCATCCTGCACACCGTGCACAACACCCACACCGGCCACATTCCCCTGGACATGTTCTACGGCGTGAATCTCGAGAAGCTCTGGAGCGCCCTCTACATGTCCCGTGAGTACGCGGGCCAGCGTCTGGATACCCACGCCACGGCCATCAAGAATGCCACCAAGATCAGTTACGTGGGAGAGAAATTCCTCAAAGAGGTCGTCGAGGATTACTTCCTCGATCGCACCATCGTTCCCTGGAGTGTCCGCGAAGAGACCAAGGTCAAATTCTACAACCGTGACGCGATGGTGATCCCCAACGGGATTTCACCGGATGTCTTCCCGGAAAGCCAGCCGGAAGACGCCGATTTCGACAAGCCGGGGCTGGCCAAACGCTACGGTCCTTACGACAATATTCTGGCCGCCAAGCGCGCCAATCTGGCCAAATTTCAGTACAAGATGGGCCTCGCTCCCGATCCGAACGCGATCCTGCTCTATTGGCCCTCGCGCCTCGATCCCATGCAGAAAGGCATCGAACTGCTGGAAGCCATTGCTCACCGGTTCGTCGACCGACATCCCGGCGTTCAAATTGCTGTCGTTGCCGACCCCGTCGGGGGCGACAACACCCACGCCGACATCATGGGGCGCATTGCCTGTGCGTCAGGGGGCCGGATAGCTTATCGCCGGTTCAGCCAGGACCTTAGCATGCTCGGGTACGCGGCCGCAGGCGACGTCTTCGGGGCCTCGCTATACGAACCGTTCGGACAGATTGACGTCGTTGGCAACATCCACGGCGCGACCGCCACAAACCGCGATACGGGCGGCTACACGGATAAGATCACGCCGTTGAACCTGCGGGCCTGGGGCGCACCGATCGACAATGGCAACGGAACCCTTTTCCGCACCTATGATACGGGCGGACTCTGGTGGGGACTGGCCAAAACCGTCGAGTACCATCGCTATTTCCACCGGCATCCTAGAGAGTGGGAGAAGCAGATGCGACGGATCATGATGCAGGCGCGCAAGACCTGGAGCCTGGACAACATGGTCGCCCGCTACATCACCGCCTACGAGGAGCTCAACGAAGGCAAGCCGCTGGTCTGATCTCTTCGGCCGACGTAGCCGCATTTCCCCGCACTGCTACCGTCCGGTCACGTTCTCCAGAATGACCAACGAAAGGCCGAAGCGTGGTAATTCGAAATCGAGCACAACGCGCCCACTCACAACCTCAACCCCTCTGGCTGGCTCCAACATCTGAAGTTGCATGGCCGCGCGCAACTCATCCAGCGTTTCGGGGCTCGGAGTCTGGGGGCTGCCCAGTTCCAACCACTTCGTATAGGCGTTGCTGTGCGTCTGGTCGATACGGTAGTGCGTCACCCGTGCAGTCCGGAATGCGGCCGCCAATGTCACGCCGAGTTGAATCTTCGCAGGCTCCGTAGTCCTCAGGAGATCGTGATAGTTCCACAGCAGAATCTTCACCGCGCGTTCGTCCCCGACCGCCATACCATTGATGTCAGCGCGGTCCCGCACACCGCCGCTGAGAATGGTATCCAACCCCAGGGCCCCTTCGCTAACCACGGGGACCTCGTCCCCTGTCATTTGCCCCAACATCTTGAAGGCGTTGAGCACGGGCTTGTGAATGCCATTCGTCGCCAACGTGCGAAAGCCTTCGAAATAGGGTTTCCCGTCGAACATGAACGCCCAGGTCAAGACGCCTTGAAGATTCACGCCCTGCCGTTTCGCCAGATCCAACGAATACTTCATCGTGGCGACCTCGTAGGCGCCGTACGCCGGGACGTTTCGGTAAGCCCGTTCGGGAAACTCACTCGACGGACACCCGGCGCAGCCATCCGGATCGGCTTCGCCAATGATGATCGGCGTCTGACGATACTGAGGAAGATCGGCGACGATGCCGAATCCACGCCGGTGAATGCGCAACTGATTACCGAGATTCATCCGTACACGACCTTCGTGTAACGAGACACCGCCCTTGGCGTGGAATCCAATGTAGTCCAGCCGGGTTCCTGTCTGCCCGGAGACATGGTTGGTTCCTTCCGCGCAGTGCTTGAGGAAATCGCGGAGCAACTTCGGCGCGCCGGCCGTATGTGGACCGCCCAGCACGGCGCGTGGCAACACGGCGTGTACCGCCTTCTCGGTGTGATCGAAGAGCTTGCAGTACTCCTCGAATCGACCTCGCCAATAATTGATGTTGGGCTCGTTCCAGAGTTCCCAGAGCCACTCTTCTTCGACGTTCGGGTAGCGGGCCGCACTGTGTCGCACCCATTGCCGTATCAACTCGGCCCATTTCTCGTAATCCTCTGGTGGATAGAAACACCCGCCGTCGAGCCGATATGTGTCGGAATTGCGATACGGCTCGGGACGGCTGGAGAGCGCCTGAGGCATGAAGCCGATCTCCACCAGGGGCCGGCAGCCCGAGGCCACCACCGCATCCATAATACCGTCCATGAGCGTCCACGAATAAACCGGCTCGCCATTCTCATTCTCGGTATAGACGTTGGTCGAACCCCATTTCAACGCGGCTGTCCCAGTGCCGCTGTTGAGCAGAAAATGCTGGCGGAGATACACCGGCTGGGCATTCATCCTGGCCACGGCCTTCATCAGAGCCACGCAGTCCGACGCCGTCGTGTAGTTGCACTCATCGTAGCCGTAGTACGGCCACACGTGCTTCAAGGGCGTGCCCCGTTTCGTCGCATCAACGTGAATCGCGACAGCCTGTTGCGCCGCCACCCCGGCAGAGAGAACTGTCAGCACCAATCCCAACATCAGCCCCAGATGAACGTGGCGTACCGTGTGGCTCATGATCCGTCCTCTCGAAAACGAACAGGCCGGGCGCGACGGTCTGCATCGGGCCCGGCCTGGAATATCACGCTATCGTTTGGATGCGCGCCCGCATCATCTTCTTCGACCCCGGATGATCCCGTCGGCCCGGCGGTTCACCTCATCCGAGATATCCAAATCCCGCACTCTCTGCGCCAGCGCCCTGGCGGCCTCTCGATCTTGCCGAATCATGCGACCAGCCAGATCGACCGCAGCCAGGCCCGCTTCGACCTTGAAATCGTCCCCCTGGGCCAGCGCCAGCAGTCGCTCGGCGATCTTTGAATTGGGCAACGATCCCATTACGGCAATCGCCTGCCGCTTCTCATCGTCACGCCGGGCCATCTCGAAGGCCTTGAAGCACAGCGCGACGCGGTCATCGAGCGGTGCGTTGTTGCTCGTGCCGATCAGACGCAGGGCCCCACGCATCGCCAGCACGTAGTGCGTCAGAGAGGTCTGCGAGTTCGAGGCGATGGCCAGGAGCTTCTCGGCGCCGGCGTAGTCGGGCCAGTTGCCCAAGGTCCGCACGCCCGCATTCCGCAGGTCTTCGTTCGAGGATCGTGTCATCTCCACGACGGCCTCAAGCGCCATCGCCCCGCCGGCCGCGTCGAGGCAGTTCACCAGCGCCACCTTGGCATCCGTGTCGGCAGCCTCCATCTTGGTCACGACCGCGCGGGCGGCGGCATCTTTATCTCGTGCCTTGGCCAGAACAGCCTCCAACGCGGAGATTCCACTACGTCGCACGCCATCCGCCTTTGTCTCAACCACCAGTTCGGCCAGCGTGTCGACGTCGACCAAATCGGCGACATCAGCCAAGGCCTTGAAAGCGGCCGAGCGGATATCATCGTCCCCTTCGCGCGCGTAGCGAAGCAGCGTTTCCGTCGCACCAGGCATGCGCCGCTGACTGAGCAGCCCCAGCGCCAACGCCCGCGCCTTCGCATCACCGGAGGCGGCCTGCGCCGCGATCACCTCTTCGACGCCCGGCCCGACCATCAAGACCAGTCCGCGTTCGGCCGCCCGTCGGGCCCTGCCCCGCCCGTTCAGCGCCACATCCATCAGCATCTCGGCCCCTGGACCGCTCCCGATACTCGTCAGGGCTTCCACGGCCCCCACGCGCACCGCGTCGTCCTCACTGGCCAGCGCCTCCTCTGCGTATTTCAGCGAGGATAGGTCGCCTCGGTCCGCGATCAAGCCCAGCACCTGAACCTGGTAATACGGTTCGAGGTCGGTCATCATCTCGCAGAGAATCTGCATGGGCGCTCTGGTCGGTGCCAGCCGGGCGGCCTGCACCGCCGCGTCGCGTACGCGCGGGTCTGCATCGCGCATCACCTCGCCGATCACGGCCACCAGCTTGTCGGGCGCACAAACCGCCAGACCATTCAGGCCGGCCAGGCGAATGCTGAAAGGATTATAGTCGTCACCGTCGCGGGCCTTGCCGGTGGCCCCGCGATAGAGGAAATCATAGATCTGAGCCGCGTCCCCATAGTTAGTCTGTGCGACCAGTTCCTGGGCAATGTCCGCCAGCGCCTGGGCGGCTTTCAAGGTGATCGGGCCGGTCGGTTTGTTGAGCACGCCAACCAAGGCCTTGCCACTGTTGGGTCCCGAGATCAGCGATAACGCCGTAACCGCGGCGGCCCCCACCTTCGGATTCGGATCGTTGAGCGCCTCGGCAATCGGTTCCAGCGCCTCTGGCGCCCGGCGCCGCCCCAGGGAATTGATCAGGCCGATCTTGAGCTCCGCATCCTCAGCGGTCTTCAACGCAGCCAACAAGGCCTCGGTCGCGCCAGCGTCCGGGTTCTTCTCCAACGCTCGCCGGGCGAAATCACGCAGATGGACGTCCTCCGAGGCCAACAGCTTCGTCA
>Ga0272443_10003196_pt1 | contig 19608 bp, 7 predicted proteins | sample SSMAcet12_FD_193581 | JGI IMG/M metagenome (GOLD analysis project Ga0272443, IMG submission 193581) | Marine sediment archaeal communities from Little Sippewissett salt marsh, Falmouth, MA, United States - SSM-Acet-12 | ecosystem: Environmental > Aquatic > Marine > Wetlands > Sediment ... | reverse complement strand
ATCGCCTGACATAACCGTTTTCCCGTGGCTCAATGGCCCAACCGGATCGGGTGACATCACGTCCGAACCTGAGCACCCGATTGTAAATATGACAATCACCGCGACAAACGTCGTGTAAAGAAATCTGAAGTTCATATCAATGCCTCCCGGCAAAAAATTTCCCGCTTAATTACTGCGAAGTCAGAAGCCCGACAAACTCTCCGCCAGGACCTCCGTAGCAGCCCATACGACTCCCGCCGGAACCACCATCGTCCCAGTCAAGAATATCCGGATCACCATTCTGACATAGCGACGATGGTCCCACGTCGTACTCCCCATTATCGGGATCGATGTAACCCGGATCGACTTCGATGTATCCCGTACCCTCTACCACATCACCGTTGTACGCAAGGACGGTGTCATAAATATCGGTATAGTCAAGGGTGACAATATCCCCGTCATGCGAATCGACACCACGACCGAGTACAGGCGGAAATCCGTTCGAGTATACCCGGGTGATTATATTATTCGTGAAATCTACGTCGGAACAGGCCTGGTACCAGAAACAGAAAACCTGCTGGATGAAAAACGCGTCTGTAATGTCAATGTAGTCGACTGTGTTGTTCAGTGTTGTTATATTCGAACAACCGTCAAAGTAGGCCATATATCCCATCAGAACATCGTTTGGAGCATGCAGAACAACGTGATGTAACAGGTTGTTCTTAACCGTTATTCCGTTAGTACCCTCGATTCTTATCATGCTGAAATACTTTCCGATACCATCACTCGAGGAACGGATATCAGTGAAGACATTGTTCTTAATCATAATGCCCGGACAAACATCAACATCAATGATGTAAAAATACGTACATCCGGTGTCCAGTGTTTTTTTATCGATATCCGAGAACCTGCAGTTTGAGATTGTCAGATCGTCCGTATGGACCGCGTAGATTGCACTGGCCAGATAGCTGTCTGTGAGTCCCTCGAAATAACAATCGATAACAGTATTGTTATTTCCACCGTCTACCTGCAGCATCCGTGAACCCGGAAGCGGGCTTGGATCGTTCTCTCCGGCAAAGGTGATCTCAAATCCCTCTATCCATGCGTTCTCACAGTCCACGAAAGATACACTCCATGTATCCGCATCATCCCCGCCGTCGATAACCGCACGGTTCGATCCGTCGGATGTGTCCCAGTTGACCGACTTCAGAACCACATCCGATGCCATCTCGACATACTCGACATACGGATTCCCCGAATCGTCAACCCATACCTCGTAGTCATCGAGCAGCGTGGAGGCATCGATCCCTTCCTGGATAGTGTTGTACGGATGCGCCATCGTGCCATCCTCCACACCAGTCGTGTTTGAGTCGTCGACAAATACCGCCATGTATGCAGGTTCGCATGACACTTCCACGGTGAACGACATGAAAGGGGTCCTGGATGTATCCGGTACGGAAATACCGAAGCCCTGCTCGTACGTTGACCCGTTGAGCCCGTCGGCTTCGATAAGTATCCATGCGTCGTACGTTCCGCACTCGGGAGGATCGCAGGCGACGATCTCAACCTGAAACACCGATGAATTCTCCGTTCCGGGAACCGCGGTCGGCTCAAGCTGGGTCTTGGTAATTTCCTCGTACCCTCCTTCTATGAAATCACCTTCGATCTGGATGATGTTTATCTCGTTCAGGATCCCGTTACCACCGTAACCGCCCTGCCAGTCGAAAATCTCGATATCGGCAATGAAGGTCCCGCCGGATGATCCCGCCCCGTCGTTGTAAAGAGTTGATGCTGAGGAATCAACCTTCACGAAGAATGGTTCCTCGCAGTTCGCGCTTGTCGGGAAATCCTCGATGTCATAAACGTTCGGAAGTCCCGTCAGTTCAGGATCACCCGGTTCCCACGTCGCGACCACCGCGTACTGGAATGTCGCGGATGGAATCCCGCCGACAAACGGAAACTGGATTTCGTAACGACGCGAGTTCACGCTGCCCGCGCGAAATACTCCACGATCGTCCATGTTGCCCGGTGTTGTCAGCCACGAGTAATAGTCTTCCTCGTCATCAAGCCCGTCCGCGAATACCTTGTACGGGCAGACCTTCGCCGAGGGTTCTTCGAGATTACCCAGCTTTCCCGGAGTGTAACCCAATATCGGAATCGGACTGTTGCTGAATTCAGCGTAGTTATACCAACGTGTGTAACCGTCCGGGTTCAGAAGCCATCCCGTGTGCGGATCGTCACCACCCGCGTAGGTAAGTCCCTCGTAATGGAAATTATCCGTTCCATCGTTAAGGAACACGCCCCAGACATCGAAACCGTGGTACATGTCGAGTCCCGGGAACGGATGTTTGAGCGTGATCGTGCAGTCAAGGCGTCCGGAAGACATGTACTGTGTAACGTCCATGTCTTCAATCAGTAGATTCCCGGGTTTACTTTCGAGAAGGCTGTTCACGTTCGCGGTGAACGACGGGCCCCTCAAGGGTACGATTTCGGCCGTTTCTGAAACCGCATCGATGCGGATTTCCCACACACTCCAGACATGGTGCGATATGTCCCGCGACATTTCAGCGGTAATCGATCCATCGCCCGAAACGTCGGGCGTGATCGCAGATCCACCGGAACATCCAACAGTTAATATCAGAAGTAATGACCAGAGAATGATTGAAACAACTTTGTAATTCATAGTGTCCTCCACATGATGCGGGCTTTATTACTTTGGTGTAAGAAGCCCAATATATTCGCCGCCCGGACCGCCCTTGCAACCCATTCGACTTCCGCCTGAGCCATCGTCGTCCCAGTCGATTATCGATGGATCACCCGCCAGGGCTAAAGAACCCGGCTGGAGATCGTAATCTTCACTTTCGGAATTGTTGTATAACGGGTCCTCGTAGATCACACCGGTTCCCGGGAAAGCCATAAAATAAAACGGCGTGTCGATTGTCCACAGGTCAGAGTAATTGCACGTGATATTTTCATAGTAGGATGAAACCCCCCGACCCATTCCCGCCGGAAAGCTGTCCACGTAGATACGCGTTATGATGTTGTTTGTGTAGGTGACATTAGTGCACCATTCGAACGCGTAACAGAAGCACCACTGTATTGAAAGCGCCTGGGTTGTATCAAGCTGATCCAGAGTGTTGTTTGCGATATCAAGATCGTCGCATTCGAGAAAATCAAATACCGTTATTAACACAAGCTGCATCGTGCCGCCCGTCGCGTCGGGGGCAATATGATGAACCAGGTTGTTCTTAATCGTCGCACCGGTTGTGTTAACAAGTGAGAAAAGTTCCAGGTTCTTAAGCCTGTCATCCGGGGTGTTGCGTATCCCGGTGATGATGTTATTCGAAAATACGATGCCCGGACAGTTGTCCGCGCTTACGCCCACAAAATACTGGCACCCGTTGTTGGATCCATCGGTATCTATATCATCGAACCTGCAGTTTGTTATCTCCAGGTTCTCCGAATCCGTCGCGATTATCAATGCGAGTGACGGCATCGGAACATGATCCGTGATAAGACAGTCCCTTATGCTGTTCCCGGAACCCATCGTGACACGGATCATCTCGGCAAAAGTGTTACCGGTGTTAATCCCTGCAAATTTCAGCGTGAATCCCTCGATCCCCGCGTCATCCACGCCGTCGAACCGTATCGTATTCGTGTTTTCAGTCTGCGGGGGATCGATCACCGCACGGTTGGTTCCATCTGAATGGTCCCAGTTTTCAGATCGCACTATTACGCCCGATCGCATATCGAGGTTTTCTGCGTATGGATTTCCGGAATCGTCAACGCGTACATCGAAACCCGGTATGAGTACGGCCGCATCGATACCCTCCTGGATAGTGTCGTAAGGGTTCGACTTCGTGCCGTCCTCTATCCCGGTTGTGTTGGAATCATCAACAAAAATCGACGTGTAAGGCGCTTCGCAGTCGATCGTGACCGGGAATCTCAGGAATGCAGCACGTCTTGATGACGGCGCGACTGTGCCGTAACCCTGATCGTATGATTCACCATTTACCCCATCCGCCTCGACAATAACCCACGCGAGAGCTTCGCCGCATTCAGTCGGTTCGCATCCTGTAATCTCTACCATGAACACCGATGAATTCTCGCTCGCCGGCAAAGCAACCGCGGATAATTCCGACTTATCAAATGTATGCGTTCCGTTCGGAATGAAGCTGCCCTCAATCGTAATGTTGTAAGTCTCCTCCGGAACCCCGTTCCCGCCATAACCGCCCTGCCAGTCGAAAACTTCGACCGCAGCCAGAAAATCTCCCCCGTAATCTCCCTCTCCATCTTTATAAAGACAACTCTCCGATGGATCGACGCGAACGAAAAACGCCTCCTCGACATTTGCGCTTGTCGCGAAATCCTCGAGCTCGTAAGTGTCCGGGGCACCCGAAACCGTGGGATCGGGCTCTTCCCATGACGCTACCGCGGCATACTGAAACTGCGCTATGGGAATATCGTCGATAAACGGAAACCTGAGCATGTACCTGCGGGAGTTCATAGAACCCGCACGAAAGACGCCACGTTCTGTCGAGTTTGCCGGATCAATTATCCACTCGTAGTAATCTTCCTCATCATCAAGACCGTCGGCGAAAATAAGGTACGGGTCAAGCTGTGCCGACGGGTTGTTGAGGTTTCCGAGTTTTCCCGGAGTGTATCCGAGTATCTGCACCGATGCAGGAGAGAATTCATCAAGATTGAACCAACGAGTGTATCCATCCGCATTCAGAAGAACCGCATCGTTTTCATTTTCAATATCGGCATAGGATAGATTGTCGTGGTGTAGTTCGGTCGTTCCATTATGAAGGAACACTCCCCACACATCGAATCCGTGATACATATCCAGTCCGGGAAACGGATGTCTTAAGGCAACCGTGCAGTCAAGGCAGCCATCCTCGAAGAACGTAGTAACATCCATATCCTTGATCTGGAGATTCCCGGCCGCGCTGTCGAGAAACTGGTTCACATTCGCGGTCAGCATAGCCGATCGAAGCGGGGCAATTTCAGCCTGCTGAGATTCCGGATCGATGCTTATATCCCATAGCCCCCAGAGAACACGATCAGCTCCACCGGACACTTCGGAAGAATTGCCCTGATTGATTTCCAGCACACCCAACGGATCTTTCGTAGACGCGCAGCTTGTAAACACAACGATTACAAGCAACAGGCACGTCATCACCAGCCATGTCCGTAACATTTTAAATCTCCCTCTGATATTTTATAAACCCCTTTTGACCATACTGTCACTGAAAGAATCCTTTATCCGTACCCGCGTTTTTATTCCCAGGTCACGACATTGATATTCCCGAACTGCCACTGCTCATTTTTCGTGATAAAGAAAATACTCAGCCCGTCATCATTCGTTATCACGGGATATGACTGAGTCCAGTGCCAGCCAAGTGGCAGCGGACCCTCGTACGGGCTGTCCGGTTCGGTCCACGAAAAACCGTCGGTCGATTCGATCTTGTAAAGATACGGCTCCCGTCCGAAGGTAATGTAGATATGATTATCGGAATCGGTGACTATCCCGATATGATTTTTTTGTATCCTGTAATATTCCTCGACCGCGTTATACGCGATTACCGCATCGCTCCACGTCGCGCCCTGGTTGACCGAGTACGCGTATTCTATACGGTAGACATTATCCTTCTTCACACGCCACGCAGCATGAAGTTTCCCCGTAGAGTCCATGCATAACGCGACCGAGTCGAGTTCCTCGCCGGATGACGCCTCCTGAATTGTGAACGCCATGAAATCATTCACGCTCGATTTTGAAACGCGGGCAACCATCGCGGCATCGACACTTCCGGCAAGCTTTCTGTACGCGATGTAGTGATTGGTGTTATCGCTTACGAACGACGGGCAGTCTGACAATTCGACAAAATATCCATCGTACCAGGGAAGTAATCCGGGATCGTGAAGCTCCTGGCCCCAGTAATCACGATCGGAACCCCTTAGTTCCGGACCGGGATCATCGATGTCCTGATGCGTGTAGACGTTCAGCCATGTTCCGTCACCATCGGGAATAAGAAGTGTCTCACGCTCCGTGTATCCCCAGAGCCAAGTGTAGTCCCACATTCCCGATCCGCCGTTCCATCTCAGTGCATGGCGACCGGTTTGATCCAGGCACGATTCGTCCTCACCCCATCCACGATATGACGCATAAACAGTATGGTCTGACTCCCCGTTGAACACCTGAAGATAAGTCGGAATAACGCTCTTCGGACCATCTTCCCAGTAATATGCGGTCTCGGGAGCCGACCAGTCCCCGGAATTAACAGCGTACATTATCCCGCTGTCCTGCTTATGGTAAATTAGAACGATCTCCCCCGCGTGATTCACAACCGCCCTTGGCATCTCTGACTGGTTGTCGAGCTGGATCGGATCACCCCATTCGGGGATTGTCCCCTCTACAAGCGTTATATCGAACGGCCCTCCGATTACAGCGTCATATCCATCGTCAACTTCAACGATTATGTCATACGCGTCCGGAGCGTACGTCGACCAGTCGACCGGCATCGTCACGAGGTACATAGGATCGTTTTCATGACCATCCGGTACGATCCACCATGTGATCGTGTGGTCCTGCCCGGTATCCGGATCGAAGTAAACCACGTTGTATGTGACCTCTTTGTAGTCGGTTGAAACCGGATCAAGGTACATGCCCGGACCAACTATGTCGTCCTCGATAAGGTTAATTTCCGGAGGCGTGTTAACAAACGGGGCTTCATCGCTTACATCAACCGTTCCCCTCTGAAATGCGGCACGTTGAACGTCTTCGGGGAATGCTGATGGATATCCCTGATCGTAGGATGATCCGAATTCTCCCGCGCTCTCGACTATCACCCACACATCTGTCAGGCCACTCCCGACCGGCGTGCAGTCGGGTATATCAACCTGCACGATCGATGAATTAACACTGGATGAAATCGCGAGCAACTCGATTCCCGGATGGTCCAGAATATACTGCGAACCTCCGGGCAGGAACGATCCCTCGATGATTACCCGTTCGATCTCGTTCAGGATGCCGAGATGTCCCGCGATGCCTCCCTGCCAGTCAAAGATTTCTATGTCCGCAGAAAAATTGCCACCAACGTCTGTCCCGACCGGTGTTGTTTCAAAATACAGACCGCTGTCTGCGGTCGAGACATTCACGTAAAACGCCTCATCCACATTCGCGTCGGGTGGGAAATCAGCGGGTTCGTAAAACGACGGATTCCCGGATGCCGCCGGGTCTCCCTCGGCCCATGTCGCGATCACGCAGAACTGGAATGACACGTGAGGCGATCCGGTCGGCATCGGAAACTGAATCTCATATGTTCTTGAGTTCACTGCACCCGAACGGAAGAAATTCCGCGATTGCGAATAGCCGGGTGATGTGATCCACGTGTGATAATCGACATCCTTGTCGAGACCGTCCGCGAAAATCTTAAATCCATTCAGCTTCGATGTTGGTGAGGGAAGCGATGAAGGTGATCCCGGCCAGTACTCGAACAGCGGCGGACCGTCACCATCGAATTCCGGCTGGTTGAACCATCGCGTGTATCCATCCGCGTTAAGAAGCACCGCCTCGTCCGGGCCTGCATTTGCACCGGAAGGATAAGTCAGGTTGTCGTAGTGAAGAGTCGATGCCCCGTTATGAAGGAATACACCCCATACATCGAATCCCGGAAAACGATCGAGTCCTGCAAGCGGGTGTTTCACTGACACGTTGAAACCAAGAATTCCCTGGGTAAAGAAATCCGTCAGATCAAGATCATCTATGGACAGCCCACCGGATGATCCCGCCAGAAGTTTGTTCACGTTCGCGGTAAATTCCGCCGTACGCAGTGGCAGTACTTCAACTGTCTGAGACTCAACATCGATAACGCAGTCCCAGTAACCCCATGCAGCGCGACCTGCGCTGAAATTCTCATCACAGATAGAATTCGGATTCCCAACGGGAGTTGGCGGCACTTCGGGTGGTCCCGAATCCGCGCATCCTGCGATAACCGAAATCGCTGCAAATACAATTACCAATGCAGGCCATCTGCACATCTTAATAACCCTCGTTTTTTTTCCGGTTCAGTACAGGTCGCGCATGCGATGATAGATATCGCCGTAACCCGTAGCGGAATCATCCCTGATCCACACGACGTGCATGATTCCATCCGCCGTTACAAGCATCCGTGGCGTGATGTCCTCGGTGCCCGACGGAAGCCCGTCAGCGGTTGGACTGACCGTTTCCGGGTCCGACCACGTGATACCGTCGGTCGACGACTTGTACTGGATATCCCCCTCAAGATTGTAGACAACATGAAGATTATCGTTCGAGTCAGCCATTATGTAGAGGAAGCCGTCCTCCGGTTCCTCCGCACCCTGGTAGACAATCGATTCCGAGTCCCATGTAATTGCATCGTTTGATGATTTCTTGTAGACCACCTGCCACTCGGATGATCCCGCCTGCCACCTTCGGTAAGCGTAATGAAGATCATCGTTTGAATCGCAGGTTATCGACGGCGAGTCGAGCGGATTGAGATTGGTCGCCACATCGACAATGGACAGGTTGTACTGCACAAGCCCGTTCGGATCGTGCCATGCGCATTTCACCCACCGGGGATCGGTCTGCGATGTGTACGGGCTTAAGTTGTAGTCACGCTCGTAGGCGATGAATGTCCGTCCGGATGAGTTAACCGTGAAGATGTTCGCCTCGCTTATTACATCGGTGTTCCACGAGTCCTGGAAGTAGTCGTAGGTCTGCTCGTAACCCATACCCCATCCAGCGCGACGGTTATGAATTATCCATCCGAATGCAGAATTTGTGTTGTGGTAGATATGAATCTTGTTGTTGATATCTCCATGAATCGCCACCGCTCGCGCCGATCCGAACTGCGTATGCTGGTAGTCCCATGTACTCGTACCACCCGTATAGCGGTAGGTATTGAGATTAACCGCAAGATACACACTATCGTTCGCCGGACTTGAGGTCATGCTCATCAGGAAATGTCCGGAATTACCCGAAACAGCCGTATAGAACTGGCTCCACCAGCCTGTACCGGCATCGAATCCGTTGTACATGAGGTTATTGTCGTTGCAGCTTACAAGAAGAACCGCTGAACCTTCGGATGTTTCCGCGAGCTGTGGGAGACGATTTCCATCCTCTTCAAGTGTGATCTCCTCGCTCCATTCCTCAATCGTGAAACCGCCCGCGAGCATCGCCTCGACATCACCCGGATTGATAACAACAACATCCCAGTCGCCCGACTGAACGTCGGTCAGATCAAAATCGCACGTGAGTTCGGATGAACTGACAAACTGCACATCCGTTCCGATAACCGCGTCCTCGCCCGTCATTCGAAGCTCCACATTGGCGCCGGACTGGAAGTTGTTTCCTGAAATCGTCGCATCATCCACGATCGACCAGAACGGTGTCGTATCGGGATCGATCGCGGTCACCTCGAAATTTAACGCCTCATCGGTCACAAACACCGATCCGGTGCCGAATGCCGCTCGATTAGCTCCGAGTGGATACGATGTCGGGAATCCCTGGTCGTATGACTCGCCGTTGATTCCCATGGCTTCAACGATCATCCAGAGTTCGGTATCGCCCGATGCGGTCGGGGCGCATCCGGGAATCTCGACCTGGTAGACCGATGAATTCTCCGTTCCCGGCATTTCAACTGCGGACAATTCCGCCTGGCTCCATTCATACTGTCCACCGGGAATGAAATCGCCCTCTATGAGAATTCGATTTATTTCATTCGTTACACCATTGCCGCCGTAACCGCCCTGCCAGTCGAAAACCTCGACATCCGCGCGGAATGTACCGCCCAGTGATGCCGGGTCGACGTAAAAGAGATCGCTTTCCGATGTATCGGCGTTTATGAAAAATGCTTCCTCGCAGTTTGCGCTTGTCGGGAAATCCGTCGGTTCGAAAAGTGAAGGATTTCCGGTAAGTTCCGGATCGCCCTCCTCCCATGTGGCTACTACCGCGTACTGGAACTTCACTACCGGGAGCGGACCCACAAGCGGAAACCGCATTTCATAGCGTCTACCGTTGACCTCGCCCGCCCTGAATATTCCACGGTCGGCCGAGTTGGACGGCTCTGAAATCCATGCGTGATAATCATCTTCGACATCAAGCCCGTCAGCGTATATTTTGAATGGGTTGAGCGTTGCGGTCGGATCGGGCAGTGACCCGAGCTTCCCGGGCCAGAATTCCATCAGCGGAATCGATCCACCGTTGAATTCAGGATAATTGAACCAGCGAGTATAACCATCGGAATTCAGCAGAACCGCCTCGTCATCGCTTTCACCATCGGCGTATGTAAGGTCGTCGTAATCGAGCATCGCCGATCCGTTATGCATGAATACTCCCAGGACATCGAACCCGTTGTACATGTCGAGTCCGGGGAACGGATGACGCAGCTTCACCGTGCAGGAGAGGCTACCATCGGTGAAAAGCATACTGTCCTCTATATCTTCAATTATCAGGTTTCCGGGTTTGGAATCGAGAAGGTTGTTCACGTTCGCGGTGAACTCGGCTGTCCGAAGCTGGACAATCTCGAATGCATCCGATCCCGGATCAAGCGAGCATTCCCAGAATCCCCAGAGCGTTCTCGAGGAATGGGAAGTCGGCGCACTTATCTCCTGTGTGTTGTTATCAGGTATCGCACCCAGCGGGTCATTAGACGATCCGCTGCATCCTATAATGATGATCGCGAGCGCAATCATCATGGTAACCGGAAATAACCGTTTCATTTCTTACTCCTTCAACCAGTTTAAAATATATATTCTGCCGGCTTACCGGCAGTTATTTTCTTCAGCGAAGTATACCGAATGCGATGACTACAATAAATCCCGCATCCTGTGCACGATCTCACCCCATCCACCGGACTCATCGCCGCGAATCCATACAAAGTGCATCACTCCGTCGGCGGTAATGATCGTGTTCGGTGTGAAATCCGATGTCCCCGGTGGATTGTCGTCGGCACCGACATTCACTATCTCTGTATCAGACCACGCAGACCCTTCCTTCTGCCTGTACTCAAGATAATCACCCACCTGGTAAAGAGAGTGAAGACCATCATCCGGATCGGCAAGAAGGTAAATGTATCCCTCTTCGGGTTCTTCAATATCAGACCAGATTATTGTGTCCGATTCCCACGTCGAACCGCCTGTAACCGATGATTCACAAGCGATATGCCACGTATCTATGTCGTTCTGAAAATGCCGGTACGCAACATAAAGGCTGTCGTCACTCATGCATGTGATCGCGGGCGAATCGACATGTGCGTCCATGCTCTCCTCGATTACAACAACCGGCTGGATCCAGTCGCCGGGAGGTATGATCCCGAGTCGCACGCTTCGCGGTCCCGGTTCCGGACTGTATGGATCGATCGCGCGGTCCTTGTCATATACAACGTACGAATACCCGGAGGAATCCTGCGTCCATATGTTCCCGTCGCTCAGTGTCTTGTCGTTCCAGTTGTCCGGGAACCAGTGCGGTGGAAGAATCCAGTCGGAGTCCCAGTCGTTCGCACGACAGTGAATGACATGACCGAACGCGCTGATAGTGCTGTTTACTGTGTGAAGCCCGCCGTTCGGGTCTGTGAATCCGAACCCCTCGTTCAGATGAACGTTATTCGTGTATCTCGTGTCCCAGGTGTCGACGTCACCATGCCAGCGGTGCATCCTGTAGCCCCACGTGTCCTCCTCGTAATCGCACCACAGGTACGCGTAGTCGTTCACCGGATCGGACGTCAGGTACAGGAACGTGTGTCCCGGTGAGTAATCAATAATGTCGAAGGTGCCCGACCAGTCGAGATCGAACGTCCTCGACTTGATCGTGTTGTCCATGTTGCCCGCGACCATAACGATCGATTCCGAAACAACTGTCTCCGCCATCCTCGGAAGACGGCTTCCCGCTGTGTCCGGAAGCTCGTACTCCTCGCTCCAGGCATCGATTACAAATCCGTCCTCTAAAACACCCTCAATATCTCCGGGATTAATGACAACGACATCCCATTCGCCGCTGTCGACGCCTCTCAAATCGAAATCGCATTCAAGCGATGATGAACTGAGCCACGTCAGGTCGGTCGGAACGACCGATGGCTGCCCATCCTTACGCAATTCAAGCTCTGCCGATGCTGAGAAATTTCCTCCGTTAATGATCACGTCCTCCGGCATTGACCAGAACGGTACGGTGCCGGGATCGACCGATGTCACAAAAGGATCGGTGTTTGGAGATTCATCGGATACATTAACTACCGATCTCAGGAATGCCGCACGCGGCGCGTCCGGATACGCTGTCGGGAATCCCTGCCCGTATGTCTCACCGTTCAGGCTCGCAGATTCGACGATCACCCAGAAATCAGTGTCTCCAGATGCATCCGGAGCACATCCGGTGATTTCTATATCGAAAACAGATGAGGTTGTCGTTCCCGGTGACGCGATTGCCGTAAGATCAATCTGCGTGTAAATCTCTTCACCACCCGCAACGAACGAACCTTCAATCCGTAGCTCGTTTACCTCGTTTATAACCCCGTTTCCTCCGGCTTCTCCGCCCTGCCAGTCGAACACCTCCACCGCAGCACGGAAAGTACCACCGAACGACGACGGGTCCTCGTAATACAGATCACTTGCGGCTGTCGATACACCGATGAAAAACGGCTCATCGACATTCGCGCTCGACGGAAAGTCGCCCGGTTCGTAATTTACAGGGTCACCCGTAAGCTCCGGATCGCCCGGCTCCCACGTCGCGATGATCGCGAACTGGAAATTCAGTACCGGCATTCCTGCGTCAAGCGGGAACTGAAGCTCGTAGCGTCGCGAGTTTACCCCGTAGCTTCTGAAAATATTGCGATCTTCTGTATTTCCACTCAGGGAGATCCAGTCATAGTAGTCGTCTTCATATTCAAGCCCGTCCGCGAAAATCCTGTATGGATTGAGCATCGCAGTCGGCGACGGGATGTTCGACGGAAGGCCCGGCGTGTACTCGAACAGCGGAATTCCGGTTCCGTCGAATTCAACCCAGTTAAACCATCGCGTGTAACCATCCGCATTAAGAAGAACCGCTTCATCTCCCATTGAGTCGGGTCCGCCGGAATAAGAAAGCCCCTGGTATTCGAGCGTCGATGCTCCCTCGTGCAGGAAAATGCCCCACACGTCGAACCCGTGATACTTGTCCAGGCCGGGGAATGGATGTTTGAGCGTTACCGTACAGTCGAGACGACCTTCTGTCATGTAGTCTGTCAGGTCGAGATCGCCGATCGAGAAGCTTCCGGAAAACCCGGCGAGAATATTATTCAGGTTGGCGGTGAATGCCGCGGTACGACTGGTTTCCCATGAAACCTGTCCGTTTGATGTGTCGACGTAACAGTCGTACAGGCCCCACAGCATGTGATCCGATCCGGATTGGACCAGTTTATCCGGGGCAACGGCGTTTTCACCCTCCGGCCGTATCGGGTCATGATCTCCGGATGAGCATCCGAAGACGAGGCCGAGTAAAACTACGACAAATGAAACAGCTACCGCCCTTTTGAGTATCATGCGGAACCTCCGGGACCAGATTTATATACAGCATTCGACAAAGACAGCAGCGGTAATTACAGAAGGTCTCTCATCCTGTGGACGAGTGTACCGTATCCCGCGCTCTCTGTGCCGCGTACCCATACCATGTGAAGAATGTCGTTCGAATCGACGAAAGCCCTCGGATGGAAGTCGTCATCGCCACTCGGCTTGTCTTCATCGGCTATCTCAAAATCCGACCAAGTGGAGCCGTCGGTCATGTTCTTGTACTCGAACTGCCCGGCTGATCCATATACCGCGTGAAGATTGTCGCCCGAGTCGGTATAAATGAAGACGTAATCCTCGAGCGGCTCCGCCGAACCCTCCCATATATTCGCGCCGGGAGTGAACGACGACCCGTTGTTCGTCGAATATTCGTATCGAATATGCCAGTCTGTCGAACCGGTGTCGTAGATCCTGTATGCAGCGTGTAGGTATTCGTTCGAGTCGATATCGATCGCCGGGGAATCGAGTGCGATATTCGCGCCGTATACCTGTTCGATCGTTGTGTATCCCGATGCCATGTTTCCGAAAAGCGTTGCCGTCATCCTTATATATCTTGGTCCGTTAGGCGGATATCCGAGGTACGGACTCATCGAATTATCCTTGCAGTAGATCGTGAATATCGTGTCGTTCGACGCGTTGCACATCACGTTACCCGCCGTCAGGTACAGCGAGTTGACCGCGTCGGGGAAATAATTCATGTGGATGTCGAAGTCGCTGAGCGAGTTGATTGGCCAGTTCGGTGCCCTTGAGTGAGTTATAAATCCGAAAGAGGACGCCGTGCCGTTATATAGATGGAACCTTGACTGGTTATCGATGTAAAGACGTGCGCACCGGTTTCCGTGCACCGGTTGGTAGCCCGTAGCCCATGAATCGGTTGTGCCATCGTACCTGTATGAAACAGAAGGTGTTGTCATCGTGAACGCGTAATCGTTGTACCTGTCCGCCGCGAGCGGTGTCACTATTCCGTTGCCCCCCGCGTTCGAAAGAAGTCCCGGCGTGTTCCATCCGTCATTGTCGGCATCGAACAGCGAGTAACGCATCGATGAATCGCTCTGCCCGTACGCCAGAAGCAGCTTGCCGGAGTACATCTCGACCATGTTCGGAAGCCTGTACATCCCGGAAGCAATCTCGTACTCATCTGACCATTCCTCAATCGTGAAACCACCCGTAAGAACACCCTGGTTTGCGCCCGGATTCACTACAACATCCCACGATCCGCTGTTCACCTGCCACAGGTCGAAATCGCACGTGATCGTCGTTGAATCGATAAACTGAACGTCTGTGGCGACCACCGGGTCCTCGCCGTCCATCTCAAGCTGTACGCCATACCCATCCATGAAATTCAGACCGGTTATCGTTGCGTCATCGACCGTACTCCAGAACGGAACCGAATCCGGATCGATCGCGGTGACCGTAACGTCGGTTACCGGCGATTCATCGAGAATCGTTACGTTTCCGGTCATGAAACTCGCTCGCGGGCTGTCCGGATACGCGACCGGGAATCCCTGGTCGTAGGATGATCCGTTCATTCCGGCAGCTTCGACAACCACCCAGAATCCCGTGTCACCGGATGCGGTCGGTATGCAGCCCGATATTTCAACCTCGAACACCGATGAGTTTGCGCTTCCGCCGGTGGCAATCATTTCAAGATCACCCGGAAGGAATTCTGCTGTTCCCGCGGTGATAAAATCACCTATCAATATCATTTTTTCTATTTCGTTAACGACACCCGTATTACCGACCGTTCCGCCCTGCCAGTCGAAAACCTCGACATCCGCCCTGAGTGTGCCGCCGTTAACTGTCTCGTCCTCGTAGTAAAGATCACTGTCCGTTGTGTCAATGTTTACGAAAAACGCTTCCTCCACATTCGCGCTCGTAGGGAAGTCGGCCGGTTCGTAGAAATCTGGATTTCCTGTCGACTCGGGATCGCCCTCCTCCCATGTAGCGATTACTACGTACTGGAAGTCAACTTTCGGAACATCATCGATTAACGGAAAATCGAGCATGTATCGCCTTGCGTTTACATTTCCCGCTGTGAAGATACTGCGATCGATGTAGTTGGATTCCACGTTTATCCACTCGTAGTATTCCTCTTCCGTGTCAAGGCCGTCCGCGAAAATTTTGAACGGATTAAGTGTCGCCGACGGTGCGGGAAGGTTTCCTAGTTTTCCGGGCCAGTAACCGAGAAGCGGAATACCACCTCCGTCGAACTCAACCATGTTGAACCAGCGTGTGTATCCGTCCGCGTTGAGAAGAACTGCTTCGTTCGTTCCGGAACCGTCGCTGTAGTAAAGATCATCGTAGCCAACAGGAGTTGATCCGTTGTGCATGAAAACGCCCCAGACATCGAACCCGTTGTACATATCGAGGCCCGGGAACGGATGCCTGAGCCTTACGGTGCAGTCTATCCTGCCCTCGCTGAAGTAATCCGTCAGGTCAAGGTCCTCGATGAGAAGATTGCCGGGATTCGCGTCCAGCAGATTATTAACGTTTGCGGTAAACTCCGCGGTCCTGAGCGGTACCGTTTCGACTGAACCATCATTCACATCGATTGTAACGTTCCAGAATCCCCACAGGGCCCTGTTTGTAATGACCGGTGCGTCCTGCGCGGTAACACCGGGTACCGATGAGACCGCAACGGGATCGCTACCGGAACATCCAATTACCAGCACCATGAGAATAAGCACCATGGAATAAACGGGAAATTGCGTTTTCATCACATTGCTCCTTGAACCGCCCGATTTTTATGTTGATAAGATATTGCGCGGCAATTATAACATGAAAGATAACTCTTTCGCAGTTTATTACACGTCGTAAATGTGGCGAAACAGAGATTTTCGCATAAAACACCATGCCCGGGTGGCTACTTTCACTGTGCTCAATATAGTGATATCATATCTAATAAGGTTTGCGGGAAGTTACTCTTCCCATCGGACAGTACTGCTTTAACCTGGTTTGGTTCAAAATGAGATGCCGGGTCTGAACGTTTTTTCTTATTACATTATTAATGATCAGTGCAATGGCATCTCATCTCATAGAAAGATCCGGAGGTCCCGGAATGTTTGTGCGTTTACATTTTTACGCAGGTTTTGTTTTGCTAATTCTCATCATTGCTGGCTGCTCCGGAGGTAATTCACCGGTAAGCGCTCCGGTCGATCAGCCACTGACCACCAAATTAAATCATGAGGCTGCATCCGATTCATTCAAAACCCTCTGGGGATTCTACGACGTAACCATCGATGGCTCGACCGGCTATGTTGATGTTACACCGGTCAGGGGCCTGATGTTCAACGCGAACGTCACGAAATTTCTCCAGCCGCCATCTGCCCCGATAAACCTCCTCGCGATAAACCTGAACCCGGGTTCGGAGCTCCAGTTCGGGTATCTCGATCTTACCGTCAGCATACGTCACCCGTTTATCGGCGTGGATAAGTTCCGCGGATTCGATGTCCGTGGAATTGTCATGGGCGAAGGATCCACTTCCTTCGACTACGACCCGTCCGGAATACGCTTCAGCGAAGGTGATCTCGAACTGCTTAATCCCGATGGTTTCACCAGGTGGTGGAATCCGACCGAGTTCACCACGTATAACACGATCTTCGGTTACACGGACGGAGCCTTCGCGACGCCTTCATTCGATTCAACTACGACCGTAAACGCATACAAGTACTTTTCCGACAGCCTCGAGTCCGAGTCACCGCTCGAAACTATAGACATCGACTCCCGCGGCACTTTCGGAACCGATCCCGGAATAAACTTGCGGACCTACCTTCTCCAGTTCCCGACAATGCCCGGTGGCGGCCCTGTTTATCACTTCAGCTATGCCATCGACGCAAGCTGGGCGCTGCCATCCGAGAACTTCGCCCCCGACTACCCGGTCGAGGCTTATCCTAAGGAAGCAAACGCGCAGGAAGCATGGAACGTGAGTGTCTCCGATTCCGAAAGCACCGCCTACTACATTGATCCCGATCACAAGGGCGGCACACTCGACCTTGCGATAGAGGTATACGACTGGCAGGCACGATTCGGACCTTCAACGGTGGCGGATGAAGTATCCGCGATATGGCTTGAAAGCCCCGTTCTGAATACACCAACCGATATTAATCCCACCGCGGTAATCTCCGACGGCGGACCCGTCTCTTCGGTATGGAACGTTGAGGTAAGCGACCTTAACCTGATGTCTGCCGGGATGTTCGACCTGTGGGTGATGGTGGAATCATCCGATCCCGACAATTACGGACCCGTGATCGACGGAGATCCCGGCATGTTCGACTGGCCCGATGCTCCACTAACCGCATACTTCAGGCGCTCGGTCCACATCGACGGCGAGTTCCCCGATCCGGCACCCATCGTACTTGATGTGGTCCCGTCGTTCGGTGCCGTTTCCACAATCGTCGATGACCTGCAGATTTTCGGCGAGAATTTCAACCCCGGCGCCACGGTCGAATTCGTTAACGACTCTTCCGAGTCGCTTGTCCTGACAGAAGTTACATGGCTCAGTTCATCTCTTATCACCTGCGATGTAGACTGTAACGCGTCGCTGGGATTCTACGACGTCACGGTCACCAACCCCGACACGCAGTACTGCACTCTCGATGATGGTTTTGAAATTATCGATGTCTTCGAGTGCTCCGGCTCTGCACATGACTGGGAGGGTTACGACCACCCGATCACCAACGGTGGCGATCTTCATCTCAGGATGGATCTGGCGGTTATGAAATCCGGCCCTTACGCCGGGCAGATGCTCTACCAGACAACTTCATCAACATGGGCGCTTGTGGATCCCGATGGCGGCCCGCAGTCAGCGGTCGATTTCATCACGACACCCTCGATGCTGCTCATGGACGTCGAGACCTGCGAGACAACCGGACGAATCGCGTTTCTCAGTCAGTTTAATGCCAGAATTCTATACCTGTACGATGACGAAGGAAGCGAACTCGGAAATTTCAGCGATCCGAACCTCGACCCCGATAACGGTTACTTCACCTGCATGGATTTCGATCAATTCGGAGACCTGTGGATCGCGACCAAGACCATTATTGATGCTGACAACAGCGTCTTCGAACTCAGGCATTACGAGCTTCTCGAAGATGATCCCTGGTACTCTCCGGTCACAGAGGATACTGTCGACATCACCACAAACGCTATGACTGGTCCGAATAGCGGCCGCGGAGTGGGAGATATCGGGATATGCTTCTACCTGAACAGGCTCTATGTCATTACCGCGAACACGTCTGATGGCGGTACGAACAGGCTGTCCGCATGGGATCTCAATCCCACGCCGCCCGAATTTCTCAATGACATTCAGAATCCCTACCCGCCACTGACAAGGCATCACATCTATGGCGGGACCGGGTCGCTCGGTCGGATGAACGTGGATGCCGACCACAGGTTTGATAACGACATCGAAGAGCAGTGCAGAATATATACTTATGCAACGATCTGGACAAACACCCCGTCATCGGGACTCGACTGCTACGTGCAGCGTTACGACGGGGATCTTAACCTGCTCGATACCGGCGAACCCTGGTACGTGGCGTTTCCTGCCGATTTCGATTATGTGCCCCAGTGCGCTGTAATTAACGACTATGACGCGTCATCGTCGGCGAACCTGCTTGGTGTGCACTGGGCAGGACCAACTCTCGTAGACTGGCCGGTACCGGCAGACTGGTGAGAATATTCCCGGGGGCATCAGCCCCCTTAGAATAGAATATTGGGTATGTTCCATTCCCGTGGAGGCTAAACACTATGCACCGGCATTCTTATCGTCTGGCATTAGTAATTCTTGGACTTTTACTTATTATGGGCTGCAGCGGAGGTGGTGATGGTTCACCTCTCACACCCGGAACACAGCAGATGACCGATAACAGGTCACTGCAGTCGACAAATTCCCACATGCTGTGGGGTATGTGGACGGTTGAAGTTCCCGACAGCGGCAACGTCGAGATTACTCCCCTCAGGGGAGCGGCGTTCAACGCGAACGTGACCAAGTTCCTTCAGCCACCCCTGGCTCCCATTCATCTACTGACAGTGACTTTCGATCCGCTTTCGGATTTCACGACAGGCCAT
>Ga0272443_10003194_pt1 | contig 19626 bp, 17 predicted proteins | sample SSMAcet12_FD_193581 | JGI IMG/M metagenome (GOLD analysis project Ga0272443, IMG submission 193581) | Marine sediment archaeal communities from Little Sippewissett salt marsh, Falmouth, MA, United States - SSM-Acet-12 | ecosystem: Environmental > Aquatic > Marine > Wetlands > Sediment ... | reverse complement strand
CATGGGCGTCGTCGAGGCCGTCGGCAGCGAGGTGCGCGGCGTCGAGGTCGGCGACCGCGTCTCCGGCGAGGGCCACCTGACCTGCGGCCACTGCCGCAACTGCCGCGCGGGGCGCCGGCACCTCTGTCGCAACACCGTCGGCGTCGGCGTGAACGTGCCGGGGGCCTTCGTCGAGCGCTTCGTCCTGCCGGCCAGCAACGTGTTCAGGCTGCCGGACGAGTTGCCCGACCACTTCGCGGCCATCCTCGATCCGTTCGGCAACGCCGTGCACACCGCGCTCTCCTTCGACCTGGTGGGCGAGGACGTGCTCATCACCGGCGGCGGTCCCATCGGTTGCATGGCCGCCGCGGTGTGCCGCTTCGTCGGCGCCCGCCACGTGGTGGTGACCGACGTCAACCCGTACCGCCTCGAGCTCGCCCGGCGCATGGGGGCGACGCTGGCGATCGACCCCACCGTGGCGGGCTTCGACCTGGCCGACGTGATGGCCGATCTCGGCATGACCGAGGGCTTCGACGTGGGTCTCGAGATGTCCGGTGCCCCCGCCGCGCTGCGCCAGCTGCTGTCGGCGATGAACTACGGCGGCCACGTCGCGCTGCTGGGCGTGCCGAGCGTCGAGGTGGCGATCGACTGGAACCTGGTCATCTTCAGGGGGCTCTTCCTCAAGGGCATCTACGGCCGCGAGATGTTCGAGACCTGGTACAAGATGGCCGGCCTGATCACCTCCGGGCTCGACCTCTCGCCGATCGTCACCCACGAGCTGCCCGTCGCGCGCTTCCAGGAGGGTTTCGACCTCATGCGCTCGGGCCGCTGCGGCAAGGTGGTGCTGGACTGGTCGTAGCGCGCCGCGCGGCCGATGGCGGCCCGGGGGAACCGACGTCGGCCGGCGCGCGCGGTATCGTGACCGCCTGATGCGTGGGGCGGCTGCGTCGACGGGCGGGCCCTCGGTGGCGCGCGAGCGCGTGCTCGACGTGGCCGAGGCGCTCTTCGCCGAACGCGGCCTGGCGCGCGTGACGATGCGCGAGATCGCCGACGCGGCGGGCATGCGCCAGGCGTCGCTCTACCACCACGCGCCCGGCGGCAAGGCGCAGCTCTACCGCGAGGTCTTCGAGCGGATGATCGCGCGCCATCGCGCGGGGCTCGAGCGCGCCCTGGCCGGGGCCGGACCGCACCTCCGCCCGCGCCTGCGCGCGGTGGCCGACTGGTACGTGGGCCAGGCGCCGATGTACTTCCTGCGGATGATGACCTCGGACATGCCGGCGCTCGGCGACGCGGAGGCGGCCGCGCTGACCGGCCCCGCCTACGCCTCGCTCATGCAGCCGATCACCGACGCCTTCCGCGCCGCGATGGCGGCCGGCGAGGCGCGCGAGCTCGACCCCGACCTGCTGGCCGGGTCGCTGCTGGCCATCCTCGACGCCGTCGCGTTCGCCGAGGGGCGCGGATACGGCGAGCACGATCGGCGCGCCATGGCGCACACGATGATCGGCGTGCTGACCGATGGCCTGGCGCCGGGCGCCGGGTCCTCCGCGTGAGGCCGCCGCGGGGCGGGGCGCCCGTCAGCCCTCGTGGCTGATGTCGAGCACGGCGTCCGTGGGCGCGCCCGCCAGCACCGCCGCGAGGCGCCCGGCCAGCCGTGGCGGGTACACGACGTCCGGCGTGGCCGCGAGCTCGGGCAGGCGCCACCAGCGGTGGCCGAGCAGCGCCTGGCGCTCGTGTGGCTCGAGGGCCGTGGGCGCGACGCGCGGCGCGGCGACGTCCGCGACGCGGCCGAGGCGGTAGTGCTCGATGAAGCGGCGCACGCGCCCCTGGTAGTGCAGGTCCACCGTCCGGCGCCACAGCCACGGCCCCCAGGCGACGCCGACGAGGCCCGTCTCCTCCCATAGCTCGCGCTCGATGCCCGCCTCCGGCGTCTCGCCGGGTGCCAGGCCGCCGCCGGGGGCGATCCACACCGGCTCGCGGTGGGGGAGGCCGCCGGGCCGGCGTACGTCGGCGGCGAGGTACCACTCCAGCAGCAAGCGGTCGTCGGCGTCGAGCACGAGCGCGCGCACCGTCGAGCGGACCTCGGGGGCCGACGCCGCGGCGTCGCTCGGGGTCGAGGTCACGGCGGCTTCAGCGCGCCCCCAGGTAGCAGCCGAGGGCGGCGAGGGCGTCGTTGAAGCCATCGGACGGCACGCGGTAGGTCATCGGCGGGCCCTCGCCGAAGCGCGGCGTCAGCGTGATCGTCACGTCGACCACGCCGCGGAGGAAGCGCACCAGGCGGTCCTCGACGTCGTCGCCGTCGAGCTGCGCGGCGTCGAACTGGTTCCGGGTGGCGGTCGTCGCGAGGAAGTCGATGTTGCCGGAGCGGAAGACGACCTCGTAGGCGGCGTCGGTGAGGGCGTAGTCGCCGACCTCGATCTCGACGCCGTTCGCCCCGTCCGGGGCGCAGTACACGGCCAACACGCCGAGGTCGCCGCTCGCGACCATCCCGTCGGCGCCGTCGAACACCCAGGCGCCGATGACCAACGCCTCGTCGCCGCCGTCGGCCTCGGCCTCGGCGAAGGGGTCGGGCGCCGCCGTCCCGTCGGCGACGGGATCGGACCCGTTGCCGAACGGATCGGTGGCCGGGGCCGCGTCGCCGAAGGGGTCGGCCGCGGGCCCGGCGGGCGGATCGGGCGTGCCGCAGCGCAGCTCCGCGAGCGCCTGCGAGAAGCCGGCGATGGCGTACTGGAACGTGCGTTCCTCAACGCCGCTCGCCGGATCGGCCTGGATGCGCAGCGCCAGGTTGCTGGCCGTCGCCAGGCCGGCGAAGAGCGGCTGGTCGAGCTCGAAGGGCGCGACCACCTCGGTCGCGAAGGGGCCCTCGACCAGGAACCACGTCTGGTTCAGGACCGGTCCCTGATCGAAGCGCACGAGCACGTCGACGTCCAGGGGCTCCGCCCCGAGCGCGTACGTCCCCATGGGCGCGGCCCAGGCGGCGATCTCGAAGCCCGAGGGGGCGCCGGGGGCGCAGCCGATGACCAGCGGCGCGTCCGCGGGGTCGAGGTCGGCGGGCGCCTGGTAGGCGGTCACCCACATCGCGCCGAGCCCGAGGTAGCTGTACGGGTCGAACTCGCTCTCGACCTGCCAGCCGCCGGTGCCTTGGGCGGTGGCCACGCCCAGGGCGAGGCAGAGCCAGATCGTGCGGAACGGTCGTCGAGGCATCGCAACTCCTGGCGGCGGGCGCCGCGGTGACGGTGGCGCCAGCCTACCGGACGCCTCCGCGCCGCGCTGCGGCACGGTTCACGCGGTACCCTCGTCGCATGGTCGTGACGCGTGACCCGCTCCAGGGAGCGCCGTGAGGCGGGGGACGGGGTCCACCTGGTTCGGGCCGATGGTGGCCTTCTTCGCCGGCGCGGCGCTCGTCAGCATCCTCGGCGGCACGCTGCTCGTGGGGCTGCTGGTCGGGGGCGCGGCCGCGCTGGCGTGGCGGCCGCTGAGGCGCGACCCGCCGTGGACGGCGAGGGGGCGCGTGGCGTGGCGCGCGCGTGCCACGGCCCTCGCGCAGGGGGCCCGCGCGTGGGGGTCGTTGTGGCGTCACTGGCGGCGGCTGCGGACGGCGCCGCCGCCCCCGTGGGACGGGCAGGCCGTCGATCCCGCCGACGCGCGCGCGGCCGCGCGTTTCGACGCCGCCTTCCGGGTGCGGTGCGAGGTCGTCGGCGAGCGGTTCCAGGTGTGGCACTCGACCGACACCGGCCGCGCGTACGAGGTCGCGCCGCGTGACGCCCCCGCGGACGCGCTCCCCGGCGACGAGGGCTGGCTCTCGTTCGACGGCGGCCGGCCACGGGTTCGCCCCTGGGCGGAGCCGGGCGCGACGGGCGAGCGACTGCTGAACTAGGTCGCGGGGCGTGGCCCCGCGTCGGCGACCCGTTCCTGGTCGCCCAGGTGCAGCGCCGGGGCCCACCAGGTGGCGAACCACGCCAGGGTCGCCAGGGCGCCGGAGACCTGGAAGACGAGCGTGACGCCACGGCCGAGACCGGCACGCCACGCCGCCACGAGGGACGCGTAGGCGGACGCGCCGATCCGCGGGCCGACCGCGGCGGCCGCCGACGCCGCGGCCGCCGGATCGGTGAGCAGGTCGGGCGTGGCCACCGTGGCGACCGCCGCGGGCGGGAGGCCCGCGACGAGCGGCGCGATGTCGCGCTCGAACGTCAGCGCCGCCTGTTGGGCCATCAGGGCGCCGAACAGCGCCACGCCCAGGGTGCCGCCGACCTGACGGAAGAACTGGTGCGCGCTGGTCGCGGTGCCGAGCAGCTGCGGGGCCGCGCTGGCCTGCACGGCGACGAGGAACATCGCGTTGGTGGGCCCGAGGCCGAGCCCGAGGAGGAACATCGCCCCCACGACGAAGGCGATGGGCGTGTCGGGTCCCATCGTGGTGCCCAGCGCGAAGCCGACGACGGCCACCGTCAGGCCGGCGACGACGAAGCGCCGGTAGCGACCGATGCGGCTCGACCAGATGCCGGACAGGCTGCCGGACAGGATCATGCCCAGGATCAGCGGCGTGAGCGCGAACCCGGAGGCGGCCGCGGAGAGGCCGGCGACGCCCTGGATGAAGAGCGGCAGGTAGATCGTCGCGCCGAACAGGCCGACGCCGAGCAGGAAGCCGTCGGCGTTGGCGACGGCGACCGTCCGATCGCGCAGCAGCTCCGGCGGCAGCACCGGTGCCGGCGAGCGCGCCTGCCAGGCCGCGAAGGCCGCGAGCGCAGCCGCGCCGAGCAGCATCGTCCCCCACACGCCGGGATCGCGCCACGCGAGCCCGTCGCCGCCCCACGACAGCGCCAGCATGGTCGCGAGCATGCCGATGGTGAGCAGGCCCGCCCCGACCAGATCGATCGGGGCCCCCGGCCGCCGCTCGCCGGCGGGCAGGTGTCGCTGGATCACGACCAGGGCCACCAGCGCCACCGGCACGTTGACGAAGAAGACCCAACGCCAGCCGAGCAGGTCGGTGATCAGCCCGCCGATGACGGGTCCGACGACGCTCGAGGCGCCCCAGACGATGCCGGTCAGGCCCTGGTACTTGCCGCGTTGTCGCGGGGGGAAGACGTCGGCGATGACCGCGAAGGCCATCGACATGAGGGCGCCGCCGCCGAGGCCCTGCAGCACGCGGAGCGCGACGAGCTGGGGCATGCTCGTGCTGAAGCCCGCGGCGACCGAGGCGAGCGAGAACAGCGCGATGCCGAAGAGCAGCACCCGCTTGCGTCCGAGCGTGTCCGAGAGGCGGCCGTAGATCGGGGTCGAGACGGTGGACGCCAGCGTGAAGCCGGTGAACGCCCAGGCGTACAGGGCGAAGCCGTCGAGCTCGGCGATGATGCGCGGCAGGGCGGTGCCGACGACGGTCAGGTTGGTCGACGACAGGAAGAGCGTGACCAGCACGCCCGCGTAGGCCCAGCGGCGCGTCTGGTCGTCGAGGCCGGGCCCCGCCCCCGATCGGGCGTCCACGTCAGGGACGGCGTCCATCTGCCGGCATCGTACCTCCGGGCGGCCGCGTCCCGGCGGCCCACCTCAGGCGTGGGTGACCCAGTGCACCAGCAGACGTACCCCGAAGCCGGTCGCGCCCTTCGTGTGGTAGCCGCGCAGGTCGTCGCGCATGGCCATGCCCGCGATGTCGAGGTGGACCCAGGGGTAATCGACGAAGCGCTGCAGGAAGGCGGCCGCGATGGGTGCCCCGCCGTGGGGCTTGCCGCTGGAGTTCTTCATGTCGGCGACGTCGCTCGCGAGGTCGTCGAGGTACTCGGGCCACAGCGGCAGTGGCCAGACGCGCTCGTGGGTGGCCTTGGCGGCGGCGTCGATGCGGGCGGCCAGCGCGTCGTCGTTGGCGAAGCGGCCGGCGGCCGTGCCGCGGCCGAGGGCCACCACGCAGGCACCCGTCAGCGTGGCCAGGTCGACCACCGCCTTCGGCCTCAGCCGCTGGGCGTAGACGAGGGCATCGGCCAGCAGCAGCCGGCCCTCGGCGTCGGTGGAGATCACCTCGATCGTCAGGCCGTTGGAGGCCTTCAGGACGTCCGCCGGTCGGTAGGCGTGGGCGTCGAGCATGTTCTCGGTCGCCGGCACCAGCGCGACCACCCGGCGCGGGCTGCGCAGCCGGCCGAGGGCGCGCATGGCGCCCAGCACCGCCGCGCCGCCGGCCATGTCGCTCTTCATCGCCTCCATGCCGGCGCGCCCCTTGATCGACACGCCGCCGCTGTCGAACGTGACGCCCTTGCCCACGAGCACCAGCGGGGGCTCCTTGCCGTGGCTCGGGTCGTGCTCGAGCACGATGAAGCGCGGCTCGTGGCCGGCGCCCTGCGCGACGGCGAGGAAGGCGCCCATCCCGTGGGCCTCGGCCCAGGCGCGGTCGCCGATCGTGACCGCGAAGCCGTGGTCGCGCGCGAGCTCCTCGGCGACCCTGGCGAGGTGGGTGGGCGTGGCGACGTTGGGCGGCAGGTTGACGAGGTCGCGCGCCAACTCGACCCCGTCGGCGGTGGCCTCGCCCCAGCGAACGCCGTCGCTGGCTTCCTCGAGGCGGTCGGCATCGGGCTCGACCAGCAGCAACTCGTCGATGCCGTGGTCGCCGGTATCGCCGATGGCCTCGGCCGCGGCGGCGCGGTAACGGTACAGGCCGAGCCTGGCGCCCTCCACGGCCGCGCGCGCGCTCTCGCTGGCCGTGAGGCCGCCGATGCCGGCGCCGAGCCCGCCGATCGCGACCCGCTTGGCGCCGAGCTCGCGCGCCTTCCTGAGGGCCGCGCCGCTGGCCCGCCGCACGGCCTCCGCGTCGACCCGCTGGGGGTCGCCGAGGCCGACGACGAGGACGCGCGGCGCGGCGACGCCGCTGCGCGTGAAGAGCGGCGTGACGTCGCCCACGTCGCTCGCGAGGTCGCCGCGCGCCGCCAGCTCGGAGATCACGCCGCCGAGGGCGCGGTCGACGTCGCCGGTCGTGCCGCCGGCGCGATGGCCGCCGGCGAAGTGGTGGACGATGAGGGCGTCGGCCTCGACGCGGTCGATGGGTCGTTGGAGCACGCTCGTCTGCATGTACCTAGGTGTACCGCGGCGCGGTCGGCCGGTGGGCGGTGAACCGCGCAGGCGCGGGTGCCGGCCCCCCGACGGCCCGTCCGCCCGCGCTTGACGCCGTATACCCACCGGGGATATAAAGCCTGCATGAGTGCCGCCCTCTTCTCCCGACCGTCGTTCTGGGTCGTCGTGATCGCCGCGATCGCCGTCGTTGCCGCCCTGCTGGTCTTCGGCCGCCCCCAGGCCGGTGCCGCGGCATTGACGAACGTCTCCGTCCAACAGCTCCACGAGGCCGCCCAGGCCGGCGCCCTGGTGCTCGACGTGCGCGAACCCTTCGAGTACGCCGAGGGCCACGTCGAGGGCTCGGTCCTGGTCCCGTTGGCGACCGTGGCCGCCCGTGCGGGCGAGTTCCCGAAGGACGAACCCGTGTACGTCTTCTGCCGCTCGGGCAATCGCTCGCTGCAGGCGGCGCAGACCCTCGTCGCGGCCGGCTTCTCCGACGTGCGCAACGTCGAGGGCGGCATCGTCGCGTGGACCGCCGCGCGCCTGCCGGTGGCGCGATGAGCTGGGGCCGCCGGCCCGCCATCCCCGAGGCGACGGTCGAGGAGCTCGTCGCCGACGCGGATCCCGCGAAGATCGTCATCGACGTCCGCGAGCCGATGGAGACGATGTACGGCGCGATCGAGGGCGCCAGGCTCGTCCCGCTCGGCCAGATCGAGTCGGTGATCGGCGAACTCGCGGACGACGCCAACGTCTACCTCGTGTGCCGTTCGGGGAACCGCTCCGCCTACGCCACCGAGGTGCTGATGGCCGCCGGCAAGACGGGCGCGAAGAACGTCGTCGGCGGCATGATCGCCTGGGCCGAGGCGGGCCTGCCCATCGACCGCTGACGGCGACACAATCTGACGAAGCTTTGTAGAATGTGCGTCTAACTACGGTCTCCCACCGGCGGGCGGTTCATGCTCCAGCCATCGAGGCGAAGGCCCGGGCCGGCGGATGGACCGCCCCCGGCCGCCTCGGGGAAGAGGCGCACATGTTCTCCAAGAAGCTCGTCCTACGTGCCCTGCTGGGCTCCGTCCTGGCGCTCACGCTCGCCGCCTGCGGGATGATGCCCAGCGGCTCGACCGAGCGCGGTTCGATCGCCGAGATCGCGGCGGCCAACGACGATCTCTCCATCCTCGTGACCGCGCTGACCGAGGCGGGTCTCGTCGACACGTTCGCCAACGACGCGGCCGGCCCCTTCACGGTGTTCGCCCCGACGAACGCCGCCTTCGCCGCCGCGCTGGCCGCGCTCGACCTCACCGCTGAGGAGCTGCTCGACCGGGACGACCTCGGCGACATCCTCGGCTACCACGTCGCCCCCGCCAACCTGTCGCTGCGCGACGTCACCGGCCTCGAGATCATCCCCACGCTCTTCGGCATGCCGATCGCCCAGTCCGGCGGCGTGCTCGACGGCAGCGCCACGATCCGCGCCTCCGACATCGCTGCCAGCAACGGCACGATCCACATCATCGACGAGGTGCTCCTCCCGACCAAGACCATCGCCGACATCGCCGTCGCCGATAGCCGCTTCTCGACCCTCGTCACCGCGCTCTCCACGGCGGACCTCGTGGGCGCCGTCGCCGACGAGACCGCGGACCTGACCGTCTTCGCCCCCACCAACGACGCCTTCGGCGCCGCGCTCGACGCGCTCGGCCTCACCGCCGCGGAGCTGCTCGCCTCCGATGACCTGAGCGACATCCTGCTGTACCACGTGGTGGACGGCGCGGTCTTCGCCGAGGACGTCATCGCCAACGCGCCCTTCAACACCGACACGCTGCTGCCCGACCGGCAGATCGGCGTCGACGTCGTCGACGGCGGCGTCGTGCTCAACGGCTCCGTCAACGTCATCATCACCGACCTCAAGGCCGTCAACGGCGTCATCCACGTCATCGACTTCGTGCTCCTGCCCACCCCGACGATCGCGGAGATCGCCGTCGAGGACGGTCGCTTCGAGACGCTGGTGGCGGCGCTCGGCCAGGCCGGCCTGGTCGACCTGTTCGACGACCGCAACGGCGGCCCCTTCACCGTCTTCGCGCCGACGGACACGGCCTTCACGCAGTTCCTGTCCGACGCGGGCCTGACGCCCGGCCAGCTGCTCGCCGACCCCGAACTCGGCAACATCCTGCGGTACCACGTGGTGGACGGCGCGGTCTTCGCCGAGGACGTCATCGCGCTCGCGCCCTTCAACACCGACACGCTGCTGGCCGACCGCCAGATCGGCGTCCAGGTGGTCGACGGCGGCGTCGTGCTCAACGGTTCCGTCAACGTCGTCATCACCGACATCGAGGCCGCGAATGGCGTGATCCACGTCATCGACTACGTCCTCCAGCCCACCCCGACCATCGCCGAGATCGCCGTCGAGAACGGCAGCTTCGACACGCTCGTGGCGGCGCTCGGCGCGGCCGACCTGGTGGAGCTCTTCGACGACCGCAACGGCGGCCCCTTCACCGTCTTCGCGCCGACCGACGCGGCCTTCACCCAGGCCCTCACGGACCTCGGCCTGACGGCCGGCGAGCTGCTCGCCAGCCCCGATCTCGGCGACATCCTCAGCTACCACGTGGTCGCCGGCGCGCTCTCCTCGGCGGACGTCCTGGCGGCCATCACGGCCGGCGGCGGCACCGCGCTGGTCGAGACGCTGCTCGGCGAGGACATCTCGGTCGCGCTCGACGGTACCGACGTGGTGATCAACGGCGTCGCGACGGTCACGGGCTTCGACATCCAGGCCGCGAACGGCGTCATCCACGTCATCGACTACGTCCTGCTGCCGCCGAGCCCGTAAGCCGGGCCAGCGCCAACATTGGTTTCCGGTCCCCGCGGCACACGCCGCGGGGACCGCTGCTTCGGGCCTGGCGACCGACATGGGTGGCGGTGCCGCCCGCCTGCCGCGCGCCGGGTCGAACGATGGCCGCGGCGCGCCAATCAGCCCTTGACCGACCCCGCCAGCAGCCCCTTGACGAAGTAGCGCCCCAGCAGGACGTAGACCAGCAGCGTCGGCAGGGCCGCCAGGATGGCGCCGGCCATCGGCAGGTTCCAGCGCACGGCCTCGCCACCCGCGAGCTGCGCCAGCGCGACGGTGATCGGCTGGTTCTCCTGGCTGGTGAGCGTGACGGCGAACAGGAACTCGTTCCAGATCTGCGTGAACTGCCAGATGATGACGACCACGAAGCCGGGGAGCGACAGCGGGAAGACGATGCGGCCGTAGAGGCCGAAGAAGCCGGCGCCGTCGATCTTGCCGGCCTCGAGCATCTCGTCCGGGATCTCCGCGTAGTAGTTCCGGAAGATCAGCGTCGTGATGGGCAGGCCGTACACCACGTGGGCCATGATCAGCCCCGTCAGGCCGCCGTAGAGGCCGATCGAGCGGAGGAACTCGAAGAGCGGGATGAGGATCGCCTGGTACGGGATGAACATCCCGAAGAGCATGAGCGGGAAGACGACGTTGGCGCCCGGGAAGCGCCACTTCGACAGCACGTAGCCGTTCATCGAGCCCATCAGGGCGGACGCGACCGTGGCCGCGATCGTCAGCGTGAAGCTGTTGGCCAGCTTGGGCGCGAACACGGTCCAGGCGTCGGCGAAGGACTGCCAGTGCCAGGCCTCGGGCAGCGACCAGGTGTTCGCCAGGTTGATCGCCGCCGGCGCCTTGAGGCTCGTCACCGCCACCAGGTAGACGGGGAGCAGGAACACGGCGCTGGCGAGCCCCAGCAGCAGGTAGATCACCCAGCGGTGACGCCGCCAGGCGATCATCGGCGGGTCTCCCCGCGCAGGCTCGTCCACAGGTAGGGCACGATGACCGCGGCCACCATGACGAGCAGCACCATGGCGATGGCCGCGCCCTTGGAGAACTGGTTGGCGCGGAACGCGGTCAGGTACATGAGCAGCGCCGGCACGTCGGTCGTGGCGTTGTCGGCGCCGGCCATGGCGAAGATCAGGTCGAAGATCTTCAGGCTGATGTGCCCGAGGATGATCATCGCCGACAGGGTGATCGGCTGCAGCAGCGGCAGCACGACGTGGCGGTAGAGCTGGACCTCGTTCGCCCCATCCACCCGGGCGGCCTCGCGCAGCTCGCTGGGGATGCCGCGCAGGCCCGCGAGGTAGAGCGCCATCGTGTACCCCGACATCTGCCAGACGGCCGCCAGGATGATGCCGATGAAGGCGAGGTTGAAGCCGTGCAGCTCGGGGTAGGGGAGCAGGGCCACGCTGCGGCCGAGGGTGAGGGCCCAGGCGCCGATGAGCGCGGCGGACGCGAGCGCCACCCCGGCGCGCCGTCGCCGACCGTCACGCCACGAGGCCAGCGCGACGCCCGCCAGCACGACGGCGACGAGCACGCCCGTCATGCCCGGCAGCGCGTTCCAGTCGAAGCGCCAGACCTGCGTCCGGTCGGTCAGCCAGCGGAACTCCCACGCCGGCAGGCCGATCGTGGTGGGCAGGACGTTGACGCCGCCGCGCGGCTGCAGCATCCAGCGCCACACGGTGCCGGTGACGACGAACGAGAGGGACATCGGAAATAGGAACAGGGTACGGAAGAAGCCCTCGCCCTTGACGTCCTGATCGAGCAGGAACGCGAGCCCCAGCCCGAGGCCGAGGCAGCCGGCGAGGAAGAAGATCGTGAAGAAGAAGGTGTTGACCAGGTCCTGGCGGAAGCGCACGTCGATGAACCCGGTGAACAGGTCGCGGTAGTTCTGCCAGCCGACCAGTTCGATCTCGGGGTCGACTGCGAGCGCCTGCGAGGAGACGCGGCCCCAGTCGCTGAACGAGGTCCACGCCGTCTGACCGATGAAGCCGTAGACGAACACCCCGATCAGCACGACGGAGGGCAGGAGCATGAGGACGGCCGTCCAGCGGTCGCGTGTCAGTTTCATCGTGGTGGGGCTCCGGGGGGGCCGGGGGCGACCGTGCCGGTCGCCCCCGGTGTCTGACGGAACGTCGTCGGGCCTACTGGCCCAGGCCCACCTGGCCGGCGATCGCCTGGGCGGCGTTGGCGGCGCCCTCGGCGCTGCCCGTCGCGAGGTAGATCTCCAGCACGGTGGCGAAGTCGCTCATGAACGCTTCCTTGGCCACGGCGCCGTGCGCCAGGCTGCCGACGACCTCGTTGGACTGCCAGTCGGCGGCCGCGCTCTTCAGGTACGCGTTGTACAGCGACAGGTCGGACTCGAAGTGCGGGGCGATGGAGCCCTTGAGCGGGTTGAAGATGTCCTGCCCCTCGGCCGAGCCCACCAGGCGCAGCCAATCCAGCGTCCCCTCGCGGTTGTTGATGCCCTCCGGCAGCCCGAAGGCGTCGGACAGCCACATGAACACGCCGTTCGTGCCGGGCGAGGCCGCCCAGCCGTAGCCCACGCCGGGCTCGAGGCCGAGGGTGGTCGACATGTAGCCGGCCGCCCAGTCGCCCATGATGTTGAAGGCCGCGGTGCCGCCGACGACCATGTCGGTCGCCTGCTGCCAGCTCAGGCCGGCGGCGTCATCGTTCGTGCAGGCGAGGACCTGCCCGAAGACGTCCCACACCTCGAGGGCCTTGGGGTCGGTGAACGCCAGCTCGGTCGTCCACAGCTTGTTGTAGTCCTCCGCGCCGAGGACGCCCAGGGCCACGGACTCCCACAGGTGCACCTGGGTCCAGTTCTCGCCGAGCGCCAGCGGGGTGACGCCGTTCGCCTGGATGGCCGGGCAGATCGTGAGGAACTCGGCCCAACTGGTGGGCGCCGTGATGCCCCACTCCTCGAGCTTCGCGGGCACGAACCACATGACGTTGGAGCGGTGGATGTTGACCGGGACGCTCCAGATGCCTTCGTCGGTGCTCATCGCATCGATGAGGCCCTGCGGGTAGCTGTCGAACCAGCCCATCTCCTCGTAGAGGAAGGTCAGGTCTTCCATGCGATCGGCGACCACCCAGGTGCCGATGAGTTCCTGGCCGGCGTGCACCTGGAACGAATCGGGCGGGTCGCCGCCGAGCATGCGGGTCTTGAGGACGGCGCGGGCGTTGACGCCCGAACCGCCGGTGACGGTCGCGTTGACGACCTCGACGCCCGGGTGATCGGCCTCGTACCGGTCGATGAGCGCCTCGAGGGCGGGGCCTTCGTCGCCCGCCCACCACGAGAAGATCTCGATCTGGCTCTGGGCGGCCGCGAGGCCGATGGCGGTCACGGCGAAGAGGGTTAGGAGACGTCGAAGCATGAGGCACCTCTGCAGTTGGATGGGGCGAGAGCGAACCGGACGGCGTTGACCCGTTGGCCAGCGCCTCACGGACGAGATGGGCGGGCTCAGCTCCTCTCTCCCGGCGCGGCCGGGGCGGGACGTGTTGGTCGTCCCATCATCATACGACCGGCGGGTCGGGAGGTCGCGGCACCGGCGCGAGCATCGTGACCGACGTGTTTCTCATGGGGCCCGGGTAGAATCGGGTCGTTGGAGGCGCCGCCCGACCCCGTGCCGAGCGGTTCGCAATCGGCCCTCTCGACGACTTCACGCCAGGAGGACCCATCCCGACATGTTCACCCTCTTCATCGCGACCCTCGCGCTCACCCTCGGCGTCCAGTGGTGGCTCCGGAGCACCTATGGGCGTTGGGAGCGCGTCGCCAACGCCTCCGGCCTCACCGGCGCGGACACCGCGCGCGCCATCTTGCGTGCCAACGGGCTCCACGACGTCAAGGTCGAGCCCGTGCCCGGCCAACTCAGCGACCACTACGACCCGCGCACGAGGACCGTGCGCCTCTCCGAGGCCCACTTCCGGGTGCCCAGCGTGGCCGGCGCCGCGGTCGCCGCGCACGAGGTCGGGCACGCGCTGCAGCACGCCAAGGCCTACGCGCCGCTGCAGCTTCGCTCGCAGTTGGTGCCCGTCGCGCAGATCGGCCAGAACTTCGGCCCCTGGATCGTCATCGGCGGCTTCCTGCTGGGCATCGGCGGGATGGTCGAGGTCGGCATCCTGCTCTTCGGCGCGGCGGTCCTCTTCCAGCTCGTGACCCTGCCGGTCGAGTTCGACGCCAGCAGGCGCGCGGTGGCCGAGATGGAGCGCCTCGGGCTGGCCACCACCGCCGACGTCGGCGGCTCGAAGCAGGTCCTCAACGCCGCCGCCCTCACGTACGTCGCCGCGGCCGCGGCCTCCGTGGCGTACCTCATGTACTACGTGCTGATGTTCATGGGGAGCCGCGACTGACGACCGCTCCACGGCCCGCGATCGTGCCGGGGCGCGCCAAGATCTGGCGCGCCCCGCCCTCATGCGGCGGGCGGCTTGCGGTAGTGCGCGTTGACGGTCACGCGCGTGCCGCCGGCGGCCCTGCCGCGGGCGTCGCGGTGGCTCCCGGTGCCCGAGGCTGGGGCCACCACCGTGTCGCTCGGGACGACGGGCGCGAGCCCGGCGGCCGCGAACGCCGCGTCGAGCTCGTCGGCCTCGTGCAACACCATCGGTAGCTCCGGGTCCTCGCCGAAGAACCCCCGGTAGGCGTGGGCGCTGCCCGCGATGCGGGCGAGCGCCCGATCGGGCGGCCGGGAGGCCGGCGAGAAGTGGGCGACCAGCACCGTGCCCCCGGGCCGCAGCACGCGCGCGATCTCGCGCACGCCGCGCCCGAACTCCGCGTCGCCGGTGGCGTTCTGCAGGACGCCGAGCGCCAGCACCAGCTCGAAGGCGTCGTCCTGGAGTTCGTCGAGCGCGTCGAAGCGGCCCACGCGGACGCGGCGCGCGGCCTCCTGCGGGCCGACGAACGGCGCGATCCGCGCCCGCGTCGCCGCCACCATCGCCGGCTCCGCGTCGACCGCGATCACCTCGACGTCGAGGCCCGTCAGGTAGGCGGTGTTGCGCCCGCCCGCGCAGCCGAGGTCGAGCACCCGCGCGCCGCACGGGAGGCCCCCGGACGCGACCCACGCCACCAGCCGGTGGTCGGGCGGCCGCGCCGCGAAGAAGGCGACGGTGTCCGGGTCGTCCCAGCGGGGCATGGCGTCAGGCCGCCGGCAGCCGCTCGCCGGCGTCGACCGCGATCGGCAGCCGGTTCGCCAGCGGCGGCAGCGGGCAGGTGGCGTGCGGCGTGTGGGCGCAGGGCGGGTGGTGGGCCCGGTGGAAGTCGAACCGGGTACCGCCGTCGGCCGTCGCCGGGACCCGGAGGAAGCGCCCGGCGCCGTAGGTCCCCCGGCCGTTGGTCGCGTCCCGGAAGTTGACGAACCAGTCGCTGCCGGCCGCCAGCGCCACGAGCGAGCACGGTGTGCCCCGCAGGGAGAAGTGCAGCGTGCCGGCCACCGGCGCCTCGCTGACGTCGCCGAGCAGGTTGACGACCGGCATGGTCGCGCCGGGCTCCGCCGGCTCGAGCTCGGCGTCGACCACCCAGCCCGGCGTCACCGGGTACCAGGCGAGGTCGTCGGCCGCGCGACCCGCGCCCTGGCGGGGGTCGAACACGCGGGCGCCGACGCGGACGCCGCGCCGCAGGAGCACGAGGTCGGCGGCGTCCGCCTCCGCGCCCAGCCGCAGCGTCGCGTCGTCGGGCGCGACGTCGCGGGCGGCCACGAGCGGCTCGCCGTCGAGCCACAGCGGGGCGTGCGGCTCGACGCGGACGACGTCGCCGACGCGTTGCAGGCTGGCCACCCGTTCCGGGTAACGCGCCGGCAGCGGGACGTCGCCAGCGCGACCGAGCGTGAGCGGCTCGCCGGACAGCCACGACAGGGAAGCGATCGACCACGCCCCCCGCGGGCCCGCCAGGTGGGCGGCGTAGCCCCGCCGCCAGGCGTGCAGGTCGCCGGCGGCGGAGGCGTCGTGGGCGGGGTAGGTGGGCATGCGTTCACGCTCCTGGGGCCGACGGTCTCGGCGAGGGTCGGGCCCCATGATGGCCGGCCGGGCAGCGGGCGCACGTCGCTCAGGCGCCGTCGGCGTCGGGCGCCCGGGCGCGGCGGCGCTCGTGACCCTCGAGCCACGCCGGCAGGTCGCTCGCGCGCAGGGGCCGCGAGTACAGGAAGCCCTGAGCGACGCCGCAGCCGCGTCGACGCAGCGCGTCCGCCTGGAGCGCGGTCTCGACGCCCTCGGCGACGAGACCGAGGCCGAAGGCGCGCGCCAGGGCCGCGATGGTGTCGACCACCGCCGCCCCGCGGCCGCTGCCGCCCATGCCGCGGACGAAGGAGCGGTCGATCTTGAGGGTGTCGACCGGCAGGGTCGTCAGGCGCTGCAGGGAGGAGAAGCCCTTGCCGAAGTCGTCGATCGCCACGCGGGCACCCTCCTCCCGGAGGACCCGCAGGGGCTCGAGCGCGTCCTCGGCGTCGCCGAAGGCGATCGACTCGGTGACCTCGAGCTCGAGGTCGGTCGCCTCCAGGCGGTGCCGGCGCAGCACGGCGTGGACGAGGGCGACGAGGTCGCCCTGCGCCAACTGCTGCGGCTGCACGTTGAGCGCGAGGCGCCAGCCCGTCGTCAGGCCCCGGGCCTTCCAGCCCGCGAAGGCCGCGCACGCCTCGTCGTACACCCGGGCGCTCAGCGCGTGGACCATGCCGGCTTCCTCGGTCAGCGGGGCGAACAACCCGGGGGAGACGGGCCCCCGGTCGGGGTGGTCCCAGCGCGCCAGCGCCTCGGCGCCGACGCAGGCGCCCGTGGCCAGGTCGATCTTGGGCTGGAACGCCACCCACACCTGATGGCCGGTCAGGAGGGCGTCCCTGAGGTCGTCGGTCAGACGCCCGCGCTCGCGCATGGTCGCGTCGATGGCGGCGGTGTAGAAGGTCACCTCGCCGCGCCCGCGCTGCTTCGTCCGCTGCATGGCCAGCGTGGCGTTCCGCAGCAGGCCCTCGGCGTCCTCCGCGTCGTGGGGCGCGACGGCGACCCCGATCGAGCCGCCGACGTGGACGTCGACGGCGCCGAGGTCGAAGACCGCCCGGCTCGCCTCGAGGGCCTGGCGGGCGAGCACCCGGAGGTCACCGATCCTCTCGAGGCCGCTCGCCACCAGCGCGAACTCGTCGCCGCCCAGGTGCGCGACGGTGTCGATGTCCCGCATCCGCTCCCTCAGGCGGTCGCTGAGCCGAGCCAGGAGCAGGTCGCCCGCTTCGTGCCCGTGGCGGTCGTTCACGCGCTGGAAGCCGTCGAGGTCGAGCAGCAGCAGCCCCGTCACGCGTCCCTCGCGGGCGTCGCGCGCCAGCGCCTGCCGCAGCCGGTCCATCAGCAGGACCCGGTTCGGCAGCCCCGTGAGCGGGTCGTGGTGGGCGAGGTGGTCGAGCTTCTCGCGTTCGGCGCGCAACGCGGCCTCCAGCCGGCGCCGCTGCACGAGGGCGCCGCCCAGCCGGCCCAGGACGGCGCCGAGCTCGACGGCCTCGGGTGGGAACGCGCCGGCCCGGTCCGTCGCGTGGAGCACCAGGTAGGCGACGGGTTCGTCGTCGAGGACGACGGCGACCACGAGGCGGGTCCGGCGCCGCTCGCCGCCGGCGCGACCGCCCCCCGGCGAGGGCGGCAGGACCCGCGCCCACTCGCGATCGTCGAGCACCACCGCGGAGGCGCCCGGTGGGAGCGCGTCCGCGTCGACGGCCAGCGTCGCCGGGCACCCCGGGTCGGCGCCCCAACCCGCGACGCGATGGAAGCGCCCGTCGTCGCCCCGCTCCAGCACGCTGCCGGCACCCGCGCCCGGGACGTGACGGACCGCCGCCGCCAGGAGGCGCTGGTAGGGACGCCCTCCGGCGTCGGGCGCACCGAGGACGGCCTGGGTCAGGGCCACGACGCCGCGCAGGCAAGCGTCCGCGCGCCTGGGTTGGGGCTCGGGACCGCGCTCCCCCTCTCGGTCGTCGGCCAACCGCTCGGGCATCTACGGCGAGTCTATGGCATCGCGGCGGCGACGCCCCGCGTCCCGCGCGGCGCCCCCGCGCGAGGCGACGGCGGTTTCCCGAGGCGCGCCCCGCGATGCACGTCGGCGCCGTCGGGGGCGGTAGGCTGCGCTTCTCCCGCGGCCGCGGGACCCATGGAGGCCACCATGCGCACGCTGTTCGTCGCTCTCGCGATCCTTCTCGGCGCGTCGCTCGCCGCCGGTCAGACCCTGACCACGGCCATCGGCGCCAACCCGCCCACGCTCGACCCGCAGCTCACCTTCAACGGCTTCTCCTTCCACGTCACCAACCAGGTCTTCGAGACGCTGGTGCGCGTGACGCCCGACGGCGACGTCGTGCCGGGCCTGGCGACCGACTGGAGCTACCCCGACCCGACCACGCTGCGCCTCGTGCTCCGCGACGGCGTGACCTTCCACGACGGATCGCCCTTCGACGCCGACGCGGTGGTCGCCTCGCTCGGCCGCATCCTCGACCCGGCGACGGCCGCGCCCGGCCGCTTCGTGCTGTCGGCCATCCAGGACGTGCGCGCCGTCGACGCGACCACCGTCGAGATCGTCACCGACCCGCCCTTCGCGCCGCTGCTGTCGCACCTGGCGCACCCCGTCGCCGCCATCGTGCCCGCCGCGCTGGCCGACACGCTCGGCCGCGAGCCCGTCGGCACCGGCCCGTTCACGTTCGTCCGCTGGGTCGACGGCAACGAGGTCGTGCTGGCGGCCAACGCCGCGTACTGGGGCGGCGCGCCGGCGATCGACGAGGTCGTGGTCCGCATCATCCCCGAGATCAGCACCCAGATCGTCGAGCTGCGCTCCGGTGGCGTCGACATGATCTTCAACGTGCCGCCGGACAACTTCCTCACGCTGCAGGCCGACCCCGCGATCACCACCGGCGCGATCGACGGCTGGAGCAGCACCCACCTGATCATGAACGTCACGCACCCGAAGCTCGCCGACTTGCGCGTCCGGCAGGCGCTGGCGCACGCGATCGACAAGGTCCTGATCACCGAGGAGATGCTGCGCGGCCTGGCGAAGCCCGGCGTCGCCCCGATCCCGGGTACCGTGCGCTACGCCGCCACGCTCGAGGAGCCCTACCCGTACGACGTCGAGGGCGCCCGCGCGCTGCTCGCCGAGGCCGGCGTCACCGACCTCGCGCTGCGCCTCGACCTCTACCAGAACCCCGACCTCGAGGCCGTGGCCCAGGTGCTCCAGTTCGCCTTCGACGAGATCGGTGTCGACCTCGAGATCCGCGTCCAGGACTTCTCGGCCTACACGCAGGCGGTGCAGTCGGACGACATGGAGCTGGCGATGACCGGCTGGGGCACCGTCACGCTCGACGCCGACTACACGCTCTACGCCTTCTTCCACTCCGGCGAGATCCCGGGCAACAACCGCTCGCGTTGGGCCGATCCGGAGATCGACGCCCTGCTGCAGCGCGGTCGCGACGAGCCCGTCGACGCGGTGCGCGCCGAGGTGTACGCGCAGGTGCAGGCCGCGGCCGTCAACGCCCTGCCGATGGTGACGCTCTACTACCCGCGCTTCACCTACGCCAAGCGCCCCGCGGTCCAGGGCGAGTCGATCGCCTTCTCCTGGATCCTGCTCGACCTGCGCAGCGCCACGCTGGCCGACTGAGCCTTGCTGCGCTACTCGCTGGGCCGGCTCCTCGGCACGGTGCCGGTGCTGTTCGGGGTGACCCTGCTCGTCTTCCTGATGGCCTGGGTCACCCCGGGCGACCCCGTGGTCGCCATGCTGGGCGAGGCCTCGCAGGGCATCTCGCGGCAGGCGCTCGAGGACCTGCGGCGCGAGCTGGGCCTCGACGGCCGCTCCCCGT
>Ga0272443_10003193_pt1 | contig 19629 bp, 14 predicted proteins | sample SSMAcet12_FD_193581 | JGI IMG/M metagenome (GOLD analysis project Ga0272443, IMG submission 193581) | Marine sediment archaeal communities from Little Sippewissett salt marsh, Falmouth, MA, United States - SSM-Acet-12 | ecosystem: Environmental > Aquatic > Marine > Wetlands > Sediment ... | reverse complement strand
TCCTCTGTATGTTTTTATTAAATCAGTTTTTGCTAGTTTAAAGATTGTTCTCCAGAAGCCTTTGTGTTCTTTTAGGATGTTAAGCATGTGTTTATTATATAGAAATTTCTATTAGAATGGTAACAGATGAAAGAAGAGTTGGCAAATATATACACTATAAAGTATCTTCAATTATTTTAACAATCTGTTTACTTGTTGTTCCGTCACCATAAGGGTTTACTGCTTTGGACATACTGTTGTATATTTTTTTGTTTGTTAATAGTTCTTTTGTTTCTTTATGAATATCTTCTTCTTTTGTCCCAACCAGTTTTAATGTGCCTGCCTTTATCCCTTCTGGTCTTTCTGTTGTATCTCTTAGTACTAATACAGGTTTCCCTAGTGAAGGTGCTTCTTCTTGTATTCCTCCACTATCCGTTAAAACAATATATGACTTATTTATGAAGTTGTGAAAATCTATTACTTCTAACGGTTCTATTATTTTTACCCTGTCTTCTCCTTTTAGAACAGCATTTGCTATCTTTCTAATTTTTGGGTTTAGATGTATAGGGTACACAACTTTTACATCTTTAAATTCCTCTACGATTTTTTTAACTGCCCTAAAGATTTGATACATAGGTTCTCCTAAGTTCTCTCGTCTGTGTGCGGTGAGTAGTATCATTCGGTCTTTTCCTATCCAGTTAAATATAGGGTGGGTATAGTTTTCTAATATAGTAGTTTGTAAAGCGTCTATGGCAGTATTTCCTGTTACATATATTTGATCTTTATTCTTTCCTTCTTTAAGTAAATTTTTCTTACTTGTTTCTGTGGGGGTGAAATAAAAGTCAGCAATATTATCTACCATTTGTCTATTTATTTCTTCTGGCCATGGAGAATATTTATTCCATGTTCTTAGTCCTGCTTCTACGTGTCCTACAGGGATTTGGTGATAGAAGGCGGCTAGAGCACCTGAAAGAGTTGTTGTTGTATCTCCGTGTACAAGAACTAAATCTGGTTGTACTTCTTCAAAGACTTTCTCTAATCCAAGTAGAGCTCTTGTCGTGATTTGTGCTAAAGTTTGTCCATGTTTCATTAGATTAAGGTCATAATCAGGTTTTATTTTAAATACATCTAGTACTTGATCTAGCATTTCTCTATGCTGTGCGGTAACACAAACTATAGATTTTAACTTTTTTGACTTTTTTATTTCTTTTACTAAAGGAGATATTTTAATAGCTTCAGGTCTTGTACCAAAGGTTATTAGTATTTTTTTCATTAAACTTTTAGTTTATTTTATCTAATTCAAACGGGTCTATTGAGTATCCTTGTCCTTTAAACTCTTTTTTGTCGAGTATATTTTTAATACTTATTTTTTGAGGATTAAACATAGTTCTATATTTGTCGTTAGTTAAGTTAACGTAATTGTGTTCTACTTTAGGATCTTTTGTTATGAAAGCACTATCTGTATATTTAAAACCATTAATCATATCCTGGAGATAGTGAATACCGTAGTTATATTTTTCAGAGAAGAATACAATAAAGCCATTAAGTTCTATATGAGAAGCTTGAGTTTTAGTAAGTAGTTGTTTATTTTTATAAGTTTGTTTGCTAAACATACTTATTATATCCTCAGTAATTTTGTTACAAAGAACAAACACTTTTTTGTTTTGTATGGGTTCATCTTTTAAACCAATTTTGTAAAGAATATCATATAATCTTTCGAATACGGTGTTATCATAGACGTTTCTTATACCTGTTAGTTGCTTTTCATGTATTTCTTTCTCTGAAGTTTCCTCTAAAATTCTTATAACATCATCTTTTGTTTTTGCTGTAAAGATATTAGGGAAATTTCTGTCGATAATTAATGCAGGATTTGATAATATAGCCATTCCTTGAGCTTGTAGCTCAAAAACCCTTGCAGCACACATGGTTTCACTATTCTTAACAGTATTTAAATTAATTATCCAATTAAATAATTTTTGGAAATTTTGAAGTTTTGTATAAGTCATACTAGGATAGGTAAATTGCAAATATTTTTTAGGGAAAGTAACTGTTTTGCTGGGGTTAAAATAATTTCGGTCAATAATAATTAACTCTTTATTTGATTTTATAACACCATCAAAAAGCTTTTCTTCGTCCACAGCTCTTTTCTTATGTTTTGTATACCAACTACCTGCAAATAGTATTTGATTGTTGGTTTTGAAATTCTTTTCATTATTTACTCTAAACCCTATTGGGTTATGAATGTATGGATTTATTCCATATTGCAGAGGAAAAACATTATTATTTCCTGTGTATAATATATAATCTGGGATGCACTCTACGGCTGTTGTGAAAATATAGTCAGCATATCTTGAGAGTTCGTGATATTTGTCATAATGTACCGGATCTTCTTTACTCCAGTATATTGAAGGAATGTTTTTACTTCTGCAGTATCTGAATATCTCTATAAGTTGATTCCGAATATCTTTATTTCCTGACATACCGCGCCAGTCTTCGTTGTTCATACCCTGCCAGCAGGTTATAAACATAAATAAATCTATATTGTTATTATTGATAACTTCTTTATAATTATTAGGTCCAACATAAAAAAGATTTGCGGAGTTATTAAAGTAGTTGTATGCGAGACTGTCGGTTACTATAGCTATATTTATATCAAGTTTTTGATAATAAGCCGAACCATTGCTTTTAGGAATCTTATCTAGATAATTTTTGGTGTATCTTCTTTCTATGTCATAACCATATAGATTTACTATTTTCCTCAATGCATTCTCTGCTTTTGTGATATCTTTTAGAACGACATTTTTATATTTGTTGGCATACCAATTCTTAAAGAACTTATGATATTTTGATTTTTTATATTCTTCTAATAGATTATAGTTTTGAAGCCTTTTGATTTGTTCCTTTTCAAGAGCTAAAGATTTCGCGAAAAAGTCATAAGTTATTTCATTAACTGCAGAGCCTTTTCTTTCAGCATAGTATGTGTGGATCGGAGTGTTTAAATATAGAACTTTATTAGCGTTTAAGAATGTTTCCATAAAAAAGAGACTATCTTGTCCAACAGCTTTTTCCACACTATCTATTCGGTTTTGTATAATTAAAAATCTTTTAAAAATACAAGCCTGTATGCTTTGTACAAAGAAATTCTCATTTACAAGAGTTTCTTTGGTATGATCAATCATTTTATTATTTTTGAATGATTTCAATTCACTAATTTTTCTATCAGCGACCTTTCTAATATATCCAAAAGATATATCAATATCTTGTGAATTGCTAATTGCTGTGTATAATTTTGCATAACCATCATTAGTAGCTTCATTATCTGGATCCAGATAGGTTATATATTTTGTCTTTAGGAGCTGGATACCTTTATTTCTTGGTCTAGAGGCACTACCGCTTGCTCCCTTTTTAAAGAAATATGCTGTTATATTAGGATATCGTCTAGCAATTCGTCTAACTTCTAATAAGGTCTTTTCATTAGAGGAGCCATCGTCAATTAATTTAATATGCATATTTGTAAAAATTGAAGACCTTAGTAAACTTAATAGGGCTTTCCCATAAAGAAAATCGCCATTGTTATATACTGGAATTATTGTCCCTATTTCTGCATCAATATCTTTATCTATTTTTTCGATAGAAAATTCCTTTTCATTTAACTCAAATGGATCAGAGGAATAACCTGTTAAATTAAGCGATTTATTAGATAAAATGTTTTTTATATTAACTTTTTCTAGATTGAATATAGTTTTGTTTCTATCTTTATAAGTTTCGGTATAATTATGACTTTTTCCAACTAATTCGTCGTTTTTACTGTAGTAGCTTGATTTTGTAACATAAGCAACATCAACAAATTTGAAACAGTTAATCATATCCTCTAAATAATATTCACCATATTTATTTTTTTCTGAGAAGAAAGTAACGAAATGATAATCTTGAATATTAATATTTTTTAAATTGCTCAAGGTGTATAGAGATTTTTCTTTATATGTTTGGTCGTTAAACATTTTTTCGATAGTTCCTGTTGTCTTTTTGCAGAGGACTATAATTTTTTTGTTATATCTGATGTCTTTATCTAAATCAATCTTTTCTAGAATATAAGGTAAACGATCAAATACTGTATTACCACTAAAAATTTTACGGATACTTTCAACTTTAATTCTATATTTTTCTTTCTCAGAATATGAATTTAGAATATTAGGAATTTCGTTGTTATCTATAATTGTAAATATTTGTGGGAAATGATTATAAACAGCAATAGAGTAATTTGAAAGAATTAATGATCCAAGAGCTTGGAGTTCATATATCCTCATTGCACACATAGTACTACTGTATTTTATGCTATTCACATTAATATTCCAGTCAAAAAGTTTGTGAATTTTTTGTAGGATTTTATGATCAATAGAAGGTATTAAATGTTTTTGATATTTCTTAGGATAGCGGAAGCCTCTTCTATAATAATTACGATCAGCAATAATTAATTTATTGTTTGATTTATTTATTCCATCGAAGATTGTTTTTAAATCATTACAGCGTTCTTCGTATCTTCTCGCCCAGGATCCGGCAAAGAAAATTTTATCTTTTGTATAGAAGTTTCTTTCATGGGCTAGACTGCATCCTATAGGATTTTGTAGAAAAGGATTAATAGCATATTCAAGGAAAAAAACATTTTTGTTACCTGTATCATCTTTATAATCAGGGATTTTATCTTCATCTGTTGTAAAAATATAATCAGTCTCTTTTGCAATAGGTAAAAAGTATTGATAATTGCTTGGATCTTCGATTGTTTGGAATACAGTCTTAATGTTTTGTTTCTTCGCATAATCAAAAATTTCAAATAATTCTTTCCTTTTCTTATCTGCATAAGCAATATTTTCCCAATCGTTGTTCTCCATCCCTTGCCAACAGCTTACAAAGAGGAGAAAATCTATGCTGGAATTTATGACATTTTTATAATTATCATGATTTACGTAATGGAGATTAAGAGCATCTTTATAGTAATTGTAAATAAACTCATCGGTAATGATGGCTACATTAATATCAAGTTTTTTAAAAAAGCTTGAGCCATTACTTTCTGGAATGTTTTCTGCTAGTTTGATCAGATTCTTTTTGATTAAGATTCCCTTCATCTCATGATATTTATTTCTTATATGATTGAAAGTATTTGATAATAGTTTTTTTATTTTTTTTATTACAAAAAAAGGTAATTTTATAAGTTTCGTAATAAGATTGCTTAATCTTATTATTTTCCTATTCCTGTATTTTCTAAGAGATCTTCTTTGTTGTAGGAGCTGTTTTTCTAAGGATTTTATTTTGCCTTTTAGTTTTTGTATTGATTGTTCAGCAGATTTATAATTTCGTTGATGGAAGATATTTCTTTCTTTTAATTCTTCTACTTGTTCTTCTTTTTTTTTGGACATTTCCTTTAAAGTATTATTTTTTTCTATTAAATTATTATATTTTTGAAGGGAATTATATTCAGTTGCCTCAAAGGTATCTTCAAGAAGTTTTACATATTTTATATTAATATTATTGAGCTTCTGTTTTCTCTTCTTACTAGATAATTTCCCAGATATTCCGATCCATTTACAGCAGTGTCTTGCTTCAGAAATTTTTATATCTTCTATTTGAAAATCTTTCCACAAGAGATCTAATAAATCTTTTAGATAAAATGTATGTTTATGATCATAGTAGTTATTAATACCAAAAGGGACAGTTATAAGAATTCTTCCGTTAGGTTTTAAATTTTCGGGAAGTTTTTGTATTATTTTCTCTGGATAGTATAAATGTTCAAGAACTTCGGTTAGAATTATAGTGTCAAATTTTTGATTTACGGTTGTTTTTAGGTAATCTACATTTTTAAAAACTACATTTTGTTGAGTAAAGTATGATTCTTTTAATTTTAAATTTTGCGAGAATTGTATAGCATCTTTATTTGTATCTATTCCAAGAACTTTATAACCCTCTCGTGCGAGTAATATAGGGAGAATTCCTTGAGAGCAACCAATGTCTAAGATATCTCCACCCTTTATATTAGATGCTAACCAAGCAAATCTTTTTTTAGTTGAGAACATGAAATTATCTCCTAAATCCCCCATGTAGGCACTGTAAACCTTGTCCATATTTATTATCATTGGATCCGTAGTCATTATCTGCTTATTTTTATACAATTGAAAATATTTTTCTTTTCTATTTTTTGTAAATTTTCTTTAAATTCATTATGTGCTAAGGTTAATACGACATAGTTAGATTTTTTTAAAACTTCATCTAGAGATATATTCTTAATCCTTTTTATTTCACTTTCTTCACTATACGGCTCGCATCCTATTACTTTATATCCTCTTTCTTGTAATATATGTGCCAATTCTATTGAGGGACTTTCTCTCAGATCATCAACATTTGCTTTATATGCTAATCCTAGTATTCCAATAGTTAGACTCTTGTCTTTTTTTATCTTCTCCTCTACTTTATCAGCAATCCACGTCGGTTTAAAATCGTTTCTTTTCCTTGCTGTATGTATAAGTTTTGATTCTTGAGGGAATTTTTCTACTAAAAACCAGGGATCGACTGCAATACAATGTCCTCCTACTCCAACTCCGGGGTTTAGTATATTAACTCTTGGATGTTTATTCGCCAGTTCTATTAATTCAAATACGTCTATATCTAATTTGTCGCATATGATTGATAGTTCATTAGCAAAAGCTATATTGACATCTCTACTTGTATTTTCTACTAATTTACACATTTCTGCGGTGATGTCATCTGTTACATAGTTTGTGCCTTCTTTAACAAAAGTGTCATATAAATCTTTTGCCATTTGTGCAGATTCTTTTCTTTCTGCACCAATTACTCTATCATTATGTTCAATTTCATATAGAATTCTTCCAGGTAATACTCTCTCTGGACAGTGTGCGGTAAAAAATTTATCCCTGTTAATACCAGTTTTTTCTACGAGGATATCTGTCATTTTTCTTGTTGTTTTTGGTGGTACAGTAGATTCTAAGATCACTAAACTTCCTTCTTTTAACACCTTTGCCACTATCTCTGTAGCAGAAAATACATATGAGAGATCTGCGACTTTTTCTTTATGTTCTCTCTTAAATGGTGTTGGTACCGCAATTATATATACATCGGCTTTTTGTAATTGTGAATATGCTTTAAATTTTTTGTCTTTAAGAACCTCCTCATATGCTTCCTGTAGATTGTTTTCTATGATATGTATTTTCCCTGTGCCTAGTTTCTTAATTACTTCCTTATTGACATCAAAGCCATACACGTCATGACCGGCTTTTGCTAAAATGATACTGGTGGGAAGACCGATATATCCGAGACCTAACACTGAAATTTTCATACTAATTTAAGTTAGATGTTAAATAAAAGGGCTTCACCATAGTATCACTATAACGTTAAATTCTCAAGGTTAAACATAAAATTTTCATTATTAATTAATAACTTAAGGATATTTTTCTTTAATTTAATTACTTCGATTTTATTTTTATAATAACTGTTGTTTAGTTGAATTGAGGTAAGATAGGTGGTGGTGTTGTTTTCTTTAAGAAATTCGATGTAATCGATGGGAGTTTTATTTTCAAACTTTTCAAATATATATCCCTTACCAGTTCCGTTGTGAGCCCTGTAAAAATCAACATTCTGTATATCCGTATATTGGTTTAATTGTACGCCAATCTTTTTATCTTTGGATACAGCATGAAAATGGGTTGTACTATGGTCAATAATTTCCATATTTGGACCAAGAAGAAAATGTTGAGAGTAAAGATTTTTATTTCTCGATTTGATCCGATCAATTATAATGAATGTATTTGGTTTTAAGAATATAAAATCTCTAAAAATAGATGTCTGCTTATAAGCATTGTTTTTAGCAGAAAGCCATATATATCGTGCAGTTTTCTTTTTAAGCTTTAAATGTTCAATGTGTTCTAGGTTTTGAGAAACATAATAATTTTTGTTTTTAATTGATACAACGTTATGACCTTGTGGTGATACAGCGTATTGTCTAAAAATACTTTTACTATCATAGTTGTATTTTCCTGCATCTGAAAAAATTTCGTTATTGAAAGCGTAAATCATAAAAGATAAATCATCCTCCTGTTTATGTACGGAATTTTTTGCTCCAGACTTAATTGCCCACCATAAAGAATTTTTAAGATCATCTTTCTTCCAGGAAGATCTATATGTGAATATACCAGCATCTTTATCATATAAAGATTTCGAAATGGGTTTTTCCCCGGAGAGCCCTTCTGAAAGTATATATTGGAAATTTTTGTTACCATAGTTATTGGTTATTAAAGTATTCTCAGAATCCCCTATTCTTGGTAGGTATCTATTAGGCATTATTATGTGAACGAGATAATTAGGAAGTTGTTTGATAAGGTTATATGTACTTTTATCTAGTAAATTTTTTAGGTCTAAAGAGTCAAGGAAATCTTTAATTTTAAAATAATGATTCATAACTAAAACATGATAATCTGGAGAATTTTCTAAGTGAGTGCCGAGATTGGTAAAATCTTGTTTTGCCCTATTATTAATTCTTTGAGTAGCAAGTTTTATCCAAGAATTATTTTGTTTATAAAATCCTAGAGCCAGTAATGCAGTATCTATCATCAATCCATGGTTTCCTTCTGAATAATTTGCTTTTTTGCTTAACCATTTACCTTGCTTAGCTAAAAGATCCTCTAATTGGTTAATAAAAATCCCCTCGTAGATTTTTTGATGTTTTTTGTTATTTCTCAATAAAAAATGTAGTACAGAAAGAGTCCTTTTAGAAACTGCATGATCAGACCAAATAAATTGATTTTTTTGAGAGATTTTTGATTTATCATATTTTAACCAACTCTCTAAGATCTCTTTCGCTTGTCTTAAATATTTTTCGTTTGAAGAATTGTCGTATAAAATGTTTAAATAGTGAATATCATATAAGCAATGTAAATATAAATTGTATGTAGATGGCAAATTATTCCAGATGTTTTTATTATTATAATCAAATTTTTTAAAATCATTGGCTAAGTAAGTTTTATTATTTAATAATGTATTCGAAACTTCTTTATATCTATTTGTATTAATAGTGATAGGTTCAAATAAAATGTTTGTGTTAAGTGTTTTAGTCATATTTAAAGAACATAATAATTGTTAATTTTTATATGATTAGCTAAGGTAGAGTATTATAACAAAATTACTAAAAAATAAATAAAGACTAGTTTTAGGAAATATAGATAATGTTCTCTTTTTTTGTAATTTTATCTGCAAGTTGTTTATTTGTGTGGCTTAATAATTTTGTGTCTAGATAATGATTTTTATATTTGATCTTAAATTTTAGAATTTTTTTACCTTTTTTCGTATTTCTTTTTAGTTTAAATTTTAAATTCTTTAAGATTATCATCCCAAAAATGATCTTATCTTCCTCCTTTCTCCTTTGGAGAGAGACATCAATAGGTTTATCATTTTCATCAGTGATTTCTATATATATTTCTTTAAAAGGAATAATTGAACTTATACAGCCTGTTATTTCATATTGATTTTTAGTATCAGTTATATTTTCAAATTGAATATTGATTAAATCTTTGTCAAAAAGGATATCCTTGAAATAAAATCCTCCCTTCTTATTTACTAACTCATTACAAATTTCTTCTATTGATTTATTATATTTTAATGCATACGCAAGTATAATATGTTCTTTATAGTATCTTCTTTGGTTCATAATTATATAGTTATCAATCTTTAGAAGAACATGTCTAATTAAATTTTTGTACTTCAGAAAATTTTCTCTTCCTATCAAGTCCTTGATATCTTCCTGCATCAGCCGATATTGCATGTCATACATAACTACATCCATAAAATAGTGAGGTATTTTAGAGAATTTTTCTTCTGCCTTTTCTAATATATCTAAGTATACAAATTTAGGAGTATCAAGATACCAAGATAAGTCTTGTCTAGATTGTTGTATTGCAGAACTCTTATCTTTTCTTTTTCTATAAAAATATTTTGGATTTTTGACTACACCATATTTTGGATTGTTTAAAAGAATTTCTGATAAATATTTCATATCTTCTGTATAATGAACCTGTGTATCAAACTTTTTTGATCTGCATATCTTTTTTTTTATAAAACATGAGGATACTGATAATTGTGGGTTTTGTGGATTATTTAAAATATCGATGACTTTATTCTTTTTAAATTTATAATTTAGTCTATGTTTCCCTTTTTCTGCATCAAAAAGATATATCGGGATACTAACGAAATCAACCTCATTAAAATGTTTTTCAAAAAACTCCCAGACTTCTTTTAAGGTGTTCTTACTTAATTTATCATCAGAATCTAAGAAATTTATATATTTCCCCTTTACTTTTTTTAATCCTTTATTTCTAGCAGAACTCACTCCTCTATTCTTTGTTCTTATATATACAATATTTTTAGGATAGAGACTTTTATATTTTTTACATATATCTCCAGATTTATCTGTGGAGCCATCGTTAACTAGTATTAGTTGAACATTATCTTCAAAACCTATTGATTGGTTAATAATACTATTTATTGATTCAGATAAATACTTTTCTGTGTTATAAACTGCTGTTACTACTGAAAATTTGTAGTTAGGGTTCTTAAATAGGCCAAACATATTTATAAAGATGACTTAGGTAATTGTTTAATTTTACACTTAGGAAAGAATTAACACAATTTTAAGAGAATTAGACAATTTTGAGAGGAAAAAGTATACTTTTCTATGATATTTAATAAAAAAATAAATGGAAAAAAGAATTTCATATGTATTTCCTATATATAATGAAGAAGGGAATATTAAACTTTTCTATGACACAATAAATAAGGTTACTAAATCTCTAAAAGATAAGTATGAATTAGAATATGTATTTATAAACGATGGGAGTAAGGACAAATCTTTAGAGTTATTAAAAAATCTACAAAAAAACGATTCTAGAATTAAAATTATTGATTTTACGAGAAATTTTGGGCATCAATTAGCAGTAACTGCTGGAATAGATTATGCACACGGAGATGCTGTAATTATTATGGACAGTGATATGCAAGATCCCCCGAGTGTGAGTTTAGAACTTATACAGAAGTGGGAAAATGGTTATGATGTAGTTTATGCACAGAGGAGGACAAGGAAAGATAATTTTTTAAAGAAAATTACTGCTAAAATTTTTTATCGAATACTAAATGGTTTGTCTAATATTGATATACCAAAAGACACAGGAGATTTTCGTTTAATAAATCGTAAAGTTGTTGATGTGTTAAAGGATTGTAGAGAGCACAATCGATTTTTGAGAGGATTGATAAGTGCTATTGGATTTAGACAGATGGCTGTATTGTTTGATAGGGATGAAAGATATGCTGGACGAACAGGTTATAGTATAAAAAAGATGATTCAACTTGCAAAGGATGGGATTTTAGGGTTTTCAGCGGCTCCCATCCAGTTTATAACGATTTCTGCAATTAGTTTAAATGTCGTATCAATAATTTCAATTCTATTGATTATACTATTCTCGATATTTGATATAAAATCATTTTTAACAAAAGATGTTTATGTTTTATTAACATTTTTACTATTCTTCACATCTTTACAATTATTAGCAGTTGCTTTATTAGGAGAGTATATTCTTAGAATATATAAAGAAACTCAGAATAGACCATTATACATAATTGATGAAGTTTATGAGTAAAGAATCTGTAAAAGAGAAAATCCTTTCTTTATTTAAAAAATATAAAAACTTCATATTATATGGTGTTATCGGTGTTACAGGTGTAACGATTGATTATATCGGTTTTACAATTTTAACAAGAAAGTTTGAGACTGATGTATTGATAGCAAATTTGATATCAGTAACCATGGGAATAATTAATAATTTTGTCTGGAATACATTTGTAAATTTTAAGAAGAAAGATAAAATCTTTTTAAGATTTATTTCTTTCTTCTTAGTTGGGATATTTGGATTAGGGCTAAGTTCAGGAATTTTAAGGCTGTTTGTAGATATCCTTGGTTTTGATCCTTTATTGATTAAGTTTTTATCTATTATTGTTGTTGTTATTACACAGTATTTTTTAAACAAAAATATATCATTTAAAAATTTCAGATTAAAAAGAAAGATTGATGAATAAAAATATTGCAATCATAGGTGGGGGCTTAACAGGACTTACTTGTGGATATAAACTGTTAAAGAAAGGACATAAAGTAACAATCTTTGAAAAAGAAAAAGAAGTTGGTGGATTGGCAAGTTCTTTTTTGCTCTCAGAGACTTATTTAGAGAAATTTTATCACCATATTTTTGAGACAGACAGAGACTTCTTGGATTTAATAAAAGAATTAGGTTTAGAAGATAGACTTTTATGGCGTGAAAGTAGTATCTCAGTATATAGAGATAAAAAACTTTTTCCTTTTTCATCTGCTTTTGATTTGTTAACCTTCAGGCCCATCCCTTTGGTAGATCGCATCAGAACAGGTCTAATTACTTTGTTTTTACAGAGATATAAAAATTGGCAAAGATTGAAGGATATTAGTGCATACGATTGGATGAGTAAATATGCAGGGAAAAATGTAACTAGAGTCATTTGGGAACCGTTATTAAAAGGGAAATTTGGCGAAGCATATAAAGATATTTCGATGTCCTGGTTGTGGGCTAGGATACATATTAGGGCTAATTCTAGAAAAAAACTGGGTAGTAAAGAAGTGTTGGGATATATAGATGGTGGGTTTCAAATATTTATTAAAAAACTTATAGAAGAGATTATTAAAAAAGGAGGAAAGATAATGACTGAAAGTAATATATCTGATATAGAAATAAAATCAGGCGGTAAAATTTCCTTGCGTGACAAAGAAAGAGAATATATATATGATAAAATTATTATAACAGGACCTTCTCCAATTCTTCGTGAATTGTTTAGCAGTAAAGAGGTAAAAAAAGAAAAGGTTCAATATTATCTTAATAAAGTTGAAAGAATTAAGTATTTAGGTGCAATTTGTTTAGTTTTTACGTCAAAGCAAGATCTCTCGCAATATTACTGGCATAATGTAAATGAAGATAATGCTCCGTTTCTAGTTTTTATTAATCACACGAAATTAATAGATAAAAGAAGGTATTTTGGAAATCATGTATATTATATTGCTAAATATCTTAGTGTAGAAGATCCTCTTTATACAAAAAGTAAGAAGGAAATAAGCAAATTATGGTTTAGTTATCTACGTGAGATGTTTAGTGCTTTTGATGAAAATCAGATACTACAGAAATATTTATTTAAAAGTTTATATGCACAACATATAGTTGATAAGGATTATTATAATATTGTTCCGAGAACTAATAAAATAATTGATAATATATACTTATCTAATTTCTCATTAATTTATCCAGAAGACAGGGGGGTAAATTATGCCGTTAAAGAAGGAAAGAGAATTGCAGATGCAATATTATAGGCTTCACCGATTTTTGTTATTAGTTTGTAAAATATCGGCGTGTAAATAAATCATTGTTATGGTAGTAAGAATAATCGGGGAAATAAGATATCTTGCTTGGAATTCCATTACAGTATGTATAGCTAAAAAAAATAACAAAATATATGTTAAAATTCCAAAAACAAATTTATCTATAATTCTCTGCTTCTTAAAATTATATAGAAACAGCAAATATAGAAATGTCGAGATTAATTTTAGTAAGTGAACAGATATACCTTCTAGATAATCCCATAAATAAAGAGATACATCATCAAAATTTTCTATTGTTTCATTTATCCGTAAGTGAGAGCGTAACCATCCTACAGTAGATTGATTGTAACTAAAAAAATAATGTTCCCATTTACAACTTATTATCTTAATATATCTTTCCAGAGGAATTTGAGAATACTTTTTTATCAATAGAGAACTTAAGGGCTGTGCGATTTCTTCTTGGGCAAGTTTGAGAGCTGATGTATTGTAACGACCACAATTGTCTGTTATCGCTGTCTCAATAAGCCCTGTGTAAAAAGGAACTCTTTTGTGTTCCTCTATGCGGATCTTATTTGATGAATATGCTTCGAGACCGAAATTTGCAGAGAAACTGATAACTACTGACGAGATGATAAATAAGAGAGATCTTTTTAATAATAACGTTCTCTTTTTTGTTGTTGCATAAAAAATCAGTAAAAATATTGAAAGAAGCAAAAAGGCGTAAAAAAATTGGCTACGAATACTCAATCCTATTGTTAATAATATAATTGAAGTCAAAATTAATATGTTTTTATTGTTTTTTATCGATATAGAAAAAATTTTTAATCCAAACAGTACAAAGATAATAGTGGGGATATCAGAATTAACTATTGGGACAAGGGCAGAAAACCAAATACCAATTAAAAGTAAAACAAAGGATGATAATAGTTGGAAATGAGACTTTTTATCAAGCCATAAGATATACGAAAGCATTATAAAACAGGAAGAATTGACCAGAAAAGCGCTCCAATATGCTGATAGATTTAACAATTTAAGTGGTGCATATAAAAGAAATAATAATCCTCCTTTGTAGTAATTTTGAAGATTTGTAGAAGTGTCCCAGTAATCTTTAAAATCACTTATGGGAATAGGTTTAAATTTTTGAGTGATGATAAAAAAAATAATAATAAAAACGACTGTTATACAAATGTGTAATATTAAAGGAAAAGCCTTCATGTTGTTTTTAAGAATATTTGTGGATTGTCGCATTGTAAAAATCAGTATAGGTTAAAAAATATTATTTGACAATAAGTAATGAGGTATTACAAGTTGATAATGCAGACCCTTTACTTCAACATAGTGAAAGCTGTATATTACTATACATAATTTAACATTGTTGTTTAACCATGCCCACTTTTAAAGAAAAACTAGAGAATTTTAAAACCTTTACACCAAAAGAAAAGATGAAATATGTTTATAGATTTGCCCGCAGAAGACTGGCTAAAATATACAGAAGATTACTCTATAACAACTTTACTCTCCCCTATTTCTATAAAAAAAGAGATAAAGAATTAAAAGAAAAAGATAAAAATATTAACTTCGATATAGATACTGTATATATGTGGGTAGATGGCAGTGATTCTAAGATTGTAGAAAAGAGAAACAAATATCTTAAATTAGAAGGTAAAGAGCCAACTCCTGAAGCAATATCTAAAGGCAGGTTCTATGACAATGATGAACTTAAATACTCTTTTAGATCATTAGAAAAGTATGCTCCATGGGTAAGGCATATATTTCTAATAACAGATGAACAGGTACCTAAATGGCTAAAAGATAATCCTAAACTAACAGTGGTGGATCATAAGGATATAATAGATGAGAAATATCTACCTACTTTTAATTCAGAAGTTCTAGATTTTAACATTCATAAAATAAAGGGACTGGCAGATAGATTTATTCTTCTAAATGATGATATGTTTTTTGGAAGAAGGGTATACAAAAGCTTCTTTTTTACAGAAGAGGGCAAACCCATTAAATACCTCAGGAAATTAAATAGACGCAAACTATACTTAACAGGTCCTAATATGTTTTTTGATATATATAGGAAGTGTCAAAGAATGATTGAAGAGAAATTTAGACAGATACCCACTACTAGATTTGCCCATGCTGTTACTCCATATCTGAGAGATAGTTTTCAAGAAGTTATAGATCTATTTCCTGATGATGTAGAAAAGACATTAAATTCCAGATTTAGAAAAGAGTATGATATTTCTAGATTTCTTGTAGATCACTATGAAATTGCTGTTAAAGGAGCTCAGATAGTTGATATTGTTAAATTCTGGAACGCTTTTGTTGTAGATGTGGACATTCGTGATGATACACTATACAAATTCGAACTCATAAAAAAGCTTGGGCCGTATATGTATTGTTTGAATGATACTGAGCATACAACTGATGAGAACAGAAGAGTATGTAGAGAATTTCTCGAAAGAACATCTCCTAAAAAAAGTAGTTTTGAGAAGTAGTTTGGATCCTTTAATACAAATTGTAATCGTTTTCGTTTCCCGTTAACCCTAGAGTGACAATATCTTGCATTAATCTTACAAATCTTCTTGCAAACTCTACATCTACCAGTGGAGTTATAATAGCTCTTTTTTTAATTTCTTCAATGGTTGTTATAACTCCCTTTATATTTTCGTTTCCTTCATTTATACTTCCATCAAAATCATTTAATTGAATATATTTTGATTTAGGATTATATGGAACTATAACCTCTATCATCTCTTTGATGCCACTATCTCCAACTCTTGTACGTACGAATCTTTTATAATTATCCCCTATTTCTACTGGTTTTATGCCATAATCTTCTGTAATGGTCAGAAACCTATTTATTATACCTAACACAGATGGAGCAAGAATCTCAGATCCATCAAGTGAATTAGGATCATAATCTAAAAACTCTTGCAAATTTTGTCTTCTCTCTGTTTCTATACCTATTTTAGTAATATAGTTAGATTATCAAGCTATTTTATTATATTCTAGGATATATTGAAAGAACATTTGCAATTTTTTGACATTAGCTATATCATTATCCATAAACTTTTTCTTTTCATTGTGAGTTAGTCAGAGATTATCTCTATGACCTCCAAGTAGATAGAGATAGTTTAGATTGTTAAATTTTTATATATATACATAATGTCCAACAAACTATTTATAGGCAACATCGAGTGGGGAGCTACAGAAGATGACCTAAAGGAGCTCTTTGGTCAGCATGGTGAAGTACAGGAAGCTGTCATCATCAAAGACAAAATGAGTGGAAGATCCAGGGGATATGGTTTTGTTACATTTGCCAATGAAGAGGACGCAGCTAAAGCTATAGAGGCTTTAAATGGCTATGAACTTAACGGTAGAGCATTGGTAGTAAATGAGGCAAGACAAAAAGAAGAGTAATATCTTTTTGATTTTTGTAAACTAACCGGGGTATATATACCCCGGTTTTTGTATATATATTGAATATATAACAAAAGTGCAGGGCACCAGCCTTACACTGGAATATCTAATCTTACAACCTAAGGAAGTAAGAAAAGACAGATGATTTGAAGCAACCACCAACACCCTGCATAACAGTGCAGAGAGCCGGGTTTGCACCGGAACATCAACCATTATGAATATGTAAACATACCAAAATGGGTTCTACAATCCGAAGAAAGTAGAGCTTGACGGATGGTTAAAAAACCAACAACCCCCTGCATAACAAAGATTTAAAAGATCTAGAGACTTAGTATACCTAAATATCTTTGATTATACAAGTACTTATAGTAATTTTATTTGTTCTACGAAATTGTTATAATTACTCTTAAATATATGGATAATCCAATTGAAAATAAAGATGAATTATTTGTAGAGAATTTGAGAGAAGTATTAGATAGAAGAGAGATCTATGCTGTTATTTTTGATGTAGATAATACTTTATTTGATACTACTAACGGATATTATTACCGAGAAACTACGGCTCTAAGTTTACTGTTAGCTTCACAGATAAATGAAGATAAGGAGCCTCAAGAAGTAGCTGATCTAATACAGACGTTACTAAAAGGATCATATGCTAATAGGCGAAACAGAAAACCTGTTTTAGTACAAGATTGGTACTTAGGTGTATTACATAAACATCTTAATGGAAACATTTCAGATGAGATGAAACATAAAGTGGAGGAGCATTTTAAAGATTTCTATGAAGTAGTCCCTCCTCTATATCCATCAGTCCCTCGAATCTTAAAAACATTTCTTAAGATAGACAGAGAAATAGGATTATATTCTAATGCACAGCTAGATTGGACTGCAAAAAAGGCAGATAGTGTTAGCAAGTTGATAGTATATAATATTCCTTACATTGCCACACCTATAGATAAAGAAAAGGATGAACACGGCTGGTCAAAAGCATTTGCTATGATGAATATAAATCCAGAAAATATTCTTGTAGTCGGTGATAATCTTCACGCAGATATCTTACCGGCAATAGAAGCAGGATGTAGGAATGTAGTATGGATCAAAAGATATGATGAAGTATTACCTGATCACTTCAATGAAAATGGAGAGATAAATCTTTCAGTGATTGGTGATATAGGTGAACTACTTGATACGTTCCAGTAACTCTTCTATTTTTACCATTTCTTGTTCTCCACTTCTCATATCCTTTAGTGTGTATTTACTACTTTTAACCTCTTCTTCTCCTACTACAATAACATATGGAATATTAAGTTTATCTGCATATTTAAACCCATTTTTTAAATCAGACATAATCTCTGTATTTATATCTTCCTCTCTTAATTGTCTACTCAGATCTATGACGTACTTATCAAAGCCTTCCATACCTATGATTAAAACTTTTGTGGATGTCTGTTGATCTATATCCACTAGATTATTCTTAAGTAAACAATCAAACAATCTTGTTAAACCAAAGGTAATCCCTACTCCTGGGAATTTATTTTCGGTGTAATAGGATGTGAGATTATCATACCTTCCCCCTCCCGCTACTGAACCAAATTGTGGATAGTCCGTAAGTTCTACTTCAAACACAGTACCTGTATAGTAATCCAGACCTCGAGAGAGTGCCAGATCAATTCTAAAATTATTCTTGGTTATACCAGATTCCTTTACTTTGTTGTTTACATATTCTAATTCTTCTACTCCTTCTCTATATATTTCATTATCAATATTTAAGTCTTTGAGTTTTTCTATTATATTTTCTTCAATTTTAACAAACTGAAAGATTTCTTTTATAGTTTTATTATCTAAATCTATCTCCCTTAATTCTTGTTCAACTTTTGATTCCCCCAGTCTGTCCATTTTATCAAGAGTTTTGAGTACTTCTAAAGGATTTTTTATATTTAAAGATTGAAAGAATCCATTTAAGATTTTTCGATTGTTAACTTTAATCATGAATTTTGTAAACCCGAGATTGGTGAATAAGGAATATATTACATTTACTATTTCTGCATCGTATGCTATATCCAATGTATCTCTTCCTATAATATCTGTATCGCATTGGTAAAACTCTCTAAATCTTCCTGCTTGTGGTTTTTCACCCCTATATACCTTCCCTATATTCCCAACTTTAAATGGGAATACCAGATCATTTTGATACTGGGCTATATATCTGGCTAATGGTACAGTCAAATCAAATCTAAGAGCTATATCACTATCTCCTTTCTTAAATCTGTATATCTGTTTATCTGTATCACTTCCTTCTTTAGCAAGGAGTACCTCTGCTCTTTCAAGTATGGGTGTTTCTATCGGTCTAAATCCATATAGTTTGTATATCTCCTTTATTTTATCCATCATCTTATTAAATGCTATCTGTTGGTTAGGAAGTAGTTCCATAAAGCCTGGCATTGGTTGGGTGTTTATATTGTTTTTCATAGTTTTGTCTTTGTGTTAATTTATTTATATTACCATATTTAAACAAAAAAGAACCTTTTGGGTTCTTTTATTTACCTTCGATATATATACAACAGAAGATATAGACACCGAAGGTCTATATATGATGGTTTACGTTGTATATATATTTTGTTTTCATATGGGTATTATATCATTAAATTTTTTTTAGAGGTATTATATCAGTGTATAAATTAAATGATATATTTATATACTCTTCTTGAACTCAACATACCCTTTCTGTGTACCTATCTTAACTTTTACTACTATTAGTTTTTTCTGTACTCTGTTTT
>Ga0272443_10003191_pt1 | contig 19639 bp, 21 predicted proteins | sample SSMAcet12_FD_193581 | JGI IMG/M metagenome (GOLD analysis project Ga0272443, IMG submission 193581) | Marine sediment archaeal communities from Little Sippewissett salt marsh, Falmouth, MA, United States - SSM-Acet-12 | ecosystem: Environmental > Aquatic > Marine > Wetlands > Sediment ... | reverse complement strand
CCAATACCCATCTCACCCAGGCCAATCAAGTCAATCTTTTCCTGAGTAAAGCTTTTTTCAAAAACCTCATATCCAATGAATAGAGATTCTTCTGCCATTTCCCGAGTCATAGCCGGACCGGTCGCCATATTTTTGGTTCCCGGGGCAATCTTCTTTCTGAATAATCCTTCCTTTTCCTCGAATTCACCCCTCACACCAATGTCTGTAACAATCACATCAATTCCAAAATGGCGGGTTAAGATATTAATTGCCGCACCCCCGTCAAGAAAATTCAAAACCATTTGACGGGTAATTTCAGCTGGATATGCGCTTACCCCCTCAGTAGTTACACCGTGATCAGCTGCCATTAAGAAAATAGCTTTTCTCTGTAAATTAGGATTTACAGAACCATATACACCTGCCGCTCTTGCAATGATATTTTCTAGTCTTCCCAAACTTTTCCGGGGTTTGGTTAAATTATCAAATCTTTTTAGGCCTTCTTTTTCAATATCTTGATTGATAGGTTTAATATTTTCAATTAATTCATTAATTGTCCTATTTTTCAACTGGTTCTTCTTTCTTTTCCAGCAATGTTATATGACCAATATCATTGACAGAACTAATAAAAAAACCACTATTTTTTTCATATCTTATAACATTTAGGGCAGTTGATTGCTGTCTGATATGCCATATCTTTCTAATTGGAATATCTAAAGCAAGCCCGATAATCATCCTGGTTACCCCACCATGACAAACAATAACAATTGTTTTGCACTTATCTTCTTCATCATGTTCTGTAATTACTTTATCCAAAGCAGTCTTAACACGCTTTCTTAAATCTAAAACACTTTCTCCACCTGATAGTGGTGAATCAGGCTGATTCCACCAGCCCGGGCGATTCCCCTCTCCATTCTCAGAAGCATAATCCTCAAGCCTAAATCCTTCCCAATCTCCAAAACTGATTTCCCTGAATTGAGGTTCGATTGATAAGGAAATATCACGATCTCGAAGAATAATTTTTGCTGTATGAATCGCTCTTTTCAAATCACTGCTATAAGCGATATCTATTTGCTCATCTTTTAATCGATAAGATAATTGTTGGGCCTGCCAGATTCCTTCCTGTGTTAGTTCTACGTCTTGATGTCCTGAAAAACGCCTTTCCACATTACTTTGTGTTTGTCCATGTCTAATCACTAAAAACTTTAACATTCTATCTACCTTTCTTTCGTTCTACTCCTACTGTTTAAATTTAATTGTTCATTATATTTTGATTTTTGATTATTGTAATATTTTTATTAACCATAATTATTTAAATATCTTCCCCGGATTCATGATACCATTGGGGTCAATAGCTTCCTTTATTTTCTTCATCACCTTTATCTCTGTTTCACTGCAGACCATACTCAGATAATCCTTCCTCTTTGAACCAATGCCATGCTCACCACTGATGGTGCCTCCCTTTACCTTGACCAGTTGATATAAATCCATTAAAACACTATGTTCGATTTCCAGCCATTTCTGGTAGGAATGTTTGGGATTCTTGACCAGGGTAGCATGCAGATTGCCGTCACCGGCATGGCCATAACAGGGAATCTGGATGGCATACTTTTTGGCAATGGCCTGAATCTCTTCTACAACCTCGGCTATCTGTGAGATGGGTACAACGATATCCTCCAGGCTCTGCTGGGGACTGACTATCTTAAATGCTTCGGCAATATTTCTCCTGACTGCCCAGACCCGCTCCTGGGTAGTATAATTGTCAGCCACATAGACCTCTAAGGCATGGTGTTTCAGGCATAATTCCCCAATCATTTCCGCTTCTCGCTCAACTTCCTTTTCACTATTGCCATCCACTTCAATTAAAAGCATAGCCCCGGCATCCTGGTAAGGTAGATGTTCGTTCAGGTACTCACAGGAACTCTGGACAGAGAGCTGGTCCATAAACTCGATCGAGGTAGGGATGATTCTGGTTTCGGTCATGATTTTCGGTACAAGGCTTATGGCCTGTTTGATATCTTTAAACAGCACCAACAGGTCAACCTTGGCTGAAGGTAAGGGCAAGAGTTTGATAATTACCTTGGTAATAATGCCCAGGGTGCCTTCGGAGCCGATAAAGAGCTGTTTTAGGTTATAGCCGGTGACATCTTTGACCCTTTTTCCGCCTAAGGAAATAACCTCACCATCAGGCAAGACCATTTCAATGCCCATGATATAGCGATCGGTAACACCATATTTTACCGCCCGGCCTCCGCCGGCATTCTCGGCAATATTGCCTCCGATAAAACAGGTCTCTACGCTCATGGGATAACCGGCAAAAAACAATCCCATCTCTTCAATCTTTTCATTGACTTCATTGGTAATGACTCCCGGCTCCAAGGTGACCATCATGTTCTCAGCATCAATTTCCAGTATTTTATTCATCTTCTCCAGGGAGACGACAATACCCCCACAGACCGGAATAGCCCCACCGGAGAGACCACTGCCTGCTCCACGGGGAGTAACCGGTATTTGATGCTCATTGGCCAATTTCATGATTTGAGAAACCTGTCCGGTCTTTACTGGCATGACTACGACTTCAGGAAGATGAGAGAATTGCTCGGCCGGTGTTTCATCATGGGAATACGGTTCCAGTTTTTCTATGTCGGTCAAAACAAAATTCTCTCCACAGATCTTTTTTAATTTTTCTACGATAACCTGAGTAATGGGATTGTATTTCATGAGCTTAACTCTTTTTCCTCTAATTTCTTTTTTAATAAGGGTATGATTTCGAATAAATCGCCGATGATGCCAAAATCAGAAATCTTGAAAATGTCTGCCTGTGGGTCACTGTTGATGGCAATAATGTTTTCGGCGGTCTTCATGCCGGCTAGATGCTGAATTGCTCCGGAAATCCCGATGGCCAGGTAGGTCTTGGGATTGACGGTCTTACCGCTTAAGCCCACCTGATGGGGATAGGAGATCCATCCCCGGTCAACAACCTCCCGGGAAGCACCGATGGCTGCATCGAACTGTTTGGCTAAATCACGGATAAGGCTCAAATTTTCTTTTTTCTTTAATCCCCTGCCTGCAGATACGATAATATCGGCTGAGGAAAGATTAACCTTTTCTTCCTCACTTTTGTAATAGCCCAGATGTGTTACGCGATGATCAAGCAGGGAATCATCAACATCAATTGGGATGATGTTCCCTTCTCTAGTCTCATTCCGGGGAAGAACCTGTATCGATTTAGGACGGACGGTGGACATCTGGGGCTTCCTCTCGGGTGTTTTAATCATCGCCATGATATTCCCGCCAATGGCCGGACGAATCTGTAATAACAGACCTGTCTCTTGTTCAATCTGTAAATCTGTGCAATCAGCGGTTAGGCCGGTATTGAGCTTTATTGACAAATGGGGCATCAAGGTTCTGCCCTGGGTGGTTGCAGCAGCTATGATAATTTGCGGCTGATACTGCTTGATGAGATGACGGATGATGTTACTGTGATTTTCCACAACAAAACGGGCAAGTGCTTGATGATGAACCCAGTATACTTTATCTGCCCCCCGATAGATCAGCTCTTTGAGTTCTCTTTCTGTCAGACTGTTCCCCAAAACAACTGCTGATAAAGCTACCCCAAGCTCTTGGGCTAATTTTCTGCCCCTGGCCAACAGTTCAAAGGAGACCGGCTTGATCTCTTGTTGCTGATTGATTTCTGAAACTGTCCAAACTTCTTTTTTCTTCATGTCACCTGACCTATTTTAAAAAGATACGATTTTCTTCTCTTTCAGGAAAGAGATTAATTGATCAACTGATTCTGCCAGGGTCTTTTCGTCTTTTACCTGGAAGATGGTTCCCTTGCGGGTGACCTGAGGACGATAGATCCTGACCACCCGGGTAGGGGAACCGGCTAATCCCAGCTTTTCTTCTTTTACCTTCATGTCTTTTCCGGAATGGATGGGTATATCAATGGTACGTGCCTTCTGCTTGCCACGCAAGGTGGGCAGGCGGGGATAGGCAATCTCCTTTACTACGGTTAATAGTGCCGGTAGAGGCAATTGTAATCGTTCATACCCTTCTTCAATAAGACGCTTTACGATGATATGGTCTTTATTGACCGTTTCAATTTTTCCGGTATAAGTGGATAAAGGCAAATTCAAGAAAGAGGCTATTGCCGGACCGACCTGGCCGGTATCACCATCAGTCGCCCTTTCCCCTGTTATGATAAGATCATAGGGCTTGATATTCTCAATCAGGGCAGAAAGAGCATAGGCAGTACTCCAGGTATCCGAACCGGCAAATTCCCGGCCTGTGATCAATATAGCCTGATCAGCTCCCATGGCGATGGCTTCCCTTAAGGCTGTCTCAGCCTTGGGAGGACCCATGCTGATCACGGTAATGCTGCCGCTATGATTTTCTCTTAATTGAATCGCTGACTCGATAGCATACAAATCCAGCGGATTGATGATATTTTCAACACCATCACGGATGATGGTGCCGGTTTCTTCGTTGATCTTGACCCGGCTGGTTTCCGGGACCTGTTTGATGGGTACAATGATTTTCATGATATATCCTTAATTGATTGTTTTGTCGAAACCGATAGAGATTTCAGATAGATATGCGGGAAACAGTACTGTCCGGATACCCATCTTGCTTGATCTCCAACAGCCACAATATTCTTTAAAACCTCAAAAGCATTGCCGGCAATCATGACATTTTTAATTCTCCCGGCTACTTTTCCATTTTCAATTTTAAATCCAAGCTGAACGTTATTGGAAAAAGCCCCGCTTAGGACATTCCCCTGTCCTAATCCTAACACCTGGTCTACTATGATTCCTTCTTTAATATCCTCAATCATCTCATTTAAGGATGTTTTACCTTCCGGTATCATTAAATTGCTTACACCCGGGGAAGGAGAAGAATGAAAACTGCTCCTTATACCGTTTCCGGTTGGTTTTGCACCTGCTTCGGCAGCATTCTGTAAATCGTAATAATAGTGTTTTAAGATACCCTTTTCTATTAAGGGTAAACGCTGCATATCAATGCCTTCATCATCATAAGGAGCACTCGCTCCGGCATAATCGATAGTTCCGTCACTATACATTGAAAACAATGGACTACATAATAACTCTCCTTTTTTGTCCTGTAAAGGAGATATTTTTTTATTAACTATCCTCCCGTTTAATCCGCTGATAAATGGAAGTATCAATACTAATAACGCCTTGGGAGTAAATATGACCGGCATATTATTACTTTCTATATTAACAATTTTCTTGCTCCAATTGATCTTTCTTTCCAATCTTTCCCAGAGAGAGTCAAGAGATAAATCTACATTACCCCAATTCAGGGATTCCATCAACATCATCATATCATTTTCTTTTGTATCCTGAACCATAATCGAATGAGAAAGCATCGTCTTCTTATAATCAAAGAATGCACCATTGGTATTCACATATTGTATAAATCCGTCTTGTTTAGAAATGCCTGCATCACAACGCAAATCCGAATTAATTGAAAGAATTCGCTTAACAATATTGTTCCCTGTTTCTATCATATTTTCAATGCTTTTTTCTTTCACTGCTTCATCATACAACTTAATTTTTTGCTCATTACCTGTTGTGATTTGCCCGGGGAAATCAAATTGAGCTACCTGTCCAAATTGTGCTACCTCTAATGCCTTCTCAATCATACCATCGATTTGATTTTTTGAAGTAGAGGAGGAAAATCCTATCTTGCCATCATGGATAACTCTTAATGCCCATCCTTCAGTCTCTTCCATATTGATTGATTTTAATTGGTTCATTTCATAATCAACCGGGGTTGTTTTAAAATTAACTCTGAACAATTCACCGGAATGAACTTTTTGTTTAATTTTTTCTACCATCTGCTCCATATTAGCGACTACCCCCTACTATAACTTTTTGAATGCGGATATGGGGACTTCCGAAAGTTACTGGTAAAGGTTGTTGTCCACCTTTTCCACAGCCTCCGCCTGATTCAACAATTTTCAAATCATTACCAATACCATCAATGTTATACAAGGTATCAAAAAGATTTCCGGTTAGCGTAATATCTCTAATCGGTTCGGTAATCCTTCCATTTTCAATCATATAGCCCTCTCCGGCACTAAAAGTATACATCTCAAAAGTAGTATTCCCTCCATAAAACTGACGGGCATAAATTCCCCTTTTTATATCATTGAACAAATCCCTGTAAGGAGTTTTTCCTTGCTCTATATAAGTATTAGTCATTCTAACAATTGGTTTAAAATGATAGCTTATTGCCCTGGCATTTCCGGTAAGTGCTTCTTCCATCCTGGCAGAAGTTTCCCGGGAATGAAGTCGACCGGAAAGAATCCCTTCTTTGATTAAATAATTTTTTCTGGTGAGTACACCTTCGTCATCATATTTCGAAGATCCTAATAAACCGGGTAAAGAACCATCATCAACAACATTAAGCTCTGAGGTCCCGACCCTTTTCCCTAATTGCATTAAACTTTGCATCCTGGGGTCTTCATATAAAAAATCTGCTTCACTCAGATGACCAAAGGCTTCATGAATAAACACACCGGCAAGAATCGGATCAAGAATCACTGTATACTCCCCACCCTGAACCGAAGAAGCTTTAAGCAAATTAACTGCTCTTTGAGCTGTCTTTTGTGCTATGGGAGAAAGTTGTTCAGCAGAATCATACCCCTTTATACTGCCTATGCTCTCCTGAGCTATTTGTACATCATCACCATTGCGGGCAATTGCAGTAAAATGAACGCTCAAATAAGGTCTTTCATGTTGAATATAAGTGCCTTCGGAATTGGCAAAATAAACAGTTGTGTACCGATCAGCATAATTTACAATAGAAGACTGTATTTTGGAATTATAGTTTATCATAATATTGCTATATTGTTTCATCATGGCAGCTTTTTCTTTCAAGCTTATTTTTCTAAAATCACGTCCACATCCTGCCTGCAGATATTCAACTGCCGGTTCTGTCTCAGTTAGATGGCTAGTCTGATTACCGATCAATGTTGCAATTTCTATCGCTTGTTTTGTTTTATTTTTTAAATCATCCCAACCATTAAAGGTAACAAAACCCCATTTACCTTTCACCAGAGCCCTGACATTGCCTCCCATCTCCTGGGAACTGCTTATTTTCTCCATATCCTTGCCCTGCAAACGAATATGGGTAGATTCGTAGTTCTCCAAACGAACTTCAATATAATCTGCTTTCTGGCTCTTCTGACTGTTAAGTGCTTCGGTTAATCTATTACGCATATGCTTCCTCCTGTCTCACTTTAATTGCATATCACTAATTTTTAATATTGTTAATGCTTCATATTTATTTAATTGACTATTCTATTTCTTCTTCATCTCTTACAGTGCTATTTTCCATAATATTCTGCTCGGCCAGGTATATAGAGCGTTCTAACCACCAGACCCAGCCACTCCATTTGTTGTCTATATTTCTATTCTGTTCTTTTAGATTTATCAGGCCATTGATTTTGGCATCAGTGTCATCCGCATAAAAAAGGGCAATAGCCGGAAGGATACTGGGTAACTTAGGAGACCCGAATTCAAATTTGCCATGATGGCTTAAGATAGTATGCTTTATCATAATTGCTAAATCTTCCGGAAAATCAGAAATCTGTTTAATCTTTTCCTGAATCATTTCCGTTCCTATAATGATATGGCCAATCAATCTCCCCTTATCGGTATGTTCGATCGTTCCGTTAAGCTGGTATTCCTCGATCTTTCCAATATCATGAAGAAGAGCTGCAGTGATTAAAAAATCCCGATTAACCTGGGGATGAATATGGCAAATAGCCTCACAAATATTAGCAACATTAAGGGTATGTTCAGCCAATCCTCCGATATAAGCCTGATGTAATTTTTTAGCTGCCGGTGCTTTTTTAAATTTTCCCCGGAATATCATATCATCAAAAAAAGAAACCAATAAATTTTTTAGATATTGATTATTAATTGAAGTAATTTTCCCATCTATTTCCTGCATTAATTGTTCGATATTTCTCTTTGTAGAAGGAATAAAATCTTCCGCAAGAGATTCAGGGGCTTCTTTCAATGATTTGATGCTCATCTGCAATTGACCATTGCTTCTCTTTTTTATAACTTGTCCTTCAATTAGGGCAAGTTTTATTTTTTCTATTCTTTTCAGCTCCCTAGTCGATAGTTCCCAATAGATTGCCTCTATTTCACCACTCTTATCAGTGATTTTTAAAAAACCATCTACCGTTTCACCGTTTCTTCTTAACCTGAATTCAGCTTCTTTGATATAGAATACTTCTTTAATCCTATCTCCTAATTCTAAATCAGTAATTCTTTTTTTATTATTCAACTTAATAACCTCTCACTTATTACAAATAAAATTCACACCCGCATAGCGGGTGGCTTTAAAATAATTGCCTACTTTAGAGTTCAGGTGAAAAATGATTAGATACTTCTCTTCATCTTTTTACGGCAAAATATTTTATTTAACCATTAGTACCTTCTTAGAAAAGGGGTTTTTATGGTTCAATAAAGAGATATCCAAACAATTAGAGATTATTATATACCAAAAACTGCTTTTTGAAAACAAAGCAGCTAGAGATGTAGTCTCTTTTGATATTATCAATCATTAAATGATAAATTTACAACATATCAGTTACTTTATATAAAGAGTACTTATTTATATAAAAGATTTTTTAATAGGAATAGATCTTGCTACAAAAAAATATAGCCAAAAAGTAAAAAAGAGATTCTCTTGACAAGCTATTCAATTTTATCTATCCTAATAAGGTAATCATTCATTGTGATTTCCTGTTGAATTAACTGGCCGAAGTGGCGGAATCGGTAGACGCGCTACGTTCAGGGCGTAGTAGGTCTTGCACCTGTGGGGGTTCAAATCCCCCCTTCGGCACCACCAATACATTTTTAACTTTTGATTGAATGATTTAATCCAACTCTGCAAAACTTTGAGTTTCCCAATCATAATGTTTTACCAATTCCCAAAAGCTCAATTCTCCAGTCCTTATTTTCTTGATGTATTTTTTGCTATGATAAAAGAATATGTCCAGAGGGCTTAATTCTTCGCCTTCAATCATCTTGAATATAATTTGGGAGTACAACCTATCATACAACCTGGTAATCATTCTTTCATTTTTTTTGATGCTCGTTTCAATATTGTCAATACGCTCTGCCCAATAAGATAAACCAACCAAATCAGGATTTTCAGCATAATCTGATTTAGCAATAAATTCAATATTCCCTTTGTGGGGTCTCAATTCTTCAATTTCCTTGATATGATAACCAAGCATATGTTCAAGAGCATAAATAGATTTCTGCTCTGCCCGCACTTTTTGTAATATTTCAATATTAGGTTTATTTTTGGTAATATTATTTAAAAAAGTCATAAATCTTACACTCCTGCTTTGATTTACATTGTCCGGTTGTTCATTATAACAAATTTACGGCTTAAAGTGAATTCAGGATCTTTTTTATAGATGATTTCCGATGTTGTGAAATTTTCTTGTTAGTACCTTTATAATATGATATTTTGGTATTTAAGAATAAATATTTAATTAATAAAGGATAGATGATATGAGGAATCTGGTTTCTGCTTCCTGGCTCCAAGAGCATATTAATGATAGAAATATTGTCATTATCGATTGTCGTTTTGATCTCTATAATCCTGAATATGGCAAAAAAACTTTTCATCTTGGCCATTTAAAGAATGCTATTTTTCTAAATCTGGATAAAGAACTGGTAGGGATTCCGACAAATCATGGCGGAGCTAGACCTTTGCCTGATTTGGATCAGCTGCTCTCCGTATTATCAAAAGCTGGTATTAACAAAGATACAACCATTATTGGTTATGATGACCAGCTAAATGCTTCTGCAAGACTATGGTGGACCCTGAAATATATAGGGCACAAAAGCTGCTATCTTCTGGATGGAGGCTTTAAGAACTGGGTCAAACAGGGCTATCCTCTCACAACTGAAGTTACCTCGCCAGATATTTTAAAAGTTTCAAAAGATATAGATATTCACCTAAATAAAGAAATATTTTGTGAAATTGAATATGTTAAACATAAAAAAGATATTCCGGGGGTAATACTTATTGATTCTAGAAAAAACGAAAGATTTACCGGGAAGAGAGAAAATCTATATAAAAAAGCAGGACATATTCCCGGTGCTGTTAATTTTCCCTGTAAAAAAAATTTTGAAGGTGAGGGATTTTTAAAGAAAAGGAAAAAACTATCTGAGCTATGGAGCTGGCTTGAACCAGATCAGGAAATCATCCTCTATTGTGGTTCGGGTATTGCGGCAAGCGTTAATTTCCTGGCCTTGGATGAGCTAGGTTATTTTCCCAAACTTTACGTAGGAGGATTTAGTGACTGGATTAGTTATAAAAATAATCAGGTAGAAAAGAATAATAATCCTCCTACACAAATATTAAACTAATAATAAATATAATTCTATATGACGAAAATCGTGACAAAAAATATTAAAAAAAGCTGTTTGGAAAAGAAAAGTCCTTTAAATAAATTTTAAAATGTTAAGGAGAGATAAAATGTTTCAAAAACTTTATCTGATTGCCTTGCCGGTATTTTTTATTATCGATATGATCTGGTTAGTACTTGTAGCAAAGAATTTTTACCGGAGTCAGATTGGATTTTTAATGAAAACAAATATTAATTGGGTAGCTGCTATTATTTTTTACTTTCTCTTTATTGCCGGTTTAGTCTTTTTTGTCTTATCTCCGGCAATAGAAAAAAGAAGTTTAAATTATGCCATCATGGCAGGAATATTTTATGGCCTTCTGACTTACTCTACCTATGACCTTACTAACCTGGCCACCTTAAAAGACTGGCCCTTATTAGTAACAATAGTTGATATAATCTGGGGAATGATTCTCTCTGTTTCTGTTTCACTTATTACTTACCTAATAGCTATAAGGACTTTGTTTTAGTATTATAGAAAATTCTTGAATTTTATTTTTTTATTATCTTGGTTTTCATTTTTCAAACCTGTTAATTTTTCTATATTATAAAAAAATAAAACCCCTCTAATTTTTATACTAAAGGGGTTCTATTTTTTATTTAAAGCATTTCAACTAAAAGCTAATAGCGTCTTCGGTTATCGTTAAAATCTCTTCTGGGCTTTTGTGGTCTGGCTTCATCAATTTTTAATGGACGACCATTAAACTCAGTATCATTCAAAGCTGTCTTTGCGGCTTCAGCTTCTTCTGAAGATGACATTTCCACAAAACCAAAACCTTTGCCTTCGATAATATTAACACTTTTTACAGTGCCATGATTAGCGAAAAGCTCTTCAAGTTGCTCGTTATTTACGGAATAATTTAAATTTCCGACATAAACTTTACTACCTTGCATATCTTTTCCTCCTTTTTTATTATATTTCAGTAACATTTAATTTAGAGGTAAAGTATAGCAAGATATCTAGGACTCTATTTTATATATTACTGTAAATCAATTCTAAACAAAGAATTGATTTCACCTATTGTTAAGTGACTACACCAGTATACACTATTTAGAGATAATGTCAAATATTTATTTAAATAGAGTACAAACCCATATATTTTATTTTAATATCTATAATATTTTTTCACTGTTTACTCAAATCTTTAAAAGCAAAGACAATATAATAATACCTTATTGTTTTTTTAGAATATTATTAATTATAACTTAAATATATTGTATTTATTAATAATAATTATAATATTATTAATAATACTATTGACATAATTAATATTATTATTATAATTATTAATAAAGATATCAATAATATTATGGATACTTCTTATTTTAATTAGTTAAAGGAGGGATTTTTTTGGCTAACATTCCAACAAATTGCCCATCTTGTGGCGCAAGAATGAATATTACGGAATTAAAATGCAGTAAATGTACAACTGTAGTGCAGGGGAATTTTCCCATCAACAAATTGATATCTCTCATGGAAGAAGATCGTGATTTTTTAATGACTTTTCTTCGTTCTCGTGGGAATATTAAAGAAGTACAGGAAAGGATGGGGATTTCCTATCCAACAGTAAAGAATAAGCTAGACAAACTGCTATCAGCACTTGGATTGTATGATGAAATTAAAAATCCCAATAGAAATGAAATATTGAATGCCCTTAACAATGGAGAAATCTCAACAGAAGAAGCGATTAACCTACTGAAGGAAAATCAATCTTAATTAAAAATATGAGGAGAGAAAATGAAATGAAAGAAGAAATTAAACAGGTAATGGATATGTTAAAAGAGGGGAAAATTAGTAATGATGAGGCGATTAATTTGATTGATGCTCTTAAATCTTCAGAAAAAGAGCAGGAACAGCTTCCTGTCGGCAAGCAAAAAAGGTTTATTAAAGTAAATGTAACCAGAAATAATCAGCCAAAAGTTAATGTAAAAATTCCTTTTAGCCTGGTTAAGTGGGGAATTAATATCGCCAATAAAATGGGTAAAGATACGGTAAAAATCGGGGGAGAAGACATTCCCTTTGATATGGAAGAACTTAACAGAGCCATGAATGATCCTGAATTTTCCGGTAAAATATGTGATGTACATGACGAGGAAAAAAACGAACATATTGAGGTCGAAATTGTCTAAAAAATAAGGAGTTAGGTTCATCTTTTTAACAATTGAGCCTAACTCCTTATTTAGTCTTTCGTTTTCGGTTTCCCTGAAACTATCTGAAATAATTTGCGGGTTTTCCAATAATTTACTCTTTTGCAGTGAACTATAAACCAAAAACCGAGAACTATCTTTATCTTTTATTCTCCGGCCGTATTTGTCAGTCCGGACAATACCGATACCCTTACAATAATACCCAATAATTTTTTATTCTCATCAACCACCGCAATAGGATATTTGCTTTCAATTGCCTTAGGGATTAAATCCTGAACATAAGCTTCTTCATCTGTAGTAAAATAATCCTGCTTTATAATATCAGATAACTTTTTCTTAGTTTTAACTGCTTCAACAGCATCGTCAATAGTTACAATACCTTCCAGTTTTCGTTTTTCACCTACCACAAAAACACTGGAAATCCCGTTTGACTCCATTTCCTTAATTGCTACTTTTAGACCATGATTTATCGACACCAAAGCTCCTGGTTTAAACATGACATGCTTTGCCTGTAGCACTTTGGAACGATCGATATCACGAACAAAATCTTCAATATAAGCATTGGAAGGATTATTTAAGATATCTTCAGGAACACCTATCTGTACAATCTCGGCATCTTTCATTACCGCTACTCGATCACCCAGCTTGAAAGCTTCATTCACATCATGAGTTATAAATACAATAGTCTTCTTTAATTTAGATTGTATATCCAACAATTCCAGTTGCATATCTCTGCGAATTAAGGGATCAAGGGCGCTGAATGGTTCATCCATTAGCAGGATATCGGGATTCGTTGCCAGGGCTCTGGCTAAACCTACACGCTGTTGCATTCCCCCACTTAACTCGGCAATGTATTTATCTTCCCATCCGGCTAAACCTACTGATTCGATTGTTTCCCCGGCAATTTTTCTTCTTTCTTCCAGTGCCATACCTTTGACTTCTAAACCATATTCCACATTACCGAGAACAGTACGATGATTCATTAATCCAAAATTCTGAAAAACCATAGTTGCTTTTTTTTGCCTGAATTCCCTCAATTGACGATGGTCATATTTGACAATGTCATCATCATCTATATATATGGCTCCTGAGGTTGGTTGATTTAACATATTTAAACAGCGTATAAGGGTTGACTTTCCACTACCAGAAAGACCCATAATGACAAACAATTCTCCTTCGTTTACCGAAAAAGAGGCATTTTTGACACCAACAGTGTGACCAGTTTCCTTAAATATCTTATCTTTTGATTGTTTTTTCTGCAGCCTTTTTAAGATCTCCTTGGGTTTCTTTCCGAATATTTTGGTTAAATTTTCTACCTTAATCTTTACGCTCATTCATAGCTCCTTAAAGTCTTTATATTGATTCAGACAATAAATATCACACCCGCTTAGCGGGTGGCTTTCATAACCTCTATAAGAGGCTTAACCTTTTATTGGTTAGTATTTCTTTTGCTTTTTTGTCATATTTTAACCGAATATTTTTAAACATGAGAAATGTTTGCTTTGGACAACAGATGTAAAATTGTCAGATAGATTCTCTTGCTCTTTTTTATGCTACAACCAATTTAACCATTACCACCTTCTAAGAAGGTAATTTTTCATGGTTAAATAAAATTATAATTATATTTTCGGTTATTTAGGAAATTTATATTTGTTAGCTATTCCTTGAGTGATTCTGTCAATCGTGATAGCTAAAATAACAATACTAATTCCAGCTTCAAAGCCCAATCCAATATCTATCCGGTTAATTGCTTGTAAAACATTTAAACCCAGCCCTTTAGCACCGATCATGGAAGAAATAACCACCATGGCCATAGCCATCATGGTTGTCTGGTTAATTCCCATCATAATCGTTGGAAAAGCCTGAGGTAATTCTATTTTGGTCAGTATTTGCCAGGTTGTAGAGCCAAAGGCATGTCCCGCCTCCACCATCTCTTTAGAAACACCGTTTATAGCCAGGGTAGTCAATCGAATTGCCGGCGGAGTAGAATAGATAACTGTAGCAAAAACAGCCGGCACGCTTCCCAGGCCAAAAAGCATAATTGCCGGTATTAAATATACAAAGCTGGGCATAGTCTGCATGCCATCCAAAACAGGCCTGACTATATTCTCCAGTCTTTCATTATAAGCAACTATAATTCCCAATGGAACAGCAATAATACAGGCAATGACCACTGAAACTAACACAACAGATAATGTTAACATCATTTCATCCCATAATCCCATAATTCCAATGATAAAAACTAGGATGGAAAACATGAATCCCGATTTCCAGTTTTTAATTTTCCAGCCTACTATAAAGATAAATATAAGAACAATTGGCCAGGGAATCCAAAGAAACAAATCTCTGGTTTGCAATAAGAACCATAAAATTCCACCCTTGATAGCGTCAAAGAATGGAGCATAATTTTGAACTAGCCATCTGACAAAATTACCAACATGTTGACCTAAATTGAGCTGCCATGTTTCGGGAAAATCAAAAAACATATTTATCATATTAAAACAATATTACCTACATAAATTGACTAAAAGCAGGCAAATTCCTTTCTGGATTTTTTATACTAGGGATTTAATCTAATATAAAACAATAATTTAGTATAGGTTGTTTAAATTTTAATTTAAACAACCTATACTAACCTATTATAAATTATACTATATTATTATAATAATATCTCTAGATTATAAATATATAATATTTCTATAAAATTATAGAGAATTTTTCACTTTCTGGGCAACATCCTCAGGAACCCACTGAGTCCAGACATCTTCCCTATTCTCTAAAAACCATACTGCTGCTGCACGTTCATCGGTTTCATTCTCCCTCATATAAGCAAGGGCATCACTAGCCATCTGACTGCTTGTTCGATATTTACTCAAAAACTCAGCCAATTCCGGAGCCCTTTTTGTAAACTCTGTATTAGCAGCTATAGTAATTGCCATAGATTCAAATTCGCAGGCATAACCATTATTCCACAATTCTTCACTATAAGGTTCATCTTCCAATAAAGTCATATCTAACATACCCATAATCCAGGTGGGTTCCCAGTAATAAGCAACAATGGGCTCTCCTCTTTGATAAGAAGAAACAATGGCAGCACTTAGAGCTGTATCAGAACCGGGGCTAAAGTAGTTATAATATTCGTCAAGACCGTAGGTTTCCACTTTAATCCTCATAATTTCATCAACTTTCCATCCCGGTATAGCACCATAGATTCTCCCTTTGGATGGTTCTTCTTCGTCTTTGAAAACTTGCCAGTAATCAGCCAGGTCTTTCACGGTTCTCAGTCCAGGTGCCATAGGCTCTATTCCTCTTTCAATATCCCCTTCTATGACATAAGTTGGCACATAAAGTCCCTGGGCATTGTCATCAAAATTAATACCTGATTCTACGATATCCCCGGATTCAAGGGCTTCATTATAGATATCGACAATATTACTGGTCCACATCTCCATTTGCACATCAATATCACCCTGTCTCAAGCCCATTAACAATACAGGAGTTGATCCAGGTATGATATCCATCGTATACCCGCCATAGCCTTCTTCCATAATAATGCCAGCTACATAACTGTGAAAACGGATACTTTCCCATCCGGCATCAGCAAAAACAACTGTTTCCTGTGCCACTGCATTTACACTTAGACTTAACACAACTACCGTGATAACCAAAATGGTTACTAAGAAATTTAAATTATTTTTTTTCAAAAAAATCACCTTACCTTTTTTAATTTTATAGTCTATTTTGGGTTTATTTTTTGACTATATTCAAAAACAGAATTATTTGAAATTGGTTTTCATTTGATTACAAATCTTTAGACTCATAAGCATTTATAGCACATAACAATTAGATACTTCCCAAAATGCTGAAGTAAGTAAAGAAGTTATTTGCCTGTTATAGATAGATTATATATGAAAAACCAAGAAATTAGTTGGCGTATTATTCTATTTTATAGATATAATAAATCACTAGTGTACTTATTATATCGAATATTCAATAATTGTCAACTTTTATGAGGCTTTGTATTTGTTTTAGTATTCTATGAATGTAAAAGAAGAATTCTCAGGATAGACTTGAGCATCCTGGTTTAAACTGACCAATGAAGCCTTAACATATTGGTATATTTCACCAACAGTAATTTTACCATCTATATTATAATCAGCCGGATAAGGAGCAATAAAATGATCATAACCACAACCTTCACAAAGTGATGCAGAAAAATACCCGAAAGGATTACCGTCAATAGGATGGTAAAGGGTTTCCCAGCATTCCTGATCTCCGGAGGCAGAAACAATTACCTTAAATTCCCCTGAAGCCAAATTGCTTTTTCTTGAAAAAGTATCATGCATTGCGAAAGATTCAAGTACATTTTCATTGAATTTTCTTATATTATCAGTGCTTAATATTTCCCGAGAAGATAATGTCTTGCCAATAAATCCACCAGAATGACAGGAATCAAGTATGACTATTTTTGTCCCGGGAATATTCCCAAGAGCCAGAGCCAATTCATCTACTGCTATATCTTTTGATGCATTCTCGGCAAGAGCATCATAAGGCAATATGGTACTGGTTTCTCCGTCATTATAGCCATGTCCCGAAAAATAAAAATAAGATATATCGCTGGTGTCAGATTCTAAAAACGATGACTCAATTGATTGCAAAATATTTTTACGTGTAGCTTGTGTGCCGATAAGTGTATCTATACTTGTAAAAGCAGATTGATTATTATCAAAATAAGATTTTTCAAAAACTTGTCTCATTCGATCCACATCATAAGAGGGTGCTCTCAGATCAGTAATCCCCGGTGCCAGATACTCGTCAACCCCTATACATAAAGCACGATAATCTTTTTGAGGTAATAATTCGATGTGCACTGATGTTAGCTGATTTTTCATTATAGTAATCGACTCTTCCCAACTTATAGATGGGTCTTCCAAAATCACTTTAAGCAAATAAGAACCGGGAGAAAGATTTATAACTAGGGAAGGAGTTACTTTGCCCGAATAAGAACCATCGATATAGACTTGTGCTCCATTGGGGTTACTAGTTACATAGAGCGAACCATGGGAAAATAGCGAGCATCCGGTTAGCAGAAAAAATATAAATAAGAAAATACTAAACCAAAAGAGAAAAATCTTTTTTTTGCTGAACATTTTTTTCACCTCGGATATTAGAGATAGGTCTCTTGGGACCTATCACCATTTTAATAATCAATAAATATGCTGTACTAATACCTGAATACCAATCAATATTAAAATAATACCACCAGCCAGCTCTGCATATTTTTCCACCAAAAAGCCTAATATTTTTCCTATCTTTACTCCTATTAAAGATAAAAAGAAAGTGATCAAACCAATAATAATAATAATTGGCAGAATATCCATTTCTAACATCGATAGGCTCACACCAGCAATAAAGGCATCAATACTAACAGCAATTGCCAGAAATAATAGTACTGATATCTTGTTAAAATTAATAGGCTTACATCTTTCCTTGTTCTGAAAAGATGCATAAACCATTTTTCCTCCAATAGCCAGCAAAAGAATAAAAGCAATCCAATGATCATAACGCGCTATATATTGTTCTATACTTTTACCTAACCACCAGCCAAGAGTGGGCATCACCATCTGAAAAACTGCAAAGAATAGAGCAATTTTAAAAGCATAGACAAAGCTAACTGTGCATGAAACAATACCACCAGTAATCGAAACGGCAAAAGCATCCATGGCCAAGCCAATTCCCAAAAAAGCTACTGATAAAAATGACATCTTTGTTTTATTCTCCCCTGATATTTGGACTATTATTTCTCTTATTACAATATGGTAAGGATCTTCCAATAATATAATCCTTGCTTGTCTTGGCACAAATCAATTTTAGCAAATAATGCATACCAGGTCTACTTTTAAAATAAATTAATCCTATTTTCCTATGATATACTTTAGTATAAGACATTAGAAAGCGGAGATAAGGAGGTAGACTTCCATGAGCCCAATGAGGCAGTATCGAAGCTTTTAAAGACTATCTCCACTTTGATCCCTCTAAAACTGAACGAAGGAATGTCAGGGCACAGACCCAGCGAGAAATGATAGGGTTAGTTTTGGGATGATATCGGTTATTAGATTTAAAATTCTTCGTATTCCTAAGAATAACGGAGATAAATAAAGAAAAACTTTCAAAGAAAGAGATAGGAGGTTATTAATATGAACTGGATATTGTTTTTAATAGGTAGAAACTGGGCTCAAAGAATTATTGTCCTGGGAGCTATTGTATTATATCTCTATTTATTGATTAGTAAACCGGAAATTGCCAAAAAGGGGTTCAGAGGGGCACTATTTTCTTTTTTCGGTCTCGTGCCCTTAATATTCGCAGCTCTTCTTATCGCACAGGCAATCAATATTTTAATGCCTGATGAGCTAATTATGAGATGGTTTGGCAAAGAAAGTGGAATAAAGGGAATTGTGACTGGAGGAATTTTAGCCGGACTGTTACAGGGTGGTCCATATGCAGTTTATCCCATTATCCAATCCCTATTTCAGAAAGGGGCACATGTAAGTATTGTTATCACTATGCTTATTGGATATGGAGCAATTGGATTGAGCCGTATCGCCTATGATTTTATTTTTTTTGAACCTCAGATTATTGGATTAAGGATCCTATTTGCCATTCCGCTAACAATTATATCAGGAATTATTTTGTACTTTATTCTGTAATTTGAAAATTAGCTTAGCATATAGTATTGAGTCCAGATGCAAAAAACATATAAAGACTGACTTTTTTTCCGTTTCTTTGTTTCCTTGCACTTATTCTCACTAGCTTTAACAAAAAACTGGGAACTGATAACTATAAACATTTTTGTAGCCGTTAATCCAACAGTATTTTTTATTTTTTTCACTCGATACTGCATACTCAATACTCGATACTTTTTTAAAACATTTGACAATAAATATTTAATTTCTATATGATAACAAATAATACTAAATATCTTATTTTTATTCTTTCACTATTTTTTTTGATGTTAAATCAGTCTAGTCTATTATTTTATTAAAA